>Ga0265338_10008252_pt1 | contig 12681 bp, 12 predicted proteins | sample 42126metaG_FD_193579 | JGI IMG/M metagenome (GOLD analysis project Ga0265338, IMG submission 193579) | Rhizosphere microbial communities from Carex aquatilis grown in University of Washington, Seatle, WA, United States - 4-21-26 metaG | ecosystem: Host-associated > Plants > Roots > Rhizosphere... | reverse complement strand
GCCTCGATGCCTGGCGAACCGAATATATCGACGTTTAGCTGCCAGTGCTCACGCAACCGTCCGCGCTGCGGACGTTCATAACGCCAAAGATTCGGGATACTGTAGAGCCTTAGCGGATAGGCCAACTCCTGCCGGCGGGCGGCCACCATGCGGCTGACCGTCGGCGTCATCTCCGGGCGAATGGCCAATTTACGTCCGCCCTTGTCTTCAAACGAATAAAGCTGTTCGTTAACGATTTCTTCGCCGGACTTGGCGGCATAGATGTCTACTGGCTCCAAGATCGAGGCATCGTACTCGTGGTAGCCAAAGCTCTCCACGACTTTCCGAAGTACGCCGAACATGTATTTTTGCAGGCGTTTGTCCTTTGGATAGAAATCGCGCGTGCCCTTGTACGGTTGGGTGGAGAGTGGCATTACACCTCGATTATATAGGCCGCCCATTGATAAAGCACGCTATAATCGAACGTTTAGCGAGATTATATGCAGAGCCCAAGAAAATCAGTCCGCTAGAAAAGTGTTTTTCTTGGCGCGAAGCTATATATAATAGAGACCATGGCTCGACGACCCCATGCCCGAAAATCATCGCCGCTGTATCTCCCAAGCGCTTTCGATTTATTCAAACCCAGCAAAGATTTGGTGCTCAAAAACATTCACGTTTTTGGTCCGCTGTTTATTCTGCCATTTATATTCTGGGGACACAGCTGGCTGGATATTCCGGCCAATGGCGGACACTACTGGAACCGCTTTACAGATGCCAACTATGGCTGGTCGCTACCGACGGCCTACTGGGTAGCTTTTATTGGCTTTTCGATCATTTGGTTCTTGATAGCGGTAGTTGGCGGCACGATTGTCCAGATTATGCTGCAGCGCGCCCAGTTGGACGCCGCCGAGAACCGCGAACCTCAGCTCGGCAAACTGTGGGGAGTCACCAAGAAAATGTGGAAGCCAATGGTCTTGCTCTTTTTGACGATGATTTTAATAATCGGCATCGGCTTTATTTTCTTGATTGTGCCGGGCCTAATCTTACTTAGACGCTATTTCTTCGCCCCTTATGTAATGCTTGAGCGAAAGTGCTCGGTTCGGGAGGCCTTAGATCGCAGCGCGCACCTGAGCGCCATCAATACTGGCTCCGTCTGGGGATTGATCGGTGTAATGTTTTTGATCGGACTGCTCGGAATCGTACCGATAATCGGCAGCCTGGCTTCGTTCGTCGCCGGATCACTTTATAGCGTCGCCCCAGCTCTCCGATACCAGCAGCTCAAAAAACTAGCCTAACTTCCGATATAATTAGCTTAGGGGCGAGTGGTGAAATTGGTATACACGCTAGTTTTAGGAACTAGTGGGGAAACCCGTGGAGGTTCAAGTCCTCTCTCGCCCACCATGTAGTTTTTGATACTAACTATTCTCGAGGTCAGGATACGCCGGTCGATGTACCGATCGGTCGGGTTATTGCGTACTGGTATCTGAAGGTGAGTTCAACCACTGCTGGACTCCGCCATGATCCGAGCAAGTGCCGCTGTTATGCCTGCTGTGGCTTGTCCAGCCATCGTTGCAGATTGCTGTTGCTGGACCTCCTTTGTATATAACGAACCACCAGAAAATCACACCTGCCAGAATGGCACCAATAATAATCAGCATCTTTCGCTTCTCGCTCTCTTTGATCTGATCTTGGCGTTTCTTCTCTGCGATTAACGGTGTAAAGGGACTTTCATCGTGTGGGTTGTGCGAAATGAACCTGTAGTTGAATTCTTCTAAGCCAACCTCTAATAAATTCACGTATCCAGTGGGGTAGATTAAGGCTAGTTGGCCTGGCCCAACCTTAACCACCTCTCCTTTAAGCGTATATTCCTTGCCTAGTTGTGCCCCAATAAATGGACCAACTTCAATTGACCCCGTACCGTCCGATATTACGTAGCCGTCCTCTGGTTCCTCGCCAAAACCGGCATCATATTTTCCGTACAGAACTTTGGTCAATACTCCACTAATAGTTACCCTCTTCTTTGCACTCTTGATTGATGCTATGGGCGTATATTTAGTTACCATGCCAGTCCATCTCGCCGCTCAAACCCTATTTGCGGCAAACTGACTTATCGTCCGGCTGAATCATCTTGCCGCATCTGCGGCATATTTTGGCTACGGGTTGGGGCAGTGGCTGGTACTCCAAGGATTCATGTGGCCGCCCATTGTTCTTGCTGTTCATACTAATTTCTATTGTACGCTTAAGCGATGAACGTGGACGAGCTTTCTATTGCAGACCTCATTATTGAAGCGATGCCATTCTCGGATGAAATTATTAAGTGGTGCCATTCTCATCCAGGATTTAAGGATGGCCTAAAAGTTACTAACCCAGATAACTTTTATGCACTTGGTATGGTACAGACCTCCTTCACTGAAAATAGACCCGGCGATCTAGTCATAGGGTTTATATCCTACGACATGACGGCGAAAGTTTTTAAACAGGACTTCATTGTCGATCTGGGCGAGCGACATAATGAGTTTGTGCTCTATACAAAACTACCCAGGAACTTTACGGGGCGAAGAGACCCTAAGTACGTTAAGCACATCAACGAGTTCTATTCGATTTATGGGAGAGACGGGAACTATGCGTCGACCCATCATGTAGACCTTAAGCACATAGACGAGTTAGCGAAACGCATCAACAATCCTGAGCTCTCAGCTAGAGCGCGACGTGCGATAGACTCATCAGAGAGGATCGTTTTGGCGGGTGGGCGCCGACACATCACTCAGCAGGAGCTCCACAAGACTCTGGCAAAGATCCGGGCCGAGAAGACTAAGAGCGCTTCCTAGCCCTCCACTCCTCCAGCACTTCTTCAAAGCTCAGAAAAGGGGGCATCCCCAACTCTCTTACCGGGCTTTTAAGACTTTGAGAAGGGTTTAAAAGCTGACCGGTTAGGACCACCAAAGTTATAAGTGCCCGGATCAGCTACCTAAATCAGCATCTGTTTCTGAGTCGAGTTGTAAGTTACCGATAACTTCCTCGTAGGCAACTAGTATCGCTGAATCTCGAAACAATAGCCCTGCGGCCGTAATTGCTATACCGCAATGCCGACCTTCGCACCTTTCTTGGGCTCCTTCAATTTGTCCCTCAAGGACGTCGGCGGCGATTTCGTTAATCTCAGTTGCTCTGGCAGAGATGTCAGGGTTGTTATAAAAAGTCTGTCTCACGCCCAGTAGCATTGGGCAATAACGCTGCTTAGCCTCACAGTAACCGCGACCTTGTCTCGACATTATTCTTCCGCCAACCGTTCATCAGGCATAACACGCCTAATCATCCCGTGTGTGCCTTGCTCGAGCATGAAAGCACCTCCTTGAGCGTCAGTAAACTCTAAATCCTCTTTTCTCCGACGGTCGCTTGCCTTTTTCCCTTTCCGCTCATCTGAGCCGATGCTAAGTACAAACTCAGCGAACTTTAGTACTCTGTCATAAAAGGTTCGTCTCGGTTCGAGCGACGGAGACCACTCAGTCATGAAAGTTTAATTTCCATGCTTGCGGCCGCGCGAACCAGGTTCTCAGTGCTGTAGGTACTATCCATGGGTTCTGGCCGTTCCGGCCAATGAGCTTCAATTTCTCGGACGATCTCTTCGGAGATACCACCAGCCTCGTAACTAGCCAGCTCTACTCCACGGGCAAGCCCGTTTATGAAATTAAGAAAACCTGCTTTTATTCCTCGTTTTGGTTTTTCCGCATACGCACCGGCAAATTCATTCATACGTTTTATTTAACTATTTTTTCGGTAAAAGACAAGTTGAGCATCTCCATAATTTTTGTCAGAGACGACCTCGACGCCTTCAAGCTCTGGGAGGTCAGTTTTTCCCGGCCATGACAAGACCGCTAGACCGCCAGGCTTGACGTGTCTTTTTATGAGGGTCTGCAACAGATCAGTTTGGAGCTCGTCGTACGGCGGATCCAGGAAGACTATGTCGAACTCCTTCTCCATGTTATGAATACTCCAGCCGCCAGTGTTGGCTCGAACAGCGTCAACCTGGGCGCTAAGTCCCAACTCGGCAAGATTGCGATCCAGTGACGAATGCGCCGCCCGGTCTTTATCAATAGCCACGACGTGCTTGGCTCCGCGGCTAGCTGCTTCGAAAGCCAAAGCGCCGCTGCCGGCGAAGGCGTCTAAAACTTCTAAGCCCTCGATATCGCCCAGTACGTTAAACAGCGCGCCGCGGATCTTCTCGCTCATTGGATGAGTTCGAAAGCCGTGCGGCTCGCTAAACTGCCGCCCGCCAAGTTTTCCAGCAATAATTCTCATAGATTCATTATACTTCGTGAAAAGTGTTTTTATTAACCGCTGAAGAAGACGTTTTTACCAGGTATTGCATTGTTAAGCAATAGTATTATAGTTACGCTTATACGTAAGCTCAATAAATAATAATCAATACATACAAAAATGAGTGTCTCGCAGACAGAACCAGGCTATGTGGATCCAGCAGAACGGGGCCAGATTCTAGATGAGGAGTACCTAAAAAAGCTAGGGGGAACCGCAATGTTAATAGATTCTTCTAAACAGCCAGAGGACGGGTTCGACGTACAGGCAGAAACTATAGAGACATTACTAGAAAGATATGAAAAACCCACATCCGATGGATGGCTTGTAAGGTTCCATGAACTCCCGGAGGGCGTAACTGCGTATAATGCCAGTCAAGCCTTTGACGTTGATGGAATACCACATATGCTGGTGCGCGAGGAAGGGCAGCGGGCGGATGAGGAATTTACCTCCGGACTTAGCATCTGGAGATTGAGTGAAGATGGCAAGGACTGTTGGCCCGCTGCAATCTCCAATTTGTCAGAGTTAACGGAGGGTAAGATTGCCCAAGACCCATCCTATTCTTACGTGAACGGCAAACATGTAGTTACTTGGGTGGAGGTTGAGCTAGATGATCCTCCAGACGACCCCACACAACCCAGAGCCTTTAAATCCTTTAAATCTGTTGCCGCGACCGGCGAAAGGCTGGACAAGCTGGAACGTCTAGCGGAAACAGTTAGTGACGATAATGGACAGGAGCAGGTGCGCAATATTGAGCTCCCGGATACTAAAGGATTGCGTTTTGTCGGGCTCTCAGGTGGCAGAATCGGCGTATCTACCAGGACAACTACCAACGGAGAGTATAAAATGTGCTTTGCAGTAGCCAATTCATGGAGGGACATCACTACAGACTTTTTAGCATCAGCCAAAGAAATTAAAGGTCTAGAGGGTCTGGTTGTTAACAATGTTGATACGTACCAGAAAAGATGGACTGGTCCAAACGATATGGAAGCTCTGGCTAACGACGATATATCCCTAGTTATGCATGCTGGGATGTTCGTAGACAATGGTATACCGGATTACCGGGTATATGATGCGGTGCATTGTATACTCGTCCCCGGAGAAGGAGATGAGCCGACGCAAGCTATGTGGCCGAAAATCATAGCTAGGGCGAATGATTTCAATATACCCGAAACCGTACTGCCGTCTAAACGACCTGACGTACCTGAAGTCACATACCCTAGCGGCCATCGCCCAGCTGTCAAGAAAGGCGATGAAACCATTCTATGGGCAGGCTTAAGGGATGCCGGCGAAGTAGGACAAATGGTTCCAGACGTCCTTAAGGAATGGCGGGAAGCTCACCCTGAATTTGCAGATAATCCCTTCCCCCAATCAGTCGACCAGCCTCACACAATGGCTGCCTAGAAAACTAGTTCAGGTTAGTTATGGCGCGCAGAGCCATGACTCGTAAGTCCAGGTGAGGGTATTTTTTGAGGTCCTCCTTTTTGTCGATAAATTGTTGGGCGGCGCTACGAGCCGAGGCTATCAGTTTGATATCCGTTAACTTAGCTACCCTAAGATCGAGGGCGCCGTGTTGGACGGTGCCATAAATCGCTCCCGGACCGCGTAGCTCCAGGTCTAGATCAGCTAGTTTGAAACCGTCGGACATAGTTTCTAGCGCTTTAAGGCGGGTCGAAGGCGCTTTGGAATCGCTCATCATTAAGTAGCAGTAGCTTTGGTGGGCGCCACGGCCGACCCGGCCGCGCAGCTGGTGAATTTGGGCTAAACCGAAGCGCTCGGGAGCTTTGATCATCATGATCGAGGCGTTCGGCACGTCCACGCCAACCTCTATAACCGTGGTACTAACCAAAATATCGTACTTGCGAGCCAAAAAGTCGCGCATAACCTTCTCTTTTTCGGGCGATTCCAACTTGCCGTGCATCAGGGCGATTTTGCGGTGCTTGAACTCGTGTTGGCTAAGCTGAGCATAGACTTCCTCGACGGACAGACCGGCGCTGACCTCCGTATCCGTAATCAGTGGGCAGACGACAAACATTTGACGGCCAGCTTCTAGCTCTTTATCGATTTCGGTATAAAGCGGCTTGACGGAATTGGGCGATATAATCTTGGTCTCGATAACTTGCCGGCCAGGGGGCAGCTCATCTAGGACAGAAATGTCCAGCTCCCCATAAAGCGTCAAAGCTAGGCTGCGTGGAATTGGCGTAGCTGTCATATGCAGAACGTGCGGCATGTGGCCGGCCTTAGCTTGCAGCTTCTTGCGCTGATTGACGCCAAAGCGGTGCTGTTCGTCGATAATTATCAGGCCGAGTTTGCTCATGCCCACCTTCTCGGAGATTAAGGCGTGAGTTCCAACAATTAATCGGACCTCACCAGCGGATATTTTGCCGTGCATCAGCTTCTTTTCGTCTGGTTTTAGGCCGCCGATTAGCAAGCCGACTTGATCGCCGTAGCCGACACCATCTAACAATTTATAGAGAGTGTCGGCGTGTTGGCGAGCCAGAATTTCAGTTGGAGCCATAAAAGCTACCTGAAAGCCTTGTTCCATAGCCATCAGGGCTGCCATGGCTGCTACGACGGTCTTGCCAGAGCCGACATCGCCCTCGACCAGGCGGTTCATTGGCTGAGTTTTAGCCATATCCTGATAGATCTGCCAAACCACCTTGCGTTGAGCATCCGTTAGCTTAAAAGGCAGTTTGGACACAAAATCACGGGCTAGCGCCTCTTTGAACGGGATTTTTAGACCCTTTTCATGAGTCAGCTCCTTTTTATTGAGCAGAGCCGCCAGAGTCAGCTGAAAGACCTCTTCAAATCCTAGCCGCTTCTTAGCCGTGTCCAGAGCCTTGTTGCCACTGGGAAAATGCATTTCTAGAGCCGCCCGCTCATAGCTGACCAGATCTTGCTGCTTTAGGAGCCACTGTGGAAGGTGTTCTGGCAGATCTTTTAGACCGCTGGCGGCTTCCCGCACAAGGCGGCGCAGCTGAGCCGATTTAAGGCCTTTGGTCTCGCGGTAGATTGGAATAATACGGGCTGTGTTAACTGGAAAATCACTGACTAGCTCCACCGAGGGGTTCATAATTGCGAAACGGCTGCGACTGAGCTTATATTCGCCGCCGATATAGTATTTCTGATTAGCTTTGATGGCAGCGGCTCGGTAGGGTTGATTGAACCAAACCAACCTAACGCTAGAGGTCTGGTCGGAAGCAATGGCTTCAGTTATATGCATGCCGCGGCGAACGTAGCGGCCCTTGGCGTGCGAGATAGTGGCTTCGACGGTGACTTGCCCCGGATGCAGATCGCGGACCGCGACGATGTCCGAGTAGTCGTCGTAGCGGCGCGGGAAATACTCGATAAGATCGCCGGTAGTTTTGATGCCCAGACCGCCCAACTTCTTGGACAATTCGGTCCCCACGCCTTTGAGTTCAACGATTGAAGAATTAAGATTCACTCACAGCCTCGGGGAAATACCTAGAATCGGTGCATACCCAGCCCCACTCGTCTAGTGTTTCTTGACATAGCGCGACCACGCTGCCATTGAGCCACAGAACTACCAGCTTGTCGTCTGATTCGATACCGGGGGCAACACTACCGGGTAGTATGTACTCGATAGACGCACCGAGGGAGGCCAAATCATTAACATGAACTCCTAGTTGTTTCGCCAGCGTTAGGGTGGCTTCTATCAACCAAGTTTCGGTTGGCAGATCTGAACAAGTAGCATGGCGCTCCTTACGGAACATGTCTCTTCCCATGATGGTAGTTTAACAGGCTAGGCCTTCTTACGTAGGCGCAGCCAGACACTGGGACCGAAGTAGAGCGGGGCAAGGACTGGCTGAAGAACTTTTTCGACAGCTAGGAGCGGTCGTTTACCGAGGACGCGTTTAAGCGTGGGGGAACGCAGGTTAGAGCCGGAAAGCGTGGCTTCTACCTCGAAGCCGGCGCCGTGCAGTAGCTTAATAACCGTTTTTGGGTGGTGATTCACGAAAGCGATTTCTCCCGAGCGCTTACTGGCCTCGGAGCGGATATCTACAGGAGTTCTGGGCACACGCTTGCCATGGAAGCCGTAGCGTAAGCGATTAAGGAAATGGGCATCATTAGCAAACTCCAATAGGAACGTACCGCCTTGCTTTAGTACACGGGAGATTTCGGCAAATTCTGGATGAGGATCTGGCAGATGGTGCAGCACTCTCACTACTAATACCAAGTCTACGGATTTTGCTGGCAACTTAAGATCAGCCGCTTGCAACAATTTCTGGTGAACTTCCGTGCCTTTAAGATAAATTTTGGCCAAATCTAGCTGTTGCTGGCTAGGTTCAGCAAGAGTCACTTCGTCGGCATACTTAGTCAGCATTTTGCTCAGGCGGCCGTAACCGCCGCCAACATCGACGGCTTTTTTAAAATGGCGGCCACGCAGCAGGCGCCTGATAGCCAGCTCTTCGGCAGCATGCTCGTATTCCCGGCCCTGCCAATAGTCTTGGTAGTTATACTTGGGATCGTTGTACTGGTCGGCTTTTTTGCTTTGTTTCTTGGGCATCTACTTTAATTCTATCAAAGCAGAGTCCTTGAAAGCTTTGCCGCGTTTGAGTAAAGAGGTCTCGGTTAGCACCTGATTTTCATCTGTTACCCGCTGGCCATTCACTTGAATAGCTCCCTCGGCGACCAATCTCCGCGCTTCAGTTTTGGACGACGCCAGGCCGGAAGATACGAGCACGTCTATCAGTGGCGCGTTCTTTTTGATTTTGTCTGCCGGAATTTCTTTTCTGACTTGAGCCAGCACGCCTTCACCGACAGACGTTATTGGCGTTTTGCCGGTCAAGACATCGGTAACGACTTTGGCGGTATGAGTTTCTTCCTTGCCGTGGACGAGTTCGGTGACCTCGCGGGCCAGCAGCATCTGGGCCTTGCGCTCTTCCGGGCTGGAGACGTGGTATTCCATTGTCTTTTGGATCTCCTCAATAGATAAGAAAGTGTAAATCTTGAGATAATCGCCGACGCTAGCATCATCTACATTAATCCAAAACTGATAAAACTGCGTGGGGCTGGTTCTAGCAGGATCAAGCCAGACAGCTCCTTCCTCGCTTTTGCCAAACTTCTTGCCCGTCAGCTGGTTGACAACTAGCGGCATGCACATGGCATGGACTTCTTTGCCTTCTTTTTTACGCACCAGCGGCACGCCAGATATCATGTTGCCCCATTGGTCAGATGCGCCAATTTGCAACTCTACGCCCATAGCCTTATATAAATGCCAGAAATCGTAGCCCTGGAGAAGGCTATAGCTAAATTCGGCATAACTAATGCCTGCCCCGTGATCGCTCAGCCGAGTGGCCACAAAATCACGCTGCAACAGCTCGCTCATCGGATAGTGCTTGCCGACGTCGCGCAGAAAATCCAAATACCTAAGGCTATCGAGCCAATCGAGGTTGTTGACTAGCTCGTGCGGGGCACCGGTCAGCAGCTTCTCAATCTGAGCTTTCACCTCTTTGATGTTCGCGGCAACCACAGCTTTGTCGGCTAGCAACCTTTCTTCGTCCTTGCCTCCCGGATCGCCGACCAAACTAGTGGCACCCCCGGCTAGCAAAACGGCCTTCCAGCCAGCATCAATAAAGCGCTTGGCGAGTAGTATCACCGCCAGGTTGCCGATGGTCAGGCTGTCGGTTGAAGCGTCAATCCCCAGATAGAATTTCCTTGGTTTATCCAGCCACGAGGCGTCCTCGAATGTTTTATCTTTTATCAGTTCGCGTTTTGCTAAATCTTCACTGAATTTCATTGGTCAACCTTGATAAGCTTTAGTATAACTCATCCTCAAGATGGGGCTAATGTTAAAAACTGAGAATTTTAAGTTAAAGCATTTTGCTATAATTTACTTTTAGGTGAATAAGAAATTACTAAATGGTTAAGTCATCCGGCAAACGTCCAAACTTGAGGGTAAACCGATCGTCAACCAACCGTTGGATGCGGTCTGGTACAGCGCGTGCTAAGCGCAAAATAGAGCGGCTTAGAGGCCTGCCCAACTCCAGACTAAAAAGAGTACTTTGGCGCCTTGATCCGAGACACTTTAAAGAATACTGGTGGAATCGCGAAGGCGCCGTCGTGGCTCTTAAGGGCCTGGGCATCGCTATTTTGATTTTTTTCGTTCTGACGCTAGGCGTATTCGCCTATTTCCGCAAAGATTTGCCAAAACTGACAGACATCTCCGCTGGCGACCTAGGCGGCAGCATCAGCTATTATGACCGAACTGGCAAAGTCCTGTTGTGGTCAGATTATAATGCCGTCAAGCGCGTTCCGGTGCAAAGCCAGGAAATTTCACCGTACGTCAAACAGGCAACTATCGCCGTTGAGGACAAAAATTTTTATAAGGAAAAGGGCTTTTCTATCCAGGGCACCATTCGGGCCGCGCTGAACGACGTATTCCATAGGGGCAGCTTGCAGGGTGGATCGACACTTGATGAACAGTTAATAAAACTAACGCAGGACTTCAACCAGAACCGTACGATCGCCTTGAAGTTCAAGGAGTTAATTCTCGCCGTCGAACTGGAGCGGACCTACACTAAAGACGAGATCTTGACAGGCTACCTTAACGCCGCGCCTTACGGCGGCGTTGACTATGGCGTTCAAACAGCCTCATCAGACTATTTTCACAAAAACGCCAAAGATTTAACTTTGGGCGAGTCCGCCTTCTTGGCCGCCATCCCGCAATCGCCGGCCTATTATTCGCCATACGATAAAGAAACGTTTGACTCGAAGGCGTTAGCCGGCCGTATGCAGTACATCCTGCAGCTGATGGTCAACCAGCATATGATTACCAAAGCCCAGCAAACCGCTGCCTTGAACGAGAACGTCCTGGCCGAAATTCAGCCACAGCAGACTAAGTACGCCGGCATCCAAGCGCCGTATTTCGTCCTGGCGGCAAAGAGCCAACTCGATTCTCAGATTGCTAGCCAAACTTCGAAGATTGGCGGCCTGAAGATCATCACGACGTTGGACATGAACTTAGAGGCTCAAGCCGAAAAATTGGTGGCCAGCAACCTGCCGGCCATTCAGCGCTTGACCGCCGGCCTCGCCGACCAAGAGGCGACTGTTACAGAAGACGTTCAAACCGGTCAAATCATGGATCTGGTCGGAGGCGTCAACTTTAACGATCCGACTTCAGGCCAGATCAACTACGCCGATTCCGTTTTGGTGCCGCCCGGCTCCAGCTTCAAGCCATACGACTACACAACTCTGATTGACAACAATAATAACGTTGGCGCCGGATCAGTGCTTTATGACACCCAGAGCCCGTTGCCGGGATATCCATGCACTAATCACTCGACGCCAAGAAATGGCGGCAACTGCTTGCAGGACTACGACTTCCTACAACCTGGTCCGATAACACTGCGTTACGCTCTAGGCGGTTCACGCAACATTCCGGCCGTCAAATCAATGCTGGAGGCTGTACCGGGCGACACCAGCCCCAATCGAACAACTTCAATCAACAAAGTGATCTCTACGGCCTCGGCGCTAATGGACAATACGTATCTGCAAAGCCAGGGCCTAAAAGCCTACAACTGCTACACGCCCGGAATAGATATTACTAACGTTACTTCGTCGGATGTTACACAGTGCTATGGCGCTTCAGCCATCGGCGACGGTGCATTCTTACACCTAGACGACCACGTCAATGGCCTGGCCAGCCTGGCCCGCCTTGGAGGCGCCATCCCGCGGACCCTTATCCTGAGTGTCACCAACTCCAACGGTAAGAAAGTCTACCAATGGAAACAGCCCAAGCCAACGCAAGTAGTCAAACAAGATTCGGCCTATATCCTTAATAATATGGCTAGCGATCCGAGCGCCAGCTACCTGCCCGGCTCATGCACGGATACGACCTGTACCACGCTGGCTCACGGTGGCTATAAATTCCAGCGCTACAACGGCTGGCACATCGCCGTTAAGACGGGAACGACCGACAACGGCTTTGACGGCTTGATGACATCCTGGAATACCAAGTACTCGACCGTCAGCTGGGTCGGCAATCATACGCGAAATGTCGATATATCGTCCCGAACCGGCATCGCCATGGAATATTTGACAGAACCGCTAACGCGCGGCATGACTGAGTTCGCGCTAAACGGGCTGAGTCCTGTCAACTGGACGCAGCCCAGCGACATAAAAACTGAACCAGCCTTCGTTGTCCGCAACCACATCCATTACGGCGACGTTGAACCAAGCCCAAGTACCGATCTTTTCCCCGCCTGGTACGTCGGCAAAAGCTCCACCAGCGGCACCAACCAGACTATTGATAAGGTATCGAATAACGTCGCCACCAGCTGCACACCGACCCTGGCCCGACAGACAGTCGACAACGGTAACACGGCCGCTTGGAATATTGATATCTTTAATGGCGGCAGTCCAAACACC
>Ga0265338_10008251_pt1 | contig 12682 bp, 12 predicted proteins | sample 42126metaG_FD_193579 | JGI IMG/M metagenome (GOLD analysis project Ga0265338, IMG submission 193579) | Rhizosphere microbial communities from Carex aquatilis grown in University of Washington, Seatle, WA, United States - 4-21-26 metaG | ecosystem: Host-associated > Plants > Roots > Rhizosphere... | reverse complement strand
CGTTCTCGTACTTCGACCCGCAGAAGGCGACGTATCAAACGATCCACAGCGATCCGATCGCGCTGTCGGTCAAAGGAGGCACCGTGATCGGCGCCGACGAAGTCGTGACCGCAACTCCGACGAAGAAGACGGTCACGCCCGAAGCCGTCGTGTCGCTCGGCAACGCCGATCTCGCGCTGTCGGAGCCCGGCAACACCGGCAATCGCCCGATCGGCGGCAGTCTACTGTGGCTGCTCGTCGGGCTGCTCTACGCCCTGCCGCTCGCGCTGTTCGCCGGCCAGTCGTGGCGGCGGCGTACCGCCGGTCGCCGCGAGGACGTCGCGGAGATCAAAGCGGCCCAGCGGCGCGCCGACGACGAGCTCGCCCGCGCCGAGAAAGCACCGGCGCGAGACGCCGCGGGACCGCTCGCCGCAGCGCTGCGCAACTTCGCGCGCGTCGCCGGCCAGCCGCTCGACGACGGCGGCTTGCTCGCGAAGCTGGAGACCGAGAGCTTTGCACCGGCGGCCGGATCGCAGCCGATCTCGAGTGCGTTGCGCGGCGATGCGTCGGCGCTGATCCGCAAGTGGGCGAGCGCGGCGAAGCGCAACCCGCCCGCGAAGTCGGCGCTCGCATCGACGATCGTCCTCGGCATCGTCGTCGCGCTCTCTGGCAGTGCTCGCGCTGCGGGCCCGACCGCTGCGCCGCCCACCGCGAGTCATTCTCTCGAAGATGCGCGCGATGCCTACCAGCTCGCAATGACGAAGACCGACGCGAGCGAGCGGCGGACTGCGTTTGCCCGCGCCGCGTCGCTGCTCGGCCAGATCGCTGCTGACCAACCGGATAGTCCCGAGCTGCTCGCGGATTGGGGCAACGCCGCGCTCGGCGCCGGCGATCTCGCGAACGCGACGCTCGCTTATCGGCGCGCACTCGCGATCGATCCGGGCAATGTCCGCGCGCAGCAGAACCTCGGGTGGCTACGAGAGCAAGTGCCGGCGATCTTTCGTCGCGCTCACGTCGCGTCGGCGGCCGACACGCTGTTCTTCTTCCATCGCTGGCCGAGCTCGCGGCGCTGGCTCGTGGGGGCCGCGGCATTCGCGATCGCCGTGCTGCTCGTCGTGCCGTGGACCGTGCGGCGTCGCCGCGGGCTGCGCGGGCTGGCGGTCCTGCCGCTCGCCGTGTGGATCGCGATGCTGGTGTCGCTTGTCGTCGAGGATCATCACGCCGACGATGCGGTCGTGATGGATGGCGTCGTGCTGCGCGTCGCCGACAACCCGGGTGCGCCGTCCGCGCTGACCGAGCCGCTGCCCCGCGGAGCCGAAGTCACGGTGGTCGAGCGCCGCGAGTCGTGGACGAAGATCCGGATCGCAAGCGGTGCGCTCGGCTGGGTACCTGCAGGTGCAGTCGAGCGCGTCAACCCGGCGAAGTGAAGCCGTGCTAGATCGTCCGCGATGACTCGCCGGCTCTATCACGACGACGCATATGCGCGGACGTTCGAGGCTGATGTCGTCGCGCACGTCGCGGTCGCGGATCGGCCGGCGATCGTGCTCGATCGCACGGCGTTCTACCCGGAAGCCGGCGGCCAGCTCGGCGATCGCGGCACGCTCGCAGGGTTCGCGGTCGCCGACACGCAGGAAACGGCGGATGGGGCGATCGCGCACGTCATCGATCGAACCGCACCGCCATCCGGCGGTGCTGCATTGCCCGCGATCGGCAGCACGGTGCACGGCGAGCTGGACTGGGCGCGCCGTCGCCAACACATGGCACAGCACACCGCGCAGCACCTGTTGTCCGGCGCATTGCTCGATCGCGCACAGGCCGCGACCGCCTCGGCGCGCCTCGGCGAGACCGCGCTCACGATCGATGTCACGCGCGATCGCATCCCGGAGGCCGAGCTCGCCGCGGCCGAGGCGCTCGCGAACGACCTGATCGACGACGATCTCGCGATCCGCGCCTGGTTCCCGGATCCGGGCGAGCTCGCGAACCTCAAGCTGCGTCGAGATCCCAAGGTCAGCGCCGACATTCGCGTCGTCGCGATCGGCGACTTCGATTTCTCGCCGTGTGGCGGCACCCACTGCACGCGGACATCGCAGCTGTCGACGATCAGGATCATCGCCGCGGAGCGCTACAAGGGGATGACCCGGGTGACGTTCGCCGCCGCGCGCCGCGCGCGAGCCGAGCTGTTCACCCGCGATCAGATCTTGCGCGGGCTCGCGACCCAACTGTCGTGTAGCCCCGGCGACGTCGCGATCGCGATCGACAAGCTGCGCGCGAGCGCGACCGCCGCGGCCGACCAGGTCACCGCGCTGCGCGGCCAGCTCGCCCAGGCGATCGCGAACCAGCTGCCCGGCGACGGCGCGGTGATCGCGACAGTCCCCGGCGATGCCGACCTCGTTCGCGGAGTCGCGGCGAAGCTCGCCGCAGCCGGACGCGACGCGTTGCTCTATTCGCCGGAAGCCGTCGTCTTGCAACGCGCAGCTGGCTCGCTGCTCGATTGCGGCGCGCTCTGGAAGCAACTCGCGACGCTCACCGGAGGCCGCGGCGGTGGGCGCGCTGATCGCGCCGAGGGTCGACTCGCCGGCACCGTCGACGATTGGCCGGCGCTGGTCGCGCGAGCGCGTACCTAAGTCGGCGGTCGCAAGTTCAAGTCGAACGTGATCGTGCCGTCGTTGCCGGGCGGAAACCTGATCGCCATGTAGACCTTGCGCACGCACGCGCCGAGCGCGCCTGCGTCGAGCGCCGGCGGCATCAGCTTGACGTCGGTAGGAACGCCGGCCTTGGTCTCGGCGATCGAGATCGTCGCGGTGCCGTTCGGGAGCCCATTGGGGCCGCCGTTGGCGTTCACGCACTCGGTCGCGCCCTGCAGTCCGCTCGCCAGCGCCTCCTTGACTGTCTTCGGGCGATGCGGCGGCGGTGGCGTCGGATGCGGGTTGTGCGGAATCTTGTCGTCGGGAGGCGTCGCGCTACCGGCGTGAGACGCATCGCTACCGTCGGCGAGGTTCACCCCACCGCTGCCGCTGCCATCCTGCGCAGGGTTGTCCTTCTCGATCGGCCGTGGATCCGGCCCCTGGCGAATGATCACCGGGCCCATCTGTGGCGGTTGTTGCTGCATCTGTCGCCACACGAGGAACAGCGCGCCACCCGCGATCAACACCATCGCCGCCGCGAGCAGCGGCCACACGAGGCTGCGCCGCGGCACGACCATGATCGGCTGCGAATTCGTAGCGGGCTGGAGCACCGGCGTGCCCTGCACCGGTCGAATCATCCCGGAGTTGCTCGGGTTCGAATCCCCTCCGCCCGAGAACGGCGGCGGCGTCTGGCCTTGGAAGTCGATACCCGACGGCGTCCGGTTCGTGCGCGAGAACGGGCTGTCGACGTCGGTCTCGACCGACGGGAACCCGTCGTCGTCGGTATCCTCGCTCGGTTGCTCGTTGTCGGGGTGCGCGATCAACGGCATCGTCGAGCGCGCGTCGGCGCCGGACTTCGTGCGATGCACCACGCTCTGCACTTGCTTGCTGCGCTTGCCGATGTCGTCGGCGAAGTTCGCTCGCACGAAGTCGCTGATCTCGCCTTGGCCCCACGGACGCTTCACCGTGCCGAACGCGTCGAGCATCGCGGTGCCGAGCTGGCGCGCATTCTCGTAGCGCTGCGTCGGATCGCGATCGAGTGCGCGAGCCAACGCCTCCGCCAACGAATCCGGGCAGTCGGCGCGATACCGGCGAATATCCGGAATTGGCTGCTCCATCACCGCGCGGAACGTCAGGTAGTCGGTCTTGCGCTGGAACAGCCGGCGCAGCGCGATCATCTCGTACATCACGACGCCGAGTGCGAACACGTCCACCCGGCGATCGATCGCGCCGCCGCGCAACTGCTCCGGCGCCATGTACGCGTACTTGCCTTTGACCGTGCCCTCTTGCGTGTTCGTCGACGCGCCGCGCGCTTTCGCGATACCGAAGTCGAGGATCTTGGCGACGCCCGATTCGGTCAGAAAGATGTTCGACGGCGACACGTCGCGGTGGACGAGCCCCATGCCCTCGCCGTCGCGATCTTTGAGCTCGTGCGCGTAGTGCAGCGCATCGCACGTCTGCTGGAGCAGGCCGGCGACAAAGCCGAAATCGAGTGGCGTCGCTTCCTTCGATGCCTTGCGGAGCAGCGGCAGCATCGTGATGCCTTCGAGGTACTCCATCACGATGTAGAGCTGGCCATCGGTCTCGCCGAGCTCGTAGACCTGACAGATGTTCGCGTGCGACATCTTCGCCGCGATCCGCGCCTCCGCGATCAGCATCTGGCGGAACCGCGCGTCGTCGGCGAGGTGCGGAAGGATCCGCTTTACGACGTAAAGCTTTTCGAACCCGGCGGCGCCTTCGAGACGCGCCAGGAAGATCTCACCCATCCCACCGGTCGCGAGCCGAGCGAGTAGCTCGTAGCGACCGAGGCGCTGCTGTGGCAGGGCGCCTGGTATTCCCATCCGTTACGAAAGTCTAGCAGAGGCGGCGCTATGACCGCGACTGCGAGCGCGCCTACATCTCACTACGTCCGGGCGGGAGCGAATGGCCGCCGGCTCGCAGCTCGCGGCGCTCTCTCCGACGAGCTCTTCGCAATTGGCGGCGCTCCTGACGCTCGCGTCGCCGTGCATCTCGCCCCGTCTCGCCCTGCAGGCGCGTGACGATCTCTAGGTTGCCGAGCCGCACGGCGCCGGTAATCCGCAAGATCGGGCGCGCCGGATCCGGATCAGGCGGGACGCGATGCTTCTCCTCGACCGAGCCCATGAACGACGAGACATCGACGTCCACGGCGAGCTGCGGGGGCACGACGATCTCGAGGTTCCCCATCGTGACGCTGATGTCGATCGTGGTGACGCCCGGCCCGATCGATGCGTCGCGAAAATCGAGCTCGGCGTTGCCCCAGAATACGCGCAGCGTCGTCGCCTTGGGCACCGTCCATCGACCGCGGCGCTCGACCGTGCTCATGATGACGCTGAGCTTCTTGGTCGCAGGTCGACTCGGATCGTCGATCGCGAGCGCGCTGGCTGCGACCGGTACGAGCGCGGTGGACGCGGACGGCGCCGCCAAGTCCGCCACGAGCGTGTCGAGCTCGGCAAGCGAGCTCGCGTTGTGCGCGGCGTCGAGTCGGCGCTCGAGCTCGTCGACATCGAGCACGTCGGCCGCGTAGCAGTCCGAGATCCTCGCGATCACTTGCTCGCGACGATCTCGAATGGCGATCAAGCTGTCGGCCATGACGGACCGACCATACACCGTAGCCGCGCGAGCGCATCGTCGACCGGTTCCGACGGGCCGCCGCCGAGCCACGCCGCGATCGCGGTGTCGAGCTCGCGCACGATCGTCGGGTCGCCACCGCAGGCCGCGGCATCGCCAAACGGCGCCGCGAGAGGCGTGCCCGCGCGATGACGACGACCGGCGAGCTCGAGTCGGCCGTACGCGCCCCGTGCGATCGCCGCGCGGCCGTAGAACCATGCAGCGACGAGCGCGACCAATGCGAGGAGATCGGTCGGGTCCGCGACCACGTGGCTCTCGCCCGCGAGCAGCGACCACGCGCGCGCCACTCCGCGAGCCGCATCGGGCCACAGCTTCATCGCGGTGAACACGCCCGCGGTCGCCACGCACGCGGCCGCGAGCTTCCACCGCCGCAACGTGAAGTCGACCGGCGCCCCGAGCTTGGCGGCGAGATACAGCGCGAGATCCGCCGCGGCGGTCACGATCAGCGGAAACGCGAACAGCCCGACGACGTCGCTGAGCTTTCCGGTCAACCAACCGGGCGCGGCCGAGCCTTTGAGCACGCGATCGTTGAGCACGAGCACCGCGATCGCGACGAGCGGCAGCGGTGCGAGCAGCTCGGCGATCGGCAAGCCGCCGCGGTCGGTGCGATCGCTGCCGGCGAGCCAGCGGCGGGCACGCGCGGCAAGCGACACGTCAGCCGCCGATGCCAGCAGCGACGCCGAACGCGAGATCGAGGAACTGGATGTGCTCGCCGAGGTTGACGTTGTCGCCGTTGTTATTCTCGAACCCGAACTCGTAGGTCGCCTCGCCGAACAACCGCAGCGTCGGCGTGATCGCGTAGCTCGCGCCGCCGCCGAAGCCGATCGTGAAGCCGTTGAAGTTGTCGCCTTGGACAAACACGTCGTTCTTGCCGCCGAGCGTAATCCCCCAGCCCGTCGTGAGGATGCCGTAGAGCCGCAGCTTAGGAATGACCTCTTTGCCGACCGCTACGCGCAGCCGGAGATCCAGTAACTGCTGGGTGTCGCTGTCGCTGTCGTTCGGGATCACGTTGAACAGCACACGCGGCGCGAAGCCGATCGCGAGCAGCGGCATGACCTGATAGTCGAAGTCGAGCCCGAGCCCGTAGGCGAACTGCGTTCCGAAGCTCTCGTCGGGACCAACGATACCGAACGCGCTGCCAGATGTGTTGATCGTGCCGGCCGGATTGATCTCCGCTTGAAAGCCGACCCATGCCTTCGGCTCATCGACGGGATCCGCGGCGGCGACCGCAGAGCTGAACAGTGCGGTCGCGAATAGGACGATCGTTCTCGTATTCATAGGATTGGCTTTAGACGCCGATGAGGTCGGACTGTCGCATGGATATCGATCGCGATAGGGTGCGACGTGCGATTCGAGCTGCATTGCCACTCCACCTGCTCGGACGGTAGCGAACCGCCGGCCCAGGTAGCCAATCGGGCCGACGCGCGCGGCGTTGCCGTCTTCGCGCTGACCGATCACGACACCTGCGCGGGATCGACGCTGGCCGCGCGCGCGGATGGATCCTCGCTGCGCGCCGTCGAGCTGTCATGTGACGATCCGGAAACACGACGTACGATTCATGTGCTCGCTTACGATCGCGGCGGCGACTGGAGCGTGCTCGAAGCTCGGCTCGGCGAGCTGCTCGAAGCGCGGCGCAACCGGCTGCGGGTGATGGCAGCCAAGCTCGAACAGCGCGGCATCCGGATCGACGTCGAGCCACTGCTCGCGGTCGCGGCGACGCGCGCGGTCGGTCGGCCCGATCTCGCGAAGGCGATGGTCGCGGCGGGCGCGGCGAGCTCGCTCAAAGACGCGTTCGCACGCTACCTCTATGACGGTGGGCCGGTCGACGTTCCGCACCGCGCGTTGTCTCTGCCCGACGCACTCGCGCTCGGCCGCGCCGCCGGCGCCGCGCTTTCGCTCGCGCACCCGCATCTCTATGACCGCCGCGGCGAGGCGATGCTGCGCAAGTACCGCGGCGATGGGCTCGACGGCGTCGAGGCGTTCTACGGCAACTACGACGCGCGCGAGCGAGCGCGCTGGACGACGATCGCCGACGAGCTCGGCCTCGTTTGCACCGGCGGCTCGGATTGGCACGGCCCGGCGGAGGCGAGCTGCGAGGTCGGCGTCGATGTTCCCGACGAGCGCGCGACCGCGCTGTCGGACTGGCTCGGGCTCAGCGCTCGACCTCGCTGAACGCCTGGTTCGCGAAGCCATAAACATGTCGTCCGGGCTCGGGGCAGTCCGATCCAGTCAAGTCGCCCTCGCCCATCAGCTCGATCCGCTTGGTCGCATGAGGACCCTCGATCACGCGATGCTGCGCGCGGCACTGTGCGAACGGCTCCGGCACGTCGGGGACGCCACCCAGAGTGTCGGCGATCGGCAGGCGCGCGATGTCGACGAGCCGGTCGCGCTGCAACACCCGAACGTGCAGCTCTCCGTGCAACGAATTGTCGCCGAGCTCTTCTTGCCACACGAGCAGCTCGTCGTCGCCGTCGCCGTCGAGATCGGCGGTCGACAACACGCGGCCATCGCTCGCCGCTACGACACCGACGTGCCGCTCGAGCTCGCTCGCGTGCTCGATGTAGCCATCGACGATCCATCTCGCGCCGGCGCGATTGTGTAGCGCGGTGCATGTCACCGAGGCGACCGATGCGGTGGTCGGCGCACCAAACGCTGCGCGCGCGATCGGCGTGAGCGCCTCGCCCTGGGGGCACGGAATCGCTAGCGGAGCGCGAGGAGCCGGGACCGCGTTGCGTTGCACCGGCATCGTCGAGCCCGAGCACGACAGGCTCACTAGCCATGCGATTCTCGCCGCCTTCACCCGAGTAGCTCGCGACGGTACTCGGCCAGCGCGCGCTCGTAGCCTTCGAACACGCCGGGCCGCGCGGCGTCGAGCGCGCAGCGGAGCATGGCAGCAAGCGCAGCGCGCGGCTGACCGGCGTCGAGCAGAGCGAGCGCCAGGAACGCCGCGTACGCGGGATAGCCGGCATCTCGCGCGAGCGCCTCGGTGAGGATCGCGGCCGCATCGGCGATGCGTCCGACGTTGCGCAGCGTCGAGCCATAGCCGACCGTGAATCGCCGGCGGTAACTGTCCGGCACGCCGAGGCGATAGGCCTCGTCGTAGAACCGGATCGCGTCGTGCTCGAGGTCGGCGCGATCGTGGGCGAATGCGGCCTCGAGTTGCGCGCTCTGATCGCCTGGCGCATCCGTCACCAGAGCACGCGCCGCAGCGAGATGCTCGGCGTGCTGGCCGGCCTCGCGCAGTGCTCGAACGCGCTCGAGCTCGGTCACTTCGCACCGATGCTCATCACGTGGATCTCGGGCTCGCGCGAGGCGCGGTGCACGTCGTCACAGAATCCAGTCAAGTTGACGTTGAACGAGAACTTCGGCGGGTCGCCGAGCGGGCGAAAGAAGTCGTCGTAGTGAGTCGGCACGATCGCGTGCGGCTCGAGCGCACGCACGATCCGCTCGACGTAGTTGCGCGTGAACCGTCGTCCCGAGATGCCGCACAAGAAGAAGTCGACGCCGCGATCGCGAATCTCGTCCTCGAGCAGGTCGGCGGAGCCTTGGTGATAGAACGTCACGCCTGCGACCGCGATGTGCAGGCCCCAGACTTGGCCGCAGCGATACGCCTGCGGGTTGAGCTCGTCGACGTGATCGCACGTCAGCTCGCCGGAGTACGGGATGCCCAAGCCGAGCTGGAGCTTCGAGTGCACGCTCGGCACGAAGTGAAACCGAAACGGTCCGACCTCGTAGTCGTGATGCGGATCGACGACGACCGCGCGCTCGGCGAGCCCGTGCAAGCTCATCAAGTGCTCGAGCGAGCGCGAGCCGTAGACCGGGCAGCCGAACTTATGCGCGATCGCCGGCACGTCGAGCGCGTGGTCGAAGTGGGTGTGGCCCACCAGCACGGCGTCGGCGCGATCGATCCAGCGATCGACCGCACTATTCGACGCGGGCACGACTCTCCGGCGCACGAGGTCGCCAAGCGGCAGCCGGGTCACGTAGGGGTCGATCCACAAGACGACACCTTGGTATTCGAGTCGAAACCCGGCGGTGCCGATCCAGTCGAGCGTCAGCCCCGCCGGTAGCGTGGCATGCCACGCGAGCTGCTCGGCGGTTAGCAAGTCGCTCGCATGTTGGCGGCGGGCGGTAGCTAAGTAGCCGACCGCAGCGCCGACATGATCTAGGGGGCCGAGCACACCTTACTTTACGCCGCTCCCGACTCGTCGGCGCAGCCCGGCGACGGTACAACCGCAGCAAGAAAGAAAGGATCCCACCATGGCTTTCACCCTGCCCGAGCTCCCGTACGCGAAGGACGCGTTGTCTCCCACGATCTCGCCGGAGACGATCGACTATCACTACGGCAAGCATCATCAAGCGTACGTCAACAACCTGAACACCCTCGTGCCCGGCACGAAATACGAGAGCATGTCGCTCGAAGATATCGTCAAGGCGACGAACGGTCAGGCGAGCGAGAAGAAGATCTTCAACAACGCGGCGCAGGTGTGGAACCACACGTTCTACTGGCACTCGCTCGCGCCGAAGGCCGGCGGCGAGCCAACCGGCAACATCAAGGCCGCGATCGACAAGTCGTTCGGCAACTTCGCCGACTTCAAGAAGAAGTTCAGCGACGCCGCGGCGGCGCAGTTCGGCTCGGGCTGGGCGTGGCTCGTCAAGGGTGGCGACGGCTCACTCGCGATCGAGACCACGTCGAACGCCGAGACTCCGTTCGCATCGGGCAAGACCTGCGTCCTCACGATCGACGTGTGGGAGCACGCGTATTACATCGACTTCCGCAACGCGCGGCCGAAGTACATCGAAGAGTTCTGGAAGCTGGTGAACTGGAATTTCGCGACGAAGAACTTCGGCTAGCTAGTCAGCGCCGCAGCACCTTGAACGCGAGGTCTCGCGTGCCGAGTGCACGCGAGGTGGCGATCCACAGCAGCATCAACGGCTCGAGCAGGCGCGCCGCCGCGAGCCCGCCGGCGTCGATCGGCTCGAACCCGACGTCTTCCACGAGCTGTCGGACGAGCTGCTTGCCTTCGGCGTCGTCGCCGCAGAACCAGTTCGTCGCCTGGACCCCACCGTAGACCGGATTGGCCAGGTTCTCGGCGCCTTGCGCGTTGAACGACTTGAAGACTCGCGCGTCGGGCAGTTTCTTCGCGAGCTCCTCGGCCGCGGATGTCGTATGGCCGAACACGAGCTGCATCCCCGGCGCGACCGCGTTGGTGCAATCGATCACGACCTTGCCGCGCCAGTCCGCCGCTGCGATGACCTCGTCGATCACTTTGGCGGGCATCGCGAGCGCGACGACCGATGCGCTCGCAACTGCCTAGCGCACGCCGGCCGCGCGCGCCCCGGTCTCCGCGCACAGCGAGACGAGCTCGGCGTCTTTGACGTCACGTGCGCCGAACGTGACCGCGTGCCCCTTCTTGCGCCACGCTTTGCCGAGGCCTCCACCAATGTTGCCGCTGCCGATGATCGCGATGTCCATGCGCGGAGCGTAGAGCACTCGCAGATCGACTGCATCGCCGCCGGGCCTGCCCGATCGGGTCGCGAACGTCGGGCTGTTCCGAAACGCCCCGCTGGAGATCTCGACTGGCGACCGGAGACGACGGTTTTGCACACTCTGCGCACGCAGTGTCATCGCCTGTTCGACGGTGAAAGCGACAACGCACGCCACCGCGGCTAGCGTGCTCGCCATGACTCGTTCGGCGTTCGTCATCGCATGTGGCTTGTTCGCCGGATGCAGCAGCGCCGGTTCCAACCCGGGCGGCAACCCCGACGCCTCGCACGCGCCCAACGACGGGCGCACCGGCGGCGACGGATCGATCCCGATCGACAGCCCGTCATCATCGCCGGATGCCACCGGCCCGATGAATGGCGTGTACTCGATCCCGCTGACCACCCCGAGCGGCGGCGATCAGGGCGAGTTCTACATGCCGGCGCTCACCGCCTCCGGCAAGACGTTCAAGCTCGATCTCGACACCGGCTCGACGGTGACGGGCATCGCCGGTACCGGATGCTCGACGTGCAGCGGGATGTCGCCGTTGTACGCACCGGGCTCGTCGGCGAGCGCGACCGGCAACAAGGATCAGGCGTCGTATGCCGACAACAGCGGCTGGTCGGGCTCGATCTACTCCGACACCGTCGCGCTCGACCACGGCACCCCGAACGTGCCGCTCGACTTCGTCGACATCACGTCGCAGAGCACGAACCCGGAGTTCTTCGCGGGCAACGACTACCAGGGGATCTTCGGCATGGGACCGGCTGCGCTCCTCGATCCCGGGACGACCGCGTACTTCGACGCGGTGACCTCCGCGGGCGTCGCCAAGGTCATGGGCTTCGAGCTGTGCCCGACCGACGGAACGATGTGGCTCGGCGGGTACGACGAGACCCACGTCGCCTCGCCGGTGCAGTACACGCCGCTGCTGTCGACCGGCGTCAACGCCGACTTCTATTCGGTCGACATGACCGCGATGGCGATCGGCGGCACGAACCTCGGCATATCCGCCGCGACCTTCGACAACCCGGTCGTCGATACCGGCACGAGCTTGTTCTACATCCCGAGCGCCGCCGAGACCGCGCTGATCAAGGATCTCAACGCGAACGCCGCTTTCAAGTCGGTGTTCGCGGGCCAGACCCTGACCGATCCGACGACGTCGAATTCGAGCACCGCAGGATGCGTCACCGCGTCGGCCGGCACGAGCTCCGCGACGGTCGATGCGATGCTGCCGAAACTCTCGCTGACGTTCTCCGGCGTCGGCGGCGGCTCGATCACGATCAGCGCGTCCGCGCTGGCGTCGTACTTCTACGACACCGGCGGCGGTCAGTTCTGCCTCGCGGTGTTCGGCGGTGGCGACCAAGGCAACGCGACGATGGGCGACGCGTTCATGCGCGCGTTCGTGACCGTCATCGACGTCGCCAACAAGAAAGTCGGGTTCGCGCCGACCTCGCATTGCACGGCGCCAGAAATGGTCGGCCCGCGTTCGCGATTGACCGAGCGCGGTCGCGGCCCGCACCACGTCCACCCATAGTCGATTCGACGGCGCCGCTAGTTGATATGCAGCGGCGGCGCGACCGCAGCTGCGGTGCGGAACAGCTCGTCGTTCGTGCACAGCGCGAGGCCGCCGCAGGTGCTCGGCGTCACGACCGGGCACGCCGCTGCGTACGCGCGCAGCACGTCGGGCTCGGAGTGTCCCGCCATGCGCTGGCACGCTGCCCAGCGATAGCCGTCCTCGGCGGTCGAAACGTCGGTGAGCGGCAGCGCGAGCCAATGCGCGCACGTCTCGCGCGCATACGCGACCGCGGCGGCGTCGTCGGTAGAGAACGAGCCGCCCGCGACCGAGTGGAGCAGTAACGGCAGCTGCATCGGCTGCGTCATGCACCAGTCCATATGCGGAAACTGCAGCACGTGGTCGTACGGCGTGGTGATCAGGAAGTCGGGC
>Ga0265338_10008250_pt1 | contig 12683 bp, 12 predicted proteins | sample 42126metaG_FD_193579 | JGI IMG/M metagenome (GOLD analysis project Ga0265338, IMG submission 193579) | Rhizosphere microbial communities from Carex aquatilis grown in University of Washington, Seatle, WA, United States - 4-21-26 metaG | ecosystem: Host-associated > Plants > Roots > Rhizosphere... | reverse complement strand
CGGAATCCGCCGTGACGGTTTCAAATCCCTGGGTGCGCAGGAAGGAATCGAGCAGGCTGCGCTGGCCCGGATCGTCATCCACGATGAGGATGCGCGGCGGTTTGACGTGCTCGTCGCGCCGGAACGGAGCGGCGGCGGAATTGTTTTTGCGCAGTTCGGTGCCCACGCAGGGAAATTAACCGAAGCCGGCGGCTGCCAAAAGGAATTTTCAGGACGCATTTCCAGCCAGCAATTGTGCGTCAATGCCAAGGCCCCCTTTATGATCCATTGCCGCCGACAGCGGTGGTTGGACCAAATTTTTCTTGACGCGAGGTTGCAAAAAACTAGGATGGCTATATTCAGGCTAAAGTCGCTTCAGGGCCGGAAAATTTATAAATGGTTATGAAATCGCATCGCCTTCTTCTTACCGGGTTTGTCTCACTGTTTTCCGGCTTGTTGCTCGCCGGTTGCACCAGCACGGATTACGGCAACACCAGCCCTTATCATCCCGGCCCCGTCGTGGGCAAAACCGTCGGCAACGCTGCGGGCACCGTCGCCGGCAATGCCGTTGGTCTCGGCGTTGGGACGGTTGAGGGCGTGGCACATGGCGTCGCCGCGCCGTTCAATCCCAATTACAAAATGGTGCGTCATTGGCGCACGGAAACCACGTCGGACGGGCGCACGGTTCAAGTGCCGTATGACGTTTTGACGGATCAATACGGTCGCCCGGTCAACATGCCCGCGCCGACGGGAAATCCTCCACCACCGCCGGTGAATACGAACGGCCCAGCCCAATAATCCAATCCCCCTCAACCAGAAAAACTTTATGCGAATACTCATTGCCTGCTCTTTGGCTGCCGTCCTGTTTGCGGCAGGAAAGACTTTTGCCGCCGATGCCACCGATTCAACCGCATCTCCGCCGCTCCGCAAAACAGCCATCATTGTCGAGAACCACGCGGGTGCAGGTTTCATTGACAAGATCTCAGTGCTGGAAGATTTGGTCGGCAGCCGGGTCGCAGGCAAGGGCTATTCTCTCATTTCGCGCGATGTGGTGACACAGGCTTTGAGTGGCCAGCCCAATGCGCTGGATAACGCGCTCAACGACAATTCCTCGGCTCTCCGGCTCGCGCAAAATCTTGGAGCGGATTTTATTTTGGTTCCATCCATCACGAGTTACGGCTCAGAAAAGAAAACCTATAACGGAAACGGCATCGTTACTCTCAACGTCGCGCACACATTGCGTGTCAGCTATAAAATTGTTGAAGCAGGCGCGGGCGGCGCGATTCGCGGCGGCACGGTAACAGCCACCAAAACCGTCCGCGACACCGGCGATTTGAAAACCGAGAGCAACGACATCATCAACGGATTGCTCGACGACGCGGCGGGACAACTGGCTGATGCCGTCGTTCAAAACGCGACTTCGCTGCCAACGGAAGTGGCGAAGGACAAAATGGTCAGTTTCCGCGTCGCCTGCACGATGTCCGACCCGCGCCAGCAGCCGATTCTCGTTTCCGCGTTGGGCATCACTGCGGATAATCACGTCGTCGTCACCAACCAGCCCATTGCCGTGCAACCGATGGACGTGACTGTGGAGTTGGACGGCACGGCACTCGGCTCCGCGCCGGGAGAATTCAAAGCATATCCCGGCCTGCATAAAATGCGACTGTCGCGAGAGGGTTTTGATTCGTGGGAACGCACCGTGAATGTTTATAACGGGGAAACTTTGCGCGTCGCGCTGCAAATGACCGATACGGGTTACGCGCAATGGAAAGACACAACGGATTTTCTGGCCACGCTGGACGCCAACCGCAAGTTGACCGACGCCGAAGTGAACAAAATCAACGGCATTGCCGAATACTTCAAGAACAGCCATTTCCGCGTGGACACGAAGGAAGCCCCCGGCGATAAAATCTACAAAAGCCTCTATTAAACGAATAAAGGAACTACCATGAATAACCATTCTTTCCTCAAAATCAGTTTAGTTTTGTTGAGCGCCGCGCTGCTGCCCATGCTTGCACCCGGGCAGGACAAGGCGACGCTCGGCATTCTGGCCATCAAGCCCACGCCGGCACTGGCGGATTCGGTCAGGCCGGACAAAAAACTGGAGATGAACCGCATTATTGAGTCGCTGGACAGCCAGTTGATAGACCGCATCAACGCGACAAGGAAATTTGACGTGGTTGGCCGCAGTGATCTGGACAACATCATCAAGGAGCAGGATTTGGGGGCGTCTGGCAATGTGGATGCCAAGACCGCCGCGCAAGCCGGGAAGCTCACGGGCGCGAAATATCTGCTTATGGCAACAGTGGACGATTATCAGGATTACGTTGAGAAGGCCACGTTCGCAGGCACGGGCGACACCGCCACCAAGCGCGTGTTCCGTCTTTCCATCGTCGGGAAAATCTATGATTCAACAACGGGCAAATTATTGGAATCGGCGAATTTCCAGACCGGCAACGATGAGTTCAAGCAAATCCAGCAAGAACGCAATTATTCGGTCAAGGATGGCGAGTTGAGCGACGAAATGATGGTGGCTGTCTCGCGCAGCATGGCGGAAAAAATCGCCGTCCACGTCGCGGATGTGATTTTCCCGGCAAAGATTCTGATTAGAAACGACAACGAGGTTACGATCAATCGTGGTGAGGGGGCCGGTATGGCGGTGGGCGACACATTTAATGTTTTCGCGTTGGGACAGGAGTTGATTGACCCGGACACGAAGGAATCCCTCGGTCACCAAGAAGTGAAGGTCGGTCAGGTGAAGATCACGGAAGTGGATCCCAAGTTTTCAAAGGCGACAATTTTGCAGGACACGGGCATTGACAAGGGCGCAATTCTGCGCAAGCCGCAGTGAGCGCGAAACCGCAGTTAATCCGGATCAGAAGGGCATTGCAGTGACAACGTTAAATCGGATTGTATCCCAAAACGGCATCCAATCGCTTTTTATTGCCGCCATTCTTGGCGTGTTGGCGACGGGTTGCACGACTTATGTGCAGCAGAACAAGGTTGTTCTTTACTGGCGGCAGGGCAATTTGACGAATGCCGTGGTCGAGGCCACAAAAATAGCCGACCAGAATGCCAAGAACAAGGACGCCATCATCTGGCGGCTGGAGCAGGGCGCGGTGTTGCGCGCCAATGGCCAATATGATGACAGCAATAAGGCGTTCGATATGGCACAGGATAAAATCGATGACTACTCGCAGAAAGCCAAAGTCCGGGTGGGACAGGAAGCGGGTGCGTTGCTTTCAAATCAGGCCAATCTGGATTACGAAGGCCGTGCTTACGATGGCATCATGCTCGATACTTACGAGGCGTTGAATTATCTCGCATTGGGTGAAACCGACAAGGCGCGCCCGGAACTCATCCGTGCCTATCAGCGGCAACAGGATGCCGTCGAGGAAAATAAAAAGCGCATTGAAAAAATCTAGGATGAGGCCGCCAAGAACAAGGACAAGGCGACGATGGACAAGGCGCAGCAAGACTCCAAATTTCAATCCGCAATTCAGAGCAATTATACCTATCTTGACAGCCTCAAGCCCTACGCCAACTACGTCAATCCATTCACCGTTTATCTGGACGGGTTATTCTTCATGGCCAATGCTGCGGACGCTTCGGATTTGGAACGCGCGCATAAATCTTTCGAGCGCGTCGTAGGGTTTTTTCCGGACAACAATTATGTCAAACAGGATCTGGCAGCAGTGGACGGTTTGATTCAGGGAAAACCGTTACTTCCGACGACCTATGTGATTTTCGAAACGGGCTGCGCGCCCGTTCGCGACCAGATTCGCATAGACATTCCCATCATTGTCACAAAAGTTTCCTACGTTGGCGCGGCGTTTCCTACGCTCAAACCCCAAAGTGATTATCTCTCTGGATTGGCCGTGACCGCCAACAGTCCCCTTGTAATAGCCAACTCCATCGTCACGACCATTACCAATACGGTCATTGCGACCAATGACATCATTACGACCGCTACCAATACAGTCAACGTGACCAACGATGTCGTCACAACCGTTACCAACACGGTTGACGTAACCAACGACATCGTCACAGCCGTTACCAATATGGTTACCGCAAGCAATGAAGCCGTTGTGACTGTTACCAACACGGTCATCACTACCAATGACATCGTCATGACTGTCACCAATATGGTCGCCCCGCCCGATGACAAAAAGGCGGCAACCGAACTGCTTGCCGACATGGACAGCATCATCGGCCTTGATTTCAAAAACGAGTTGCCGGTTATCATCACCAAAACCATTGCCTCCACCGTCACCAAGGCTGTAGCTGCCTACGCCGTCAACAATGCTGCCAGCCAGCAAAGCGACTTGGCTGGATTATTCGCACAAATCGGCACGGCGGTTTATCAAGCCGCCGTGAACATCGCCGACGAACGCACGTGGACCACGCTGCCGAAGGAATTTCAGGTCTGCCGCTTTTCCACACCGCCCGACCGTAAAATTGTGCTGGAGATGCCCGACGGCATCCAAAAAATTCCGGTGACAATCGGGGATGGCACGATTAACATCATTTACGTCAAATCCATAAGTCCTGGCACGCCATTGCTGGTGACACAAATGAAACTGAAATGAAAATGCGAATTCTTCTACCGCTTGGTTTTGCCGCCGGACTGATTGTTTTATCCGGCTGCACGACCGTCAACTCCGTTGAAAATGCTGACAAGGAAGGCCAGCGCAACATGGTCGCTGATACGCGCGCCGTTACCGATTCGAGCCTCAATCGCAAGGTCAATATCGTCGGTGTTAACACTTCGATGACACCGGGCGGTTTGCTGAAAGTCCAGGTGGAACTTCAGAATCGCACCCGCTCGTTGCAGCGATTTCTTTACCACTTCGAGTGGTTCGATGCCAATGGCATGCAGGTCAACAACGTGCTTTCCGCATCCGTTCCTGACCAGATCGAAGGTCAGGAAAGCAAATTTATTTTCGGTATTGCACCGAATCCGAACTGCAAGGATTTCCGCGTCAAATTCATCGAAGCCAACTGATCAAAATCTATGAAAAACAAAATAGTTCTTTCCCTTATCACTGTCGTTCCGTTTGTGATTGGCGGGTGTGCAACTAACGCCCATTACGTCCAGACTGGTGACAAAGAGCAGATTGTCAGCGTTGGGCAAATCAACATACAAGATTATGACAATGCTGCCAATGCTGCGATCAAAGATATGCTCGATTCGAGTGCGCTTTCTGAAGCACTCGGCCATATTTCCAATCCACCCGCTGTGTTGGCCATCAGCCTTATTCGCAATAACACTGGCCAGCAGATCGATATGAACCTGCTGACAAAAAAAATTCGAATTGCGTTAAACAATAGCGGCAAATTTGTGACAACAACTACCGTCGGTCTTGGCGGCAAAGTGGAAGACCCATTGGCCCAAGGCATCCAGCAAAAAAATGAATTCATGAACGATCAGCAGACCACGCGCTCGCCGGATTTCAGCCTTTCTGGAAATATTATTCAAACCATTGACCGATCGGGTGACACGCGCCGTTCCACCTATAGCTTTCAACTCACGCTGACCGATAAACAAGGACTAGCTGTTTGGGAAGGCGAAAAGGAAATCGGCAAGCAGGGCACACGCCCGGCTGTGGGTTTCTGATTTGAATCCGTGCAGGAAGAACGCAGCCGCGCTTTTTACTCCGGCGACCTCACGGTGCAGTTGGGCTGCGTGTTGCCCTCAACTCAACCTTAATCCCTCTCCCCTCCCATGGCGAGAGCGGAGAGGGAATTATTTTATGGGACAATTTCCCGGCGTAGTCTGATTGCATCGGTCAACACCGGGCTAAATTCCGTAGCGCCTCTAACGCATTAAATCACACCGCCAACTTCAAATGGGTGATGCGGAAGATGGCGCCTTTGGGCGTGTTGGCGAGGCATTGGATTTCCCAGCCGTGCGCGAGGACGATTTGCGAGACGATGGCAAGGCCGAGGCCCGTGCCTTTCTGGTGCGTGGTGAAATACGGCTTGAAAATTTCCTGCCGCTGTTCGGCTGAAACGCCAGTGCCGTCATCGCGGATTTCGAGCGAGGCTTCGGTGGCGCTCTCGCGTTTCGCGGAAATCTGAATCTGACCGCCTTCGCCCACGGCCTGAATTGCGTTGATGAGCAGATTGAACAGCACCTGTCGAAGCAGTTGTTCGTCAGCCTCGATGGACAGCGGTTCTCCGCCGGTCTCGACGCGCACTTTCTTCTCCTCGAGGTCGTGGTTCAGGGTGCGCAGGACCTCGGCAAACGCGGCGTTAAGGGCGATTTTGGAGCGGCGGACTTCGCGCGGGCGCGAGTAATTGATGAACTCGGTCAATTGCGCGGTGACCTTGTCGGTCTCGTCCATAATGACGCGGGTCTTTTCGCGAATGTCTGGTGGCGCGTCGGTCTGCTTGGAAAGCATTTGCGAGAGGCCGCGGATGATGTTGAGCGGGTTGCGGGTCTCGTGGGCGAGGCCGGCGGCGGCGAGGTTCATTTCCTTGAGATGCGAATTGAGTTCGCTGGCGCGGACGAGGCGGATTTGCAGTTCCGCCGTCTTGGAAAGGTTGCGCAAGGCCAGCCCGGCGCCGACGGCGGAAATGCCCGCGAAAAAGATGATGACGAACCGCAGCCAGAGGTCGTGGTCTGATGCGATGCGGAGGGGCAGGGCGGACATGACGATGGCAAAGCTATGCACACCCTTTTTTTGGAGCATGGCTTGATAGTCAGGCTCGGTCATCCAGCGGGGCCGGCCAATCCGGGGGCGAAAACCTCCTCGCTGGCGGTCTGGGTTGTTGGAAAAATCCGGTGGCGGTCCTCCGCCATCAGCGGCTCCGGTGGCGGGGCCGTTGTTGGTCGGATTATCAGACGGCGGCGGTTCTCCGGGTGGAGGTCCTTGTGGCTGTCTCGATGGGGGCGGGCCGAATCGGTTGCTGAATTCTTCGCGGGACAGGACAACGAGGTTGGTGCCTTCGATATCACGGGTCAGGTTGGTGCCCAAATCCACCGGAGTGAACAGGGTCACAGCCTGCGCACCCCAGCTCTCCGCCGTGCCGGCAGTCGCCAGGCTTGTAAAATTAGCAGGATCAATCGCCGTCCCGGCGGAAGCCACGACCTCGCCGGCCTCGTTCAACAGCGCGATGCCGCTTAATTCGGTCTTCTCCTGATTGGCCAGTTCCGTCAGCGAGGCTTCGAGGCGTTCCTTGGAAACGACGCCGCCAAAGCGCCGCTGTGACCGGAGCACGATGCCCATCGTGGTGGAGATGTCCTTGGCCCGGTTCACCAGCGCGGCGCGGGCTTCTTCGCTGACCCGGTGATGTTCCTCCACCTGCCAAGCCACGACCAGCACCCAGACCCCCAGCAGAAGGCCGTAAATCCAAGGGCTGTTTCGTCTGGGTTGCATGTGGATATTCAGTTATGCGCCGGCTGGCTGAAAAATCAATTCCAACCCGCTATTTGTTCTTCACCGGCAGGCGGTCGAGAAACCGATCCAGTTCCATCTGGGGAACCGAATTGGTGATGAGCGGCGCCTGGGCGGTTTCACGGGTGGACATCGCGGCAAGCTCCGACGGCATCTGGACGATGTGCGGCGTGAGGAATATCAGCAATTCGTTCTTCTGGTTCGAGTGGTTGCTGAACTTGAAAAGATTGCCGAGCACCGGGATGTCGCCCAGCAGCGGGATTTTGCTCTCGCTGGAGGACTTGTTGTTGGCAATGAGGCCACCGATGACGACGGGCTGTCCATCGGGCGTCACAACCACGGTGTTGGCGGAACGTGTGTTGAGATTGGGCGCAAACACGGCGGAGGTGGTCAGGCTGCCGCCCTGGATCACCTGGCCGGGCGTCGAGGTGTCAATGGACTTTATGGTCGGCTGGAGAATCATTTGCACCAGGCTGTTCGCCCCGATGAATGGCGTGACGTCCAGTTGGATGCCGACGTTCTGGTAGGTTCCGTTGATGGTTGGAACGGTGGTGCCGACGGTGCCGCCGATGGCGGTCAAGCTTACACTGCTGGGCAGATAGACACTTTGGCCGACAAAAATCTCCGCCATCTGGCCGTCACGCGCGAGAATGGAGGGGCGCGAAAGCACCTGCGCCTTGCCGGCGGTGGCGATGGCCTGAAGCTGCGCCGTGAAATCGCTGCCCATGATTGTATACATCCCGCCATTCCCAGCCGCTCCAGTCAGTGACTGGGGCAAACCAAAGTTGTTGTTCAAGGTATAGCTCTGGTTGACCGGGGTAATGCTCGATGGAACAATTGCTGCAGGCGTGTAATTTGCTGTCCCAGCTCCAGCACTGGGTTGAACCATGTAATTGGTCAGAAAGCCAGTAATTTGCGAAAAGTTCTTGCTGAACCCGGTGTAATTGCCCTGAACACCGAGGTCGAGAGCCTTGTTGTTCTGCACTTCGACGAAGGCGACTTTGATGAGCACCTGCCGTGTGGGCGCGTCGAGGCTGTCAATGACCTTCTGGATTTGCTCCATGGTCACCGGGTCGGCGACGATAACGAGATTATGCGTGGTCGGGTCCACGCTAATGCTCGCGGTGCCCACCGTGCCGTTGTTGTTGTATTGCTGGCTGCCGTTGGCGGTGCTGGCGATGCGGTTGACACCGCCGCCGCCGCCGAAGCCACCGCCGCCAAACCCGCCAAAGCCGCCGCCGCCGCCGCCACCGCCGCCGCGGCCGCCACCGCCACCGCCAAATTGCGCTTGGAGTTCAAACGTGGCGCACAAAAGAAAAATCAGGACGCCACCGAGATATTTTTGGAAACTGTTTGTTTTCATAGTTTGTTTTTTCGTTGAACGATTCATCTTCGATTAAAATCAGTTGCCAATACCGCCGCCGGTTCTACCGCCGCCGGTGCCGGTGCTGCCGATTCCGGTGCCGGTGGTGGTCTGCCCCATCGTGGTCGTGGAGTTTTGTGACCGTTGCATGAGCGCGCTGTTTTGCGATGAACTGGCGCCGCCACGCGACGTGCTACTGCCCCCGAACATGTTTTGAAGCACCGACGCCACCTGCTGCGGATCGGCGTTTTTCAACTGGACGGGGTAAACTTTCTGGTCGCGGTCCGATTCCACGTCGATTTCGTCCATAATGCCGGCGATTTCAATCATCAAATCCTTTGGTGCCGTCACGATGACGGCCTGGATGCGCGCATCGGCCACCGCCGAGACTTGCGTCGCCTTCTGGAGGCGTTGCTGGGTGGCATTGGCATTTGCGCCGCCGCCAAACAGGGCCGCGAAAGGATTGGCGCCACCGCCAAACCCGCCGCCACCACGACCGCCACCGCCAAATCCGCCGCCGCCACGGCCGCCGCGGCCGCCGCCGAACTGGATTGGCGACTGGCTGCCGGATGAACTGGAGCTGGGGAACACGCTGCTAATCTCGTTTGCCACGTCAACCGGGCTGGCGTGTTTCAATTTGAACACTTGGATTTCCGTCTCCGACTCAGCGCTGTCATCCACCGCCTTGATGATTTCTGCCAGATGCCGGATGTTGGCCTGCGTGTCGGTGACGACAATCGAGTTGCCGGCCTCGTTGGCGACAATCGTCGCCTGCGCTGAAACGAACAAGGACAAATCCGAGACCAGTTGCCGGGCCTCCACAAACCGGATGGGAATGATCCACGTCGCAATCTCGGCGTTGTTCGGAATGGAGTTGGGATCGTTGCCGATTTTGACCGGGATGCGGCTCGTCTTGGCATCATTCTTGTTCACAATCGTCAGCGTCCGCCCTTCGCGAATGGCGGCATAATTATTCTGGTTCAACTCGCTGTTCAATAGATTCACCGCCTCATCCTTGGTCAGGTGGTTGCCCTTGACCGTCACGGTGCCGTTGACGTGCACCTCCTGCACAACGATGAAACCCGCCGCGTCGCTCAAATAATTCAGCACCAAGTCCAACTGGGCGTTGTTGAAATTCATGTTCAAATCGTTTTGATTCGTGCCGATGGCCTGCGCGGGCGGCACGAAGGCCGATGCAATGGCTTCCGGCGCATTTCCCCTCGGCACAATGACCGTGGACGTGATGGGCTGGTTTTCCGCCGGGGCGGTTTCCGCTTGCGCGGGCGTCGCATCCTGTCCGTTCATCGCGCTCTGGTCCTGCGCGGCCTGGCCCTGGGTCGCGTCCGGCGGCGTCGCGCCCGCATCCGGCGTGGCGGCGGCGTTCGCGTCCGCTCCGGCGGGTTGCGCGGATTGATCCGGCGTGGCGGCGGTGTTATCGCCTGCGGTTCCGCCGGTTGTGGGTTGCGCGGCTGCCGACAGCAGCAGGCCCGAAACGCAAATGGCTGTGAGGAGGGTTGTGATGGTGGTTTTCATTTTAATTCCTGTTCTCTTTGCTGCATGAGTTTTTTCAAAATATCGTTTCCTTCAAGGGCGGGACTAGGGGCGGCGCTGGTGTCCGGGCTGGAACTCTCCGCCGCCGCCGGAGCCGTGCTTTCCCCGGCGCTCGTGCCGGTGAACAATTGACCACTTCCAGCCAGTTGCCAGCTGCTGCCTTCCTGCCGCATTATCTCGCCAATTTTCATTTGCACCGTTTGCTTTTTGTCGGCGGCCTGCAGTTTGACGCCGGTCAGCGTGATTTCCACCACGGTGAAGCCGGCGATGCTGTTGCTGTCCGATTGATAAAGCACCTTTCGCAAATAGGGTTGGTTCCCGTCGAAAAACGCGAACATCCCCTTTTCGTAGCTCATCGTGCCGACCAGCGTGAACGACGGCGTGTATCGAGGCGTCTGCCGCGTGAATGTCCGTCGCGGTGTGGATGAATTGCGCGGAATACGGCTCGGATCAAAAATGTTGCGCTCGGTGATGAACGAGCTGAACCGCTCGTAGTCTGTCGGACCGGGCACACGGTTCGGTTGTGCGGAGGCGAGAAAGCCGTTTGCCAGCGCCAGTGCCAGCGCCGCCCATTTTTTGTATCGCGTCAGTTTCATTATTTTTAATGGGTGAGGGTCAGCCCGCTGATTTGCAGGCCGAGCGTGAGTTGCTGGCCGGTATCGTTGTGCGCGCTCAATTCCACCGAATCGAGCTTGAGCGCCATCGGCCCCTTTTCAATGTTGTAAATGAACTGGCTCAAGGTGCCCATCGTGCCGGACGCCTCGACGCGGCAGTTGAAGGTCATGTAATTCGTCGAGTCATTCTTCCATTGCGGCATGATGCTCGTCACTTCGGCGCCGCTGGCGTGCGACCAGTTGTCGAGCGCCTTGATCACCTGCTGTGCGGCCAGCGACGTGTCGGCCGGCAGCGCGTTCGTGCGCATGTCGCTCCACCGGCTGCGGATGCCGGCCTCGCGCTTGATCAAACTGTTTCCGTCCTTCACCTGCTTGCTCAAATTGGTGATTTGCGCCGAGCGCGCCGTCCACAATTTGCCGAGCGGTTCAAAGATGATCATGTCGCCCAGCCAAAGCGCGACGACCGCGGCGGTCAGCACGATCAGAAACTGCTGGCGGTTTTCAGTTTTCATTGTGCCCCTCCGTTTCCATATTGAAAGTCGAACGTGAACTGCTTCGGCGCCTGGCCGTGAATCAAATCCCATTTGAAACCGCTCACGCCGTCCGCGGCGCTCAACTTTGCCTGCATCGCCAGCAGCGATGCGTTGTCCTGCGCGTTGCCGGAGCAGCTCACCGTGTTGCCCTCCTGGATTTGGATGGTCTTGGCCGTCACCACGCCGTCCTCGGGAAACGCCAGCGACAACTGCCGCAGAATTGCCAGGTCGCGGAACGTCGGATCATACCACGGCTGGAATTGCTGGATCTGATTCTGCACGCCCTGCAACTCCAGAACCTTTTTCTTCATGCCTCTCCATTGCGAGCGGTAATACGACAATTCGATTTGCTGGATTAAGAACGCCAGGCAGACAATCGCCACGATGCCCGCGGCCACCGCGCCCACCGTCCGCAAACGGCCTGACGAATACTTCGCGGCAAACTGCTGGATGATCGTCAGCTTGGGCGGCAAAAAGTCAAACGCAGGCGATTGCTCCACCAGCAGGCGTGCCGCGAGGCTGAACGCCGCCGACAGCGACGCACCCGTCGGAAGATGCACGCCAAATTCATCAGGCTTGTAGGCCGCGACGATCTCCACGCTCAAGCCCATCGGTTCAAAGCGCAGTTCCATTTCGTCGGCAAGCTGCTGTGCCAGCTCGCGCGGGCCAAAAATGCGGATGCGCTTCACGGCGTCGCGCAATTCCGCGGGCAACTGGCCGAGCGTGATGCGCGATTCGCGGGCGACGAAATCGGGCAGCAGCTCCGGCCGGCCGGTCGGATTTTCAATCGCGCCTTCGAGCGCGCGCAAGGCCGCCACGCCGCCGCCGCAGGTGATTTGCAACGACACCGTGCTTTCGCCGATGGCCAGCGCAAGCACGCCGTTCGAATTTTCCGCCGCCGGCGGCTGCAACGCCGCGAGCCCGAGCGCGAAGCTGACCGGCTTCAATTTTGCCGCCGCCAGAACCTGCTCCAGCGTCGCGATGTGCGCGCTGGGAATCCCCGCGAGCAGGACATGTTTTTTGTCCGCTGTCAGCGGGCAGCGCGAACTGGCCAGTTGCAGCGTCGCCACATCGGTGGAAAAACCGCGCTCAGCTTCCAGTTGCAACAGGCTCGCGGCGTCGGCCTCCGGCAGGGGCGGCAGTTCCGTTTGCGCCGTCAAAACCCATTTCAGCGGCACGCCGAGGACGCAATGGCGTTCGCGCACGCCGGCGGCGTCGAGTTGGTTGCGGATTTCGCGCCCGA
>Ga0265338_10008249_pt1 | contig 12684 bp, 10 predicted proteins | sample 42126metaG_FD_193579 | JGI IMG/M metagenome (GOLD analysis project Ga0265338, IMG submission 193579) | Rhizosphere microbial communities from Carex aquatilis grown in University of Washington, Seatle, WA, United States - 4-21-26 metaG | ecosystem: Host-associated > Plants > Roots > Rhizosphere... | reverse complement strand
TGCTTGCATCGGGAGAATGCGAATACCAGTATCACGGCGCCAACCGGCTGGGCGCCAACTCGCTGGTAAGCTGCATCCACGGGGGCTTCGTCTCCGGAATTGTGGCCATGAAGTACGCGGGCAGCGTCGGCGCGCAGGAAGGCGACGGCGGGGCGGCGCAGGAAGTGGCGCGGCAGGTGGAACTCAACAAGAAGCTCATCAACAATCAGGGGGGAGAAAATCCCTTCAAGCTGTGGCGCGAGCTCGGCGAGGTGATGACCCAGCACGCCTCCGTCATCCGCTACAACAAGGGGCTGAAACTGGCAGACGAGAAGGTTGTGGAGCTGCTGGAGCGCTACAAGAAAGTGAACCTGAGCGACAAGAGCCAATGGGCCAACACCAGCTTCGCTTTCGCCCGCCAGCTCTATAACATGATGGAGCTCTCGCGCACCATTACCCTGGGAGCAATTCTGCGCGATGAGTCGCGCGGCGCGCACTACAAACCGGATTTTCCGGAGCGCAACGACGAGAAGTTCCTGAAGACGACCAAGGCAAGTTTCACCGGCGCGCCCGATGGACCGAAGTTTGAATACGAGGTAGTGGACACGCAGTACATCAAGCCGCGTCCGCGCAAGTATTGAGGTGAAGGGTACGTGCTTTAGCCCGTACATCAGGCCGAGCAGAATCGACGGGGTTTTAGCTCCGGCGGGAATGCGGAAGCGAAAGGGACCATGGCAAACAAGACGATTCAGTTAGAGATCAAGCGCCAGGCCAATCCGGATGCGCCGGAGGTGTGGGAGCGGTTCGAGTTGGAGTGGCGGCCGGGAATGAACGTGACTTCCGCGATGATGGATATCGCCGCCAATCCAGTGACCGCCGATGGCAAGCCCACGACTCCGATCACTTACGACTCCAGTTGCCTGGAGGAGATCTGCGGCTCCTGCGCCATGCGCATCAATGGCAAGGCTCGCATGGCCTGCTCGGCTCTGATTGACAATCTGGAGCAGCCCATCAAGCTCGAACCTCTTTCCAAATTCCCGCTGGTTCGCGATCTTCAGGTTGACCGCTCCGTTCTCTTTGAAAATCTGAAAGTGGTCAAGGCCTGGGTCCCCATCGACGGCACTTACGACCTGGGGTCCGGACCGCGTCAGTATCCCCAGGAGCAGGAGATCCGCTATCCCCTGTCCAACTGCATCTCCTGCACCTGTTGCATGGAGGTCTGCCCGCAGTTCAATGAAGGTACCGGCTTCGTTGGCGCTGCCACCATCGCCCAGGTCAAGCTGTTCAACATGCATCCCACGGGCAAGGTGCTGATGGAGGAACGTCTGCGCGCCCTCGCCGGCGATGGCGGCATTCAGGAGTGCGGCTACGCCCAGAACTGCGTAGAGGCGTGCCCCAAATCGATTCCGCTGACTGACGCCATCAGCGATGTGGGCCGCGACGTGATGATGCAACAAGTCAAGGACCTGCTGCGGAGCTGATCGATTGTTATCGAAGAAACAAATGCCCGGATTCGGCAGCAGAATCCGGGCATTTTCATGTCTGCGAACGGTCGTTACAGGCCGGCGATCCAGTTCTGCAGCACCGCCGGCATGCACCCCATCACAAGTACCGCGGCGGCAATCAGCGCCAGCACAATCGCTGTGACGGGATGCACGTCTACGCAGCACATATCCGGTGGAGCAGGCATCACGTAAACGCGCTTGAGAACCTGCAGATAGTAATAAAGTGACACCGCGCTCATTCCTACTGCCAATGCCACCAGCGCAAAAGGAACCACTCCGGCGTTCGCTGAAAGCACCGCGGCAAACAGGTTGAACTTGGCCCAGAAGCCCACCAGCGGCGGAATTCCCGCCAGCGACAGCAGCAGGATCAGCAGCACGGCAGCGAGCAGCGAGTTGCGCTTCTGCAACCCGAGGAACGTATCCAGCTTGTCGCTCCCCGTAGCCCGCTCCACAACTCCTACAACTCCAAAGGCCCCGACTGTCGTCAGCCCATACGTCAGGATGTAGTAGAGAACAGCCTCATTGCTGCGCGGCGATTGAGTGGGATAGGCCAGCGCCAGCAGCATGTAGCCCGCATGCGCGATCGCCGAGTAGGCCAGCAGCCGGCGGACGCTTGTCTGCGCCAGCGCAGCCAGATTGCCGACGAGCATCGACGCAGCGGCGAGAATGGCCAACAGGATCGACCATGGTCCGGCGAGCCCTATGTACTTCGGCAACGGCCCGCTATGCACCATGACCATCCCGGACCGCAGCAGATGTGTGTCGGTGAAAGGATGCGCGATCGCCGTGCCAATCCCGATGAGCAACGCAAAGCTTGCCACCTTCGATACCGAAGCAATGAACGCCGCGGCGGGAGCGGGCGCACCCTCATACGCATCCGGCGCCCACAAGTGGAACGGCACCGCAGCCACTTTGAAACCAAGGCCGGCTGCGATCATTACCAGCGCCACGTAGAACAGAGGGCTTCCGGAACCAATCGAGGTGATGGAACCCTGAACGACTTGATGCAGATTGGTCGATCCGGTCAGGCCGTAGAGGTAGCTGAATCCGAACAGTAGGAACGCCGCCGACATTCCGCCAAAAAGGTAGTACTTGAGCGAAGCCTCGGCGCTTCGACCGGACAGCTTGGCAAATGCAGTCAGAACGTAGAGTCCCAGGGAGAGAAGTTCAAGGCCTATGAAGATAACCAGCAGGTCCTGTGCACCGGAAATGACAAGGCCGCCAACCGCGGACATGAGCGCAACGGCCACATACTCGCCTGGGTTGCGTGTGAAGGTTGAATCGATCAGCAAGAGAAGTGTTAGCGCAGTCAGCGCCAGGATTCCACTCTGCGCCACCGCGATCAGGCCGCCGGTGGAGAGCAGCGCGGTATCGAGCGATCCGGTGGCGCAGAAAGTCTGAGTTCCCTGCCCCAGCATGAAGAGGAATGCAATCGCACATCCGGCAACGCCCAGCACCGAAGCAACAGTGGCGCGGACGCGCATCGCCGATTGACGCAGGAATGCCAGATCCACTACCAGCACAAGTAGCGCCGCGATTTCAAGCGCCGTCTCGGGTAGCGTGATGCGGAAGAGATCGGCGTAGTTCATTGAACTCCTCCAGCAGCAAGGAAGGTCCTGACAGCGGGCTCGATCTGATCAAGCAGAATGCGCGGATACAGTCCGATCCACAGGCTGGCCGCGGTCAGCAGCGAGAAACCGGCTATCTCAGGCCAGGTGATAGGGGCCAGCGCGTGCGCGTGGTCCTGGATGTGCGGCGCGGGCGGCGCATCGGAGAAGAACGCCTTCTGCAGCGCGCGCCACGTGTAGGCCACACCCACCACAATGCCGACGCCGGCAGCGCCCGTCCACCATGGCTGTGCGCGCCACGATCCGATGAGCACCTGCAGCTCCGCGATAAAGCCGGAAAAGCCGGGCAGGCCCATCGATGCCATTCCGGCGACCACGAACGCCCACGCGGCAAAGGGCAGCCGCTTGGACAAATGCATGTGCTCCAGATCGGCAAACTGGCGTGTGTGCGTGCGGTCGTAGACCACGCGGCCGACAATGGCGAAGAGCAGCCCCGCAAGAATGCCATGCGAGAACATCTGCAGCACCGCACCATCAAGCCCGATCCGGTTCAGCGTCATCAGGCCCAGTAGCACGAATCCCATATGGCTGACCGACGAGTAGCCGATGACGAATTTGAAATCGGTCTGCACCAGCGCCACCAGCGCGCCGTAGACGATTCCGATTACTGCGAGGATGGCGAAGACGCTCCGCCATGAGCCGATGCCGGCGATAGTGAATCCCCACGGATCCATGCCGCGCGGGAACAACCCCATGGCCACGCGCAGGCAGCCGTAAGCGCCCAGCTTCATTACTACCCCGGCCAGCAGCATGGAGGCGGCGGTGGGCGCGGCCACGTGGCCGGTCGGCGCCCAGGTGTGGAATGGCCACAAGCCGGCAAGGATTCCGAATCCGACAAACGTAAGCGGAAAAGCCCACATCTGAAACTGTGGCGACAAGCCCGCATGCGCCAGCGCATCAAGCGACGTCGAGTGACTGCCCGAGGTCGCATACGCGGCCAGAAGCACGATGAGCACCATTGCCGAGCCGACGAACGAATAGATCGCCAGCTTCATGGCGGCATATTCGCGGCGCGTCGAGCCCCAGATGGCGATCAGGAAGTATTTGGGAACGATTGCGATCTCGTAAAAGACGAAGAGCAGGAAGAGATCGAAACTGAGGAAGACACCGTACACGCCGCCGATGAGCGCCAGAAAGAAAGCAAAGAAGTGGCTGGTGCGCAGCTCGATATTCCAGCTGAAGAGCACGCCCGCAACTGCGGCCAGCCCGGTAAGCAACACCAGAACGCGGCTGATGCCGTCGGCAGCCAGCAGGTAGTGGATGCCCATCGACGGAATCCACAGCGCATCCACAATGAGGATGCGGCCCTGGCCCATTCCCGCGGCAAATCCCGCAACACCCAGGCCCAGGCCCGCCAGCGCGACAATGAGCGCAAGCGCGCGTGCCAGCCCCGGCCTGTTTTTGGGCAGGAGCGCTTCAATCAGAGCGCCGGCAAACGAGAGATAGATTGTCCACGCTAACATCTAAAATCTCCAGTGCGCCAGCAGGTACGCCACGGTGGGGTTCACGCTGTCTGTAATGAGTTGGGGCACAAGGCCAATGAGGATCATGACTGCGATGACGGGCGCCATGGCCAGCCGCTCGCTTGGGTGCAGGTCAGGGAACGAGGCCCAGCGCTCGGGCACAGGGCCCGTGAAGACCTTCTGAATCACGGTGAGAATCACGGCCGCCGTAATCAGCAGGCCGAGTACCGAGATCGTGGCCGAGACCCATGAGAGCGGGAAGACGCCGCGGAAGATGAGGAACTCTCCCACAAATCCATTCAGCCCCGGCAGGCCCAGCGACGAAAACAGCGCAAACCCCATCAGACCGGCAAAAACCGGCGCGGGCTTGCGCAGGCCGCCGAAGTCGTCGATGCCGCGCAATCCGCCGGAGCGCTCCTGAAGCATGGCGATAAACCAGAAGATGGCCGCCGCGGTGATGCCATGATTGAACATCTGCAGGATGACGCCGTTAAGCGCCGCCGCCTGGCTGGACTGAGTGATGTTATTCGCGGCTGGAATGGAGAGCGCGAAGATCGCGACCCAGCAGTAGCCGAGATGGTTCACTGAAGAGTACGCAAACACGCGCTTGAGATCCTTCTGCGCGGCTGCGGCCCACGCGCCCATCACCACAGTGACCACAGCCAGCACCAGCAGCGGCGTGCGCATGGCGGCAATCTGCGGCCCGAACATGGGCAGCGCAATGCGCAGCAGGCCGTACACGCCCATCTTTGACATGGCGCCGGTCAGCAGCATGGTTACTGGCGAAGGCGCTTCCGCATAGGCGTTGGGCAGCCAGGTGTGGAACGGCATCAGCGGCACTTTAACGGCGAAGCCGGCAAGAACGCCGATGGCAAGCCACGTCATGATGTGCCCGCCAAGCTGAGCCGCCACCATCTGCTCCAACTCACCCGTTGCCGCCAAAAGCGAGAGATGCGTGAAGTCCATGCTGCCCGTGCAGAGGTAGAGGGCGAGGAATGCCAGCAGCAAACCCACCGATCCGGCCATGGTGTAGACCAGGAATTGCGTCGCCGCCGGCCCACGTTTCGGCCCGCCCCACAGCTTGATGAGGAAGAACGCGGGAATCAGGCTCAGCTCCCAGTAGAGGAACCAGTGATAGAAGTTGAGCGCGGTAAACGTGCCGAAGAGGCCCGCCTCAAGCAACAGCACAAAACCAAAGTAGAGATTCGGCCGCTGATGCACGCGATGCGCGGCGTCGATCGACATGAGCGCAACGATTGCGGATAGCACCAGCATCAGCGCGCCCAGGCCATCTACGCCCAGGTGGTACTCGATCCCCAGCGACGGCGCCCACGGATACTGTTCCGCCAGGCCCATGCTGCCGTTGGCGGGAATGCGCATCCACACCGCCAACGAACTCGCCAGCGAGAGCAGGGCCGAGATCATAGCCACGCCGCGCGCATGGCGGCCGGAGAAAAACGCGACGATCGCTCCAGCTAGAGGCAGCGCGGTGAGCAACGTGAGTATCGGAAATCCGTTCATCCGTGGCTGCTCCAGATCAGAATGGCGGCGAGAATTACAACTCCGAGCGCCAGCAGGCGCAGGTAGTTCTGCACGCGGCCTGACTGCACCCTCGCCATCAGTCCTCCGCCCCCTGAAAGCTCCTCGCATCCCTTGTCGAATGCGCCGTCGACAAAGTTCATGTCGATGAAGCGATTGAGCTGCGCCCACAAGCCGAACAGCCACATAATCGCTGCCACAATGCCGCCCCAAACGCGGCGGTCAAGCCAATCGGCCACGCGCGCCCACCAGTAGTAGAAGGCGATAATCGTCGCACCGTACAGCTCATCCACATAGAGCCGGTCGCGTAGCGCGCGCCATACCGGCGGTATCGCCTTCTCCAGCGCATCGGGTTCCTCGGCGCGTGGCGACTTGTTGCCGTAGAGCATCCAGCCAAGGCCGATTCCAAACAGCACGACCATGCTGGACAGAAGCATCAGTGTTAGCAACCCAGGCTCCTTGAAGCTGTCCAATCCGCCGAAGTTCGCGTGCGTATCGGTCAAGAAGCTGCGGAACCACGGCCACGCTGGTGTGCCGACCACGCCCAGCGCAATGGCGAAGAACGCCAGAATGGCGAGCGGCGCCGTCATCACGCGTGGACTCTCGTGCGGATGATCGTGGCCGCGGTTGTCGCCGAAGAACACGTAGCTCACCTGGCGCGTCATGTAGAACGCGGTGAGCAGCGCGCCAAAGACAAGCAGGTAGAACGGTCCTTGTCCCGCGTGCCACTTATGTGCCGATTCAAGAATCGCGTCCTTTGACCAGAAGCCGGAGAAGAAGATCGGCACTCCGCACAGCGCCAGCATTCCCACCGCGTACACCACAAACGTGACCGGCATGTACTTGCGAATGCCGCCCATGTTTCGCACGTCCTGCTCCTCATGGCTGCCGTGAATCACTGAGCCCGCGCCGAGGAAGAGCAGCGCCTTGAAGAATGCGTGCGTAATCAAGTGGAACATTCCCACCGCAACTCCGCCCAGTCCCAGGCCGGCCATCATGTAGCCGAGCTGCGACACGGTCGAGTAAGCCAGAATGCGCTTGATGTCGTTCTGCGCCACCGCTATGAGCGCGGCAAACACCGCCGTGGATGCGCCGACCCACGTGATCACCGTGAGCGAGGTGGTTGTGCCCCCGGGCAGCACTCCAGCCGTCATCAGCGGATACACGCGCGCCACCAGATACACGCCGGCAGCCACCATGGTTGCCGCGTGAATCAGCGCGGAGACCGGCGTCGGGCCCTCCATCGCATCCGGCAGCCATACATGCAGCGGAAGCTGGCCGCTCTTTCCCACCGCGCCTGCAAAGATCAGCAGCCCGATAGCTCCCGCCGCGCTCAGTCCCAACTTTGCCGGAGTTTGCAGAAGCATTCCAATTGCCAGCGGCTCCAGGCTACCCGCGCCTTGGTTGTAGAACAGCAACGTGCCTGTCTGCGCAAAAAGCCACACGATCCCGAGCAGGAAAAACACGTCGCCGAATCGCGTGGTGATGAATGCCTTTTTCGCTGCCGCCGCGGCCGATGGCTTCTGATACCAGAATCCGATGAGCAGATACGACGTAAGCCCGACAATCTCCCAGCACATAAACAGCAGCAGCAGGCTGTTGGAGATCACCACGCCCAGCATGGCCCCTGCAAACAGCGAGAGGAAGCAGAAGAAGCGCGTGTAGTTCTCGTCGTGCGCCATGTAGCCGACGGAGTAGATGAAGATGAGAAGGCCGACAAACGTGACCATCATCAGCATCACTGCGGCCAGCGGATCCAGCACCCAGCCGAGTTGGACCGTCGACGTGCCAAAGGTCAGCCAGGTGAAGTCGACGGTTTCGCGGACGGCTGGATTGAAGCCGAAGTGCAACAGCAGTGCGCGCGTATCAATCACATGCGCAAACGCAGCAAGCGACAACAACAGCGAAAAGCTCAGGGCCGCGATGGCTAACCCTGCTGAAAGCCTGCGTCGCGGCTGCTTCAAAAGCGCAATAATGCCCGAAGCAACGATTGGCAGGGCGGGAATGAGCCAGAGCCACCGCACGATCCACGCTTGAGGCGGGATCGGAGTATTGAGGCCGCTCAGTACGAGCAAATCACTTTGCGTCAGCAATCCCTCACCCTTTCATCCTGTTGATCTCGTCAAGATCGGCCGTCCGCGCATGTCGGTAGATGGCGATCACCAGTCCCAATCCAACTGCAGCCTCGGCCGCGGCCACCGCAATCGAGAAAACCGCGAACATCATCCCGGTCAACGCTTCAGGATGTGGCCCATAACGCCAGAACGCCACCAGGTTCAGGTTGGCCGCGTTCAGCATCAGCTCAATCCCGATCAGAACCAGGATGGCGTTGCGCCGCGTCAGCGCGCCGGCCAGGCCGATGGCAAACACCAGCGCGGCAACCAGAAGATAGCCCGCAAGAGGCGTCACTTGCGTCCCCCCTTCTCATGCATTGCCACAAGCACCGCGCCAATCATTGCAGCCGTCAGAAGCAGGGCCAGAATCTCCAGCGGCAGTACATAGCGGCCCATCAGCGCATCGCCGATCTGCGCCACCGTCACCTCGGGCGCGGGCTTTGGCAATCCAACCGCGTCCGGCAGCGCCGCTCTGCTGTTGAGCACGGCCCACGCCAGCACGGCAAACACCGCCGCCGCGATTGCAAGACCCGCCAGCCACGTGCGGCTGAAAACTCCCTTTTCCGGTTGCTCTGACTCGCGCGTAAGCAGGATGGCAAACACCACCAGGATGGCAACCGCCCCAATGTACACCAGGATCTGGGCAAAGCCGACGAACTGCGCGTCCAGTTGCATAAAGAGAAGCGCCAGCCCGGCAAACGCGGTGGTCAGCGCCAGCGCGCAGTGCACGGTGTTCTTCAGCATCACCGCTGCCAGCCCGCCGGCCACCGTCACCGCCGCCAGAATCCAGAACACGACCGTCATCGGCCCATCCTTTCCGGCCGCTTCTTGCTCACGCTACTCCGCATAGCGATAGCTCCTGGGCCCGTAGTTCTGGCGCAGCATCATGGCTCGTCCCGCACCCACGTACACCACAATCAGGATGGCCGAGCAGACCACCCAGCGCAGCCAGCCCTCGCCCATAAAGCGCCACATCGCCGCCACAAACAGGTTCAACAGCGTCATCGGCAAAACAAACTTCCATGCGAAGTTCATCAACTGGTCCTGGCGCAGCCGCGGCAGCGTTCCGCGCATCCAGATCAGCACCACAATCGAAAGCATGACCTTGGCGAAGAACCAGAACCACGACGGGATAAACTCCAACACCTGCAATGGCGCCGACCATCCCCCCAGAAACAGCGTCGATCCCAGTCCCGAGATCGAGAACATGCCAAGATACTCGCCCAGGAAAAACAGCGCGAACTTGAATCCGGAGTACTCCGTGAAATAGCCCGCAACCAGCTCCGATTCGCCCTCCGGCAAATCAAATGGCGAGCGGTTCGTCTCCGCCGTCGCCGCAATGCAGAACATGACGAACGCCGCAAATCCCCACGGCGTGAAGATGTACCAGTGCGGCAGCCCCCACGTGTACTGGTTCTGCGCCTCCACAATCTTCACCAGCGACAGCGACCCGGTGATCATCACGATCGCCACGCTCGACATCAGCAGCGGAACCTCGTAGCTGATCATCTGCGCCACTGCGCGCATCGCCCCCAGCAGCGAGTACTTGTTGCGGCTCGACCAGCCGGCCATGAAGATCGAAAGCTCAGTGGAAGCACCGATCGCAAAGAAGAACAACAGGCCGGCGTCCATGTCCACCAGTTGCATGTTGCGGCCCATGGGCAGCACCGCTAATCCCATGAAAACCGCGACCACCAGCACCAGCGGCGCTATGAAGTGAACCACACCGTCGGCACTGGTGGGAATAATGTCTTCCTTGGTCAGCGACTTGATGCCGTCGGCCACCGGCTGCAGAATCCCGAACGGGCCGGTGCGGTTCGGGCCGATGCGGTTCTGCATCCGGCCCAGCCCCTTGCGCTCCAGCACGGTGGTCAATGCGAACAGCGCGGGAAACACCACAATGATTGTCACCACACTTAGAAGCGCTCCAATAACCGGCTGAACCGCCGATGGGAAAAGCCCCATGATCCAATGTTTGAGAAGCACGAAGATCTGGTCGAGCGTGTTTGCCATGATCTACCTTGCGTCTCCTTCGATCTCAGGCTTGGGGGGCGCTGCATTGTTTTCTGCTGGCGGCGCCGTGACTGCGGTGGTCGTAGTGCCGGCCGGATTCTTTGCTTCCGGGCCGGGCGCAACAGAAGGCCCAGCCTTTGCGGGCGCTGTCGGCGCGCTCCCAGCCGGCGCTGCAGGCCTGGGCGCAGCAGCCGCTGCTTTTGCCTTCGCCTCAGCCTTGGCCTTGTCTTCTGCCAGCCGCGCATCCACTTCCGCCGCCTCAGTGGGATGAATCTGGTGGTAGTACTCGTTCGACTTCGCCAATTCCTCGCGGTCAAGCAACAACCCGCCAAACCGGTCCGTCGTCGCCAGTTCGAACTGCGTATCCATCTTGATGGCCTCGAACGGGCAAACCTCAACGCAAATCTGGCAGCTCATGCAAACCGAGATGTCGATATCAAACTTCGCCGGATAAATCTGCATCTTGCCCACGTGATCCGGCTTCTTGTCCCTGCTCTTATCGATGTAAATGCACTTGGGCGGGCATTCCTTCTCGCAGATCTGGCACGCCACGCAACGCAGCCCCGCTTGCCAGTCCGCGCCGTCGTACACCAGGAACGGAAACACGCGCGCGTTCTCGACGGTCGGAATCCGCTTCTCCGGATATTCCACCGTGGTCAGCCGTTCCGCGGAGACAAAACTGCCCAGCGCGTTCCTCGCGGTCTCCTTCAGGCCCTTCAGTATGCCTTCACCCAGCAAAAATTCCTCCAAGCTAGCAGCCAGCAGCTTACCGCTAACAGTGAGCGACGCGTCTGCAACTGTCAGCTGTGAGCTGTCAGCTATCTGTCGACTTCTCCCAGCACAATATCCACACTTCCAAAAATCAGCACTACGTCAGCCACGTTGTGTCCCAGGCACATATCCTCAAGCACGGTCAGGTTGATCAGGCTTGGCGGGCGCACCCGATAGCGGTACGGCTCCGCTGCTCCAGTGCTGATCAAATAAAACCCAAGTTCGCCCTTGGGCGCCTCGATGCGGCCATACGCTTCACCCGGTTTGGGCTTGAACCCGCGAATCTTCGCCTTTGGATCCATTACCGGTCCGCCTGGAATCTCCTTCAACGCCTGCTCCAGGATGACAATCGACTCGCGCACCTCCAGCACCCGCATCATGTAGCGGTCGAAAATGTCCCCGTGATCGCCCAGCGGCACGCGAAACTTGAAGCGGTCGTAGATGCCGTAGTGATCCACCTTGCGTATGTCGTAGTTCACACCCGAGGCGCGCAGCATGGGCCCCGTCACGCCCGCATTCACTGCCAGCTCCGGCCTCAGCACGCCCACACCCTGCGTGCGCGCCATCAGTATTTCGTTGCCCGTGAGCAGCTCTTCAAACTCGTCTACAAAACCCGGCAGCCCGGCCACCACCTTGCGCGTCTCGTCCAGCCACAACGGCGATACATCCAAGCGGCAACCGCCAAAGCGCATGTAGTTGCACATCATGCGCGACCCCGTGAGGCTCTCGAACAAGTCCAGGATCTTCTCCCGCATCTTGAACGCGTACATCAGAGGCGTGCCGCTCGCGCCCATCTCCTGGATCAGGAACCCGATGGACGATGCGTGATTCTGAACCCGCGTCAGCTCCGCCAGGATCACGCGAATGTACTCGGCGCGCTCCGGCACCGCCTGCCCCACCAGCTTTTCCACCGCCAGCGCGTACGCCCAGTTATTGGTGAGCGAGCAGAGGTAATCCAGCCGGTCCGTATACGGCATTGACGCAAGATACGACTGGCTCTCCGCCAGTTGCTCGTGGTTGCGGTGCAGATACCCGAACACCGGCTTCAGCCTCACCACGCGCTCGCCGTCAAGTGCCAGGTCCATCCGGAAGACGCCATGCGTCGAGGGATGATGCGGCCCCATGGAGATTTCCAGCAGTTCGCCTTCACCCTCCGGGGTGTCATCCGGAGGCCGGTTCCACGTCTCCAGTGATTCCGCTTTGGCTTTCAACGCTTCCATCGAGTCTCTGTTCCCTGTTCTCTACTGCGTGCTCTTTGCAGCCTGCACCTTCGCTGCATGCTCCTTCGCCCGCTCCATCACCTCATCGTGCGCAGTGGGCTCGTAATCGAAATCGTCCGGCTCCACGTAATCCTTGCGCATGGGATGGTCCTTGAACCCATCCCACATCAGAATGCGCCGCAGATCCGGATGCCCAGTGAATAAGATTCCATACAAATCGAATATCTCCCGCTCCTGGAATTCCGCTGACCGCCACAGCGGCGTCAGCGAAGGCAGTTCCACCTGGTCCGTTCGATTCGCCGTGCGCATGCGCAGGATCACCGGCCCGTGCTTCTTCCCCATCGAAAATAAGTGATACACAACTTCCAGATACCCCGGCTGGACGCGCTTACGCGTCTCTTCAACCGTCTCTTCCACCAACTGCTGCACTCCATCGACTTCCTTCGGTACCT
>Ga0265338_10008248_pt1 | contig 12684 bp, 11 predicted proteins | sample 42126metaG_FD_193579 | JGI IMG/M metagenome (GOLD analysis project Ga0265338, IMG submission 193579) | Rhizosphere microbial communities from Carex aquatilis grown in University of Washington, Seatle, WA, United States - 4-21-26 metaG | ecosystem: Host-associated > Plants > Roots > Rhizosphere... | reverse complement strand
CCGTTTGAACCCCCAGTTCCCCCAGTGGTGGCCTTGGCGGTTGATGCCGCGGTCCCGTTCCCGTTCTGGCCTGCCTCCAGGCTCTCCATCCGCCGGTTGAAGTTACGGAGGATCCGGTGCAGTTCGGGCAGGGCGTTCGAACTTGGGAGTTCCAGGCGGCCGGTCATTCAGGCACCCCCGCGCCGGGAAGGGGCTCCCAGAAGATTTCCACCCCGAGCAAGGTACCCTGTCAGATGAGCATGAAATCGAGGCCGTAGCCGGTCCCGAGACCCCGGGGAATGTTGAGCTTCCGGGGCATCCTTGGGGCCTGCTGGGCGCTTAGGAATCCCTTGGCGACCAGGCGTCGGTCCACCCAGACCATGAGGATCCCCTGGCCGTCCCCATCGATCTCCAGCGCCCGGTATTTCTTCCGGCTTCCGGGATCCGGGTCATTGTTCGGTCCCATCCGTATCACCAAAGGGATTTGAACCCCTTCGGGCGGGTTCAATTCAGCCAGGAAAGGTTTGTTAGCCCAAGCATCCCGGTTCTCCACGGCAAAGGAAAACCCACCCAGGACGTTATCCATCGAAAGCTGAACGGATTGAATTTCCTGGCTCAATGCATTGGTAAACATGGGTTTCCCTTGAAATTACGTGAAGGAATTGCCGCTGAGGGTGGCGGTGCTGTCCGCCGAAATGGCAGGGAGAGAATTGCCGGTCCCGGTGTTGTTGGACACCACGGTGCGCGGCGAGGAGGAGACCTCGATGGGGTGGCCGGCATTGTTGTCGATCTGGTTGCTGGTGAGGGTGTTGTCGGAAGTGTCGGAAAGGACCACGCCTCCCTGGTTGCTGCCCGCCACGTTGTCGTGAATTTTGTTGTTCGTGAGCGTCAGGAAGGACGCTCCGGCGTTGAAGAAAACGCCACCAACCTGGTAGTTCTCGCCACCGTTATGGTCGATTTCACAGGTGTCGATGGTGACGTGGTGAACCGATGCGTTGCTGGATCCACCCGCGATCCCGCCGCCTGCATTGTGGTGCACGCGGCATTGGATGAACTGGATCCCGGAACAGACCTGCCCGGTTCCGGACGGTTCGATATCCACTCCGCATCCTGGGTCAACCCCCTGGGTAAAGGCGAGTTCCGAGAACTGGGCCACTATGTTGCTGCCATGAACAACCGAGAGTGCTTGGCGTCGGTTGTAGGTGCTGGTCACATCGGAAAGCAGCACCCCGGAAGCGCCGTTGTAGGCGTAGAAACCATCGCAGCAGAACTTGGAAACTTTGGTCCCTAGAACAATCTGGTTCGAGGCGCCCCCGGACCCATTGAACCCAACACCCATGGAACTCGACCCAACCCCGTCTGAAAGGTTTCGGGCGTCCCGATCGCCAACGATTTGACCACCGACGATTGCCGAATTGGAACCTGCCATTCGCACAACTTTTGATTCTGCGGAGTCGCTCTGAGTGGTGCTCTGCAGAATGACATCCGGGTCCATCAGCAGGGTGGCGCCGACCGGAATGTCCAGACCATAGGTTCCATTGGCGGACGGGTTGACCATGTAGGTGTGGTTGGTCCCTCCGGGCAGATAGCAGATGCCATTGCCAGAGGCGGCCAGGGCCGAGTTGATGGCGGCCGTGTCGTTGGTGGATCCGTTTCCGGTCGCTCCATAGGAAGCGTGGGCGTTGACCCTGGCATCCGAGGGCACGGTCAGGATCCGCACGGTGGCAGTATCCGTCCCCGAATCTGCAGTAATGGTGCGCAGGGTGGGAGCACTTGTGGTTGGGGCGGTATAGACCCCATTGGCAATGGTGCCAACCGTTGAATTGCCACCCACGATGCCGTCCACGCTCCAGGTGGAAACCGTGGTATCAGCGGTGAAGGTCACCTGCCCGCCGGACCCAACGGCGGTTGGAGTGGCTGGGGTCATTGCGAAGGTGCCCCCAGAGGGGGGAGAGGGAGGGGGAGGGGAAGGGGGGGTGGGGTCAGTCTCTCCATCAACCGGGCTGATGATCACGACCGTGGTTCCTGGATAGATGATCTCCACCGTCTCGCTGTCCGTTCCGGAAGTGCTGATTGGCGTGCATACGGCCGTTACCGTGGCGAGGTGTGCACCGCTGGTTTCCCACGACTTGGTGACACTGGTTCCGGTCGTGGTGGTTCCATCATCAAAAACCCAGGTGCAGACGTGATCCCCGGATGAGAAACCGGGAGTGGAGGGCACACAGGTGTAGGTGATCGGTTCCCGCGACTGGTAATTGCCACCATCCGGGCTCGTTATGGTCACGGTCGTGATCAGACCGACCGGGTTTGGAAGGAGCAGGAACGCCCGGTCCCTTTCCGTCACATGGGCGGCCATGGGGCGCATGCCGAGGAAATTGGTTGGATAGCCCTGCCGGGTGCAATCCACGACCACCGTCCCGTGGTACCCGAAATTCCCACCCACGTAGAACAGGTAATACTTCCCGCGCCAGTAGAAGCTCCGGGCTTCCTCGATGATCCCGGGCATCGGCAGGGTGAAATCGATCTTCCGCTCCATCTGGTCCGGGGTGGCGGACGGGAGTTCCCGGGTGAGTTTCGCCCAGGCGGCGGACCGGCGGGTGGGGATCCACCAGTATGGCCATTGGTCATCCACTCCGCTCGAAGATGGGCCTGTGAAAAGGTCGGGAGCGATCTTGCCATCCGAGATGGATACAGAGTCGTTCAACTGCGCTTGGAACGCCATGAGGCCCCGGGCGGACAGGTAGACCAGCCCCGCGGCGGTGGTCCTCGGGGAAAACGGGGCAATGCAGCCGTCCCGGGCCAGGGTCTGGGAGATGGAGAGGTTCGCCGGGTCGAAGCCATCCGCCCGCCAGATGCCATCGGTGCACAGGATGATCATGCTGCCGGCGTAGGACACCAGCGCCACCGGTTGGCCCGGGAAGGTCTTGGTGAAGGCAATCGGCGCGGCGTCGGGCCGGTTGATCGGGCTCCAGCCCACGGTGCGCCCGTCGATGTACCAGAGGCAGTTGTTGTGCAGGGTATGCCGGGTCGCGGTGGACGGCGGCGGCCGGAACTCCACCAGGACGCTCCCCTCGGGGGTGCTGGCCGAGTAGGAGGATGGGCAAGTCCCGCCGAGGGCGGAAACCGGCTTGGCGTCTGTCGCCTCCACCTTTTCGATGGGGTAGGTTCCCACCAGGAGGGCATCGGCGCCCACCGACCCGCGCCGGCAGTATAGGGCCCATTGGGTCACGTAGCGGAAGGCAGGCCCGGGGATGGTAAGGGTTTTCCCGGTGCCAGAATCGTCCTGCTCGAGGAGCACGTCCATGTAGAAATGGTTCGCGTCATCTTCCTCATAAACGGTGTAGAGCCCGGAGAGCTCCTTCCATGCCGTGTTGGCGCTGAGGAGGTCGCCCTTCTTCAGCCCATGCCCGGCATAGGTGACGAGGGCCTGGACGGTGGTGGCGATGGTCCCGAGCTTCGCCGGGGCGGCGGCAGCCAGGGTGGTATCGAAGATCAGCCCGCTATCCGCCGGGGCGTGGAAGGCCCGGGTCCGGGTCGTGTTCGCGGTCGGGACTGGTCTGGCGGCATTGCCGGCCGCGGTGTTGTCGAACTCCAGGAAAAGGACATCGGGCTTCAGGGTGGCAATCCATAACCCATCCAGGTAGACATGGAATCCATCCACATCCCCCTGGTTGTAGCCGATCCGGACGATGGCGGTCTTACCGCCGGCCGCGGTCAAGGTGGCGTCCGCCGAAGGAAGGGTTTCAGCTGGGGCGGCCCCGTAGCAATTCCCCCAGCTGGCGCCGCGGAAGGCCGTCACCTTGACATGCAGGACGGTCCCAACCGTCCACCCGTTCGCGCTGGTGTCCCCGTCGATCAGCGCCGAGATCGTCGGGGAAGCGAGATCGGTGTTGAATGTCTTGATGAGGTAGACCTGTTTCCGGGTGTGCGCGTCCAGGCCGGTGTGCTTGGTGATGATCCCGATCCGGGCCCCGGTGGCAAGTCCATGCGCGGTTTCCGTGGTGTACACCGTGCGGTTGCTGCCCAGGCGGGTATAGGCCCCCGAGAGGTTCAACTGCGTGGCCGTTTTGGCGACAGTGGCACCGGTCCAGGTCGTGCTCCCCACGAACCCGCCCTCGAAGTTGGGGAACCGAGTGATCAGGCGGGCCTTGGGCGTCTCTATGGGACCGAAGACCGGGCTGGGCCCGCTCTCGTCCAGGTGCCCGTTCACGGTCCTCAGGAAGGTGTAAAAGTAGTAGAAGTTATCGAGGGTGTCCAAAGTGTTGGCGTACTGCCCGGTGGGGCTCATGGCGCCGGAGTCCTGCCAGCTGGTGTCATTCGGACCGATCTCGTCCAGGATTTGTTCCTGCCCGGCCGTGCGCCCGTAGATGACCACCGAAACGATCCCGTCCAGGGTCGGGGTGGACCAGGTGAGGGTGGTGGAATCCTGGTTCACCACGGTCACGGAAACCGGGGCGCAGGCCGGAAGCAGGCCATCCTTTGTCCGATACCCGACCCGGTAGGTGACGGTCCCGGCCGTGAGGCCGGTGGTGTTGTTCGCGTCCACCACCGTGATCCCGCCCCCCCCCGAGGTGACCGCGACGGTGAGGCCCATCGGCATCACGCTGTCCGTTTCCGTCACCTTCGGTGCGGTGACCGGGACGATGGTTCCCAGTTGGGCCTCGGTCCCGTCGATGATCTTCATGGGGATCTTGCCGTCCTCCTTGTAATAGAGGCGTTCCTGATTGCCGACGAACTCCCCGGCCCAGTCCCGGCGCTTGGGCGAGAACCACCAGCGACCGCGGTATTCGAAAATCCCCTGGATGTCCTGGTTAACCTCCTGGCGGAAAACCGGTGCATGGTAGGACTTCAAGGCGAAAGAGCGGATATCGGCGTTGTCCACCACCACGGCGAAGCCATTCCCCAGGATGCGGGGATCCACTTCGGCGTTCACACCCTTGGTGAAATCCATGCGCATGCTTCTCACGGCTACCTCTTGCAGATGATCAGGTAGTTGGCGGAACCATCGTGCTCGCCCCAGTGGGTGCCTACCGTCTTGCAGGTGACGGTGAGGTTGGCGTCCACGCTCACGGTCCAGACATAGGTGTTGGCCTCGGCGCCATCGTTCATGGCCATGGATGAAACGCTGACCACGACGCCAACCACTTCGGAAAGTTGGGCCCGGGAGCCGTCGCCGTACTTGGGAAGCGGGATCGCGCCGCCATGCGGGATCGCATTTGCGCCGTTCCCGTACCCGATGGCCAGGTTGTTTCCAATCGAGATGGTGGTTTCCGATCCGGAGAACTGCCCCCCAATGAAGTCCTCCAGTGTGGTTTGGAGGTCTGAAAGCTGTTCCGTGGTCCAGGTCTTGGTGGCCACTTCCTCCCCCGCCACCTGGACGGTGCCGGTGAAGTCCGGGGAGTCGAGGGGGGCGAGGCCATGGGCGCCGAGGAGCGGGCCCAACATGGTGTCCCCTTGGATATCGACCATTCCCATGTTCGGGACGGTCCACTGGCCGATGAGGTTCCAGGTTCCATCCGGCTTCCGGATGACGGCATTCCCATCGTCCTTGAGCCAGGTGGTTCCCGGCGCCATGTCCGTGGGCTCATCAGCCCCTTGATACGTTTTGACTTCCGCCATTTCCTGCTCCTACGGGCTTTGCAACCCCGATCAAGGTGTAAAAGTCGGACAGGGCACGGTTCGCGCCGGCAGGGGTCTTCTGGTCTCCGTCCTTTGACAGGAGGAGGTAGAGGGCGGCCAGGGCAAGGTGCGGCTGGTGAACGTCCGGAATCCTGGAGTCCGGGGAATCGGTTGCGATGACCGCCATGGGGGTGGGCCCGGCCAGGTACCCGACCGTGAAGGGCGTCGAGGGGGCGATGGGGGAAGTGATGGTGTGGTCCCCGTCGAAATCCATCCAGCGGGCCGGGGGCCCGGTGCGAGTGCGCCACTTGGGATCGCGGATGTCTTCTTCCTGGAGGGTGGTTCGGTCGAGGGCCGGCATCGGGTTCTCCTTCAGGTGAGCGGAACGTCCGCGGAAGCGGTTGCTTCTGCGCCGTTCAGCCCGACCGAAACACCCACGGTGAGCACGGCGCCGACCTTGGCGATGGCCGCGACCTGGACCGCCCGGGTTCCTTGGCCAGAAATGACCTGGCCGCCGGCCGCCGTCCAGAAGAAGGTGGCTCCGGTCTGGGCCGGGACCGAGGCGGCGATGGTGGACCCGTTGGCTGCGGTGCTGGGAATGGTGAGGGTCGCGTTAGGCTGAACCAGGGCCGTATCGGCGCTGCGGATCGAGATAACTTCGATGTGGCCGGCCGGGTTGGCGATCTTCCCATCACTTCCGGCCGTGACGTTCGAAGCCTCGGTGTAGGTGCACTGGGTCGCCTCGGCATAGCGGTCCTGGGCCCAGTTGAGGGCCTGGATGATCTCCGGGTCCTCGAAGGTGAGGGAGTTCGCTTCGTAGGATGGATCTCCCGCCAGGGCCCGGGTGAGTTCCAGGAGGCTTTTCAAGGTCGTTGCCATGGCTACTCCTGGGGCAGGAATTCAAAGACGCTACGGGCCCCGCTCTCGCCGGTATCGGCCATTGCCCGAAGATCAGGGAGGCAGAGCCGGTATTGCTTCAGCGAGAGGAAGGAAGCGTCCAGATTCCTTTCCTTGCCGGCGAGGCGATAGACCAGGTAGTCCGCATAGGTGGTCAGGGCGTCTTCTGCGTCCGGCGGGAAGGGGAGTTGCTGGGGGGCGAACCGGGCCGGCGCCCAGGCGTAGGTGATCCTCAGGGGATAGTCGGCGTCGGCCGGATCCGGGAAGGACAGCACGGAGGACCGAAGGGCCCAACCCGCGGGGGACCGCCCGGTTAGGGCTGTGTCCGGGGCCAGGGTCTTGCCGTCAAGAAACACCTTGGCCGACTCCGCCACCCGGCGCCATTGAGCGTCGAGGGATGGATTCCGGAACTCCACCAGGTCAACCCGACACAGGTCCCGGCCCGGAGGAATGGGAATCGCCAGCGAGGAGGCCCCGCTGGCGAGAGTGGCAAGGGTGGTGCCCTTCAGGAGGTTGGTATCCCGGGCGAGTTTGATCGCGGACTCTTCCAGCGCGGCCATGCCCTGGCCCGCGCTGATGTCGGTCCGGAGCCCCACAACCTGATTCAACAAATCCCGCAAGTTGATCACTGAGGGCTCCTTGGGGTGCGGTTCCTACTTGGGGGAGACTTCCGGGTCCACTCCGCCGGCCAGGCCGTACTTCGCCACAACCTGCTCCTGCTGGGCCATGACCTGGGCAATCTGGTCGATGAAGGCCGAGCGATTCTGGCCATCGTCCTTGATGCCGTAGTAGTGGGCGATGACGGACACCTTCTCGCGGGACATGTTCAGCATTTCCTTGAGCTCGATCTTGGAAAGATCGGCGTTCTCGTCCTCTTCGGAGTAGAACGTCTCGCGGTGGATCTCGTAACTGGCGGGGTCACCCATGGCCGCTTCGACCTGGCGCTCCCAGTGCGAACCGTCCGCGAAGTCCCCGGGCCTCAGGACGCGGGGCCGGCCGGTGTTCAGGTCCTTGCACTTGAGGCAGATGATTTCCTTGATGATGGCGTTCTCGGCCATGGTCCCCTCCGGGGCAAGGGGGGAGGGACGGCCCTCCCCCCGGGTGGACTAGAAGTTGGCGCCCTGGAAAACCGGGAAGGCGACCCGCAACTTGCCCTTGGTGGGCAGGGTGGCGCCGGTCAGGACGTTCACCTTGGTGTCGGCCGTGAGGACCACCGGATGGCTGGTGGTCTGACCGAAGAAGGCGGAGGCGGCGACGGAGGGCCCGTTGATCTCGCCCAGGGTGTCGATCCCATGGCCGCTGATCATGACGATCGGGGTTCCGGTATCGTCCTGGATGGTGAGGTCGGTGGCGCCGGCCTGGCTGGCCAGGAGGGTTTCCGCCTGGCAGGGCAGCAGAACCATGCCCTTCTTCAGGGTGCCGATGGTGATGATGTCGTTGGCGGCGAGGGTGGGGTGGTCGATCTTCGCCTGCGCGAAGTCGAGTTCGAAGACGTTGACGCCCGCGTGGGCGCCGCCCTGCATCTGCTTGCCAGGCGCGGCCCCGTAGGTGTTGTCGAAAGTGGGCATTTGAAGCTCCGTGGGGAAAGGGTTGAAGGCGAGGTGATGCCAGCACCCCGAGGGGCCGAAGGACCCCCCGGGGCGGAACGGTCTAGATGGTCGGCCACTGGAGATTGATGCAGACCAGGCCCTCGGGCTTCACCACCTCGAAACCGTAGAGGCAGAGGCCGCGCACGATGTCGCCGGGCGCGTCGGGGTTGCGGAGGGTTTCCAGCTTGCGGTCCATCTGCATGGCCCAGGTGATGGCCATCTTGTGACCGATGAGGACCTGGGTCTTCCCACCGACCACGGCCAGCAGGTTGGTGAAGTAGGTCTTGATGCCGGCGAAGGCGTCCGAGGGCTTGCCGGTGAGGACGGTGGAGCGGGGCACGCCCATGTCCTGGGCCTTGGTCTGGGCCCCGGTGCCCATGAGGTAGAAGCCCTCGAAGGAGCACACGGACCAGAGGTCGGCGGGGTTCTCGATGTTGATCTTGTTCTTGCCGATCAGCATCAGGGCCTTCATGTAGGCCTGGAAGAACTGGTCCGCGGTGGGGTTGGTGAGGTCGAAGCTGATGCCGGCCTTGGAGTAGACGGTCTGGAGCAGGTCGGCGCTCATGAACTCGTCCATGTTCTTGGAGGCGCCGTCCGTGAAGTCGCTCTGCAGCTTCAGGTCGGTCTGCAGCTTTTCCACGTCCTCGAACTCCAGCGCGAAGCTGGCGGTCTTGTTGATGGAGAGCGGCAGGCTCTTGTACTTCGCCCGGTCCCGCTTCATGGGCTGGCCGGGGACGTACCGGCGGACGGGGATGTCCGGCACCTCGCGGATGTAGATGGTGTCGCCGGGGCCCTTGGCCTCGTTCTCCCAGTTGTTGTTGGTGATCTCGCGGAGGATGGTCCGCTCGTAGAGCTTCACGTTGAGCTTGGTGCTCCAGATGTCCGGCGTGGTCACGCCGGCATTGGTCTGGGCGCCGCTCACCCGCGCCAGGGCGGGAGTCTTGGCAAGAGCTTCGTTCGACATGGGAATGTCCTATGGGGTTGGCTATCGGCTGAGGGTGTCCAGTCGAGGGGCCAGTCCGAACCCGGCAGAGTTGGAGGCGGTTTCACCTGCATCGAGTTCCTGCCTCAGAGAGGCCAGTTGCTCGGGGGTGTAGTTGCCGCGGTCCACCGTGAGGCAGCGATTGATGAAGGTGAGTCGCTCACGGGTGAGGGGTTGGGGTTCTGGCCTTCCGCCTGGCGTTGCGCTGGTTGGAACCCTCCGCACGTCCACGACCATCTCCCCGGGGCTCGGGGGCGCCGGAGGGGCGGGCGGTGGCGTGGCCACGGCCTGGCTTCCCTGGTAGGCGTCGTAGATGGAGATCAGCTCATCCACCGGGTAGAGCCCGGGATTGGTGAGCTTGTCGACGATGGCTTGCTTGGCGTAGGAGGGCTGTCCCTCCACCCAGTTGACGAACTGCGGGGTCCTGATGATGTTCCCGGCCTGAGGGTGCTTGGCGTACAGGGAAGCGAGGTGGTTGCTCAGGTCGTTGGCCTGGGTCTGCCTCTCCACGTATTCCACGGCCGGCTTGACCTGCTGGAGGGCCGGCTGGATCGCCTTGTTGATCAGGGCTTGCAGCCCGGGGAGCATGTCTCCGTAGAGATCCATGAACTCCTTGAGCTTCGGGTCATCGGGATCGATGGGTTCTTGGGCGGGGGCGGGTGCCTGCGGGGCCTGGGCGTTGGGTGCCTGAGGCGGGGCCTGGGCCGAATTCTCTTGGATCCGGCGGGTCAGGTCTTGGTTCAGGCGCTCCAGTTCGGACACCTTGCGCTGAAGCGGGGCAATCATCCCGGCCTGACGGGTGTCGTAGAGCGACCGGAAGTGCTCCACTTGCCCCGCGAGGGCGGCGACCTGCTGCTTCAGGGTGGCGGTTTCGTCCGACGCAGGCTGCGGCGGGATGGGAGGGGGCTCGGTGCCACTCGGGGGGGGCAGGGCCGGGGCTGCTCCGTCCCCGGACGCGGGCGGTGGTTCCTGGCCGGGAACGACCTGCGCTTGGGGTTCGGGAGGAGCACCAGCGGGATCCTGGACCTGGAGCCCCAATTCAGGGTTGTCCAATCCCTCCAGGAACCGTTTCTGGTTCTCGATGATGGCGTTGGCCATGATGCCTCCGGCAATCGCCGGATGGATACCTCACAGGGAAATAAGCATCTGGCTATCGCAAACGATTACTCCCCGGCGCCGGATTGGTCAATGCCTTGTCTTTTCTGCATTTCGTCTTTTCGAAGTGCCAGAAAATACCGTGTTCCACGGATAATCCCCTGGCTATCCGCGACTTGATCACCCTTCGCGGACTCCAGACGTTCATGTTCCTTGTCGATTTGGCGATAGGCCAATTCTTCAACCAGGGATCCCAGGTACGGGTCCGCCAGGAGTCGGGAGGCCAGAAGTTCCTCCAGTTCCCCCGTCTCCAGGTGTTGCAGGTCCACCAGCGTCCTGGCTTGCATTGGCTCTCTCCAAAAGGGCCTGGTCGGCGGGGGTCATCTGGCCGGCGGCGGCGTTGACATTGGTTTTGTTACTGATGTTGATGGCGGTATTGATCTCGCTGGTGAGCATCCCGAGCTTGTCCAGGACCATCCGGAGCACCGGGCCCTGGATGGGGCTCCCTTCCGGGATCCGTTCCAGGACCTTGAGGGCCTGGTCCTTCGCGCTCATCTCGGGCTGGGTCGCATTCTGCTTGGCGGCATCCATCTGGGCCTGGGCCTGCATCACCGCCTGGTCGCGCTTCTCAACCTCGGCATCGCTGTACATCAGAGCTTCGTCCTTCAGCCCCATGACCCGGGCGGAGGCCTTGCCGAACCGTTCCCAGTTCACCCGCTTGGCGGTATCGGGGTTCTGCTGCATCACCTGGGCCCATTGGTTCATGCGCTGGGTCAGGATCTCGTCCGCCATGACCGATTCCACGCCCAGGGCCTCCACGTCGAAGTCGCCCTTGATTGAATCGTCGTTGGAGAACTGCATCTCCCAGAAGTAGAGGGATCGGATGAAAGGTTTGGTGAGCTCCTGATCCGCGTTCTTCTGCACCGAGCGGGTGCTGGTGTCGGCCCAGCCGCCCAGCATGGAGAGGCCTTCCGCGGTGCGGTGCCCGCCCGGGCCCATCTGCCCCTGGATGATGTCCGGGAGGCTGGTGGACTCCTGGATGTTGGCCCGGGCTATCTCCGCGATCATGCGCATGTGGGCCACGTTGTTGGGCGTAAAAGAGAACTGGACCGGCGGAATGGTCAGCCGCTCGGTGTCCTTCATCTCGTACATCTTCCCGGGGAAGAAGTCGCCCTTGTCATCCTTGCGCAGCCGTTCCCGGTCGAACCACCCGAACGGCAGGGCGGAGGCCGCCATGTTGTCCATCATGGCCCGATAGACGGTGTTGATGACCGCCTGCCAGTCCTCCATCATCCAGGCCACACCCTGGCCCCAGAGGTTTTTCGGAATCCTCTCGTAGGGCACCACGTAGAACGGAAGGCGCCGCGGTTTGAGCGGGGTGTGCCAGGCCCGCAGGACGTGGTTCCCGCAGACCCACACGTTGGCGATCACTACTTCCTTGTCATCCGGCGCCCGCTTCTGCCAGCTGAGGGTCCGCACGTCGAAGTAGGGCACCTTCTCGACCGTCCCGCCCCATCTCTTCAGGTCCTCAACCTTGATGTATCCCCACCATTCCAGGACCACATACTTGTCCGGCATGCCCATGCCGACCGCGTTGGCCTGGTTGTTGGAGGCGTACATCTGCAGTTCCCACGGCTCGGCCACCCAAGCACCGGTCTTGTCCGCCAGGGCGGCGAAAATCTCTTTCTGGTCGAACCCGGGGTTATCCACCAGGTCCGTCACCTCCCGGTGACCCATCACGTTGCGGACGATGGCATAGTCCAGTTTCTCCACCGTCCAGCCGCCGGGGCTCGGGTAGAAGTCCCAGGGGCTGATGTTCTCGGCCTCAGGCCGGTAGAGCTTCACGTCCGGGTTCACGTCCATGAACCCCCAGGCGCCCCCCTTTCGGATCCACCGGCCCGGCCGGCGCTCCTTGGTCAGGGGCCCGCGGTAGATCATGGTCCCGTAGATGGCCCAGTCCAGCAGCCCATGGTCATAACTGGCGTCCCAGCGCATCTCCACCAGATCATCCGCGATCCGGATCTTCATGGCCTCGGACCGGGCCTTCGCCAGATCCTTGACCTGCTGCATCAGCTGGTCCACGTTCATCTCGGCCTGGATCTCGGAGGCCAGGTCCTTGTTCTGCATGGACGCCAGGATGTCTTGCAGGGCGCTCCGAAGTTGGCTTGGAGAAAAGTCGATGACGTTGGGTTCGGGGGTCGGCTTGATGTCGTACTTGAAGCCGATGTCCTTGTGGCGGGCCACGGCCGCCGCCACCTTGGTCCGGGTGATCTTCATCGTCACCTTGGACCGAAGGCCCATGGCCGCTTCCGCCTTGGCCGGCGTGGCGTTGCCGCGGTAATTCGTGTGGCACTTGGTCCAGATGCCTTCCTGCTCCAGTTTCGACATCTTGGCGGTACTGAAGTTCGCCTGGACCATGGTGGCCAGGTAATTGGTCTGGACGTTCATGGGGGTGCCGACGATGGCGCCCTCCGGCGTCCCCATGGCATCCTCGGCTCCGCACGGGGGCTGTACCGAGGGGTC
>Ga0265338_10008247_pt1 | contig 12686 bp, 15 predicted proteins | sample 42126metaG_FD_193579 | JGI IMG/M metagenome (GOLD analysis project Ga0265338, IMG submission 193579) | Rhizosphere microbial communities from Carex aquatilis grown in University of Washington, Seatle, WA, United States - 4-21-26 metaG | ecosystem: Host-associated > Plants > Roots > Rhizosphere... | reverse complement strand
CGCGGGAACGTCACGGCTGGGACGCGGTCTTCCAGCGCCTGGCGCGGCTTTACGCTGACGTCAGCGGCGAGGCCGCCTTCGCCCGCTCCAGCGCCGAGTTCGCGCTCGCCAGCTAGTCGGCGAGGGCGTCGAAGCGCGCCATCAGCGCGGCGCCATCCGCTCGGCTTTTGACACACGAGGCGATCAGGTCGCGGGTAGTCTCGCGCTGGATGCGCGGCACTTCCTCCGCGCCATAGGCGACGATCTTGGCCCAGACCGGGTCGATGAAGGTCTTGCCTTCCACCACGCCATCGGCGGTCTTGAAGTGCAGCGGCCGCAGTTCGGAGATGAAGAGCTGCAGATAGGCGACGTGGCTGGCCTCGTCCTGGCGGATTTGATCGACAATACCCGCGGCGCGGTCGGCGTCGGCGCGGCGATCGGTGAAGGCTTCCGTATCGCGCATCAGGTTGACGTTGAACTCGAAGCCGCGCTCGGCCCGGATCTCGATCAGCAGCACGTTCATCAGCTGCTTGATCAGCGCCTCGTGCTGGGGCGGGATCTGCGGCATCTCGCGAGTGTCGGCGCCAGGGCGGCCGGCGCGTTCGGGGATTTCCGGGATCGGATGGGCGTTCGCGCCCAGCACCAGATCGCGGGCCAGGTACCACATCTGGTCATGCGCCCCGATCTTGCCGACCCCGTCACCGCCTTCATCGAGGCCGTGGGCGACGAAGAGGCCGCGGTTGAGGTGGGCGGTGGCCATCTCGGAGATGTCTTCCTCGACCAGCGGCTGGAAGTCCGGCGCGGTGATCGAGGCCAGCATCCGGCCGCGACCCTCGATGATCCCGGTGGTGGTGAGGTTGTTCCAGAGCGGCAGGGTGACGCCCGCCGCCAGCAGCAGCTTCATCTGCGGCAGGTTGGGATAGTGCGGCGCGTGCAGGATGCGGGTGGAGGCGTCGATCAGTTCGCCGCCGTGCGCCTCGAAGTTCTCGCGCCAGGCCTGGATCGCCGGCCAGCGGGTGTAGGTGCGCGGCGAGCGATAGACGCCTTCCTTGTCGTAGCCGCCGTGCAGCTGGCGCTCGCCGAAGCTGTTGGGGCGGACGAAGGGATGGTCAGCGAGGATTTCCTCGGTGGAATAGCGAAGCTGCATGAAATGCGTCCTGGATCGGAAATAGCGCGGCCAGCTTACCGCCGATCACCCGCCGCCGCCACGCGGGATCAGGCGTGCCCTGTCACCACCACCAACGGATCGCTGGCGCGCCCGTCGACCAGTAGCTCAGCGCCCACATCGCTGAAGCCCGCCGCCTGCAGATAGGCCTCCACCAGGCCAGCATGGCCTCGTGTGTCGAGGCGCAGCCAGACCGCCACCGCCTTGGTGGGAAAGCAGCGATTGGAGAAGCTGATCGCCACCGGCGCGCCCCGCTTCAGCGCCTGTTGGAGGCTTTGCAACACCTCCACTGGACGCTGCAGGTACTGGATCGCGACGCACATAACCGCCGCGTCGAGGCTGGCGCTCTCTAGCGGCAGGGCGGGATCGCGATTGAGGTCCTGCAGGAACCAGCCAGTCAAACGGGGATTGGCAGCCAGCTCCTCGGCATTCATGCCGTGGCCGATCACCTCGCCGTAGGCGACCTCGGCCGGCAGGTGGCTCACCCAGCTGCTCATCAGGTCGAGGATCACGCCGCCCGGCGGCAGCGCGCGCCGGTAGAACTCCGTCAGCGCCGCGATCGCCGCGTCGTCGATGTGAGTGACCAGACGCGCCTCGGCGTAGAAGTCGATGTCCGCGCCGGGGTCTTCCTTGTCGAAGGCCCAGGGCGGCAGATCGGACAGCGAGAAGTCGGCCATGCCGCGTGGTTGGCCGAGGGCAGGGCAGGGCGCAAGCCCCTGACGCCGATCTCAGGCGCGCCGCTTCAGGAAGTTGAGCACCATCCGTTCTTCCGGCGCGAGGCCATCGGCGTCGGAGACGGCGTGCGGCGGGCGGCGTAGGCTCAGCTCCCCAGCCAAATAGGCGCTGACGATCTTCGGGTGCACGTAGCACTTCAGACAGACCGCCGGGGTGTTTCCGAGCACACTAGACACCGTGGCGATGACGGACTTCAGCTTGCGCTTGGCGTCCGTCTCGCCGGCCGCGGGCGGTTCGGCGTGCAGCGCCATAGCGGCCAGCACCGTTCCCCACCAGGTGCGGAAGTCCTTGGCGCTGATCTCCGCGCCTGACGCTGCCTTCAGGTAGGCGTTAACGTCGGTGGAGCTGATTGCCTGCCGCGCACCCTCGACGTCGAGGTACTGAAACAGCGCCTGGCCGGGCAGTTCCTGGCAGGCGCGGACGATGCGCGCCACGCGCCGGTCTTTGACGCCCACGCTCCATACCTTGCCGCTCTTGCCCATGAAGTGGAACTTCAGGTCGCCGCCATGCACCTCGACGTGGCGGCTCCTGAGGCTGGCCAGCCCATAGCTCTTGTTTGCCTCAGCGTAGGCCGCGCCGCCGACGCGAATCATCGTCGTCTCCAAGAGCCGGACTACCGTCGCCAGCACCCGCTCGCGCCCGAGTCCCGGCCGCGCCATGTCGCGCCGCACCTGCTCGCGGAGCGCCGACAGCCCTTCCGCAAAAGCGATGAGGTGATCGAACTTGGCGGCGTCGCGAACCTCACGGAAGCCGGGGTGATAGCGGTACTGCAGCCGCCCACGCTGGTCGAAACCCACCGCCTGCAAATGCGCGTTCGGGCGCTCGGCGATGCGCACCTCGGTCCAGGCAGGCGGGATGGCCAGGCGGTAGATGCGCTCCCGGGTCGCCAGGTCGGTGACCGTCGCGCCATCGCGATCCTGGTAGGCGAATCCCTTGCCAGATCGGCGGCGCACGATACCCAGCGTCTCGGACGAAACGTACCGCAGACCCGCGGACGCCGCAGCTTCCCGCGACGCCTCGGCGACGGAACTCAAACTCTCCGCGAACTGCCCCAAACCGACCTCCGAGACGACAACGTCAGAGCTGGGAATGGCGCGCGCGGCCAACGGGTTCCGCTGGCGCGATCTCATCTATCGATCTGCGAAAAATGGCGCGAGTGACGGGACTTGAACCCGCGACCTCCGGCGTGACAGGCCGGCGCTCTAACCAACTGAGCTACACCCGCGTTCCCTGCGGTCTGCCAAGGGCCTGCGCAAGAGGCGGGTCTGATAGGTCGGGGCGCCTTGCGCGTCAACAGGCGAGGCGCCGCAGCACGATGCTTGTCGCGGGCGCCCCAGCGTGTTTGAACGCCCCCGCGCCTTGGTCTAGAACGACCGCGCGAATCCGCCTGTCTCCCCGGGGTCCGATGAACGTCTTTCTGCTGCAGTATCTGCCTATCGTGATCTTCCTGGGCATCGCCCTGGTGCTGGGCCTCGCCTTCACGGTGCTGCCGACCATCATCGCCCCCAAGTCGCCAGACGCCGAGAAGCTCTCCACCTATGAATGCGGCTTCAACGCCTTCGACGACGCGCGGATGAAGTTCGACGTGCGTTTCTATCTGGTCTCGATCCTGTTCATCATCTTCGACCTCGAAGTGGCGTTCCTGTTCCCGTGGGCGGTGAGCCTGCTGCACATGCCGCATGCGACGGCGGCTTACGCCTTCTGGTCGATGATGGCGTTCCTCGGCGTACTCACCGTCGGCTTCATCTACGAGTGGAAGAAGGGGGCGCTGGAATGGGAGTGATCGTTCCGGCCGGTTCGGCCGCCCGCTCCAGCGTCGAGGGGTACGATCCCAAGAAGCACGACCCGTTCTTCGACGGCGTCTCCAACCAGCTGGCCGACAAGGGCTTCATCACCACCGGCGTCGACGACCTGATCACCTGGGCGCGCACCGGCTCGCTGATGTTCATGAGCTTCGGCCTGGCTTGCTGCGCGGTGGAGATGATCCAGACCGCGATGCCGCGCTACGACCTGGAGCGCTACGGCTTCGCGCCGCGCGGCAGCCCCCGCCAGTCTGACGTGATGATCGTGGCCGGCACCCTCACCAACAAAATGGCGCCGGCCCTGCGCAAGGTCTACGACCAGATGCCGGACCCGCGCTACGTGATCTCCATGGGCAGCTGCGCCAACGGTGGCGGCTACTACTACTTCAGCTACTCCGTGGTGCGCGGCTGCGACCGCATCGTGCCGGTGGACATCTATGTGCCCGGTTGCCCGCCTACCGCCGAGGCGCTGGTCTACGGGGTGATGCAGCTGCAGAAGAAGATCCGCCGCACCGGGACCATCGAGCGATGAGCACCTGGCGCGTGCCGGTCGAGGCGCTGAACGAGCTGGGCGAGCGGATCGTGGCCAATTCCGCCGGCTCGGTGGGCGGCTTCGCGGTGGCTTTCGGCGAACTCACTATCCACGCCCCGGCGCACCGCATCGTCGATGTGCTGACTCATCTGCGCGATGGCGCCGGCCTGGAATTCCAGCAGCTGATCGATCTCTGCGGCGCCGATTACCCGCAGCGCGCCAAGCGCTTCGATGTTGTCTATCACCTGCTGTCGCTGACGCAGAACCGCCGCATCCGGGTGAAGGTGGAGACCGACGAGGACACGCCGGTGCCCTCGGTTACCGGGGTCTATCCCGCCGCCGACTGGTTCGAGCGCGAGGCCTTCGACATGTACGGCCTGTTCTTCGAGGGCCATCCGGACCTGCGCCGTCTGCTCACCGACTACGGCTTCCACGGGCATCCGCTGCGCAAGGACTTCCCGATGACCGGCTACGTCGAGGTCCGCTACGACGACGAGCTGAAGCGGGTGGTCTACGAGCCGGTGAAGTCCGTCGAGTTCCGCAGCTGGGACTTCCTCTCGCCTTGGGAAGGCGCCGAGTACGCCAAGCCCGGGGAGGGTTATCCGCGCGTGCTGCCGGGAGATGAAAAGGCGGAGGCGAAATGACTCCGGTTACGAGTTTCCTCGCCGAGCCGCCGCCGCGGGTTCCGGTCAGCAGTTATTTCGCCGCGACTGGCCTCGCGGCGTCGACAGCTGGCGGCGCGTTCCTCGCCGGGATGCTTGTCTGGGCTGCCTGGATCTACACAAACGGGCTGAGCCACGCTCAGTTCGAGCTGATCGCGCGCTGCTCGCTGGTCGCGGCGATGCTCCTTGGTGCAGGCCAGGTGGCCCGTCACGTCGCAGGAAGTCCTAGCGGATGGATGGCGGCGGCCGGCGCAGGTCTCGGACTGACGCTCGGAGCTACGGCCGCCTGGGCCACCTTGTTCAACCAGGGAATCGCCGACTGCCTCTTCGTGCTCGGGATCCTCGGCTTCGGTCTGCTGAACTCGCAAGTCGCCAAGCTCACGCGGGAGCGCGCCAATGCCTGACGACGCAACACCCGACATCCGTCCCGCCGGCGCCGAGACGCCGGTCCGCAAGTTCAACATCAACTTCGGGCCGCAGCATCCGGCCGCGCACGGGGTGTTGCGGCTGGTGTTGGAGCTGGATGGGGAACTGGTGGAGCGGGTCGATCCGCACATCGGGCTGCTGCACCGAGGCACCGAGAAACTGATCGAGGCGCGACCCTACGCGCAGAACATCGGCTACTTCGACCGCCTCGACTACGTCGCGCCGATGAACCAGGAGCACGCCTTCGTGCTCGCCATCGAGAAGCTGATGGGGCTGGAGGTGCCGATCCGCGGCCAGCTGATCCGGGTGCTCTACTCTGAGATCGGCCGCATCCTGAACCACATCCTCAACGTCACCACCCAGGCCATGGACGTGGGCGCCTTCACCCCCAGCCTCTGGGGCTTCGAAGAGCGCGAGAAGCTGATGGTGTTCTACGAGCGCGCCTCCGGGGCCCGGATGCACGCCAACTACTTCCGCCCCGGCGGCGTGCGGCAGGACCTGCCGCCGGCGCTGATCGAGGACATTGGCGCCTGGGCCAAGCGCTTTCCCAAGGTGCTCGACGACATCGAGGGCCTGCTCACCGGCAACCGCATCTACAAGCAACGCAACGTCGACATCGGCAAGGTGACCCGCGAGGAGGCGTTCGCCTGGGGCTTCAGCGGGGTGATGCTGCGCGGCTCGGGCGTCGCCTGGGACCTGCGCCGCAACCAGCCCTACGAGTGCTACGACGACCTGGAGTTCGAGATTCCGCTGGGGCTCAACGGCGACAACTTCGACCGCTACCTCTGCCGCGTCGAGGAGATGCGCCAGTCGACCAAGATCATCGAGCAGTGCCTCGAACGGCTGCGGAAGACGCCGGGCCTGTCGCTCTCCGACGACCACAAGGTGTCGCCGCCGCGCCGGGGCGAGATGAAGCGCTCGATGGAAGCGCTGATCCACCACTTCAAGCTCTACACCGAGGGCTACCACGTGCCGGCGGGCGAGGTTTACGCCTACGTCGAGGCGCCCAAGGGCGAGTTCGGCGTCTATCTGGTGGCTGATGGCACCAACAAGCCCTACCGCTGCAAGATCCGCGCGCCGAGCTACCCGCACCTGGCGGCGATGGACTGGATGAACCGCGGCCACATGCTGGCCGACGTCAGCGCCATCCTCGGCTCGCTCGATATCGTGTTCGGAGAGATCGACCGTTGAGCATCACGTCTTCAATCCTCACCTGTAGGGGGAGGGGGACCGCGAAGCGGTGGAGGGGGTATGCCTGTCCCGCCGGCGCGCGTCCCGGTACCCCCCTCGTCGCCGCGGACTGCGTCCGCGCCGCCACTCCCCCCTACGTGGGGAGATCACGATGAGCGTCCGTCGCCTTGCCAAGGAGCAGCCTGCGTCCTTCGCCTTCACCCCGGAGAACCTGGAGAAGGCCAACTGGTGGATGGCGAAGTTTCCGCCGGGCCGCTACTCGTCGGTGATCGCGGTCCTTTGGCTGGTGCAGAAGCAGCATGGCTGGGTGCCGGAGCCGGCGCTGCGCGTGGTGGCGGAGCTGATCGGCATGCCGGTGATGCGGGTGCTGGAGTGCGCGACCTTCTACACCATGTTCCAGCTGGAGCCGGTGGGAACCGTGGCGCACGTGCAGGTGTGCGGCACGCCGCCCTGCGCTCTCTGCGGTTCGGGCGAGCTGATGGACCTGCTAAAGAAAGAGATCGGCCCCAAGGACCACGTCACCGCCGACGGCAAGTTCTCCTGGGAAGAGGTCGAGTGCATGGGCGCCTGCGTCAACGCCCCCATGGCCGCGATCAATGACGACTATTACGAGGACCTGACGCCGGCGTCGCTCAAGGGGCTGCTGGACGAGTTCCGCGCTGGCCGCACGCCACCGAAAGGCTCCTCGACGGGACGCCAGGCCACCGCGCCGGTGGGCGGCCCGCTGACCCTGACCGATCCCGCCCTCTACGACGGCTCCCGCGCCAAGCCCTTCAAGCTCCCCAACGCCGCGGAGCCGGTTTGAACCTCGCCCTGCTACGCCGCCGGTTCTTCACCGCCATGGCGGTCACGGCCGTGGCCCTCGTGGTGGCGCTGATCGCGGCGGTGGCGCTGTTCGCGTTCCATGTGAACTGGGCGCTCTGGGTGTTCGCGGCGGCGATCCTGGCCGGTTTCGCCTCGCACGGCTGGCTGATGCTGGGCCTGATGCGAGAGAAGGTCAGTCCATGATGATGGACGACCCCAACGAGCTAAACCGGCGCGCCGCCTATCTGGATCAGGTTCGCGGCATGTACCGTCGAGAGCGCACCGTCGGCATCTCCGGCTGCCTGATCGGCGTCATGCTGTTGATCTGGTCGCGCTACCGCGTGGACGCGCCGCCTTGGGCGATGTGGATCGCGCTCGCCGTTATCGTCTCGGCCTGGCTGCTTTTCGGCTACGTCGTTTTCAAGCGCACCGCCTGGGTCCGCGCTCACCCCTTCGATCCCAACGGTTGATCATGGTCGGCATTCTCCAAGACAAGGACCGCATCTTCACCAACCTCTACGGCCTGCAGGATTTCAGGCTGGAGGCGGCGAAGCGGCGCGGCATCTGGAACGGCACCGCGGACATGCTGGCGCAGACGCCGGAGTGGCTCTGCGATCAGATCAAGAACGCCGGCCTGCGCGGCCGCGGCGGCGGCGGCTTCTCGACTGGGCTCAAGTGGACCTTCATGCCCAAGCAGGAGAGCGAGCGCCCGCACTATCTGGTGGTCAACGCCGACGAGTCCGAGCCCGGCGCCTGCAAGGACCGCGAGATCTTGCGCTGGGAGCCGCACCGGCTGATCGAGAGCTGCCTGGTGGCTTGCCGGGCGATGCGCGCCCACACCTGCTACATCTACATCCGCGGCGAGAACATCGAGGGCCGCGAGAATCTCGAGATCGCCTTGGCCGAGGCCTATGCGGCCAATCTCATCGGGCAGAAGAGCAAACTGGGCTGGCCCTGCGACATCTACGTCACCCACGGTGGCGGCGCCTACATCTGCGGCGACGAGATGGCGCTGCTGGAGAGCCTGGAGGGCAAGAAGGGCCAGCCGCGCCTGAAGCCGCCGTTCCCGGCCGGCTCCGGCCTCTACGGCTGCCCGACTACGGTGAACAACGTGGAGTCGATCGCGGTGGTGGGCGAGATCCTGCGGCGCGGGGCCGAGTGGTTCACCAGCTTTGGCGCGCCGAACAACGCCGGCACCAAGCTGTTCTCCGCCTCCGCCCACGTGAACAAGCCCTGCGTGGTCGAGGAAGCCATGTCGATGCCGATGCGACAGATGATCGACGAGCACTTCGGCGGCGTGCGCGGCGGCTGGGGCAACCTGAAAGCCGTGATACCGGGCGGCGCCTCGATGTGGGTGATCACCCCTGAGCAGGCCGAGACCGTGCTGATGGACTTCGACAGCCTGAAGTCGATCAAGTCCGGCCTCGGCACGGCCACCATGATCGTGCTCGACAAGTCCGCCGACCTGGTGCGGACCATCGCCCGCTTCGCCTACTTCTTCAAACACGAGAGCTGCGGGCAGTGCACGCCGTGCCGCGAGGGCACCGGCTGGCAGTGGCGGATCATGGAGCGGATGGTCACCGGCGAGGCCGACCCGAAGGAGATCGACATGCTCCTCGATGTCGGCAGCCAGATGGAAGGCCACACCATCTGCCAGCTGGCTGACGCCTCTGCCTGGCCGATCCAGGGCCTGTTCCGCCACTTCCGCGGCGACGTGGAAGAGCGCATCGCCAGCTACCGCTCGCGCAAACCGCACGTGCAGGGCGCGACGTTGCAGGCGGCGGAGTAGGGCGGTTGCGCCGCGCCGTCGCTTTCGGCGTTTTGGCGGCAATCCTGGCCCTGGGCGCCTGCCACAGCCGGGTCGACGGCGGCCGCGGCCCGGCGGTGCAGGACGACAAGCTCGCTGACCTGCCGAAGCCCCTGCCTGAGCCCTATGACGAGGGAGCGACGCCGGCGGCGATGAACGCGCGGCTCGACGCCGCCTTCGCCGAGGCCAAGGCCGGCGGAAAGCGCGTGGTGGTGGATCTCGGCGGCAACTGGTGCATCTGGTGCCGAGAGCTCGACGCGGTGTTCGAGAAGCCCGAGGTCAAGCCGTTCATGGACGCCAACTTCGTGGTGGTGCCGGTGGACGTGACGTCCGTGGAGGGCCCCGTTGACCGCAACCAGGCGGTGCTGACCCGGCTCGGCGTCGGCAAGGTCGACGGCTTCCCCTGGCTGGTGGTGGCCGACGCCGATGGCAAGGTGCTGGTCAGCACTGACGCGGTCACCGACGAGAAGCACCAGACGCCGCAGGAGATGGTGGACTGGCTCGGGCAGTACGCGACGAAGCCGGCTCACGGCTAGATTCGGCGACGCCAAGCTCCGTCAGGAACCGCGCTCGTCCCCGATCGCCCCTCAAGCAGCGAATGTCGGCTTCGGGCGCCGCTGCATGAAGTCTCGCATCGACCCGTGGCGTCCATCGGCCGAAGCTGAGGATGGTGCGGACGTAGCGCCAGCCGAATGCCTCCTCGCAACCGTCCGGCCGGTCGGCGCGGGGACGCTCTGGGTGCGCGGTCTTGCGCCAGGTGCGGTAGAGCCGCAGCGGCGCCGGCTGGTCGAGCCAGAGGATCAGCTCGGCGCGGGGCATGAGCCGCGCCCGGCTCTCGCCGTAGGTCCCATCCACCACCCAGGCCTCGGTGGCCGCGACATCAGCGAGGCGGTCGCTGAACAACGCCGGATCCACCAGGGTCCAGCCGGGATCGTAGCGAAGCCGGTCGAGATGGATCACCGGCAGCCCGAAATGCGCGCCAAGCGTTCGCGCCAGCGTCGACTTGCCGGCGCCGGCGCCGCCGAGGACCATGATGCGCCGAGGGGCCAAGGCAGGCGCCGGCGGCGGGATGTCGGAACCGCCGACTAGCGCTCGCTTCCACCATCCCCAGCGCCAGAGCATGGCCATCACCCCGACCTCGAGGAGGCTGCGGACCACGAACACCACGGCGACGCCGGTCAGGCCGTAGCCGAGCCTCGTGCCGACCCACCAGACCAGCGGCAGCTGCAGCGCCCATTGCAGGATGAAGGCGGTGGCCGCCGCCAGCCGGGTCGCCCCGGCCCCGGTGAGCGACGAGACCAGCGCCTGGGTCGCGCCATCCAGCACGATGGACAGCGCCAGGATGCGGAGGGGCGGGGCGGCGAAGGCAATCGTGGCGGGGTCGGCGATGAAGACGCGCAGGGCCGCGTTGGGAGCCAGGGCGAGCCCCAGGCTGAACGGCGTCAGCACCAGCGCCGCCAGCCGTGCCGTGCGCCATCCGGTGCGTTCGGCTGCGTCGGGTGAACCCGCGCCCATCGCGGCGCCCACATGGGTGGCCGCCGCCGCGCCCAGGCCGCTCGCGATCAGGCTGGGGATCACCAGCAAGGAGTTGATCACATTCAACGCCGCGGCCGCCGCGATACCCAATCGCGCGATGATAGTGAAGTAGATCGCCAGGCCCACATACAGCAGCGCCTGCTGCAGGCTGATCGGTAGGCCGATGCGCATGATCGCGCCGAGGCCGGGTCCGGCCACTCGCCGGAAGAAGTCGTCGATGGGAGTCAGTTTCAGCGCCAGTGTCAGGTGGGCCAAGGTTGCGCCGCCCGCCGAGAGCGATGCCGCCAGCCCGGCGCCGAACACGCCGAGCGCCGGCGCCCCAAAGTGGCCGAACACCAGGGCGTAGCTGAGCAAGGCGTGCAGCGGCAGCTGCAGGGCGCTGACGTAGAAGGCGCGTCGTGGGACGCCGGCGCCGTTCCAGTAGGCGGTGAAGCTCATGTTGGCGGCGAGGGCGATCAGGATTGGGGCGAAGCCGGCGAGGTAGCGCTGGCCTTGGAGCGCGGCTTCGCTGGGCAACACTCGAGGGAGCAGCGTGGCGACGCCGGTCATCGCGAGGGCGCAAAGGGCCAGCGCCAGGATCAGCGACAGAACGAGCCCAACCGTCAGAGGCCGCCCGGCTTCCTCAGCGCGGCCGGCGCCAAAAGCTCGCGCGGTTAGCGCCTGGATCGCCGCCACCGGGCCGTAGAGCACCGCGAGCAGCACCGAGAACAGCGCCCCGGCGACGCCGACGCCGGCCAGGGCCGATGGCCCCAGCCGTCCCACCATCGCGGTGCTGACCAGCCCCATCAGGGTCTGCGCCAACAGCCCGCCGGCCACAGGCGCGGCGAACAGCAGCAAGGTTCGGACCGCGGGGAGCTCTACCGCACGCGTCGTAGCGGTGGTCACGGCGGGCCTCGGGAAACGGCGCCTGTGTGCGCCACTGCCTGCCTACGAAGATCGGCGATCTCCGCACACTGAATTGGGCGCATGTTGAAAATCGACACCGCTCATATCACCACGGCCGGCCAGGACGACGGCGGTTCCACCTGTTGCGAATTCGACATAAGTCTTGGCCATGAGCTTTTCCGAGCCGACGCCGGAGGAGGCGAGCGCGACGCCCACCGTGGCCGAGGAGCGGTCGTGGCTGCGCTCGACGGCGTTCTGGGCGGTGCTGGGCGGGCTGTCGTCGCTGCTCACCGGGCTGACCACCATCGCCGCGGTGATCGTCGGTATCCAACAACTCCGCGAGTCTCGGGAGCTCAGTCTGCTGGATTCGGCCTACACCAGTTGGAATGAGCTCAACGACGCCGGCCTCGCCAACCCGGAACTCGCCTGTGCGAACACCGACGCCAAGTTCCAGAAACTGATGCAGACGCCGGACCCGAAGTCGGCCACCGGCGGCACCTACGAGGACCGTTACGACGCCTATGGCAACCTGATGATCACCACTTCCGAGCAGGTGCTGAAGATGGCGCCAAACGACCCCTACTGGCGCTTCCGCATCGAGGAACGCATCCGCTGCAACGCGCCGGCGATCCGCTACCTGATGCGCCAGGGAACCTATGAGCAGCGCTACTCCTGCCGCCTGCGCTGGCTGATCTCCGACGCGCTGGCCGCGCCGAAGCCGACCTGCGACGCCAACGAGGGCTAGCTCGAGCCGTTAGAAGAACACGTAGGACCGGACGACCACGTTCTTGCGGCAGCGGGCGTCGGCGGGAGCGGTGGGGTCGATGCTGGCTGTGTGGAACGACCAGCGCGAGACCGAGCCGTCGGTCTCGGAGTCATAGCATTTCAGCATCGAGACCTCGGTCGGCGTCTGGTGGGGGAACCAGTACCACTCGTGGTCGGGGCGGTAGGTGAAGCGCGTGGTCTCGCCGACCCGGTCGTCATAGATGCGGTAGTTGGTGATGTAGGGCTGGTCGGCGAACGAGGGCCAGGCGCAGAGCACGAACGGATACTGCTCCACTGTCTCCATCGGCTTGGCCAGATTGATCGACATGAACCGGCGCGACATCTTCCGGTCGGCCTCGGCTTCCGAATAGTGCTGGGCGCGGCCGAAGTTGCGCAG
>Ga0265338_10008245_pt1 | contig 12688 bp, 12 predicted proteins | sample 42126metaG_FD_193579 | JGI IMG/M metagenome (GOLD analysis project Ga0265338, IMG submission 193579) | Rhizosphere microbial communities from Carex aquatilis grown in University of Washington, Seatle, WA, United States - 4-21-26 metaG | ecosystem: Host-associated > Plants > Roots > Rhizosphere... | reverse complement strand
CGAGAAGCGTACCTGGATGCCACGTTCCAGATCAATCCAGGTATTTTCCTGCACAGCATAGGTCCCGGCATCCTGGGAAGCCGTGCTTGCCTGTGCATGGTCCCAGCGTCGTATCAGGAGCGAACCGGCCTGTGTTTGCATCAGTTTTTCTAGCAGTTGAGCATATCTTCCACTAAGTGTTATCTGCTGTGACGCCATTTCAGAGACCTGGATTACCTGGTACAGTGGCAATGTATATCCCTGTAAGGTGACTTCATTGTACACAAATTCAACCCAATCCCCTTTACGCAGTTGTGCCAGATCCTGGCCAGCATCGCTTAAGCTTACAACGCAGCGTGCCAGGCCCGGTTCTTTTTGCTCATACGCGAGCATTTTTTCAACCCCAAAGACCAGCGAAGCATTCTCGCGTGACCATTTAAAGGTGGCTTTCTGCCTGTCGCTCTGGTGTATCTCGACACGATACAACTGATTGTCCAGGATAGAGCTATTGGGGATGTGGCGAGCGGCCAACTCGGATCTCCTGGTCTGCCGGTGGAGCAGTTCGCGCCATTCAGTCAATGCAATGATCTCTTCGTAGGTCGCATGCTTCTCGCGTGCCAGGAGTTCATGGCTATGTTTGTGGCTAACCGGCAGGTAAAAGACCTGCCATATCATCTGCGTACGCGTGGTTGTATCTGGACCGCCGAGAGCAATCTCACGCAGAGCAGCATCTTCCAGGGCTGTAATCGAGCGTTGCCAGACATCGAGATAGATGATACTCCGCTCGGGCAGGGGCGTAGGCATCTGCGCGCCGGGGTAGTCAGGTTGTGCTGAAAATAAAACATCTTGCTCGTTTTCGCAGAGCAGGCCATCGACATAATAATTACCCCGTGTAATCAGTAGATCTTGCGCGGGCCTGTGCTGTTCCTGGTCAGCGCTGTGCTCCTGCGAGCTATGAGCAGGAGTTTCTGGTGATGGATGTTTTTGCGGCTCGATCTGAAAACCTGCTGTAGCCACCATCCCGCCACTTGCTCCAAGGAGATCCCTGGATTGCGTCTCAACATAATGATTCACTATATCGATTTGCTCATTCCAATCAGCATCCAGTTGTACGCGTCCCTGCTGTGCGCGCACACTACGATAGTGCTTTTTTGGATCGAAAGTCAACCGTGAGAAGTCGCCTTGCATTGCGCGTTCCTATCTTCCTACAACAAAAATAGCGTTAAATCTTATTCGATGCGGAGAATCACAGGGGAGATGAACATTCTAGCAAACGCATATAATCTCTCCATAAAATAGCTGCAGACAATTCTAGCCGTGGACTACTATAGCATTCTCTAGAGTGAGTGACAAGCTATTTATTCATCTATTTCAGCCACAAATCTCTTGTTTTCGTAAACAGGGGTGTGCTATGATGGTACCCGCAGTCGAAGGATTTTGTCCGCAACACGCAATAAACATCGTTATTGCTCCGGCTGCTGCAAGAGGTGCTGGTGTGGTGGGCAGAGAGCGAAAATACTATTTATAGAAAAGAAGCGAGGATTGCTATGCCCGTTGTCCCTGCGGTTTCCTACCCTGGCGTCTATATCCAGGAGGTGCCAGGCGGTACTCATACTATCATTGGCGTTTCAACCTCAACTACCGCTTTCATCGGACGTACGTTACGTGGCCCGGTGAATACCCCCATGATTACGACCAGCTATGCCGATTTTGAGCAAACCTTTGGGGGAACCTGGTTACAGAGCGCGCTTCCCGACGCGGTGCGCGATTTTTATTTGAACGGCGGGACGCAGGCCGTGATTGTGCGGCTCTATCATTCCTCTGGCCAGGAGACTCCACCCCAGATGCCCCCTGCTCCGGCTGTGACGGTGACTGAAGTGCCGTCCGCTCCAGCAGGTCAACCGGCGCAGGTAGGTTCAGGCGACCAGAAACAGCCAGATGCCAGCACCCAGGGTAAGTCCAGTAAGTCGGCAGCAACTCCCCCGGCCCCGGCTTCTCCAGCGGCACCAGCCCCGGCCCCGGTTCCCTCATCTACCAACGCCATCCTCAGCGTTGGCGGTCTGACCCTGGAGGCGCGTGATCCCGGAACCTGGGCCAATGCTCTGACGGTCAGTCTCACGAATCCCGATGTACGGGATGACAATGACGCCCAGAACCGCTATGGATTGAACAAAAAAGACCTGTTCAACCTGACAATCACCGAGCCAAAGTCGCGGACCACGGAGACCTTCCGCAATGTTACCGTGGCGCCAGATGCGCAGCAGCGCGTCGATCTGGTTCTGCTGACTGGCTCCAACCTGGTCTTCGTCGCGGATACTCTCCCCCAGAGTGTGACAGTTCCGGCGACAGGTACCGTTACCACTCCCAGTAAAGACGACGGCGCGGCACTGACCCAGGCTGATTTTCTGGGTGGTGAGGGTGATACCTTTGATCTGGATAAAAAGGGCCTCTATGCCCTGGAGAAGGTGGATCTCTTTAATTTGCTCTGTATCCCTCCCTACCAGAATGATGAGGTCGAAACGGGATTAATTAGCGAGGCTGCGGCGTACTGCGAAAAGCGTCGGGCCATGCTCCTGGTCGATTCACCAACCCGTTGGATCAATACACAGACGGCGAGCCAGGAAATGAGCGATCCCGTCAAGAATCTGGGCACATCCAGCGCCAACGCCATGGTGTTTTTCCCGCGCCTGAAGCGTGCCGGCTCCTGGAAAACCTACGCGCCATCCGGTGCTATCGCGGGCATCATAGCCCGTACCGATACGCAACGCGGTGTGTGGAAAGCCGCAGCAGGTCTGAACGCTACCCTGGCCGGCGTCTCTGAATTGGGCGTACCACTTACCGACCTTGAAAATGGCGTGCTCAATCCTCTGGCCATCAACTGCCTGCGCACGATGCCAGGAGTCGGTCCTGTGGTCTGGGGAGCGCGCACCCTGCAGGGGGCTGATATTCTCAGTTCTGACTGGAAGTACATTCCTGTGCGCCGCCTGGCTCTCTATATTGAAGAAAGTCTGTACCGCGCGACCCGCTGGGCTGTGTTTGAGCCGAACGATGAGCCGCTCTGGGCCCAACTGCGCCTGAGCATCGGCGGCTTTATGCAAGACCTCTTCCGTCAGGGAGCTTTCCAGGGTCAGAGTCCCAAAGACGCCTATTTTGTTCTATGTGATAGTACCACAACGACTCAGGCAGATATTGACCGTGGCATTGTCAATATCTCTATCGGGTTTGCCCCGGTGAAACCCGCTGAATTTGTGGTACTGTACATCCAGCCAGCGGCTGGTCAAGCTGCTTTATAGGAGAATATAGTGGCTGACAAAAATACGCAATTCGTCGTGAATGCTTATCGCTACGATCCTTATAAGAATTTTAAATTTCGCGTGATGTGGGATGGCAAATATGTTGCCGGCATCAGCAAGGTCAGCGGCCTGACACGTACTACGCAGGTCGTTACCTATCGCGAAGGTGGAGATCCAAGTATCGCGCGCAAATCGCCAGGCCAGACGGATTACTCGGCGATTACGCTTGAACGAGGCGTTACTCACGACCCCGATTTTGAAAACTGGGCCAATAAGCTCTGGGATTTCGCCAATCGGGGCCAGCTCGGTCAGGAGATATCTTTACAGGATTTTCGCAAAGATATCATCATTGAGCTATACAATGAGGCAGGCCAGAAGGTCACAGCTTACAATATCTATCGCTGCTGGGTTTCGGAATTTACCGCTTTACCCGACCTGGATGCCAGCGCCAATGCGGTGGCGATTCAAACACTCAAACTGGAGAACGAGGGATGGGTGCGCGACCAGAGTGTTCTTGAGCCCACGGAAACGAAGTTATCCTAGACCATGCATGCACTCTCTGCCAGTAATATTGTGCGCATCTGGGAGGTTGGGCAGTACCAGCAATATACAGATAAAGCCCTGTTATTGTTGACACTTGCCTGGCCTTCCCTGCCACCAGACACGTTGAATGCTCTGACTATCGGTCAACGCAATGCCCATTTGCTCTCGTTGCGTCAAAACACCCTGGGCCCCCTGGCAAACTGTGTGGCCCGCTGTCCCGCCTGCAACGAACAACTGGAGTTTACGATCGATATTCAGACCATGCTGCCCTCGGAGGTGACAGAACCTTTAGAGCCTGGAAAAATCTCAGAGCAGATCTATTCACTGGACGTTGATGCGTACCATCTGAGCTTTCGGGTGCTCACGGGTGAGGACCTGGCGCTGGCCGGGCAGATCGTAGATAGACAGGCAGGGCGCGAGCTTCTTCTTGAGCGTTGTGTGCTACAGGCTCTGAAGGAGGGGCAGGTTCAAGCGGTAAAAGACCTGCCAGAACACATATTACAGGCATTGACCGAGGCCATCGTTGAAAACGATCCGCTGGCTGAGATCCAGTTTGCCTTAAAGTGTCCTGCGTGTCAGGAGAACTGGACGCTCCTTTTCGATATTGTCTCGTTCTTCTGGGCGGAACTCGACGCGCAGGCCAGAAGGCTTCTGCACGATGTGCATACCATCGCTTCTGCCTATGGTTGGCGGGAAAGTGAGATTCTGGCGCTCAGTTCCGCGCGCCGAAAATTTTATCAGGAATTGATTCGCTAATGGCTGATATATTTGCTGATTTGCTTGGGCAGTATCTGGGAAGTACAGAGGTTGTCCAACCACTCCTGCCATCACTCTTTGCTCCGCTACTTCCACTGGTGGCGGATAGGACTCCGTGGCTGACAGAGAGTCCGTCGCTTACGCCTCAAGAAACGGCGCTTTTCGCGGATGAGAGGCTGGAACCGTGGGCAGAAGAGGAAATGGTAGCGCGGACAGAGATCGCTGACGACGCGTCACAGCCGGGCCTGGCATTTGCTCACCGTGCCGTTGCCACGTCTGTTTTGTCCACAAGCGTCTCTGCTCTCCCGTTTCGTCATATGCTCGCTGGTCCACGTCCTTTGCCAGTCGCAGCAGAGCCAGGACCGCAGGCAGGAGTCATTCCGTTCGGGGAACCAGGCAACGCACGATCAGCGCTTCCACTGCCATTTCCCATCCCGGACCAGGTTGTGCTTGCAAACCATGCGGTGCAAGCCATAGCGTCAGAACCATCGTCTCTGCCAGCGGAGGGCTCCAGAGTTCTCCCTCAGTCGCAATCGTACCGGCCTTCCTCCCAGGAGAGTGCACAGCAATCTCCTCTTCAGGGAGAGAAAAAAACCGCTCAGGACAGGCAGGTACCTCATGTGCCTGGCCAGGGGAGATCCCTGCTACCCGCCTCGGAGAGTTCCGTAGTTTCATCCTCTCAGCCGGTAGTACCATTGCCTGTTGCACAGCCTGTATCCCTGGTTCAGCCTCGACCACAACCAGCCAGTGAACCGCTGATCGGTCGCCAGGAAATCGAGGACGCTGTTACGCCTGAGCGGGAACACCTCTCGGCCAGGCTGTCGGAGCAAGCGCACCGTCCGATAGGTATTTCTGAACGGGAACGCCGTTCGGCTACTCTGCCAGAGCAAACGCCCCAAACGGCTACTACTCCTGAGTGGGAACAACGCAGTGAGCTTGCCGGACAACTGCCGTTCCAGTCGGTGCGCGCGATCATCGCGCCGTCCTCGCCTGTACGTTCCTCTGACCTCGTGCACTCTTCCCAGGTGGCACCGCTTCCCGGCACTCAATTCTCATTGCGTCCTGTCGCTCCCGCAATGTCCGGTGAACCATTACCGGGCAGAGTTCCTGCAGTTTCTGAGTCACGATTACAGATCATCGCCCCTGCTGGCCCGGAAGATAGAGTCCAGATGCTACCTGTGTCCTCCAGGCAGGCAGATACGCCGGGAGTGCCTCGTCAGGCTCAGGTATCGTTCCGTCCGGTATCGAGAGAACAGCCGGAGCATGAGAGGCAGACAAGGCAGATATTCAGTCAGGAGCAAAAGTCTCCCCTGGTCAGCAGGGAACCTGTGGCTGTCCAGGTCTTTCCTGTCCAGGAGCGTACCGTGCGCGAAGACGAGCGCGAAAGTGTGCCTGTGCGTATCCATATTGGCCGGGTTGTTGTCCGAGGAACGCTAGGTACGTCACACTCCGCTCCAACGCCACCGGCCCGACGTGTGATACGCCCGGCTCAGTCACTAAACGAATATCTCAAGCAGCGCGAGAGGGATAGTCGATGAGTAATTATCTGGCGCTGGCCGCCATTACAGCGGCGTTACGTGATATGCTCCAGGACGCGGCGCTGGCTGCTGTGCCGGGCGCGGATGTTGTGCTGAAACGTCCTGAGACCGTCAATACTGATGGACAGGATAAAGCCGCCATGAACCTGTTTCTCTATCAATCGTCGTCGGACCCGACCTGGAGCAATCTCGATCTGCCTACGCGCAACAGACAGGGTCTGCTCCTGCGCCGTCCCCAACTGGCCCTGAATCTCGATTACCTGCTCTCCTTCCATGGATCAGAATTGCTGATGGAACCCCAGAGGCTGCTGGGCAGTGTCATTACCACGTTACATGCCTACCCGATCCTGGAGATCGAGCGTATTCGCCGGGCGATAGATAATTATGACTATCTCGCGCAGGGTGCTCTATTTGACCAGCCAGAACCGGTGCGCTTGAGTCTGTTGAATCCTAGCCTGGAGGAGCTTTCCAAACTCTGGTCGGTCTTCTTTCAGGTACCCTATACACTTTCCATCGTTTTCCGGGTCTCGCCGGTTTTTGTCGAAGCGCAACTGGAGACGAGCGATGTACAGGTTGTAGAGCCAGGTGGGGTGAGGATCAATCTGCTGCCCAACACTGATACCTTGCTCGTACCTGTTCAGCCAACGGTGGATACTGGCAAGCCTGCACCGGAGGTTCCGTGATGCAAACATCCTCTATCCAGAAAAGCTGGCAAGAAGCGAACAAGGATTACCTGCTGGCCTGCCTGGAACCTGTACGCGTGGCCCTGAGACGCGCCAGTGGCAGGATGACGGAGGAAGCGTCTGCGTTGGAAGTCGTGCCGGAGTTGCCCGCGCTTGAGCATGAGCACCAGGCGGCGCTTGAGACCCTTTGCGCGGTTTTTGCGCTCTCGCCGTTTGAGCGCAGTATCCTGTTGCTCTGTGCCGGTGTGGAGTTGGATAGCGAACTGGCACACCTCTGTGCAACTGCTCAGGAGAGCACACAGATCGTGGCCCCAACCTTTAGCCTGGCTCTGACGCTCTTTTCCGCGAGCTACTGGTTCGCGTTCTCACCGGTTGCTCCCCTGCGTTTCTGGCGCATCATTGAGTTGGAGAAAGGCCAGCTTCTGCTGTTCAGTGCGTTGCGCCTGGATGAGCGTATTCTCCATTATCTTGCTGGCCTGACGTATCTGGACCGGCGGCTGGCAAATCTCTTCCAACCGCTCACAGCCACCTCCTCTCTGGCATACTCACACCAGGCCATCGCCAACGAAATTGTCGCAACATGGGCGGCGGCAGAGGGCAACAGTTTGCCACGTATAGAACTCTACGGCAGCGAAACCGCCAGTGAACGGAATATTGCTGCCCTGGTCGGATCTCTCACCGGGCAGCGGGTCCTCCTTCTCCAGGCAGCGGGACTACCGACAGGAGCCGTTGAACTTGAGGAAATGCTGCATCTCTGGGAACGCGAAGTGCTGCTGGACGGAGGTATCCTCTTCCTTGACTGCCAGAGTCTTGACCAGGGGCACGTGGCAAACGATGCGATTACACGGGTGATTGAGGGGTGCGCCGGGGCGTTGATTATTGCCAGTCGAGAGTTGCGCCACTGGTCTCAGTCTGCTCTGTTGGCCTTCGAGGTGCGGAAACCAGCGAGTGATGAGCAACTGGTCATCTGGCAAACAATGCTCAGTCGGCAACCGGTTGTGCCTGTCAGTCTATTGCGCAAGGTAGTCGCGCATTTTTCGCTTGATCAGACCGCTATTCATGCCATCAGCGCCAATGTTCGGGGACATCTGGCTTTGTCTGAGCAGGCGCAGTTGCCTGAGCAGATAGAGACGGTGCTCTGGGATACATGCAGAAGCCAGGTGCGGCCCCACCTGGGTAATCTGGCTCGACGGATTGCCGCCAACGCAACATGGGAGGACCTGGCTTTGCCGGAGATGCAGTGTAATCTTCTGCGCATGATTGCCATGCATGTACGCCAGCGAGAGCAGGTCTATGAGACGTGGGGTTTTGCCAGCCAGACTTCGCGTGGCCTGGGTATTAGCGCGCTGTTTGTTGGAGGCAGTGGTACTGGTAAGACTATGGCTGCCGAGGTCCTGGCGAACGAATTACACCTGGATCTCTATCGCATTGATGGAAGTGCGGTGGTCAGCAAATATATCGGAGAGACAGAGAAACATCTCCAGCAGATCTTTGATGCAGCCGAAGAGGGAAGTGCCCTCCTGCTCTTTGACGAGGCTGATGCGTTGTTCGGCAAACGGAGCGAAGTCAAGGATAGCCATGATCGTTACGCCAACCTGGAAATTAGCTATCTCTTGCAGCGCATGGAGGCATATCGTGGCCTGGTGCTTCTGACTACAAACATGAAAGATGCCCTGGATACAGCCTTCCTGCGCCGTATTCGTTTTACCGTCCAGTTTCCTTTTCCTGACGCCGCGCAGCGGGCCGCCATCTGGCAACATGTGTTCCCGCCGGCTGTTCCTGTTGAACATCTGGATACCACGAAACTGGCGCAGTTAAATATAGCAGGTGGCAACATTCGCAATATCGCTCTGAACGCGGCTTTTCTGGCGGCGGATGCAGGAGAGCCTGTGCGTATGCACGATCTCTTCCGTGCTGCGCGTCATGAGTACGCCAAACTGGAAAAGACCATGACCAGTGCCGAACTCGAAGGATGGGACATTTGAAGCAGACACCCATTGAACTGGAAATAGAAGAGTTGATTCTGCGTGACGTGCCACCTGCCCTGCGTCAGCAGCTTGCCGTGGTTATCGAGCGGGAACTCGCTCGTTTGCTGGTCGAGCAAGGTCTTCCTCCTGCCCTGGCACAGGGAGGAAATATCCCCGATCTTGCCATCGGGCCTGTGCGCATCGCTGAACATGCCAGAGCAGAGGTGGTTGGTTCGCAGATTGCGCGCAGCGTTTATGGCAAACTCTGGGCGGATCAACAACGCCCGGATTGACACATTTGGAGCCAGAGAGGTCGTATCTATGCCTACCTATCCACATGGTCCTCGTATTTTAAAAGGCGCAATAGTCGTCATCAGTGAGACTAATCCGCTGCCGCAGACGATCGCGTTGCAATATAACCCGGAGACAGTCACGCGTTCTCTCCAACCGCAGGTTGAGGGAGGAGACCAGGGTTCACGTTCTCAGATTGTGCGCTATATCGGAGCGCCAGTAGAAACGCTTGAACTGGAGGTCTCTCTTGACGCGGTGGATGCCCTGGAGCAGGGTGACAACACGGCAGCCCAGGCCGGGATCTATCCACAGCTCGCCTTGCTCGAACTGCTGGTCTATCCTGGTAGTCAGCAGGTTCTACAAAACGATGCTCTGCTGGCGACTGGCATCCTGGAGATTGCTCCTATGGTTGCCCCGCTGACGCTGTTTGTCTGGGGACCCAATCGTGTGCTGCCAGTCTCCCTGACCAGTCTCTCAATCAAAGAGGAACTTTTTGACACTAATCTGAATCCTATCAGAGCCACGCTGACACTTAATATGAGAGCGCTCAGCTACTCTGATCTCGCGCCAGGCACCCGTGGCTATAACCTGTTCCTGGCCTATCAACAGGCGAAAGAGTCGATGGCGGCTCAGGGACCGGTGGCCTCAAGCACGCTCACTGGCGTGCTGCCCGGTCGCTTTTCCTGAACACTATGAACAAGGGAGAGAACGATTTTGTTTGAAGCAAACAGTCGCTATTATGCACTGGAAGACGCGTTCTACGTCGATGAACACGACCATCATATAACCTATAAACGGCGACGTTTTCTACCACAGGGTACACAGATGCCATTACTCACCCAGGCTACAGTTCTGCCGGGCGATCGACTGGATTTGATTGCGGCCCGGACATTGAGAGCGCCAGATCATTTCTGGCGTATCTGTGACGCAAATGATGCGATGAATCCCTTCGAGTTAACCGAGCAGGTCGGTCGTACCTTGCGCATCTCGCCGCCTCAGTTCCAGGACCCATCATGAGCATCGATAGTATCCAACTCCAATTGTTGCTGGGAAAAGTTGTGCCCTTGCCCGCGCCAGAGGCGGTGGTAAAGGCTCTGCAAAGTATTGAGATCACGCAAAGCCAGACTGCGGGCTTTCAAATGAGTTTTCAAGTGGAGCGTGCAGCCTATCTCATGCCAGATTTTCCCTTGCTCAGTAGCCCGCTGCTGCAACCCGGCAGCCGGGTGGTTATTTGTATTACTATTGCGGCCATGCCACGCGTCATCATGGATGGTATTATTACCCAGCATCAATTTTCCTACGATCAAAGCGGAGCACTGCTGTTAACGGTCACAGGGGAAGATCTCAGTCTGTTAATGGATCTCTACAATGTCTCACTGGAATATCCAGGGATGGGGGATGAGATTATCGCCAATGTGATCTTGCTCAAGTATGCTGGTTTTGGTATTGCTCCCCTGGTTATTCCTCCTCTCTCAGAAGAGGTAGAACTGCCAACGGAACGTATTCCGCAGCAGAATGCGACGGATAAGCAGTATTTGAATACGCTTGCGGCTGAGCATGGATATATCTTTTTTGTTCAGCCGGGTCTGGCTCCTACGTTGAATACGGCCTACTGGGGCCCTGTCAACAGGGTTGGACTCCCGCAAAAAACCCTGACTGTAGACGCAGGACCGGCGACAAATGTACAGTCGATGAACTTTAGCTATGACGCGCTTTCTCCCGGCCCCGTCCAGGTCTATGGTTTTGTCTCTGATGAAACTTCAGAGAGCGTTCTGCCTGTAGCCACCTTTTTTAGCACGCAGATCCCGCCCTTGTCCAGCCTGCAGCCTCTGGTTGTCAATCAGCCCTTTGTGCGCAAGCAGTTGCTCGATTACCAGGGATCGAGTTATATTGATGCGTTCACGCGCGCGCAGGCGATTACCAACCAGTCCAGCGACTCGGTTGTGACCGCCAGCGGCACCCTTGATGTGCTGCGTTATGGAGCTATTCTGATGGCTCCTGGCCTGGTTGGAGTGCGCGGCGTGGGTTTTAGCTACGATGGCTATTACTATGTACGCAGCGTCACGCACCATATTCGGGTAGGACAATATACGCAGGATTTTTCACTGGCTCGCGAAGGGCTGGGTAGTACAACTGGAGTAATCTTGCCATGACACAAATACCTTCTACGACCTATGGTTCAGGCACTTCCGGTTCCCCAGGCACACTGGATACATCGGGGAAACCGAACACCCGGCGCTTTTATGGCAAATACCGTGGCAAGGTCGCCGAGAATCTTGATCCGCTCTTTCTGGGACGTATTTTGCCGGTCGTCCCAGCCGTTTCGGACCTGCCCCTGACCTGGGCGATGCCCTGCGTGCCCTACGCTGGTCCTACCGTGGGCTTTTACGCGATTCCGCCGCTTGATGCCAATGTCTGGATTGAGTTTGAGGGTGGTGATCCCAATCTGCCCATCTGGACAGGCTGTTTCTGGGAAGAAGGCCAGATGCCTCTGGAAGCGCCCACGCCTGAAATGTTTATTTTTAAAACGACTTCTACGACCTTATTGATTAATGATCTCCCAGGTGGTGGAGGAGTCAGCCTGGAAATTACCCCGCCCGCGGTTGAGACTCCTATTACCATTACGCTGGATAGCGCTGGTATCCAGATCGTGACCGAGGCGACTTTTACCCTGAACAGCCAGGTTACGACGCTTACCAGCGACGATGAAATGTCTTTTGACTGTCCCGATATAAATTTTTCTGGCGCGGCTCTGACGATTGAGAGCGCCACTATGACCGCCAGTGGGGAGTTACTGGCCGTGCAGAGCGATGCTACCAATATTGCTGGAGACCTGCTGAGTATTGAAAGCGATCTTACCAATATTGGTGGCGAAACCCTGATCATCGAAAATATAGAAACAAATATTCTCAGCGCTTCGCTGGATATCGAGAGCGGTGAGTTCAATACGGCCAGCCCGCTGGTGACACTTGAGGGCACGCTGAACGTTGAGGGCTTAATTACTGAGGATGCGATGCCGGTGATGGTTATTCCCATCGGCTAGCAGGTTGTGTCTGTATGTTTTATGCCGGAAAAGGAAAAGAGAGAGATGTATCTTGCGTATCCATTAGGTATCACAAATGAGGGCTTTATCGCTACGACTGATCTGCAACAGCATATCGAACAGCTCATTGAGCAACTCCTGTTTACCATGCCCAATGAACGGGTCAACTTGCCTGATTTTGGCACAGCCGTTTCTCAGTTAATCTTTAGCCCCGGTCAGAGCGAACTCGTTTCGGCTACACAATTTCTCATCCAGGGGGCGCTCCAACAATGGTTGGGCAATCTGATCCAGGTCCAGGCCGTTCAGGTGGCTGTTGAGGATGCTACGCTGAACGTCACGATCCACTATATACAGAAGCAAACACAGCAACTGCAGATCGCGCGTTTTACGCGCTAAATAGCGCGAAAGTGGGAATGGTAAAGGGGTACAGGGCTCACCCTGTCGGTGTCGCCGTCTCTTTTGCCATCGCAGGTAGACAGAAAAAAGGGATGCAGGGTCCGCCCTGCCGGTGTCGCCGTCTCTTTTGCCATCGCAGGTAGACAGAAAAAAGGGGTGCAGGGTCCGCCCTGCCGGTGTCGCCGTCTCTTTTGCCATC
>Ga0265338_10008244_pt1 | contig 12692 bp, 13 predicted proteins | sample 42126metaG_FD_193579 | JGI IMG/M metagenome (GOLD analysis project Ga0265338, IMG submission 193579) | Rhizosphere microbial communities from Carex aquatilis grown in University of Washington, Seatle, WA, United States - 4-21-26 metaG | ecosystem: Host-associated > Plants > Roots > Rhizosphere... | reverse complement strand
GTGATGGAGAGACTGTTTTGGGTATGAGTGGCACCAATTGCAATATCTATGTACCAGTAGGATCTACCGGAGGTTATAATGATGGGGTTTGGAATCTTCGCAGCTATAATAGTTACACTGTTATTGGGGGGCAAATACCTACCGGGATAAAAACAGCTTCCATTAGTAAAATAACTATTAGTAAACAAGGTGAAACAGCTACCATATCTGGATTAACTGTTGGCGAAACCCTAACTGTTTACACCCTACAGGGCGCTGCCATCTATAACCAAGCAGTCAATGCAGAAACGGTGACGGTGAGTTTGCCTGCACATGGGGTGTATATAGTAAAAGTAGGTGAGCAAACAACCAAGGTTATCTTGTAGAGACGCATGGCATGCATCTGATATTAAAACATTCCATATCTTTAAGATATGGAATGTCTCGAAATAATACCAGAAGAGGAGACAAGGCAATGCCGTAGAGACAAGGCATTGCCTTGTCTCTACAGTGCCAACCGCTGGCTATAGAGAGAGGATTTCCTGTTTGTGGAATCTTCTTTTTTTATTTGTTATATGCCAACTGCTCGAATTTTAGATAGTTTTTAATAAAATAGTTTCTGTAAAGTGTTTAATCTGAATTGAAAAATGATAATTTTGATGTCGATTACATCAATATAATCATTGCCGTCCCATTTATGGGACGGATAAAGAGCAAATAGGGACAAGGCTTTAGCCAAAATATCAAGAATAGTTTTGGCTAAAGTCAATAATCAGATATATCTTTGTCCGTCAGCTAACTTCGACTGCGCTCAGCTAGCTTAGCAGACGGCAATGAAAACATAAATAAAAACAAATAAAACCTTATGAAAAAACTAGTTATTCTATTTTTGGCAATCGCCTTAAGTGCTTCTATACAAGCAGCCTTAAGCAAGACTGTACCCGTAGCTAAAGCAGGTACCCTTCATACTTACTTTACCGCAGGAGAACTAACCACAGTAACCGACCTTACCGTGACAGGCAGCATTGATGCCCGTGATTTTAAATTTATGCGGGATACACTAACTGTATTAGCTAAGCTTAATATAAGTGCTGTTAATATTACTGCTTTTTCGGGTACAAACCAAACAGTAGGGGCTGATTATTATGAATATAATGCAAATACAATTCCATCATTAGCTTTTTCCAACACGATATTAACTCAATTATTGCTACCAGAATCTATATCTACAATAGAAAATCAAGCAATTATAAATTGTTTTAATTTGACATATATAGTAATACCTGCAAGTGTAACAAAAATTGGCTTATCTCTTTTTACTGGTTGTGGGAGTTTATCTAAAATTCAATTTAACAATACCCAACCAGCGATTACTGATGTTACAGTATATACATTAAGGGATTTGTTAGGAATTGTCTATCCTTGCACAATCTATGTGCCTACAGGTTCTTTTGCGAAATATTTCAAACCAGTGAATGGCGGAGGTTGGGGTTTCACAGATCCAACTAGTTCTAATTTCACTTTGCAGGAAGGTGTAATTACGGCATCAAAGGAATCAAGAATTGATGCTTCTGAAAGTAAATATATTGTAAGTAGACACGGAAATAATGCTATTATATCAGGTTTAACTATCGGAGAATCCGCTACCATATATAACCTACAAGGCACAGTTATCTATAACCAAGTAGCTAATGCAGAAAGCATGGCGGTGAGTTTGCCTGCACATGGGGTGTATGTGGTGAGAGTGGGATTGGAGAGTGTGAAGGTGGTTTACTGACCTCACCCCAGCCCTCTCCACAGGAGAGGGAGGAATATTAAGACATTCCATATCTTTAAGATATGGAATGTATCGAAGTAGCAAGGGCGATATCCTAATGGGTTATCGTCCTTTTTGTGTAATGTGGTTTTAGGAGACGCAAGATTTTGCGTCTCTACAATCCTATACCAACAGGTGATTTGTAAATAGGGTTCTATGCATTATCTTTGTAGTTCATTTAAAATAGAAATACATGAGCGAAATTACTATCTGTCCAATATGTCAATCGGAAAACATTTACTTTGATGGAACAATGTATATATGTCCCGATTGCGGCTACGAATGCACCGGCAATGAAGACCAAGATGCCGTGCAAGATACCACCCCACGAGATAGCAATGGTGCAGAACTTTTAACAGGAGATGCCGTTACGGTGATACAGGATTTAAAAGTGAAGGGTTCGTCAATGGTAATTAAGCGTGGCACGAAGGTTAAAAGCATCCGTCTTACAGATAATCACGAAGAGGTGGATTGTAAGATAGAAGGTAGTAGTATTGTTTTGAAGACTTGTTATTTGAGGAAATAATAGCTACGAGTTTTTAGCTACGAGCTACGAGTGAATATAAATAGCTACAAGTATTTTGCTACAAGCTACAAGTAAATAGGGAATGTAAATAGCTACAAGTATTTTGCTACAAGCTACAAGAAAATAAGAAAGGCAGTTGGAATCAAATCCAGCTGCCTTTTTTATTATAAGTGAACATTATTAACTGTTCACTATTAACTATTAATTTATCAAAGTCCTTTTTCGGATAAATACCGCTCTGCATCAATGGCTGCTTTGCATCCGCTGCCTGCTGCGGTAATGGCTTGTCGGTAGGTGTTGTCTGCTATGTCTCCGGCAGCGAATACGCCCGGTACATTTGTTCTACTGCTTTCCGGTTCTGTAAGTATATATCCAACTTCATCGGTCTTGACATAGTCTTTAAAAATGCCTGAATTTGGTGTGTGACCAATGGCCAAAAAGAAACCATGCACGGCAATATCTACTTTTTCTTCTTCGGGAGTTCCTTGTTTCTTTACCAAGTGTACGCCTTCCACGCCTTTCTCACCAAACAAACCTAACGTGCTATGTTCAAACAATACTTCGATATTGGGAGTGTTGAGTGTGCGCTCTTGCATAATCTTGGAAGCGCGGAGGAAAGGTTTACGCACAATCAGATATACTTTCTCACATAGTGCGGCTAAGTAAATGGCTTCTTCGCAAGCGGTGTCGCCACCCCCTACCACGGCTACTCGTTTTTTGCGGTAGAAGAAACCATCGCAAGTGGCACATGCAGATACGCCCATGCCTGCGTATTTTGTTTCATCGGGTATGCCTAAGTATTTAGCTGTAGCTCCGGTGGCAATGATGAGGGTTTGTGTTTCGATAACTTTTTCGCCGTCTATAGTGATCTTATATGGTGCTGATGATAAGTCGGCAGTAGTGGCAGTACCGTAACGGATTTGTGCTCCGAACCGCTCTGCTTGCTTGCGCATATCTACCATTATATCTGGTCCGGTAATACCAATTGGATAACCGGGGAAGTTTTCTACTTCGGTAGTGGTAGTTAATTGCCCTCCCGGTTGCATACCTTCGTAAAGTACGGGATTAAGGTTAGCACGGGAAGCATAAATCGCGGCTGTGTAGCCTGCAGGACCTGAACCAATAATCAGGCATCTAACTTTTTCTGTTTCTTCCATTTTATCAAAAATATAATAGATTATTTAATAAGTTAAGTTTTTGTCCTCAAGCCGGACGGGCTCTTACTTTTTTTCTTCAGCCAAAAAAAGTAAGCAAAAAAGGCCGCCGCTTTGCCTAAAAACCTAAAAATCGACTTCATTCCACTAAAATCATCCAAACTCCTCCTCCCGCCTTGCGGGATCAAACAGGGATGATTTTTTAACGCTACATTGCGTCAATTTTATTCACGGTTTTTAGCCCAGGCGGACGGGGGCAGTGCTAGTGCAAACAAAATGTAATAAAGGTTAGCACTTTTCTCAATGAAGTCGATATTTTAAAAATCCTTCGTTGAGTGAACTTTAGTCAGCAATCGAAGAATCCGATTATGGGTTTTATTTTATGATTGTAATTAATTGCTCAGTTCTTTCGAATGTAGCACGAACAACAAACTTTACTTCTACATTTTTGCCAAGCTGTCTATAATGATACCAGCGTACTTTTTTTAAGCATTTCAAGTATTCTTGTTCGGCCACAGCTCTGAAATCTTCTTTGGTATCTGTTATTAGTTTGATGGCTGTTTTACCGTTCTTAAGAATGGTCACATCAATTTCGGCATACCATTTATCTTTATCTAATTTAGGGAGAGCTTTCCAATTGAGGTTGGTATGAATTAGATATAGAATAAAGTCGGGAGTAGATTGAATTACCTCAAACCCATTTCTTCTGGATTTTACATTTACAACTTTCCTATTTCTCTTTACTTTACCGGCTAAGAAGGTAATTTGCTTTTCAGTATCAAATATTTGTTTGTTGATAAGAGGAACTTCGTCACCATGCATAAAACGATATTTACCGGTTACCCATTTAGCAAAAACTTTATTGTTTTGACATTCATCGCCAAACATAGCTTTTAGATTAGGCATGGCCGATTCGTCGCACCAACTCATTTGCTCGTTGCAACCTTGAAGATTAATTAGAAAAAGGCTGTCGTTTTGTATTTTCCAAACGGCTTGATAACCGCGGGCACAAGATGGGGAATTGCAGTTCTTAAAGCCGGGTATTTCATGTGAACCTTGTAAGTCAAAATATTCTTCAAGAGGATATACAAAAACAACCAGAGTATCTTGTGTAGAATCTTTCTTGATGATACAAATATCGGGCACCTGAGAAGCTGCAAAAGCTTGTCCTGCTATGAAAAGGAATAACAATATGCCGATAGTTTGTTTCATGTGATTGTTTTAGCGCAAATCGTTTTGAATCACTTTTGGATTGCTTTTGAGATCGAAAACAAAAAAGGAATCGTCGTATTTTAGATCTTTTTCAAAGTTTGTTACTTCAAACAGCGTATGAACTCCATTTTGTGAAAGTACATGCATAGACAATAGGTTGTTCGTTTTCTTGTCTATTTTTATAATTACTTTGTAATATCCTTTTTTACTTTTGTAATCGGGAAACACATCAATGACATGGTAAGGTAGGTTCGATTTGTTATCTAAACTAAATCGAATAGTGGAGTGTTTGGTGTAACTTGTTAATATTAACGCCGGATTACTGTCTTGAAGCTCTTGCAAACTTGGGGTACTTATACTGACTTCATTGTTTTTGGGCATATACACATATTGTGTTTTTCCATCGAAGTATGTTTGCACTTTAGGGACTGTAAGTTTGAACTTTTTATCTTTAATAACTACGTCACCTTTAATCATATCTTTCTTCTCAGATTTTGTATCTTCTAATGTGAGATTGAATTCTATTTTGCAAGTAGTTTGTTTGTATTTTTCGGATGTTTTATCAAGTATAGCGCGAGCTTTGGCATCATCTTGAGCAACAAGTAAAGTCAAGGAAAATAATAATAAGATAGGTATGATCAGTAATCGTTTCATCGAATTCGTGTTTAGGTATCCCAAAGTTAATATATAAACGGAATAATTCTTACATACTTTGCAATTTCTGTTCCAAACTGTAGTCGTCAGGAATTAGAACTTGTCTCGCTTTACTGCCTTCAAAAGGACCAACAATACCTGCGGCTTCCAGTTGATCCATAATCCGTCCGGCACGGTTATATCCAATGGCAAATTTTCGCTGAATAAGAGAAGTTGAGCCTTGTTGATGTGCAACCAATAATCGAGCAGCCTCTTCAAACATAGGGTCTCTCTTACTTAGATCTACATCCGACAGGTCTGAACCTTCGCCTTTTTCTCCTATATATTCCGGTAAATAAAAGGCTGTTGGATAACCCATTTGATTGCCAATAAAGTCAGATATTTGTTCCACCTCAGGGGTATCTACAAAAGCACATTGTACACGCACTAAATCACTTCCTTGAGAGAAAAGCATATCACCTCTACCCACTAATTGATTGGCACCGGTAGCATCTAAAATAGTACGTGAGTCAATTTGTGACGAAACACGGAATGCTACACGAGCCGGGAAGTTGGCTTTGATAACTCCGGTAATGATATTTACCGATGGGCGTTGCGTGGCAATAATCATGTGGATACCTACCGCACGAGCCAACTGTGCAATACGAGCAATAGGTAGTTCCACTTCTTTACCTGCTACCATTATCAAGTCACCAAACTCATCTACAATAACTACAATATATGGTAAAAAATGATGCCCTTTTTCAGGGTTTAAGTGACGATGAATAAACTTATCATTGTATTCAGAGATGTTACGCACATGGGCTTTTTTAAGTAGGTCATAGCGGTCGTCCATCTCTTTGGTAAGAGAATTTAGGGTTTGTACCACTTTGGTTACATCAGTAATAATAGCATCTTCACCATCGGGAAGTTTAGCCAAGAAGTGGCGTTCTATTTTTGAGTAAATATTAAATTCTACCTTTTTGGGATCAATCAATACAAACTTCAGTTGTGCCGGATGTTTCTTATATAAAAGCGAAGTGATAATTGCGTTCAGTCCAACCGACTTACCTTGACCGGTAGCACCTGCCACCAACAAGTGAGGCATTTTGCATAAGTCCACCATAAATATTTCGTTGGTGATGGTGCGACCAAAAGCAATTGGTAAACCGAACTTCGATTCTTGGAATTTTTTAGTGCTAATAAGAGAAAGCATAGAAACCATTTGCGGATCGTTGTTTGGCACTTCTATACCAATAGTTCCTTTGCCCGGGATTGGAGCAATGATACGAATACCTGTGGCAGCCAAACTCAACATGATGTCGCTTTCAAGATTTTTGATCTTAGAAATACGCACACCTGCTTTGGGTACTATTTCATACAGTGTAATTGTTGGACCAACAGTAGCTTTGATGGAATCTATTTCAATACCATAATTTTTCAATGTGGTTATGATGCGATTTTTATTGGAGTTTTGTTCCTCAATATTTACCTGACCTTCACTGCTTCCATAATCCTTCAACAAATCGAGTGTAGGATATTTATAGCGAGATAAGTCAAGTGTCGGGTCAAATTCGCCTAAAGCGGAAGCATCATATTTCTCCTCATCCGGATTGTTGTTATTGCGTAAAGGGGTGGGTAGGGGCTCATCTAATGGAATTATTTCAGGGGTATAGCTGTCATCTTTAGGCACTACAATTTCAAATTCCTCGTCCGTATCAGTACTCACTATCCAATTGGACATAGAGTCTTCTTCTTTATATTCATCTATAATATCATCTTCAGGTTCAACTATTTCATTAATAGTCTCCTCTTGAATGATGGGTATTTCAAATTTTGCTTCTTTCTGTTTTGGAGTTTTTTCTTTTTTTGTAAAAAGCTTTTTAAATTTTGCAGTAATGTTTGCTGCCAATCGTTGTAAAAAAGGGATAGTTCCTTTGTGAATAAAGATGCAGAAAATTATGAAGGAAGAAAAAATAAGTAAAAAAGTGCCAGACCAACCAACATTGCGTTTAAGTATTTCACTAATAGCTTTACCATGGTTTCCACCCAGATTTATATAATTTTTATCATAAAAATCGAAGAAGAAAAAGCTTATACTTACAGAGAACCAAATTAGCATGAGGATTGATACCAAGAAAGCTTTCCATAGTTCGGTTATTTTTACTTTCATAAATCGAAGTGCAATAATGAAAAAAAGACCAAGAAAAGAGAAAGAAGCTATGCCAAAACATTTGTTAATAAAGAACTCTGCGGAAAAGGCTCCCATTTTGCCAGCCCAGTTGAGTAACGGTTTATCAATAGCAGAAAAAATAGATTTATTTTCAATCTTATCATAATCGGATATACCTGTGAAGAAGTAAGAAATAAAGGCCAAAGCCAGAAATGCCGTTAACATTAGTAGTATTATGCCTATCCCGTATTTGGTGCGTTGATCTGAAAAGAAACGAATTACTTTTTTTACAAATGTATCTTGTTTTACCTCTTTTTTCGTTTCTGCTTTTTCTGTTTTTGTTGCCATAAACTAGATTTTCTCCACATATATGTAATGTGCAAAAATAATAAAATAAGCACAGTCTTTTTGTTATTGTTGATAAATAGTTTGTTTTAGGTATATAGGGTTTTTCATTATCTTTGGGATACTTAAAAAAGGGATTTATCGAATGACAAAAAAGGAACGATATAAAAAAATAATTGCCTGGTTTGAAGAAAACATGCCAGTTGCCGAAAGCGAATTACATTTTAGTAATCCTTTTGAATTAGTCATTGCTGTATGCTTATCTGCACAATGCACGGATAAGCGTGTAAATATGGTTACGCCACCATTGTTTCGTGATTTCCCAACTCCCGAAGCTTTAGCAGCTACTTCATCTGATGTCATTTTTGATTATGTCCGTAGTGTGTCTTATCCGAATAACAAAGCGAAGAATTTAGTAGGCATGGCGCAAAAGCTGGTAGCTGATTTTGACGGAGAAGTGCCACATGATATTGACTTGTTGCAAACATTACCCGGTGTAGGGCGAAAAACAGCTAATGTTGTTGCCACAGTTGCCTTTAATGCTAATGCCATGCCTGTGGATACGCACGTTTTTCGTGTTTCAAACAGACTTGGATTAACTTCCAATTCTAAAACACCTTTGGCGACGGAAAAGGAATTAGTGAAAAATATTCCAGCCCATTTACTTGGAAAGGCTCATCATTGGATTTTATTACATGGTCGCTATGTGTGTACTGCTCGTGCTCCTCACTGCCCGGAATGTGGATTGAAGGAATGGTGTGTGTATTATGCTTCGAGCAAAAATAAATAATCTTGGAGTTAAATGAAAACTAAATGAAAAAACAAATTATCATTCTACTGCTCTTTTTCGTTGGATTAATAGTTTCTGCTATTCACCCCAAAGACTATTTTACATGGTTGTTGGAAGTAGCTCCCGCTCTTATTGGTTTTTTTGTCTTGGTTATAAGCTATAAGCGATTTCAATTTACAACATTTACTTATTGGTTTATATTGGCGCATTGTTATATACTTTTTGTTGGTGGACATTACACTTATGCCGAGGTGCCACTATTTGATTGGATTAAAGAGCTACTACATCAAAGTAGAAACAATTATGACAAAGTTGGGCATCTCTTTCAAGGGTTTGTGCCCGCTTTGATTATACGAGAATTATTTATCCGAAAAGGAGTTGTGAAAAATCGATCTTGGTTAGGGTTTATTGTTGTAAGTATTTGTTTAGCTTTTAGTGCATTATATGAGATCTTCGAATGGTTTGTGTCAGTTAATTCAGGTGAAGCCGGTGATGCGTTCTTGGGAACTCAAGGTTATATTTGGGATACACAATCGGATATGTTGTTTGCTTTGATAGGTGCCTGTTGTATGATAATGTTTTTTCCCAAAGTTCAAGATAAATATATTTCAAAATTGATAAAAACAAAGAATAGTTAATTTATGGCAGAGTCGACAAAAATACAATGGATGGATAACCTTCGGGTTATTGCTACCATTAGTGTTATATTTTTGCATGTTTCTGCCAGTATTTTATATCGTTACGGCAGAGTTCCAAGTTTTGTTTGGTGGGTCGGCAATGTATTTGACGGTTCGGTGCGTTATTGTGTTCCTGTCTTTGTAATGCTTAGCGGTGCTTTATTATTACCGCGCAAAATAAATGTGATGGAGTTTTATAAAAAGCGCCTTATTCGGGTCGTATTACCTTTCTTGTTTTTTGCCTGTGTATATTTTATTTTTGCTTGGTGTTATAAGCTAACTCCTAAAGAAAAGATATATGATACTATGCATTTTTCTGAGTGGATAATTAGCGTGTTAAAAAAAGGCATTTCTTTTCATTTTTGGTTTATATATATGTTGTTGGGTTTATATATACTGATGCCTTTTTTAGGAAAATGGGTTCGTCAGTTTACAGAAAGACAATTCTATTATTTCTTTGGATTTTGGTTGTTGTTATTATTCATTAATATCCCTATTCTATACTTCTTAGGTAATATTAATTTCTTTACCGTACAGATTTTTAATCGTTTTGCATATATTGGGTATTTAGTTTTAGGATATTATTTGTCAGAAAAATCTTTTGCAAAGAGTCAAAGTAATCAATATGGAATTATCTGTTTCCTAATGGGCATTTTGATTACTATCTTTGGAACTTATTTTTTAACTACATATAGAGGTCATTATGATGGATTTTTCTATAGTTTCTTAAGTCCAAATGTTTTGCTTGCGTCTATCGGAGTTCTTTTGTTATTAAAAGATTCGACTCTGAGAAACAAGGCATTAATTTTGATATGCGACTTCATCAGTAAATATAGTTTTGGCATTTATTTGGTGCACATTTTAGTGCTTGACATATTTTATCTCAATGGCATTTATTGGACTCGGTGGCATCCATTGCTAAGTGTACCTTTTATTACGCTGTTTTGCTTACTCGTTTCGTCAATAATCATTTTTATTTTAAATAAAATTCCTTTTGGGAGATACATATCCGGTTAACTCTATATACAAACAATTAAATATACAATTAATGAAAAACATCATTCTAAGCCTAGTTGCTTTTTTCATTCTAAGCACGGCACAAGCACAAATTGAGACTAAAATTATTGGCAAATGGAAAGTAGTAAGCGTTGAATCGAACAAAGATTCGAAGTTGAATAAAGACGAAGCTAGAACATTAGAACAGTTGAAGAAAGCCGCTTTGGAATTTAAGGCTGATGGGCATGCTAAATTCAAACAGATCTTTACAAGTTTTAATATTCCTGATGGTTATTGGTATTACAATAAAGAAAAAGATGTAATAGTGATAAGTGAATGGAATAACCGTAAAGTAACATTGATGAGACTTTGGTATGATGAGTTGGATAATGGGGGATTAAAGTTTACTATGGACGAAACGCCTTTTGTTTTAATTGTAGAAAAAGAGTAGGATTTCATTAATAATAAATAAATCAAATGTCTAACGAAAAGAGAAATCAACAGATTCTAGAAACAGAACTAAAACGCACTGCCACAGATTTGATTGCGCGTATAGATAAAGATGATGTGAATCAAATATTGGTAGTTGGTTGTATTGAACAAGATATTTCTTTACTCAAAGCCCGCTGGAAGAAAGCTACTGTTATTGTTGTAGAAACGGCAAAGATAAGTGGCGATATATCATCGTTAGGTCAGTTTGATTTGGTTTTCTCCAATGCTTCTATTCAATATCTGCCATACCATGAGCGAATAATTACAAAATTATTTCAGCTACTGAAGGGAAAAGGCGTTTTGGCTATTCATGTGCCTAATGCAGCGAATATGCCAATCAATTTAATGATGGAAAGTATTTCTCGAGATAAAAAATGGCAAGAGTATTTGAAAGATGTGATTGGCTATTATTTTGCACCTTCCTATTACTACGAGATTCTATCAAAATTGAGCACCGATATTCAGCTTTGGGAAATAAATTACAGTCATATTTTGAATCATTATCAAGAATTAATAGATTTGTACGCTGTTACCGAAATGAAAATTTATTTGGATAAATTACCTGACGAAAAGATGCAAGAAGCATTCTCCAATGAATTGTTACAACTGCTTCCGGCGGAGTACAAACGGCAAACTAATCAAACTATTTTATTTCCATTCAAGAGAACATTTTTTATAGCACAGCATAATTAAAACACAATAACATGATTAAATTCCAATTGACCTTTGATGACATTTTAGCTTATAACCTGCATTACATGAAGAAAAATGGAACTTTTCTTCAAAAGTATTTACAATACATTATTTTATTATTTTTTGTAATATTTATGGTGGCTAACTTTTACGAACATAAGGCAACACTTGTTTCGTATTTTTTAATTATTCCCATTGTAGGAATAATTGTTTTTGGTCAACAGGCATTTTCTAAGTTTCTGATTAAGAAAGATATTCTTGCGTATGTGAAGAAAACACCTCAAGTTGTGGGAGTTAGAGAATTGAAATTTAATGATAAGGTTCTTACAGTCACTGTGGGTGGTAAGGATACTGATTATAAGTTTACAGAATTTATTAAATTGGAAGAAGGGAACGCCCATTTCTTTGCCTATGTAAGCAAGCAAACTGCTATTATTGTTCCTAAACGATTATTGTTGGTAGGTGCAGAAGTAGCTGAGATAATTAGAAAGATTGAAGAAGGAATAGCTAAATAAGTTTCTCTCATAAACAAATAAAGCCTCGCAATTGCGAGGCTTTATTTGTTTAATATCTATAATGTAATTTATATTTAAACTTGTAACGATAACTTATCAAACTTGTAACGTTTATAGTTTACTCATAAACTTTACAATATCTACTACAAAACGATCATGCGTAGCACTGCCGATGGTATCTCCACTAGCATCTGTGGCAATTAGTTCATAACTTATTTTTCGTCCTTCAATAGCAGTAATAGTAGCTTTGCAAGTGATTTTTGCTCCAATTGGTGAAGCTTTTAGGTGCTTGGCATTAATTTCTATCCCAACTGTGTCGTTGCCTTCGGGTAGAGCTGGGCGAACCATCTCTAAAGCGGTATTCTCCATTAAGGCTATCATGGCCGGTGTACCGAATACATCTAAACTACCCGAGCCTAAGCTGCGAGCAGAGTCTTTGTCTTGTACGATAATGGTTTGTGTATATGTTTGTCCTATTTCCATAAAATGTGGCCTCCCCCCAACCCCCTCCAATAGAGGGGGAGATAGAATCGGCAAAATTAAGTAATAACTATATATATTGTTTTATTAAAAAATATCAAATACAATTCGTTTCAAAAAGACAAAGTTTTTTCTATCAGTCTCCCCCTCTATTGGAGGGGGTTGGGGGGAGGCTCTTAGAATTCCGAAGTGAAATGAAATCTAATTTTTG
>Ga0265338_10008243_pt1 | contig 12692 bp, 16 predicted proteins | sample 42126metaG_FD_193579 | JGI IMG/M metagenome (GOLD analysis project Ga0265338, IMG submission 193579) | Rhizosphere microbial communities from Carex aquatilis grown in University of Washington, Seatle, WA, United States - 4-21-26 metaG | ecosystem: Host-associated > Plants > Roots > Rhizosphere... | reverse complement strand
CCGCGCGGCTTCGCGCTGCTCAGCCTGCGCTCGCCGACGCGCACGCGCCTCTACATCCAGTGCCGGCCGGACGAGGACATCGGCGAATGGCCGGACGACCGCATCTGGGAGGAGCTGCAGGCGCGGACGGCGCTCGACGGGTGGACGCTCGCCGAAGGCCCCGTCCTCGAGAAGGGCGTGACGGGCATGCGCAGCTTCGTCGCCGAGCCGATGCAGCACGGCCGGCTCTATCTCGCGGGCGACGCCGCCCACATCGTCCCGCCGACCGGCGCGAAGGGTCTGAACCTCGCCGCCCACGACGTGCGCGTGCTCGCGGACGCGCTGATCGACTGGTACGGCACCGGCAGCGCGGCCGCGCTCGACGGCTACTCCGCCGCGTGCCTGCGGCGCGTCTGGCGCGCCGAGCACTTCTCCTACTGGATGACGACGATGCTGCACAACGCACCCGGCGCCGACGAGTTCGACGAGAAGCTGCAGCTCGCGCAGCTCCGCTATGTGACGACGTCGACGGCGGCAGCGACGAGCCTGGCGGAGAACTACGTCGGGCTCGAGCGCGTCTGACTCCACTCCGACGCGACGACCCCGCCGAAGAGCAGTACGTTCGCGCAGAGGTAGACGGAGTAGAGGAAGACGAGCACGCTCGTCAGCGACCCGTAGATCAGGCTCCACTGCGTCGTCTTCGCGTAGAGGAGGCTGCCGGCGAGCGAGATGCCGAGCAGCAGCACCGCCGTGACGATCGCGCCCGCGAGCGCGTCCGCAAACCGCAGCTTCGCGGCCGGGACGAAGCGGTAGAGCAACAGCGCCGTCGCCATCCAGAGCAGGAGCACGACGGCGATCGACACGGCCTTCGTCGCAAAGCTGCCGTCGACGCCGACCTCGGACACGAGCGCGCGCGCGAACTGCGAGACGAGCCCGACGCCGACGGAGAGAAGGACGAGGATCGTCGCCCCGCCGACGAGCGCGAGATCGACGAGCTTGCCCCGGACGAGCGGCCGCTTGTCGTCGGGCGAGATCGCACTCTGGAGCCCGGAGCGGATTGCGCCCATCATCCCGGTCGCCGCCCAGAGGAAGACGAGCAGGCTGACCAGTCCGGCGGCGCTCGCGGGACTGGCGATGGTCGAGATCTCGTGCTCGACGCGCGCGTGGCCGGACGCGTCGACGGGGAGCACCGAGACGATCCGGTCGACCACGTCCTGCTTCAGCTTGGAGTTCTGGAGCACGAGGCCGAAGACCGAGACGAGCACGATCGCGAGCGGTGCGAGAGAGAAGAGGACGCGATACGCGATGCCGGCCGCCCGCGCGGTGAAGCCCCCGCCGGCATACCGCTTGCCGGACGAGACGAGAACGGCCGCCAGGCGGCGAATCCACTGCATCGCGCGAGCATGACAGGCGCTCCCGCGGACGTGGGCTACCATGGTGTCGCGCGTTCGGGAGCGCTCGCGGTTGCGAGTCCTCCGCCGTACGACGAGAGAGACCGCCGGTTTCTGAGAGGAGAGCACCGTGGAGCTGATGGCGTCCGCGCGCGCGACGGCGGCGTCCGGCCGTGGGCGCTGGGCTCTCGGCGCGGGAACCGGCGCGGTCACGCTCGCGCTGGCAGCGCTCGCTGCACGGCACTTCGCGTCGATGTCGTGGCCGCTCTCGACCGAGCATCCTGGCCTGCTCGTCGGGGCCGCGTTCCTGCTCGTGCTCGCCCAGGCGCTGAAGGCGTTCGGCTGGGGACGGCTGTTCACGCCGGCGGAACGGCCGACGCCGATGGCGCTCGCGGCCGGCAACGGCGGCGCCGCGCTCGTCGGGGTTCTCCTGCCCGGTCGCTTCGACGACGCAATGCGCATCGCCGTCGTCCGGCGCTATCCCGGATGTCCGGCAGGCGTGCGCGTCCTCTGTCTCTCGCTCGTCATGCTCGGCCTGATCGACAGCGTCGCTCTCGCGCCGCTCGCGCTTGCGGGCGCGGCGCTTCCCAGTGTCGGCGTGGGCGTGCGGTCGGGTCTCGCGCTGGTCGCCGCGGGCGGTGTCGCGGCCGCGCTGGTGATCGCATTCCTGCCGCGCATCGCCGCGAGCCGCCGGATGCTGCGGTTCCGTGTGGGCCGCTGGGTGAATCCGCGCACGACGTCGTTTCGTCACGCCTCCGAGGCCTGGGCGCTCGTCTCCGCCTGCTGGATCGTCCGTGCCGTCGCCTTCTTCCTTCTTCTTGCTGCATTCGGCGTCGGCTGGTCGCTGCCGCTCGCGCTGCTCCTGCTCTGCGCCGGTGCTGCTGCTGCGGCGCTGCCGGTCGGGCTCGCGGGATCGGCCACGCAGGTCGGCGTGGGCGGGGCAGCGCTGATCGCGACCGGCGTCGACGCGTCCCGGGCGCTGGACGTTGCCGTCTCGATCGGCGTCCTCGGAGTCGTCACGGGGACGGCCGTCTTCGTGGCAGCGATCCTCTGGCGCAGCGCGGTGTCGCTAGCCGCCTAGGATGTACTTCACCGCTGAGCGGTCGTCGGGCTGCAGTCCCGCAAGACACGGCTTGATGTCCGCCTCGAACGCGTCGTTCACCGTGTTCAAGCCGTGCATGAGATCGAAGACGACCTTCGCCGCCGGCCTGCCGGCCGCGACCTCTCTCGAGATCGACTCGTAGAGCGACTGCGTCATCGCCACCATCCGGAGGACCGCAACACGGCAGGTCTGCCCGGCCGTCGTCTGCAGGTCGACGGAGAGGAGATGGTCACGGACGCCCGGCATCTCGCTCGCGATCGTCGTCGCGAGCGGAGGGAGCTTCAGCCGGATCAGCGCGGCAGCCTGCGCGTCTCGCTCGTGGACGGCACGGTTGAGCACCGCGATGACGCTATGCGTCGCCTGGATGGCCCGCGTGCTGGAGTTTCCGGCGCCCTGGATCGCGAGCGCGTCCTGCACTGCCGGCGAATCGGGAACGCTCGATCCGTCCGCCATCTCGGTCCCCGAGGTGCAGCCACCCCAGCAGTGCGTGTGCACGACGCCGTTCGCGTCCGTGTACCAGCTGGTGAACTCTCCGCTGCAGCCGCCGGCGAGCGTCAACGCTCCCAGGACGAGGAGAACGAGGAGGATCTTCACCGCAGCTCACCGGCCCTCGACGGGACGGAGAGGCGGTACCCAGGTGCGGTGAACGACCCTGCGACCATGGAGCGACCTTTGGGTTGACAAAGCGGGCCGCTCCGCTGGGATTGCCCCTCATTGTCGGAAGACCACGCCCGCGCGCCATCCCCCGACTCGGTGAGACAGCTCTGCTGCTACCTTGAAGGTGCACATGAGCGAGTACTGGTTGCGCCTTCCTGCGCTTCCCTGCCCGTTCTTAGTAGGCAGAGGAGGTGTTATTTATGGCAACCGGAACCGTGAAGTGGTTCAACGATGCGAAGGGGTACGGATTCATCACCCCTGACGCCGGTGGCAAGGATGTGTTCGTCCACCACAGCGCGATCGCAGGTGACGGCTACAAGTCGCTCCCTGAGGGCGCGAAGGTCGAGTTCGAGGGCGCCGAGGGCGCCAAGGGCCCCGAGGCGAAGAACGTCACGCTCGTCGCGTAAAGCGGCGAGACGGTGAGCGGGGGCCATCGCGGCCCCCGCTCTCCCTTCCCCAAGGAGGCTCGATGGCGGAGAAAGAAGAGAAGGTCGAGTTCGAGGGCGAGGTGCTCGAGTCGTTCCGTGCCGGCATGTACCGCGTGGGACTCGACAACGGTCACGAGACGCTCGCCTATACCTCCGGGCGGATGCGCCGTTACCGGATCCGCATCAATCCGGGCGACCGGGTGAAGGTGGAGCTGTCCCCCTACGATCTGAACCGTGGTCGCATCGTCTTCAGGAATCGATGACGGAGTACCACGACGCGCGAGGGAAGCCACCACCCCCGATGCAGGGCAAGATGCTCTGGTTCAACATCGACAAGGGGTTCGGGTTCATTCGCACCGACGAGGACGAGCGGCTCTACGTCGCCAGTTCCGGATTCGTCGACGGGCATCTGCCCACTGAGCGTTGCGCCGGCAAAGAGGTCACCTTCGACCGCCAGGCGCAGGAAGGCGACGCGCGCGCCGTCAACGTCGCTTTCCCGGTCCAGGTGGAGCAGCGCCGCGCCCGACTCCGCCAGGGTCGCGGCGGCAGGGCGCTGTAGCGTGGCCTTCCAGAGCCTGCGCCAGCGCTTGACGCGGAAGACGAAGTGCCCGCACTGTCACCGGCGGCTCCGGCTCTACCCGGCTCCGACAGAGTGCGCGCACTGCGGCCGGCAGATCTACGCATCGACCGACCGGCGTCGCCGCTACTAGCCCGCGCAGTAGACACGCCAAGAATCTTCCCGGCCCGTCGTGAGCAGCGGCTCGTTTCCACCTGAACGTCGAAGGGCCCCAGAAGGGGCCCTTCGAGCAGGTGTGACTCCGCGTCAGCGGCTGGTGCGGCGCGCCGGGACCCGGCGTGCGGTCGTCTTGCGAACGACCGGCTTGCGGGCCGTCGACTTGCGGGCCGTCGTCTTGCGCTTCGGCGCCGCCTTGCGCGCGGTCGTCTTGCGCGCGGCGGTGCGCTTCGGGGCCGCCTTGCGGGCGGTCGTCTTGCGCTTCGGCGCGGCCTTGCGCGCGGTGGTCTTGCGCTTTGTTGCGGTCTTGCGGGCGGCCGTCTTGCGGGCCGCCGTCTTGCGTGCAGTGGTCTTGCGCTTCGTTGCGGTCTTGCGTGCAGCGGTCTTGCGCTTCGCTGCGGTCTTGCGGACAGCGGTCTTGCGCTTCGCCGCGGTCTTGCGGACAGCGGTCTTGCGGGCGGTCGTCTTGCGGGCCGCCGTCTTGCGTGCGGTGGTCTTGCGCTTCGCCGCGGTCTTGCGCACGGCCGTCTTGCGGGCCGCCGTCTTGCGGGCGACTGTCTTGCGTGCAGCGGTTGCGCGCTTCGCCACGGACTTGCGTGCAGTGGTCTTGCGCTTCGCTGCTGTCTTGCGTGCGCCGGTCGCGCGCGCCGCGGTTGTACGGCGCTTCGACGCGGCTCTCTTTGGTGCTGCCATGTGCCTCCTCCTAGTGGGCGAGAATTTCGAGGCGACGACGCACTGAAGTATGCGAGGTGCCTCGGCTGTTCTTATAGGCGCATCGGCAACTTCCTCCCGTTACATGATGCTTTTTCACGACATCGAGCGTGCGTGTGCACACACCACGCGACACAATGTGAATTGTCGTGTCGCATTCGGACAGCATCCGTGCGTTGGCGTTGTCTTTTCCGATGTCGTACGAAGATGCACCGTGGGGATTTCCCGTTTTCAAGGTGGGCGAAAACAAATTGTTCGCATGGATGAGCGAACACGAAACGTGTGTCGACGTGACGTTGAAGCTCACGACGGAGGAACGCGAGATCGCAGAGTTGTTGCCGTACGTGCGTCGCGCGAGTCATGTCGGACGCTACGGCTGGATCACCGTCGAGGTGATCGACGACGAGACGCTCGCGGTGGCGCTGGAGTGGCTGCGGGAGAGCTACTGGCTGAAGGCGCCGGCGAACGTGCGCGAAGCGGCGTTCGAGAACGGTTGATACATATCCTGTTCCCGCGATGAAGGTCGTTCTCCCCGACAACTCCGAGCTCGAGCTCCCCGACGGCGCCACCGGGCTCGACGCCGCGCGCGCGATCGGGCCGAAGCTCGCCGAACAGGCGGTGCTGATCCGGGCCGACGGCGCGGTACAGGATCTCCGTCTCCCGCTCCACGACGGCCAGCCGATCCAGATCCTGACCACGCGCGACAAGGACGACCCGGACGCGCTCTACGTCCTCCGCCATTCGTCCGCGCACCTGCTCGCGGAAGCCGTCCGCCGGCTCTACCCCGGCGTGAAGATCGCCATCGGCCCGCCGATCGAGAACGGCTTCTACTACGACTTCGAGTTCCCGGAGCCGATCAACGAGGAGGACCTCGAGAAGATCGAGGCGGAGATCCAGCGCGAGCTGAAGGAAGGACGCGAATGGTCGCGCGAGGCGACCTCACGCGACGAGGCGAAGGCGCGCTTCGCGGCGGAGGGCGAGCCGTACAAGGTCGAGCTCGTCGACACCGCCGAGGGCGACATCTCGCTGTACACGCAGGGTGACTTCACCGATCTCTGCCGCGGCCCGCATCTGCAGAACGCGAAGCCGATCAAGGCGCTGAAGCTCACCGGGCTCGCCGGCGCGTACTGGCGGGGCGACTCGTCGAAGCAGCAGCTGACGCGCATCTACGGCACCGCGTTCTACTCGCCCGAGGATCTCGCCGCATATCTCGAGCGGCTGGAGGAGGCGCGCCGCCGCGACCATCGCCGCCTCGGGGTGCAGCTCGATCTGTTCCATCTCTCCGAGCATTCCCCGGGCTCGCCGTTCTGGCACCCGAAGGGGATGGTCGTCTGGAACGAGCTCGAGGACCTCCGCCGCCGCGAGAACCTCCGCCGCGGCTACAAGGAGGTGAAGACGCCGCTGCTCTACGACGTCGAGACGTACGTCACCTCGGGGCACTACGAGAACTACAAGGAGAACATCTTCTTCGTCTCGTCGCGCGAGGACTCGGAGAAGCAGTTCGCGTTGAAGCCGATGAACTGCCCCGGCCACATGATCCTGTTCGGGAGCGCGCTGCGCTCGTACCGGGACCTGCCGATTCGCTATGCCGAGTCGTCGACGCTCCATCGCGACGAGCTCGCCGGCACGCTGCACGGCCTGCTCCGCGTACGCCACATCACGCAGGACGACGCCCACATCTTCTGCGCGGAAGAGCAGATCCAGGACGAGATCCACGGGATGGTCGAGTACGCGCGCTACCTCTACGACCTGTTCGGGCTCGAGCCTCGCGCCGAGCTGTCGACGCGGCCGGAGAAGCGGCTCGGCACCGACGAGCAATGGGACCGAGCCGAGGGCGCGCTCGAGGAGGCGCTCAAGCACCACGGCATGGACTACGTCATCAGCCCGGGCGAAGGCACCTTCTACGGGCCGAAGATCGACCTGCACATGACCGACTCGCTCGGGCGCTCGTGGCAGATGGGGACGATCCAGCTCGACTACCAGATGCCGGTGCGGTTCGGCCTCACCTATATGGGCGCCGACAACCAGGAGCACCATCCGGTCGTGATCCACCGCGCCCTGCTCGGCTCGCTCGAGCGCTTCATCGGCATCCTCACCGAGCACTACGCCGGTGCCTTCCCGTTCTGGCTCGCACCGGTCCAGGTGCGGGTGCTCCCCGTCGGAGAGCACCACCTGGAGCCGGCCGCGAGCCTCGCCGAGCGCCTGCGCGAGGCCGGCTACCGCGCCGACGTGGGGGAGCCGACGGACACGATCGGCAAGCGGATCCGCAACGCCGAACTCGAGAAGGTCCCCTTCACGATCGTCTACGGCGACCGTGAATCGGACGCGTCGCTGGCCGTCCGCGAGCACGGCGGCGAGCAGTCCACGCTCGGGCTTGCGGACTTCCTGGCCCGGCTTGCTACGCTAACGTCCTGAAAAGCAGGGGCGGACCCGTTCCTCACCTCCCGGGCCAAAACGTGCTCGCGCGGGGTTCAACCGAGTCGGTCGTGTTTGTTTTCGACTGGGACGAGGATCGGGGCCGCTGCGTGAGCGGCTTTTCTGTGTTTGGAAGCGAATCGAGGAGGAGTAAGCCCAACTTGGTGATCTGCCTTTGAGGCCACGGCGCCGGCCCGTCGAGCACGTTCGTCCCTCCAAACGGGACACGATGCGCATCAACGACGCCATACGCGTTCCGCGCGTGCGGCTGATCGACGACGACGGAGCTCAGCTTGGAATCAAGACGTCCGACGAGGCCCGCGAGTACGCCTACGCCAAGAATCTTGACCTGGTCGAGATCGCGGCTCAGGCCGACCCGCCGGTCGCGAAGATCATGGACTACGGCAAGTACAAGTACGAGCTCGAGCAGAAGGCGAAGCAGGCTCGCAAGCACCAGAGCCAGATCCACGTCAAGGAGATCAAGCTTCGCCCGAAGATCGGCATCCACGACTACAACACCAAGAAGGGTCACGTAGAGCGGTTCCTGAACCAGCGCGCAAAGGTCAAGGTCACGATCATGTTCCGGGGGCGGGAGACCACCCATCCCGAACGGGGTCGCGATCTGCTCCTGCGCCTCGCCGAGGACGTCAAGGAGATCGGGACGATCGAGTCCCAGCCCCTCCTAGACGGACGCAACATGGTGATGCTGCTGGGTCCGACGAAAAATGCAGGAGTGAAACGAAATGCCGAAGACGAAAACGCGCAGCGCGGCGAAGAAGCGGTTCAAGGTGACGGGGAGCGGCAAGATTCTCCGCCGGCCGACGATGCGCAGTCACAACCTGGAGCACAAGTCGTCGAAGCGTAAGCGCGCCTTCCGCAAGGACATCGAGGCGACCCGGGCCGACATGCGCGCGCTGAAGAAGATGCTGAGGATGCGCTGATGCCAAGGGTCAAGCGATCGGTCCACGCGCAGAAGAAGCGCCGCAAGGTCCTCGAGCAGGCGAAGGGGTACTGGGGCTGGAAGCACTCCCACTACCGCTACGCGAAGGAGCAGGTCGAGCACTCGCTCGTCTACGCCTACCGCGACCGGAAGAACCGGAAGCGGATGTTCCGCCGGCTCTGGATCACGCGGATCAATGCTGCGGCGCGCATGCACGGGCTCTCCTACAACCAGTTCGTGAACGGGTGCGGCAAGGCCGGCATCGAGCTCGACCGCAAGGTGCTCGCCGACCTCGCGGTCAACGACCCGGCCGCCTTCGGCGCCGTCGCCGAGAAGGCCAAGGCCGCGCTCGAGGCCTCCGCGGCGTCCGCAGCCTGATCACTTCCCGCGTCTGATCACCTCGAAAGACAATGAGCGGCTCAAGCTCGTCCGCAAGCTCCACGACCGGCGCTGGCGCGACAAGCTCGGGCTGCTCGTCGCGGAGGGTGAGGACCTCGTCGACGCGGCCCGCGAGGCCGGCGTCGAGCCGGTCGAGCTCCTCGTCGCCGGGGAGACTGTCGCGCCTGAGCTGATGGCGGAGGTGTCGACGCTCGGGCATCCGCCACGGGTGATCGCCGTCTTCCGGCGCGAGGACCTGCCGCGCGGCACGCGCGATGCGACGCTCGCGCTCTGGCACGTCGCCGATCCGGGGAACGTCGGCACGCTGCTCCGCTCGGCGGACGCATTCGGCGCGGGGGTGGCGCTCTCGCCGGGCTGCGCCGACCCGACCGGGCCGAAGGCGCTGCGGGCGTCGGCCGGAGCGCTCTTCCGCGTCCCCGTCTGCGGCTTCGACGAGGCGCCGGGCACGCGCGTCGCCCTCGTCGCGCACGGCGGGACGCCGCTGGCGGATGTCGATCTTGCGCGCCCGGTCGTGCTCGTGCTCGGAGCGGAGCGGGAAGGCCTGCCGGAGGAGGTGCTCGCCCGCTGCGACGTGCGGGCCTCGATTCCGCAGACAGGCGACGCCGAGTCGCTGAACGTGGCGATGGCCGGAACGGTCGCCCTCTACGAGCTGGCGCGGCGGCCCTGAGAAAGCGGCCGGCCCGCTTTCGCGGGCCGGACCAGAGATTCGCCGAGCCGGTGGCGCTTTCGTCCACCTCGTCCGACTGGCCTTCCGCCTCGGGGTTGCCCCCTCTTCGTACGGCCCTTCGGTCGAGGTCTCGACCTACTCGCGCTCCGTGCTCGGCGCAAGGGAGAAGGTATGGCTTTGCCGTCGCCGCTTCAAGAGGTCGCCGTTACGATTTTGTCGCAATTTGCGCGCAGATCATTTTCGCCGCGCGATCCACACGCTGTCCTCGCTGTCGACGTACGCGCGCCGGTCGAACCAGCCGTAGCACGCCTCGACCGCGAAGCCCGCTTCGGCAAGCAGCGCCTGCCATCGCGCCGGCTCGAGCCACCAGAGCTTCATCGTCGACGCGTGGTCCTCGCCGCGCACCGACAGCGTCAGTGTCTGCTCCTCGAGGTCCCAGTCGGCCCGCTCGAAGATCCCCGGCTCGCGCTCGAGCCATTGGCCGTCCGTCTCCTCGATGTCCTCCTTCGACGGGGTGAACACGTCGAAGACAAGCCGTCCGTCCGGGCGCAGGAGCCCGTGGGCGGCGGCGAGAGCGGTGCGCCGGTCCTCGTCCGACGATAGGTGCAGAAATGCCCGGAACGGGCAGGTGACGAGCGGCACCCGCTCGTCCACCGGCGGCCGGCGGAGGTCGCCGAGACGCAGGTCCAGCAGGGCCCCGACGCCCGCCTCGCGGCCCTGCTCGGCGCAGACGTCCAGCATCCCCTGCGACGAGTCGACGCCGATCACGTGGATGCCCGCGGCCGCGGTCGGGATGGCAATCCGGCCGGTGCCGACACCGAGCTCGACCACCGGGCCGCCCGACGCCACGGCCTCGTCGACATAAAACGAGATGTCCTCGATCACGCTGACGCTCCACGGGTCGTAGATGCGCGCGATCGGGTCGTACGTGCTCACGCGGGCTTCCGGGCCACGAAGACGAACTCGAGGGAGTCTTCGTCGAACGGCTCGCGGCGGAAACCGCCGTACAGCGCCTCGACCTCCAGGCCCGCGACGTCGATCAGACCCTCCCATTCGGAGCGCGTCACCCACCAGAGCGAGAGCGTCCCGACCGTGGCGTCCCCGCTGCCGCGGACGAGGTCGATGCGGTTGTCGGCGGGAGCGTGGTGGGGCGTCTCCCAGAGGCCGTCTCCGCGCTCGCTGCGGCGGTCGTGGATTGCCGCAGCGATGAACGGGCTGAAGACGAATGTGTTCCAGGCGAACCGCCCGCCCGGGACGAGCGAGGCCGCGACCCGTTCGAACACGCGGCGCTTGTCCTGCCAGGTGGCGAGGTGCATGAGCGAGCGGAACGGGCAGTAGACGAGCTCGACCGGCTCGTCGAGCGCGAGGTCGCGGATGTCTCCCTGCCGCAGCTCGATCGGCAGGCCGGCAGCGCGTTCGCGCGCGACCGCGAGCATCGCCGGCGAGCGGTCGATCCCGATCACGCGTCGGCCCGTCTCGCGGGCGACCGGAACGGCGACGCGGCCGCTTCCGACGGCGAGCTCGACCACCGGCTCGCGGGCGTCCCGTGCCAGCTCGACGTACCAGGCGACGTCCTCGGTCATGTCCGCCGCCCAGGCGTCGTAGTCGGCCGCGAACGCGTCGTAGTTGCTCACGGGGCGATGCTAGACGGGAAGCGGGTACAGTCGCCGCCGTGGAGCCGCAGGCACTCAGAGAGGAGGCGCTCGCCGCCGTCGCCGCGGCCTCGACGGCCGCTGCGCTCGACGACGTGCGGGTGCACTACCTCGGGCGGAAGAGCCCGCTGAAGCTCGCCCTGCGCGAGGTGCGCGACCGCGAGACCGGCATGGCGCTGAACGCCGCCCGCGAGGCGATCGAGCGGGCGGTGGCGGCGCGCCAGGAGGAGCTCGAGCGGGCCGAGCTCGACCGCTCGATCGCGGAAGACCGGGTAGACGTGACGCTGCCGGGGACGTTGCATCCGCGCGGCCGTCTGCACCTGATCAGCCAGGTGCGGCGCGAGGTCGAGGACATCTTCCTCGGGCTCGGCTACGAGGTCGTCGACGGCCGCGAGGTCGAGACCACCCGCTACCTCTTCGACGCGCTGAACATGCCGGAGAACCACCCGACGCGCTCGCCGTTGCACACGTTCTACCTCGACGACGACACCGTGCTGCGCAGCGAGACCTCGCCCTCGCAGATCCACACGATGGAGGCGAAGCAGCCGCCGGTGTTCATGGTCTCGCTCGGGCGCTGCTACCGGCGCGACACGCCGGACGCGACCCACTTCCCGATCTTCCATCAGGTCGAGGGGCTCGCGGTCGACCGCGGTATCACGCTCGCCGACCTGAAGGGGACGTTGCGCACGCTGCTGCGCGCGCTGTTCGGGGAGGAGCGGGAGGCGAAGTTCGTCACGCACTTCTTCCCGTTCACCGAGCCGTCGGTCGAGGTGCTCGTCTCGTGCTTCCAGTGCGACGGCGCCGGCTGCTCGATGTGCCGTCACTCCGGCTGGATCGAGATCGGCGGCTCCGGGATGGTCGACCCGAATGTCCTGCGGTTCGTCGGCTACGACCCGGAGGAGGTGTCGGGCTTCGCGTTCGGATGGGGTCTCGAGCGGATCGCGATCCTGCGGCACGGGCTGCCGGACATCCGCGACCTCTGGGCCAACGACCTGCGCTTCCTGGAGCAGTTCTGATGCGCGTGCCTCTGTCGTGGCTCCGCGAATACGTGCGCGTGGACGCGTCGCCGCAGGAGATCGGCGATCGTCTGTCCGTCTCGACGTGTGAGGTGGAGCGCGTCGTCCGGCTCGGGGTCGCCGACGAGGGTGGCAACCTCGGCCTGTTCCGCGTCGGCCGCGTGCTCGAGGCGGGCAAGCACCCGAACGCCGACCGCCTCCAGCTGTGTCGTGTCGACGTCGGCGAGGCCGATCCGTACCAGATCGTCTGCGGAGCGTGGAACTTCGGCGCCGGGGCGACCGTCGCCGTCGCCCTGCCGGGCGCGACGCTGCCCAACGGGCTGACGCTCGAGCGGCGGAAGCTCCGTGGCGAAGTGTCCGAGGGGATGATCCTCGCCGAGGACGAGGTGGCGCTCGGCCCGGACCACGACGGGATCATGGTGCTCGACGGCGCGCTCGAACCGGGCACGCCGCTCGCCGACGTCCTGCCGCTGGCCGAGGACGTCCTCGAGGTCGAGACGACGCCGAACCGGCCGGATCTCCTCTCCGTGTACGGCATCGCGCGCGAGGTGGCGGCGCTCTTCGACGCCGAGCTCGCGCCGTGGCCGGGCGTCGAGCCCGCG
>Ga0265338_10008242_pt1 | contig 12693 bp, 9 predicted proteins | sample 42126metaG_FD_193579 | JGI IMG/M metagenome (GOLD analysis project Ga0265338, IMG submission 193579) | Rhizosphere microbial communities from Carex aquatilis grown in University of Washington, Seatle, WA, United States - 4-21-26 metaG | ecosystem: Host-associated > Plants > Roots > Rhizosphere >... | reverse complement strand
ATGAAAAAATGCAAGGACGGATAGGGCAGACGCATCTAATTGTTGCGGGATGGCGAGCTGCACTCCGCGGATTAATGCGTGGCTTCCAGCTTTTCGTTCGGCCTGCTGGACGCGGGCGGGGACGTCGCAGCGCGATATCCCTGCCTTTTTCTCGAATTTGAAGTGGCACGTTCTATGCAGTTAAGAGAGAACAGCACAGATGATCGGACCGGGTTCGTAGGACCTGCGGGAGCGTACAAATGGATTGTGTCCAGAACCGGTGAATGGAGATCAAAGTGATGCCGAAAACTAAGACTAAAACGAACTTTACGGTCGAGCGGAGAAGAGAATTCCGGCTCGAGGCGCCTGAAGTGTCCATATTTCTGGCATGCCTGTCGGCGGTAAATGAGCTGCGCTGCCTCGCCAATGACTATGACCGTGGAGAGCTGACCCGGAGGGAGTTCTCGCAGGATTCCAGCGCGCTCGTGACGCGATTGAATGAGCTCGCTTCCGCTACGGAACGTTTCGATATCGTTTGTCCGGTCATGGAATTCGGAAGCTTTTCGCCGTTTTTCTGGAGGTGGTTTAACTGGTGGAGTGATTATCTCAGGGAGCTTAAGCCACGGCAGGTGTGCCACCTTGAGAAGCTCGCTCGGGAAGCGGCGCCCGCACTCCGCACGCACCGGCCGAAAGAGGATTGGGTTCGATATCGGCATACGCCGGCGTTTGCATTGGTGATTGTGTAGGCACCGGCCGACTTGAAATCCGAAATCCGAACAAGGGCTCAGGGGCTCTAATTCGGATTTCGGGTTTCGGCCTTCTTTCGGGTTTGGGCCTTCGGCCTTCCGATCTTCGATTTCGTCGGCCTATGCATTAAAACTCGACAGCCCACCATCGCCGGCCCATGCTCATGCTGACCCGTTGAGTTAGTACAACCCTTTCTCATTATGGAACAGTTACCTCCAGTCTTGGAACCCCAATTGCAACCGTCGCAGCCGCCAATGTCTTTGATGGGCCGGCTTTTTAACGTCTTTGCCACGCCGGGCGAGGTTTTTGATTATGTAAGAGGTGCAGCGGTGTCGACGGCCAATTGGCTGGTGCCTGGGCTAATCCTTATTGCTGTGAGTTGGCTGGGGAGTTGGTTTCTTCTTTCACAGGACTCGATTAAGCAGCAGGTGCGGGACATTACGGATCAGGCGATAGAAAAGCAGATTGAAAAGGCCCACATGTCCGAACAGCAAGCCGAGCAGACGAGAACGATAGGCGCGAAGTACGGGAATATTGGAACGATGGTAAGTGTGGCAGTTGCGCCTGTAATTGGCGGGCTCGTCACGCCGTTTTGGTGGGGCCTGATTCTCTGGCTGGCCGGAAAAGGATTGAAAGCTAATTTTTCGTACATGAAAGGAGTCGAGGTGACCGGCCTGGCGGGGATGATTGGGGTCCTGGATTCGATTGTGAGGATGCTTCTCATCTTGATGCTGGGAAATCTGTTCGCGTCACCCAGCCTCGCTCTCTTTGTGAAGCAGTTTGATCCGCAGAACCCGGTTCATGGCCTGCTGGCGGTGGTGAACATAATGACTTTCTGGGTTCTGGCGGCGCGAGCGATCGGGCTCGCGCGACTGAGCGGCGCCAGTTTCGGAAAAGCGGCGGCCTGGGTTTTTGGCATTTGGGTGCTGTTGACCGGGATAATGACGGGATTCGGCTTCGCTATGAAGGCGATCTTCGCGAGATGATCTGTGAGCTTAGGCGGGACGAACAGTTAGGGCACGGCGGGCGCGGAGATAATCGGCGAAACTCAATAGGGGCCCGGTCATGCTCGTAGTAACCAGGGCCATGATTACCAGCATCGCGAAGATGCGGGCAGGAAGGATTCCGAGGTCGTAACCGATATTCAAGGCGATCAGTTCGATGAGACCGCGCGTGTTCATGAGTGCGCCGAGCGCGAAAGAATCAATCCAGTTTACCCCCGTGAGGCGGGCCGTGACCATCGCGCCCCCGAGCTTGCCCACGGTCGCGATTCCGATCAGCGCTCCGCAAATCGCCCATCCGTCCGCGTCATTAAGCAAGCCAATCTGGGTGCGCAGGCCAGTAAAGGCGAAAAACAGCGGCAAAAGGAAGACCGAGCTGAAATGTTCGAGGCGTACCTTAAGGGAATCGCGAAACTGACCTTGGGGTGGCATCACTACTCCGGCCAGGAAGGAACCGAACAAAGCGTGGATTCCGATGAGGTCAGTCACCAAGGCAGAGGTGAACAAGAAGATCAGAATACCGGCTAAGGCGCCTTTGCCGGGGGAGCTCCCAGCAACCGTTGCTGTTCCGAGCCAGCGAGGCATCCTGGGTTTGACCCAAAGGCACATGACGCCCACAAAGAGCACGACCAAAGCGATGTTGGCGATCGAGGATACCAAACTACCGGCTTTGACGATCGCGATCACGAAGGCCAGGATGGTCCAAGCGGTGACGTCATCGGTGGCTGCACAGGCGATGGCGGTGCTGCCGAGAGGAGTTTTGGTCAAGCCGCGTTCATCGAGGATCCGGGCCAACACGGGGAAGGCCGTGATGCTCATGGAAATCCCTATGAACAAGGCGAAAGCCACAAACGTAGTATTTGGGGCGGCGAGAGTAGTGAACAGGCACAGGGCGGCCACGACCCCCAGGAAGTAAGGGAGGAGGATGCTGACCTGGCTCACCAGCAGCGCGGTTCGCGCCTGGTGTTTCAAATGGGCCAGATCCAGATCCATGCCGACGACGAACATAAAAAGGCAAACGCCCACCTGGCTGAGCAAGCGCAGCGTTCCCAGCGAGGAGGCAGGGAAAATAAAATGGAAAACCCCCGGGCACAGCCATCCCAGGAGCGACGGGCCGAGGAAAATGCCAGCCATCATTTCTCCAATGACGGCCGGTTGGTGGGCATACTTGGCCAAAGAACCGAAAAGCCGGGCGACCAGCACGATCAAGATGAGCTGGATCAACAGGCGTGAAAGCGGGTCTTGAAGATTCTCGCGCAGATTGGCCAAAAGCGACGCTGAGGGAGCAATCGCGGAACGTTCGGTTTGGGCTCCGGATGAGGCTGGTTCGAGCTGAGGGCTGGGCGGGGGATTGTGAAGCTTACGGCCTTGCAGAACCGTTGCGTAAATCACGAGCACAAACGTGACCAGAATCAGTGGATAAATGACGGATAACCTGGTCATCACTTAGTTTAGGGCTCGAGCGTACAGTTGCTCGAAATCGGCAATGGCAACGGCCCTCGGATTGAATTGCGCCGTCCACTGAGAGGAGGCTTCATTCGCAAGCTTGGCGATGTCACCGTTGTGCGCGCCACAGTCTTTAAGCGTCCGTGGCAGACCGGCCAGGTCGAGTAAACGCTCAAGATGTGCCGCTAAATTTTCAGCAGCCACGCTGGCAGGTTCGGCCGGGGAACTGATTCCCGCAGTCACGGCGAGTTCGGCGTAAGTCCGGGCCGCGTCGGGGTCGACTGCATTAAAACGCACGATATGGGGCAGCATCAGTCCAACGGCTTTGCCGTGCGGGGTGCCGAAATGGGCGGTGAGAGGGTTGGCTGCCGAATGAGCGGCGCCCAGCATGCTGTTTTCGATCGCGATTCCACCCAGGGCCGCGCTGAGCAGCATCCAACCTCGCGCTTCGATGTCCGAAGGCGATTTCAAAACTCGCGGCAGACCTGCGATGGCGAGCCGGAAGGCTTCACGAGAAAAAATCAGTGACAACGGAGTGCGCCGTTTGGTCACCGCCGTCTCGACGGCGTGCGCGATGGCATCGATGCCGCTGCAGGCCGTCACCTGGGGGGGCTGTGAAAGGGTCAGAGCGGGATCTAAAATCGCAATTCGCGCGGCGGCTTTCGGATCACCGCAGGCCATCTTTTGGTGCGTGCTTTCGTCAGTAATCAGAGCAAAAGACTGGCATTCGCTGCCGGTGCCGCCGGTGGTCGGAATGGCAATCAAAGGCAGCATGGAAACCTTGGCTTTGCCAATGCCCCAGTAGTCTTTCATCTGACCGCCATTGGTAAGGATGAAGTTGCAGCCCTTGGCAGTATCCATACTGCTGCCGCCGCCCAGCCCAACAATCGTATCGATGCTCAGCAACCGCGCGACTTCGACGCAGCGCTCGACGCATTTGGTGGACGGGTTTTCTTCAACTTGATCGAAGCACGCCACCTTGAACCCGTGGTGCTCGAGCAAAGTAATGACCCGTGCCGCGTGTCCTGCTGAAACGATTCCTGGATCCGTGACCAACAGAACTCGCCTGGCAGCGAGTTCGGCTGCCAGCTCACCGAGACGCTCGACCGTGTTAATCCCAAACACGATTCGCGTCCGTTGCTGGTAATCAAACAGAGTTGGGGAAGAAATGGTTGCGTCGGTGTGACTGGCCATACAGCAGGCGATTAAGAAAGTTCAAGGGCGCGACGCCGGTACAGAAACTCGAACATATTACCTTCATGCGGCTGGTCCCAGGAGATCCGCATGGTGGGAATGGGGCCAAGGTTCAAGCGGTCGATCAGTGGCGATTCCAGCAACGCCTCGCGGAAAACGGGATCACTTGTAATTGCGGTCACGGCGAGGGAAGGTCCGATCTGCTTGAGCATTTCGCCCTGCGGCACTTGCACGACGCTGGCGTACGGAAAGAGAAACTCGCGGTTCGCCAATGGATGCGCGAAGGAATCGCAAAGAACAATCGTAGGTTGCAGGTAAACGCCGCCTTGGAACACAATATGACGCGAGCCACTTCGATAAGACGCAGTCACTTCTTTGGCGCCCGTCGTCCGCAACCCTTCCTCGATCATGAGGTTAATTCCTTCCGCCATTTTTGGATTGGCAAACGACGAAAGCCGGGCGTTTTCATCGGTCGCAGGCAGCGGGGCGATGGGGCCGAGTTTGCGCGCCAGAGCATCGGCGATCTCAACGGCGTATTTCGGAACGACGACGGCGGAGGCGTTGATGCAACTGCGGCCGCCGTTTTCGACAATCGATGAAACCATCACGTCAATGAAATCGGGCCAGTGCTCGATTTGATCCTCACCCACAATGATTTTGCTGAACCCAGGACCATGGACCTGGACAGCGGGGTTGTTGGCGTATGCCGCGGTAGTCGATTTGTCACCGAAAACAAGAGCGCGCCCGCACAGGCGAAGGATTTCGGCGGAGCCTTCGTGATCGGTCGGATAGAATCCGAACGCCTCGGCCGGGCAGCCGGCGGCGATAAACGATTGGATGAGGCGGTAAGGAGTCCAAGGCTCGTCACGTCCAGGTTTGAGGAGCACTGGTATCTTGAGCGTGATCGCCGGAAGCCAAAGTGAATTCACTGCGGGTGAGTTGCTGGGCATGACCAGCCCAAGACATTGTGTCGTGGGATAGAAGCTCAACCGAGCTCCGGCTTGCTCTCCCATGCTGCGGTCGAGAATGGACAAATCCAACCCGCGAGTGAGTCCGTTGAGAATGAGGCGCATGTTGGCCAGAGCGTGGGCAATCTTCTGGCTGTTCTTACGAACCATGATAAAGGGCAAACCGCTCGTGGCCGAGAGCGTCGTGACATATTGCTCGGGCGATTGGGTGTGGCCCTGGTCCCCCAAAGGAAGCGTTGCGTTCAGAAAGCACTCAGCCGCCTTGCCGCAAATCGACAGCAATTGTTCGCAAGAAAGTCCTTTGAGCGAATTGCGGGCTTCGGTGACTCGCGCAAAATCCTTCCGAATAACGCCGGCGTTTACCTGGCTGATGCGGGCGAGCGGTTCCCCGGTACGGCAGTCCTTAACCTCCGCCTGGTCGAGACTGGCGTAAGGCTTTCCACGCCGGAGCGCGGGCAGATGAGGCAAGGGCGAGGACATTTATTCGGGTCGCTAATAAACTCCTTCGACGATATTTTTCTCCATCGCGCCGAAGGGCCGCACATCACCGACGCCGTCCCAGGCGTAGGGCCCACGAGGGCGGCGCCGAATCGCTTCATCGCGTTCGAGAAAGCGCGGGAGGAAGAATTCCTTGGTCAAGGTAGTGAGTTCAACGCGTCCCCAGGCGTCATATTCGACCGGCCGATCGGTTTGGTTTGGATCCACCACCCGCAACACCGCCCGTGGCTGCGGCGCATAGTAAGTAATCGAGAAACTATCTTCCGGGCGAAGAGGTACGCTCGCCGCCAGACCCATCAAGGTGTTGCCGTAGGTCGGATAAAAACCGATGCGCCCCTCCAAAACCTCCTCGACAATGAAGCGGACGTACTGTGGAGTCATGGTCGTTCCACCGCAGAACACACCACGAATCCCAGCCTCGTACAGGTCTATTTTTTCGCCAAGCGCCTCGAGCAATTTTGGGGTCGTGAACAAGCCGGCTATTTTGCGGTGCTTGAGAATAATAACCGCCTGGTCGACGACGTGTTCCATGTAAGCTCGGGCTTGGTCCAAGTGCTTTTGGGCGATCACTTTTTTGACCCAGCGCGGATCCAGATCGATGAAATAGCAGGGACTGCCGCGAAAATTCGCGAGGTGCTCGATGGCGAGCCGCAGGCGGCGAGGACCGGTCGGGCCCACCATCAACCATGCGGCCCCTCGGGGAAAGTGGTTGTCGGAGACCTTCGCGGAGAATTCTTCGTAATCGACCTTATAATCGTCCCAGCCGATCCGTTGCTTGGGCATGCCGGTTGTGCCACCGGTCTCAAAAACGTTATAGGGTCTGGATTTGAATTGCGCCGGGACCCAGACATCGGGCTGGAGGTCTCGCAGCCATTCGTCATGAAAATGCGGGAAACGGGCGACCAGGTCGGTGAAACCCTTTACTTCCTTTCGAGGATCCCAGCCCGCCTTTTGAGCCCAGTCCAGCCAGAATGGGCAACCGGTCTCGGGTGAGAAATGCCAATCAATGATTTCACGCAGATGCCCATCGAGACGATCTTGGGCGGTTTTGGCAATGGCTGGATCGAAGGTCATGGTGAATCGTCAGTGCGATGGGGCAGGGGAGCGGCCGCATGTGCCGATGGCCGGCTTTGCTGTTTGCTCGGAGACATCGGTCTCGCCGCTAGGGAAATATTTCTCGATGGTGGCTCGGCTGGGGGCTGGAGTGAGCAGCGAAAAAAGCACCATGACCGCGGCCGAGCCGAGGACCATCGGAACCACCGGGAGAAAACCGAATACCGTCACATTGGCAGTGGAGCGTTCAAAGAGATGGCCAAGCGCGGAGAACACCAGGACGGGCGGCTGGCCCGGCTTAGGCGCAATGCCATCGGAGATTCTTTGGATGTACCACGTCAGAACGAGCCAAGCGGCAACCCATAGGGTGGAGGCCAGCGCGCCGTGTTTTGTGCTGCGTTTCCAGAACAGGGCCGCGATCATAACTGGCGACATCGCAGCGAAGCCTGAGAAGGCGAAACGAACCGCGAGTTCAAAGATGCTTTCGGGTGTCGCCAGGGCGATCAAGTAGGCAATGACGGTGACGGCCAGAATAAACCCGCGCGCAAACAGCACGCTTCCCTTTTCGCCGTATTTCGTTCTGCCACCGTAGTGGGCGAAAACGTCTTTGGTAAACATGGTGCTGATGGCCAAGACCTGGTGCGTATCCGAACCCATGACAGCGGAGATGATCCCGGCACCAAGAATACCCGCGAGCCAGACCGGAGCGTGATCGGTCAGCAGGTGTAATAGGATGCCGTCGGGATTTTTGAGTCCCGGTTCAAGCTGAGTGCCGATTACTCCCAGGAAAATACAGGGAAGCCAAATCGCCATGATGGCCAAAGGATAAAGGACAACCGTGCGCTTGAAGGCGGTCACCTTTCTAGCGGCAAAGCACATGATCGCCATATGGGGGAACATGATGGAGGAAAGAGGAATGAACGTGTAGCTCCAGAAGTAGCGTTCCGGCATCCGTTCGCGCGTCAGGAGGAAACCAGTTTTGGGATTCGAGGCGATTTTTCGGATATAATCTCCGAAGCCACCCGGCAAATCGTGGCTGATAACAGCCACGGCGACGGCACCGAACAAAAGGAACAGGATAGTTTGGAAAATGTTAACCCAAACTGTGCCGCGCATTCCTCCAAAGAAGACATTGGCGGTGACGACCAAGGCAACCACAGCGCAACCGAGGGGATAAACGACTCTTCCGCCGCTGATATCGCTCAGTACGCGACCACCGCCCATGATGCTGATGATCATATACGGCACGAGCATCACGACGCTCAGGACAAAAATGGCGGTGCCGATTGTGGAACATTCCCAACGATCCCGAAAAAAGGAGACCTGCGTCTGATGCCCGAAGCGTTTGCCCAGCGCCCACAAGCGGGTTCCTATGAAGAAAATCGTCAGCGGGATGACCAGACCGGAAGAGGAAGCCATCAAGCCATAGATGCCGATTCCCTGGCGGTAGGCCTGCCCCGAACTGCCGAGGATGGCGAACGCCGTCATATTGGTCGCGAAGAGCGAGAGGAAGAAGACCATCGACCCGACGGTGCGATTGGCCAGGAAAAAGTCCTCTGTGTTTGCTTGGGTCTTGCGAAAGGCGATGCTCCCGATGACGGCGATAATCACCAGGTAAATGGCAACGACGATGACGGGGATCATCAGTGTCTTTCTGGTTGATCGCTCGAGCGATCGGGCTGTTCGGATTGGACGTGTTCGAGGTGTTTAGGCCAGGCAATCCTGACCAGAAACGCCATGAGAATCGCGGCCAAGATCGAGTAGCCGGCGTGATAGGCCAGGCCGACGGGAAGAAATCCAAAAACGAGCGGATCGATTTTTTTCCAGTTCCAAAAATCCTGGTGGACCAGATAAACGAGCAGCACCAGAACCGTGATGAGCAGCGCCTTGGCAGCTTTCATGGGGCGTTCAAGGTTTCAAGCGAGCGTCAGCGCTGCGGGACTTGTCTTCGGATGAAAAGGCAAAAAGGTGGGTGTTTGACGAGACGTACAGCACTCCGTTGGCGGCGACCGGAGTGGAGTAGACGGGGGCTCCGAGGTTTGTGACGCTCAGCAGCTTCTTCTCCTTGCTGGCTTCGAATACTTCCAGGTCGCCATCTTCATCCCCGATATAAACCTTTCCGTCAGCGACGAGCGTCGAGCCCCAGATATGGGCCTTCAGGTCATGTGTCCAGTAGAGCTTGCCGGTCTCGGCATCAAAGCAGTGCAGGTAGCCTGAGAAATCCGCAACGAAGAGCAGACCTTCGGGGGTGATGGACACCGTGGAGAGGCTGCGGTGAATTTTATCGTAGGACCAGATTTTGCCGGTTTGGGTGACGTCGCCGGTTTTGGTCGCGTCGATGCAGGTAATGATTCCGACCCCTTCACCATGCTCGGGGTCCTGGCCGACCGCGGTGTAAATTCGATTCTTCCAAAAGACCGGGGTGGCATTTATCTCACTTGGGCCTTCTGCATCCGGGTATTTAAATTTCTTGCGCTCGGGCGGATTGCAGTCGCACCACCAAACTTTCTTGATAAATGCGTCATCCCCTTCTTTGACCGGTGTAGGATCGAAGGCGTAGAGGATGCCATCGCCTCCGCCTAAGAAGACGAGCTGGCGACCATTAACGACTCCGGTGGAGGGGGAGCACCATTGGCCGTGAAAAATGTGGGGTCCGATTTTGGCATCATCTTCGCCGACGAGTTTGCCGGTATGCTTATCCAAGGCGACGAGGCTGGGCGAATTGGGGGAAGGGATGTTGGAATGGGTCCAGTCCTGGCCATTGGAGGTATTAACATAAACGAGGTCACCGATGACTAAGGGAGAGCAATCCGAGGCGTTATGAGGAAAGACGCCGAGCTCATCGATCATGTCGTAACGCCAGATAATGTCTCCGTCTTTCGGACCGGGTTCAATGGGGGGAGCTGGTCGCTCGGTGGGTTTTCCCCGATCGAGGATGACATCCTTGACGACATATTTGGCTTCGTCTTTGAAGGGCCCATCGTTGCCGTTGGCCATTCCGTTCACATCGAGGCAGAGGGCCTCGCAGCGGCTGCTGACAATGAAGAGTCGGTCGCCGTCGATGGTCGGGGAAGAGAGCAGTCCTAGGCTTTCCCAATCATTCACCTTGCCGGAAGCGAGCTTGGGGATGACTTGTTGCCAAAGAAATGCGCCGGTTTTTTCATCGAAGCACAGGAGGATACTGCGGTCGCCGGGGTGTTTGGGGTCGCGCGGCGGCTCGTTGTTCGTGCCGATGAAAACGCGGCCACCTGCGACGGTGACGTTTCCATAGCTTTGCGAGCCGATTTTCGCCACCCACTTCAAGTTCTCGGCGCTGGAACGGTCCACCTCCTCCGTGCCGGTTTTGAATTTGATCTCGCCAGATTTACCTTTGCTGAAATGATCAGGGAGGCCCTTGACAGTGGAATACATGTCCCTGGCAGGGGTGCCTCCCCATTGTGGCCAATCCTGTGCGGAGACCGGGAGACTTCCGCCGGCGTAAACGCACAAAGCCACGACAGACAAGGGAACCAAACGAGTGAGAGTACCGGATTTCATTTCTAACATTGTGCTGGATAGATTTGCTCCGAGCTACTGGGGCGTGACTTGGATATTATCTATGTAAACCTTCATATCCTGAGGTGAGAAACCAAACAAACCCGGACAGCCGGACTGGTGAGCGGTCTTGTGAGAGACCTCGATGGTCCATTGGTCTGGCTCGGCATCTTCGCGTTTCCAAGCTTTGGCGCGGACGACGGCAGAACCATCGGGGTTTCTGTTGAGTTTAGCTTTGAGGCGGTACCAAGCGTTTGGAGACCATTTGAAATCCTGGGAAACCCGCAAGCGGTCCTGGTTGGAATTGATCTCCAGCTTTTGCTCGTTGCCCTTCAATACGATCAGGTAATGCTGGTTGATGATCCCCACCTCCGACATTTTGCGGCGATTGCCATCGCTCATGACGTCGGCCTGAATGACGTAATCCTTCATTTCGGGAGTGCCGATGAAGACGGTTGCTCGCTGAAAGAAACGATTGCTGGTTGTCTTGGCCATGACTTTGCCGCCGTCTTTATCGCGGACATCGAATTTGAAGCGCGCGCCGATCCAGGGCAGGGGAGGATAAGCCCAATGATTCCCTTCGGGGTCAGTTTCGGCCAAGTCAATGGATTCGAAATCCTGTTTAATCGGTATACTGGGCATGACCCGGCCGCGGATATAACCTTTGAGGCCATTGTCCGTCGCCTCGAAGGCTCCCGCCGAGAGAACGGGATCGGCGGCGGCCACCAATTCGCCTTGCTCGTTGAAATCACCCTTTAACGATGCCTTCACTTTCGCAGTTGCCGGGATGTAATGAGCCCACTTGACGTCGTTTGCTGGAATCGATTCCGAGACGGTAAAGCCATTCGCATCCAGGGAGCGTACCCGGAAGGAGGCTTTTTCGCCGGGGTGCATGAGAACTTCCGAAGGGATGATTTGGAGTTCAGTGGCCTTGCCGGGCGTCGGCCACGCTTTTTCCGCGATGGGCGCCGGGCATCCTGGATTGTTGCCAGGTTTTCCCCAGCAATAAAGATGGCGGGTAGTCTGCAGGTAGATTTTTCCGTTGTATGCCACCGGCGTGCCGAAACAGCGTCCGTCCATGACAGCGTGGCAAAGGACTTTAGCCTCGGTGTCTCCTGGCTTGATGATATAAAAGGCGCCCTTGGTTCCGGCATCGGCGTCACCGGACGTTTTGCTGTCCGGATCGTCCAGAATCGGCACGTAAAGTTTCCCGTCGGCGTACAGCGGGCAGGAATTTCGCTGTTCGATTCCGAGCTTGATCTTCCATTTGATGGCGCCAGTGCCGGCATCGACGGCGAAGAGGTCTCCCTTTTCCGCGACTGTGTAGATCGTGTCATCAACGAGGATGGGGGAGCTGGTGGACGAAGAAATATCCTGCGACCAGAGTTCGACATCCTTGCGTTCAAGGACTACGGGACCGGCGGCGGCGTTGGTGGGTTCCACGCTGGGGATCTTCATGGCCACCATCTGCCCCAATTCGTAAGGGGTGCCGTAGATGGCGATTACCTTGTCGTCTTTATGCACCAGTACGGTGGCATTGATGCCCGCCCGGAAGAGGGACACGCGCCAGATGGGTTGACCCGTGCGGGCATTGACACAGACCACGCTGCCGTCACCGATCGCAGCATAAAATACGCGCTGTCCGTGATACCACCCAAATTGAGGATGCGAGAACGAATTGTCCTTGGGCTGAACTCCCGGGCTCGAGCCCCAGACGAGGTCGCCGGTTTTTTTATCGAACGCGTAGAAGCGATCCGCAGCAGGACCTTGGGTTCCCCAATTGGCGGTGATGCCCCGAGTGATTACCAGGTCGCCATCGATTGCCGGCGTCGCGGTGCGGCTGTTTGGGAAGGTGAGCCGCCCCAACTCTTCCATCAGGGAGTGACGCCAGAGCAATTTGCCATCGGCGCTAAACCCCGCCAGAATTCCCTGGGTGCCTTGGATGTAAACGTTGCCCGTCTCGGCATCAATCGTGGGACTGGCGGTGGCGTAGCGAAGGTAGATGGTATCGCTGAGATAGTCGTTATAAAGTTGCTGCCAGGATTTTTTTCCGGAATCGGCATCGAAGCAAGCGACTCCCTCCTGCAGGTCTGCGCCTTGGCCCAGGTAACCCATGGCATAGACCTTGCCATTGGCGATGACCGGCGCGGATTGGCCTGGGAAATCCGCCACCCAAAGAGCGTCCTGCGCTGACACTTTATCAGGGAGGCCTTTCTCGCGCGAGACACCGCTTTGCTCAGGCCCGCGCCAACTGAGCCACCCGGGGATCGGCG
>Ga0265338_10008241_pt1 | contig 12694 bp, 15 predicted proteins | sample 42126metaG_FD_193579 | JGI IMG/M metagenome (GOLD analysis project Ga0265338, IMG submission 193579) | Rhizosphere microbial communities from Carex aquatilis grown in University of Washington, Seatle, WA, United States - 4-21-26 metaG | ecosystem: Host-associated > Plants > Roots > Rhizosphere... | reverse complement strand
ACCTGTTTCAGGTTGGCCAGCACCCGGCCGCGCTGGTCCGCGTCGAGCGGATCCATCAGCACCGCGATCACCGAATGCGAGGCGGTCCTGCCCTCGATCACCGGGTGCATCATGGCGCGGATGGCCAGGGACTGGCTGACCAGTTCGCCCATCACGCTGTCGACCAGGAACGGCCGGTCGCCTTGAACGATCTGCAGCAGATCGAGCCCCAGGGGCCGGCCGTCCGCGCCGCGGGCGTCTTCCAGGCGGATGGCGGGCTTGTGCAGCGCGTGATGGTTTTCGCAATAGTCCCACAGATCGAGCGCCAGGGCGCCGAAGTCGCCCAGGGTCAGCTGCGGCAGGTCGCCGGGGGCGTAGTCCTCCAGCAGTTGCAGGACGAAATCCCGCTCGGCCGCCGAGACCGCTCCGGCGCGGCCCTTGTTCCTGGCCTTGGCCAGGCTCTGGACCGCCGCTTCGGGCGAGAACGCCCCCGGGGCGGCGCGGACGGCCGAAGCAGGACGGCTGCCTTCGTCGGGCATGGTGCGGTCACTCCCTGTCGCCCCGACCCTATGCCGGTCTGAAGCGAGATCAACCGCGAGCGCGTCAATAGGCTCCGCGACCTCCCTCTCGAACGGCAGTGAGAGGGGGAGGGGGACCGTCGGCCGAGCGTAGCGAAGAGCCGATGGTGGTGGGGGAGGGCGGACTCACGAACGCTATGAACTGCGAGTCTTACCCGGCCCTGCGGCGGCCTTCCCTCTCCACCGCCTTCGGCGGTCCCCCTCTCCCGCTCGCGGGAGAGGTCGCGAGCGAGCAGCCGCTACGCCGCAACCCTGAAATTGGGGTCGCGCATGTAGAGGCCGTGCAGGCCCGGAACCGGGCGGAAGGCCGGGGTGTGGTGGGCCGAGGTCTCATGGGCGCCCATCACCAGGAAGCCGTCCGGCGCCAGGGTGTTGGCGATCTGCTCCAGCACGGTGCGGGCGGTGGAGGAGTCGAAGGCGCTGAGCACGTTGCGGCACAGGATCAGGTCGAAGGGGCCCGAGCCCTTGACGTCGGTCAGAAGATTCTGGCGCTGCATGTGCACCATCTGGCGGATGCGAGGCGACAGCACCCAGTGGTCGTCGACCTTGTCGAAATATTTGATCAGCAGGCGCGAGGGCAGGCCGCGCTGCACCTCGAACTGGGTGTAGAGGCCCGCCATGCCCTTCTCCAGGCAGCGGTCGGACAGGTCGCTGGCGAAGATGTCCATGCTCATCGGGCCGTGCTTGCCGCCCTCTTCCTCGGCCAGGATGGCCAGGGAATAGGGCTCCTGGCCGGTGCTGCAGCCGGCGCTCCACACCTTGATCTGCTGGCGGCCCTTACGCGCGAGGGCGGGCAGCACCTCCGCCGCGATCTGGTGAAACGGGGAGCGGTCGCGGAAGAACTGGGTCTCGGTGGACGACAGGGCCTCGACGGTGGCCCAGATCAGGGTCTCGTCTTCGCGCGACTGCAGGTCGGAGATCAGCTCGCTGAGGGAGGTGAAGCCCTGGCGGCGCGCGACGGGCGCCAGGCGGCTTTCGATGACATAGGTCTTGTCGGCATCGACGATGACGCCCGAGCGGCGCCGCGCCAGGTCCGCCAGGACCGAGATCTCGCCCGGTGTCATAGCAGCCCCGCCTCGACGAACTTGGATTCGATGATGTCGCTGTCGAACGGCTTCATGATGTACTCGATGGCGCCGGCCTCCAGGGCCATGGCGATGTGGTCGGGGTCGTTCTCCACCGAGCAGAACACCACCACCGGCTTGTCGCCGCCCGGCTCGCGCCGCAGCTGGTTGAGGAACTCCAGGCCGTCCATCACCGGCATGTTCCAGTCGAGCAGGATGGCGGAGGGCATGGCGGCGCGGCACCAGGCGAGCGCTTCCACGCCGTCAGCCGCCTCGGCCACGTCGAACCCGATCTCTTCCAGAATCCGTCGCGACACCTTGCGCACCACGCGGCTGTCGTCGACGACCAGACAAGTTCTCACAGGATCGGCACTCCCTCCGATGCTGTTGTCGCGCGTCCTTGGTTAAGGACCGGTGCAAACGGTTAAGCCGGATGGAAACTATACGAAGCGCGCCGTGCGGCGAAATCGCCTCAGGACGCGGGATTGGGCAGACGGGCCCCGACAGCGATCAGCTCTTCGCCGATAACCGATTCGAGACGCCCGCCGGCGTCGGTCACCAGGGCATGCAAATAGTAGGCCTGGACCCACTGGCCTGGCAGGCCCTCGGTCATCGGCTCGCCCTTGAGCCCGGCCTGGGCCTCTGGGCGCAGCCGCACGCGCGGGCCTTTGGCTTCCAGCTTGACCACGGTGTCGCCGCCCTGGGTCTCCACCGTCAGCCGCGCCACGCCGCCGGTGGGCAGGGCGGTGGCGCCCAGCTGAGCCAGGTTGAGCAGGGCGCGGGCGGCGGGTTTCTCGAGCCGCTCGGACTCCACCGCCCAGTCGAGTTCGGCGCGGACATGACCGAACACGCCGCGCGTCAGGACTTCCAGGTCCCGGGGGTCGAAGGTCTCGGCCGAGGCCGACGAGCCATAGGCGATCCGGGCGAAGCTGAGCACGGTCGCCAGCTTGCGCGCGCTCTGGTTGATCAGGTTCATGGCGTCGTCGCGCATGTCCTGGGCCGAGGGGTCTTCCAGCAGGTCCAGCCCCGAGACGATGGCGGACACGGGACTGATCAGGTCGTGGCACAGGCGTCCGGCGAGGTGCGCGGCGAGTTCGGCCTTCGACGTCGAAGCGGGAGAATCAATGGGCATGGCGCGCGAGCTTGTCCTGATTTGGGCCTTTGGGAAATCAGCGCGCCATGTCAGAGCAGCGCCGGAGAATTTGCCGGTCTAACGCTTCGCGGCTTGAGACCGGGTTTCCAGTTCTATCGCGTCAGGTATTGAGACCGGGTTTCGTCGGTTCACCGCTTCGCTATTCGCTATTTGAGACGGTTTCCGGTCTACCGCTTCGCTGTTTGAGACGGTTTCCGGTCTACCGCTTCGCTGTTTGAGACCTCGCCAGTGCTTGATCCCTTCATCGAACCCGGCGCCCTGGTGCGTCATCCTGATCGGGAGGATTGGGGCCTGGGCCAGGTGCAGACCGTGGTCGGCCATCGGGTGACCGTCAATTTCGAGCATGCGGGCAAGCAGCTGATCGACACCGGACGCATCAGTCTGGTGTTCGTGGCCCGCGATCCCAGAGCGTAAGGGAGTTGGTTTTGTCGAACGACATCGGGGCCGTGCTGGCCGGCATCGTGGAAGAGGCCTCGGCGGTGATCATGCCGTTCTGGCGCGGCGAGTTCGTCACCGAGCGCAAGGCCGACTTTTCGCCTGTGACCGAGGCCGACCTCGCCGGCGAAAAGGTGATCGTGGCGCGGCTGAACGCGCTCTACCCCGACATCCCGGTGATCGCCGAGGAGAGCTCGGCCAAGTTCGGCGTGCCCGAGGCCATCGGCCCGCGCTTTTTCCTGGTCTATCCGGTGGATGGCACCAAGGCGTTCGTGCGCGGCGACACCCACTTCACCGTCAACATCGGCCTGATCCAGGACGGGGTCCCGGTGGCCGGAGCCGTGTCCGCCCCGGCGCAGAAGCGCACCTGGTTCACCACGCCGGACGGATGCCGGCGGCGGGCGTTTGGCGATCAGGCCGGCGAGCGCGTGACCGTGCGGCCCTGGCCGGCCGAACCGATCTGCCTGATCAGCCACACCATGGGCGCCCCCGAAGCCGAGGCGCTGAAGCTGCAGTATGGCTCCAGCCATACCCTGGCCATGGATTCCTCGATCAAGCTCTGCATGATCGCCGACGGCGCCGCCGACATCTATCCGCGCCATGGCCCGACCATGGAGTGGGACATCGCCGCGGCCCACGCGGTGCTTGTCGCTGCAGGCGGCCAGGTGACCCAGCCGGACGGGCAGCCCTTCCTCTACGGCAAGGCCGACCAGGGTTTCCGCAACGGCTGGTTCGTGGCGCGGAGCTGAAAACGGCCCGGGTTTCGCGCCCAGGCCGTCCCCATGCTTTAGGCCGCGGCCACACCCATCGCGTTCCTGCGGCGCAGGACGCCGCCGATCATGCCGAGGCCCGCGATCATCATCGCCCAGGTCGCCGGCTCCGGAACGGCGGCGGCGCCGCCCCAGGTGATGGCGTAGGCGAAGTTGTTCGGCAGGGCGTTCTTGAAGGTCACGTCGACGTCGAAGCGTTGACCGGCCACGAGATCGTCGGCGGCGTTGGGCGCGGTGAAGGTGACCGCGGTCTTGGCGGCGTTCTCGGTCGCGGTCCAGTCCGACAGGATGTCGCCGTTGGGGTGGAAGGTTTCGAAGAACATGCCGAAACCCTGCGACAGGCTGATCAGCTTGTCGTTTCCGCCCGTGATGGCGAGGGTGAAGGAGGTGGCGTCCAGCAGATTGCCGGCGGCCGGGTTGAACAGCACCTGCTGGGTCGGGTCCGGCTGTTGTCCGGCCCCTTCCTCGAAGTTGGTGATGCCGCCGCCAAAGGGGCCGGCGGCGTAGACGCCGCCCAGGGGATCGTTGCCGCCGGGGGTCTGGCCGGTGAAGGTGAAGGCGGCGGCGTGGGCCGCCAGCGGCGCGAAGCCGAGGAGCAGGGGGAGCAGCGCGCTCAGCGCCGCCTTGCGGATGGAGACGTTCATCGGGGGGATCCTCCAAAACGGGCGACATGCCCGTGAAGGTCGTTAGGGACGCCCGATGACGGCCGCATGATCGGCTCGTGACGCTCTCGGCTTCGTGACCGACGAGGCGAGATTCAGAGCCGGGCGACGGCGATCGCGGACGGCGTCAGCCAGGCCGCCGCAATCCCGTCCGGCCCCGTGATCCACACCACCTGCTGGCCCTCGGCGAGGAGCAGGGTCAGCGCTGCGTCGTCGATGTCCGGCGCCGCGATGCGCCGGGCGTCCCGCCGCGCCAGGGTGACGACGCCCGGGTCCGCATCCGGATCGATCACCAGGACATCGGCTTCGGCCAGAGCGCGGGCGGCCCGCAGGGTCAGGAGGTCGGCGGGCCCGGCGCCATCGACCAGACGCACCGAGCCCGCGCTGGTCAGCCCCGCCTCGATGGCCGCGCGCAGCAGGGCCTCGGCCCGGCCCTCGTCGCCGGACAGGGCCGCCTCGGCGGCGGGGCCGTCGAGCACGCTCCTCAGGAAGGCGCGGCGCCGGGCCAGGTCGGGGAAGGCGGCGCGCACTTCGGGCTGCATCCGGCCGAGCAGGGCGGCGACGCGGCCCGCGCCCTCGGGCAGGCGGGCCTCGATGTCGCCGCGAAGCAAGCTGGCCAGGATCGGCGCGGTCCCGCCGGTGCCGATGGCGGCCACCACCTCGCCGCGGTCGATCACTGCGGGGGTGACGAAGTCGCACAGGTCGGGGCGGTCGACGACGTTGACCGGCACGCCGGCGGCGCGGGCGGCCCGCGCGGCGGTCCGGGCCGCGTCGTCGTCCTTGGTCGCGATGAAGGCCAGCACCGCGCCGATGTAGGCCCGCGGGTCGGCGCCGGCCAGGGCGCTCATGCGCTCGACCACGGCCGGCGAGCCGGCGAACAGCCGCGCCTTGGCCTCGGCGCCCTCGCCCTCGCCGACGATCAGCACGCGCTTGCCCGCCAGCGGGAAATAGGCCGGGAAGGAATTCATTCTGGCGCCCTGCCGCTTTGCTGTTTGAGAGCAGGCGCGTGCTCTACCGCTGTTGGTTGCCTGTTTATGACTAATCCCCGTTAGCGATACCGGTTCGTTAAGCCTTTTGCGGCAAGCCTTTAGTCCTTCGGAAGGTGAAGGACGGCGTCATGCCCGTTCCCCAGTCAGACCCCCAAGCGCCGCCGCTCGCCCAGCCTTCGGCGTGGGCCACGCCGAACATGCCTGTGAACCTCGACATGGACGTGGTGGAGCATAGCCCGCCTCGGTTGGTCCAGGCCATCGGCTCGCGCGTGTGGAGCGAGGACGGGGCCGAATATGTGGATTTCGACAATGCCGGCGGGGCCGTGCTGCTGGGCCACCGCGATCCACAGGTGATCGCCGCGGTGCGCATGGCGCGCTCTACGGAAGAGCGGCGCGGGGTCGCCCGCTACGAGGCCGACGTGGCCGATCGCATCGCCGCCATGGCGCCGGGCGCGGAGGCCTGCGCCTTCGGCGGCGAGGTCAGCCAGGCCCTGCGCGGGGCGGTGACGGCGGCGCGGATGGTGACCCGGCGCGAGCAGGTGTTCGCCTGCCGCGCGGCGGTGGACGGCGGCGCCCGGCGGATGGGCGCGTCCTTCCCCTTCGACGACCTGGAGGCGCTGGAGCGCCTGATGCATCTGCACGGCGGCCAGACCGCCGCCATCGTGCTGGCGCCCTGCGGCGCGCGCGCGCCCTCGCCGGGCTATCTCAAGGGCGTCCGGGCCCTGTGCGACAAGATCGGGACGGTGCTGGTGTTCGACGAGACCCTGTCGGGTTTCCGCGTGCACGAGGGCGGGGCCCAGGCGCTCTACGGTGTCGAGGCCGACCTGATGGTGTTCGGCGAGAACCTGGCCAACGGCATGCCGTTGGGCGTGCTGGCCGGCCGGCGCGAACTGATCGAGGCGGTGCAGGCGGCCGAGCCTCTGCGCGCCGACATCGCCTGCCTGGCCGCGGCCAAGGCCGTGCTCGACAAGATCAGCCGCGAGCCGGTGCTGTCGGCGCTGCGCGTGAGCGGGGCCGAGGTCCAGGCCGAGACCGCCGCGCGGCTCAAGGCCTGCGGCCTCGAGGACGTGGTGGAGCTGGCCGGCGATCCGGCGGCGGGGCGGCTGCAGTTCCGGCGCCTGCCGGGCGTCGATCCCCAGGCGATCAGATCCCTGTGGGTGAACGAGTGCCGCGCGCACAGACTGTTTACCCTCGGCGCCGTCAATATGTCCTACGCGCACGGCGAGCGAGAGATCGCGGTGCTTCTGGCTGCCTTCGAACAGGCCGCCGACCGTCTGGTTCTGGCCCTGCGTCAGTCTGTTCCGCAACCGCGTTCCAGGGTCACGAAGACCCGGGCCGCTCCCAGCTTCGGGTAAAGGCTTGCCTCCTGGCCTCATGACCATGACCGCTTCCCAGACCAAGACCCAGCCGGCGCCCTATCGCCACGGCCATTCCAAGCTCGGGCTCGGCTGCTCGCAGCTGGGCCTGGACCAGCCGTCGTCGGCGCCGCGCGGCCGTCCGCCCGAGCGCGAGGCGATGGAGGCCCTGCAGATCGCCGCCCGCGCCGATCTGAAGATCCTCGACGCCCAGGTGCAGTTCGGCCGCGCCGAGACCCTGATCGGCAACCTGATGCCGCGGCCCAATCCGTTCCGCACCATCGTGCGCTGCGTGCGCCCGGACCGCGGGCCCGACCATGTCGAGGACGAACTGCGCCAGGCCCTGCGCCGCCTGCGCCTGGACAAGGCCGACACCGTGATGGTGCAGACCGCCGGCGACCTGTTTTCGCCCCAGGGCCCCGCCATGTGGGACCGCCTGCGCCAGTTGCGCGAGGAGGGGCTGTTCCAGCGCCTCGGCGTGTCGGTGTTCGCGTCCGACGATCCGGTGGCCCTGACCCGCCGCTTCAAGCCCGACGTGATCCAGGCCCCGGTGAGCCTGCTCGACCAGCGCCTGATCGTGTCCGGCGCCCTGGCCGAGATCGCAGGCCTGGGGGTTGAAGTGCACCTGCGCTCGATCTTCCTGCAGGGCCTGCTGTTCCTGCCGCCCGACCGCATGCCCACCAACCTGCGCGGCCAGGCCGGTCCCCTGTCGAGGGTCCGCCGTCTCATCGCCGAGGGCCGCAGCGATCCTCTTCAGGCTGCTTTGTGGTTCGCCCTGTCGCGCCCCGAAGCCCATCACGTGATCGTCGGCGTCGCCTCGGCGGCCGAGCTGCAGGCGGTGATCGCCGCCGCCGCCAGCGCCCCGCCCGACCTCGACTGGGACGAAATGGCCCTCGAACACCCCGAAGCCCTGATCGGCGGCGGAGGCGGCTGGGCGGCTTGAGCTAAGCTTGCAGAACAAAGCGCTTCCCTCCCCCTTGATGGGGCAGGGCAGGGGGTGGCGGCCGTCGGCGTCAGGATACGTAGCGTGAGGCTGTACCGCCTCCATTGTCCTTCCTGACAATGCGGAGCCGCCACCCCATCCCTACCCTTCCCCATCGAGGAGAAGGCGTCCTGGTTCTGAACATTCAGTTCCCCGGATCGGGCGCAGCCGCCGGCTCGGCCACGGCCTGCACTTCCTGCGCCCGGTCCTGATCGGCGTCGTAGCCGAAGATCAGGGCGGCGCTGGCCGGCGACCAGCTCTTGGCCATCAACACCAGTTCGAAGACGACCAGGATCGCGATGCCGGCCCAGAAGGCCTTCCTCTGGGGGCGGTGGTCGGGCGGGCGCCGGCGCAGGCCGGCCTGGGGCGCGTAGTTGAGCTTCATGCGCCTCCCCTCTTGCGGTGCGCGACTCCACCAGTGAAACGCCCGACAGGCGATCAGTTCAAGAGCCGGCTATGATTTCCACGCCCCGTAAGGATCCACGAACGGCTTGCCGAGGGCCTGGGCCACCGCGGGGTGGGTGACCTGGCCGTTCAAGATGTTCAGCCCGTGCGCCAGGTGCGGGTCGTGCTTCAGGGCCTCCAGCCCCTGGTCGGCCAGGGCCAGGCCGAACGGCAGGGTGGCGTGCACCAGGGCTTCGGACGAGGTGCGCGGGGCCGCGCCCGGCATGTTGGCCACGCAATAGTGCACCACCCCGTCGATGACATAGGTGGGGTCGGCGTGGGTGGTGGGATGGCTGGTCTCGAAGCAGCCGCCCTGGTCGATCGACACGTCCACCAGCACCGAGCCGGTCTTCATCCTCTTCAGGTCGGACCGCCGCACCAGCTTGGGCGCGTTGGCGCCGGGGATCAGGGCCGCGCCGATCACCACGTCGGCCTTGATCACCTCCTCCTCCACCGCGTCCAGGGTGGAGTAGCGGGTCAGGATGCGGCCCATGAAGATGTCGTCCAGCACCCGCATGCGCGGCACCGAACGCTCGATCACCACCACCTCGGCCCCGAGCCCTGCGGCCATGCGCGCGGCGTTGGCGCCCACCACCCCGCCGCCCAGCACGCACACCCGCGCCGGCGGCACGCCCGGCACGCCGCACAGCAACAGGCCCATGCCGCCGTTGTGCTTCAGCAGGGTCTCGGCGGCGGAGAACACGGCGATGCGCCCGGCCACCTCCGACATCGGCGCCAGCAGCGGCAGGCCGCCCTGGCGGTCGGTGACGGTCTCATAGGCGATGGCGGCGCAGCCGGACTTCAACAGGCCCTCGGCCTGGGCCGGATCGGGCGCCAGGTGCAGATAGGTGAACAGGATGTGCGCCGGTTTCAGCCGCGCCCACTCGGCTTCCTGCGGCTCCTTGACCTTGACGATCAGCTCGGCCGCCTCGAACACCGCCGCCGCGTCGCCGACGATCTGAGCGCCGGCCTTCACAAAGGCGGCGTCGTCATAGCCCGCCTCCTTGCCCGCGCCGGTCTGCACCGACACGGCATGGCCGTGGGTGACGTATTCGCGCACCGCCGTGGGCGTCAGCCCGACCCGGTGCTCCCCGGCCTTGATCTCCTTGGGCACGCCGACGCGCATGGGAACCTCACACCGTGATCGACGCCGCAGGCGTCTTCAATTGGAACCACCAAGGACACCAGGTTCACCAAGGAAGGCCAGGCGGCTTTTGTCTTCGCGCCTTTCTTGGTGTTGTTGGTGGTGACTCTTATAGCCGCTGCGCGGCGCACAGACCTCAGGCGTCTTCCGCCCTGTGGATGTCGTCGTCCGACAGGCCGAAGTGGTGGCCGATCTCGTGCACCAGCACATGGCTGATCAATTCGGACAGGGTGACGTCGCCGCGCTCGGCCCATTCGTCCAGGATCGGGCGGCGATAGAGCATCACCTGCGACAGGTGCGGGATCGGGTCGAGCACCGAGCGGTCGGCCAGGTTCACGCCCTGGTACAGGCCCGTCAGCTCGAACGGGTCCTCGATGCCCAGTTCGCCCAGCACCTCTTCGGTGGCGAAGTCCTCCACCTGCATGCGCACATCGCCGGCCAGGCGCTTGAACGGCTGCGGCAGGGCCTTGAACGCCGCGTCGGCCAGACCGGCGAAATCGTCCAGCGACGGCGCCTTGGTGTCTTTGAGGTCACTCATCGGGCACGATGATATCGGGCGCCTCGGGCAGGCGCACCTCGAAAAGCCCGATGTCGAGCGCCTTCTGCGGCTTGATCGGCAGCAGCGGCTGGTTGGCCAGGGCCTCCAGCGTCTCGCCGTCCGGCGCCGGTCCCGCCTTCTGCCGCCGCGCCTTGCGCGCCTGGGCGCCGTGAGGCCCCTCGGCCTCCGAAGCGGCCACGGCGCTCGTCCGCCAATAGCCCACCGACAGCCGCCACGCCGTGTGCGGGTGCGCGAAGGGCATCCGGCTTCTCTGGATGATCGGTCTCAGGTCGCAGAAGCGGTCTTCCGAGGCGATGGTGGTGCGCGAACCCGGGCGCTCGTCGTCCAGCCGCCCGGCCCAGTACGCCCGCGCCTCGTCCTCGCCCCTGAACGTCGGCCCCACGAACTCGCGCACGAACGCCACCGCCTCGCCCGCCACCCGCTCGGCCTCGCGCTCACGCGCCGCCCGGCGGCGGCCGCTCTCGAGGGCCGCCTCGACGCTGGCGGCGATGGGATAGAGGATGGCGCTCATTCTTTGCTGCGCTACCGGCCTGGCGACCTGCTTGAGCGCGGAATGCGCCTACGGCCTTTGTGAGAACTGCTGCCATTCTGCCGGAAAGGAAGCGTCTAGATAAGACGGCTTTCGACTGGGTGCGGTAAGACTCGGAAGTCCACAGCTGAAACAGCTTGGACCAAATGGACGGCTGCGGGGGCTCGAGCAGCTTAGGGGGATGCTCGCGGGCGGTCAGGGTGGTGATACACGGCGCCCGCTCGCCGCCTTTGAGGAATGCGTCGATCGCCACGATATCGATCTTCGCCTTGTCGATAGCGGCCTGGATCGGATCGGGGGGCTCTGGCTTGCGTCGGGCGAAGCCCCATGGGAAGCGGTTGAATATTGGAATAGGGGGCACACGCGTCCGGCCGCCAACGTGCCAATCAGTATCGGCTGTCAAAGGTGTCCGAGTGAAGAATTGGATTGTGATATAAGTCCCGTAGGTCTCGTGGCCGCTAGCATAATTCAGCCAGACGGTTTGATACTGCTCCCCGATCTGCCGGACAATTTGGTCGCCCCAAGCAAGATCGGGCTTTTCATTGGCCGCGCTCCAGCCGAGTGACAAGAAGAGCGGCACCAGCTCTCTCCTGATGGCGGCGGATAACGACTTCTGGGCCTTGGGCCTTCCTTTGGACGCCCCGTGCCCCTGGCGGCCGAGAACATGCCATTCCAACCCGCCTTCGCCCGGGCGATAGCCCGTCAACGCCGCGCCCAGATCCTGAGGCGCCTCGAACAGGAAGTCGACGTCTTCGGCGTCAGGCCCGGCCTGCTCCGCGTCGCGTCGACGTTGGATGGCTTCCAGGGCTTTCGGGGCCTCGCCTTTGATGATGAGTCCGGGACTTTGGCTCCGATCACGCTCGATGGACCACTGGAACTGACCGTCTTGGTAACCCCGAATCTCGCTGGCCATGACGGTCTCGCTCAAAAACCCGCAGACGGTGCGTCCTTTCGGAGCGGATTTCGCCACGGTCTCGTCCATGTTCGACGGAGGCTCGCGGAAGCAGACGACCGTCCAGCCCTCCGGCGTATCGGCCATCGCGTAGGCTTGCCCGACCTCGTGGACAGCGTCGCCGATCGGCTCCAACCCCAGCCGTTCGAGAAGGTCCTCCTTGAGGCGGCTTCTGACCGCGATCCATCCAAGGTTGATGCCCACGCGCTCTCCCCTATTGGCCTTGGGTCTGCTTGACGACTTGGGGTGCGAACTGCGCGGCAGGAAGGCCGGTCATGCGCCCGATATCGGCCGGAAGAAAATGGTTCAGGCGAAAATTCTGGCCCATGTTCTGTTGTGCGCGTGTCTGGTTCGGTGAAAGGGCGGCGTTCGTACCGAACTTATCTTCGTAGGCGGTGAGGCCATCCACCCCGTCTGGATACCAATAGGAGCCTTTTTGGTTTGTCCAGGGCTTGTCCAACCCGTCTACGTTGGCGCGCTCTTTGGGGCTGGAAACACGCTGTTCACCGTTTATTGCCGCCCGGGCCTGGCCCAACCTCTCACCCAAGACGCCCTTTTCGGTTTTGGAGAGACCATTAGACCAAGCGCGGCCGGCGGCGCCTGCCGTACCGCCGAGCACATTGCCTAAAAGCGCGCTATCGGCCGCTTGGGACACGGACACCGGACGGCCGTTGAAGAAGTCTTGGGCCGCGGAAGACACCGCGCCATCGACAGCCCCGGCCCGTGCGGGTCCCAATCTTAGCGCGGTCGCGGCGCCGGCTATGCCGCCGATGGCGGAGCCCGCATAGTCGCCCGGGCTGGATAGATGGCCGTTGGCCGCGTCCGACAAGGCCTGGGTTCCGACGCCGGTCGCACCGCCAGCTCCGAGAATAGCCGCCCCGTCCCTGCCTGTGAGTTGCGCCGCACCCGCGAGCCTAGGCGCGACCGCCGATGCGCCTTCCATTGGACCGACAGCGTAGAGTCCCAATAAGCCGCCGCCGACCGAACCGGCTGTTTGCGCCACAGGTCGATGAATGGCGTCGTACTGATTGCGAGCTTGCTCTTGTTGGAGATCGGCCTGGTAACGCTGTCGCCATCGATCGAGACCTCCGGGCGCCAA
>Ga0265338_10008240_pt1 | contig 12694 bp, 10 predicted proteins | sample 42126metaG_FD_193579 | JGI IMG/M metagenome (GOLD analysis project Ga0265338, IMG submission 193579) | Rhizosphere microbial communities from Carex aquatilis grown in University of Washington, Seatle, WA, United States - 4-21-26 metaG | ecosystem: Host-associated > Plants > Roots > Rhizosphere... | reverse complement strand
TCGAACCGGAATGACCGGTCACGATACCGGAACGGTGTCGTACAGCATCAGAATGGTGTTACGCAAAGAACCCACCAAGCGGGGTACGCTGCCAGCTTTTGTCTGGAGCAGCATGCCCGCGCCAAGGATTACGATGCGTAAAATCAAGGACGTACTGCGTCTGAAGCTCGACGCCCGGCTCTCGCACGAGCAAATCGCGGTCGCGCTGCGGCTCTCTAAAGGCGTGGTCGCTAAATATGTCGGGCTGGCCGCCGCCGCAGGTTTGGATTGGCCTATGGTGCAGGCCTGCGACGACCTCACACTGGAGCGTAAGCTCCTGGTCGCGCCACAGCGGCCCCGAGCCCATGTGCAACCCGACTACGGCCGCATTCACCACGAGTTACGGCGCAAAGGCGTGACGCTGATGTTGCTGTGGGAGGAGTACCAGCTCGATCACGCCGATCAACAGACCTACAGCTATTCTCAATTCTGCGAGAATTTCCGTGGTTTCGCCAAGCAGCTCAAACGCTCGATGCGCCAGATCCATCGCGCTGGCGAGAAGCTCTTCATCGACTTTGCCGGCCCGACCATCCCGTTGATCGGAGGCGGGCGGGCTCACATCTTTGTCGCGGCCCTGGGCGCCTCCTGCTATACCTTTGCCTGCGCCACGCCGCGTGAAACCATGGCGGACTGGCTCAATGCCACGGGCCGGGCGTTGCACTTCATCGGCGGCGTTCCGCAGTTGATCGTGCCCGACAACCCGCGCGCCATGATCGCCGATCCGGATCACTACGAGCCGCGCAGCAACGATACCGTTCTCGACTTCGCCCGTCATTACGGCACCTCGGTGCTGCCAGCACGTCCGTATCATCCGCAAGACAAAGCCAAGGTCGAATCGGCGGTGCAAATCGTCGAGCGCTGGATCATGGCACGCCTGCGCCATCAGTGCTTTGCCAGCGTTGCCGAAGTCGATGCCGCGATGGCGCCGCTGCTGACGCGGCTCAATACCAAGCTGTTTCAGAAACTACCCGGTAGCCGGGCCAGTGCCTTTGCCGCGCTCGATCAACCCGCGTTGCTGCCGCTGCCGTTGCAGCGCTATGAACTCGCCAGCTTCAAGACCGTGCGCGTGCATATCGACTACCACGTCGAGGTCGATGGGCATCGTTACAGCGTACCGCATGCGTGGGTGGGGAACGTGCTCGAGGCGCGCATCACGACCGGCGCCGTCGAGTTGCTGCATCGTGGGCAACGCGTCGCCAGTCATGCCCGTTCTCTTCGGCAAGGGGCCTTCACGACGGTGCCACAACATATGCCGGCAGCGCACCGCGCGCACATGGAGTGGACGCCGCAACGGCTGATTCATTGGGGCCAAAGTATCGGTCCGGCGACGGCTGTAGCGGTCACCCGGCTGCTGGAAGAGCGCCCGCATCCAGAGCATGGCTATCGTGCTTGCCTGGGTTTGCTGTCGCTGGCCAAGCGCTATGGCAAGCCAAGGCTGGAAGCGGCCTGCGGCTTTGCTTTGCAGATCGGCGCTTGCCAGTATCGCCACGTCCGCGACATTCTCGCCAACAACCGTGACAAAGCCAGCGTACCGCCCCATACCAGCGCATCCGACGCATGGGTCAGCCCGGATCACGCCCACGTGCGCGGCCCGTCCTACTACCAATAAAAACAGACGGAATCGATCATGATGATGCAAACCACCCTGGCGCAATTGCGCACCTTGAAGCTTGACGGCCTGGCCACGGCTCTGGAAGAGCAACTGACGCAGCCCGGCATGACGGCCATGAGCTTCGAAGAGCGCCTGGCGCTCTTGGTAGATCGCGAAGTCCATTGCCGCAACGACCGCAAACTGGTTCGCCTGCTCCAGCGGGCAAGATTGAAGTATGCCCAAGCCACCATCGAGGATATCGATACGCGCCCCACGCGCGGCGTTGACCGCCGTACCGTGATGAGTCTCGCACTGGGCGATTGGGTCAGCGCCGGGCACAGCGTACTGATTACCGGCCCAACCGGCGCCGGTAAGTCATGGCTCGGTTGCGCACTGGCGCAATACGCCTGTCGGCGTGGTTACTCGGCACTGTACCAGCGGGTACCCCGTCTGCAGGAAGAGCTGCGCGTGCGTCACGGCAGCGGCGCCTTCGGCAAGTGGCTGCTGCAGCTGGCCAAGACCGACGTCCTGATACTGGACGATTGGGGGATGGGCACCCTCGACAACTCGACCCGCTCGGATCTGCTGGAGGTGATTGACGACCGGGCAGCCAGCAAAGCCACGATCATTACCAGCCAACTACCGATTGAACATTGGCATGCATGGATCGGCGATGCCACGATTGCCGACGCCATCCTTGATCGGATCATGCAGCGCAATCATCGCTTCACCTTGACCGGCGATTCAATGCGCCAATTCAAGCCACAACCAGAGAAACAGGAGATAAACATCGACCCATCGTGACCGATACCACTACAATTTGAGCGCGTAATACCATTCAATGCGCAGCGGTCACGATAGACCGGAATGCGCGGTCACGTTCGCCGGAATACCCAGCATGGCACATGCACGCCGAAAACTATTCGATCTACACGCGAACAACAAGAGTCAGCTCGCCGAGCAAGGCTTGAAGTTGTTTACCGCGCTCTACGACATCGAGCGCGACGTTGTGGACCTCAAGCCCGAGCAACGACGTGAGATTCGCCAGGCGCGCGCCAAGCCGGTGGCCGATGCGTTGCATGCGTGGATGGTTGATCAGCGCCGGTTGGTACCGGAGGGCTCGGCGATCGCCAAAGCCTTGGACTATAGTTTAAAACGTTGGGATGCCCTGGTGCGTTACCTCGAAGATGGGCACTTACCGATCGATAATAATTGGTGTGAGAATCAAATCCGGCCGTGGGCAACGGGCAGGAAAAATTGGCTGTTCGCGGGTTCTTTACGAGCCGGTCAGCGCTCGGCCGCCATCATGAGCCTGATCCAGTCAGCCAAGCTCAACGGCCATGATCCGTTCGCTTACCTGAAGGACGTGCTCACGCGCCTGCCCACACACAAAGCGAGCGACATCGGTGCATTGCTGCCGCATCGTTGGCGGGTCGAGCAATAACCGACTCCCGTCAGTCAAGATGGGTTGCCCAGTCGCTTACGATCATCGACGAGATCGGATACTTGCCCATGAGCCGCGAGCAAGCCAATCTGTTCTTCCAGGTCATAGCAAAGCGATACGAGCGCGGTAGCCTGATCGTGACCAGCAACCTCCCGTTCGGCCAATGGGATCAAACGTTTGCCGACGACGCCACACTCACTGCCGCGATGCTAGATCGCCTGCTGCATCACGCTCACGTCGTACCGATCCAGGGCGACAGCTTCCGGTTACGCGAGAAGCGACGAGCCGGCCTGATGGCTAAAAAGGCCCCGATAGAAAAGGAGACCAGCGCAGGCTGACAGCAGCCGGCAACTTAATAACACTAAAAGTCGGTGTATCAATATTCAATTGCCGATGCCGCACCATGCTGTATCAGTTCTGAAGTGCCGTTGACATTTACACTGTACAACGAATTTCCCACTGAGAAGCTGGCCTGACATTGGCGTCCAGGTACCAGCGAAAGCGCCATCCCGGCCAGCGTCATTCGAATCCAGAAACGACTGCACCGTCTGACCAAGCACTTCCCGTGCTACGGTAAGGCAAAGCTGCTGGAAACTATTCCATCCTAGACGGTGCAAGTCGTACATACCTTTTCCCTATGCCTCTCCGGTCAGTTTTCTGGGGAATCGCGGCGCCGTTTCAATCATCTATCGGCTTCACGAAACTAGGTGCTTAGTATCAGCATCGGGCGGTCCCGCCGCACATCGCTGCTGATCGTAACTCGCTCGAGCGGTTCGGCGACCGTCCAGCCCGGCATGCCGTCAGCTGACACGGCGAGACGTACGTAGTGGGCGTCGCAATGCTCGACACGCGCCTCACTCTGGTATCGGGCTCCCGGCGCGGGCGTCGGGTTTTCCAAGCGGCGACCGATGGCTTCCACAGTGATCGGCTGATCCATCATACGAAGAATCGCCTCCGCCTTGCCGTTGCGGCTCGCGATTAGCTTCTCGTACTGCGCGGCTGATGCGTTGACCGATTCGGACCCGACACGAACGTACGCCGGCCCCGTGAAATGAGGGCGCTCGTCGCTCGCGCGGATCATGACGGCCACGACGGTCTTCTCTTCGACCGTGATCGCATGTGATTCATAGCTGCGAATCGGCGGGAAGCATCCCTCAGCAGCTTCGCGAACACGCTGCTGGGTGCTGTCGGAGTTAGCAACGCCCGTGATTGTGCCGTCCTTGTCGGCGATGCCAACGAAAAGCACGCCAACGTCGGCAGGTTGTAGTGCGTTGGCAAACGCGCTGAGCGTCTGCCGCAATTCGTCTCGCTTCACGCCGTCTGATTTGCGCTCGACTAGTTGGTCCTCGTGATCGGCGAGGCGTTGTCGCAGTTCGTCTTCGGTCATCTCGGTCCTCGCAGTTGATTTCGGCACGAACGCCGAGCTATTCCTAGTGGTGCAACAAGGTAATCATCGACACAATCAACGAGACGAATGCGACGAAAATTCGAAAGGACCACGCGCTGCAGCGCGAGTCACTGTATCTGCGCTACGCTTCAGCCCGGCGCGCCAACCGAATAGTCTTGAACTCGTTAGAGCCCAAAAAGGCAAACTTCTTCTCGAACAGCGCCGCGACGCGCGAGTCTGCAGTCGCAAAGAAAATTTGCCTCTTTGAGCGAACGGCGAGGTCTCGCAAATAGTCCATGAAAGAGAGGGCATTGAGGTCATCGATATGCGCGATCGGGTCGTCTATGAGTAGGACTGGGGGCGCAGACCGTGCCGTAAGATTGAGGGCTAAAAATATTGATAACGCGAATGCAGCGCGCTGACCAGTGCTTACCTGCTCGAGCGTACGTCGTTCGTGGCTCTCACGAGTGCGCAAAAGGTTATTTCCATCGCCGTTATATTCATACTCACGAGGCGCATGAATTCTGCCAAAGACATCATTAATTTGATATGCGATAGTATGTAGCGCCTCTTGGGTTGCGTCCTCCAGGGAGCTTTCCTTAATTAGCAGCTTCAATGCATCAAGTGCGGCCTTCTGGGCCCCGGTTCGTTCTAAGAGGTTTCCAATTAGAAGCTTTGAATCGTTCAGATCCCGCCCAATCGTCCTTAACGCCTCTGAAGCACCGGCCTCGCTTGCAATCGCGTGAAGCGCCTCGTCCAATGCCGTGGTAACACCAAGCAGTGACTGGCGAAGTTCGACAAAGCTCACGTCATCGCCGATCTGCACGTAGCCTGTGAGACTCTTGAGGTGACTGGACAACAGTGCCACGTGTGCCCGCATTTCGAGCAACGCATTGAAGTCGCGTTTCTGTTCCGATGGCTGCGGCCAACTTGGAGAGTCGAGCTCGTCGACAATAAGAGCAATCTCGGCAGAAGCGTTTTCCATTCTTGTCCGCAGTGCGATGAGTTCCGTCTCTGCCTTTCGGCCCAGTGACTCTTTGGAGTCTCGGAGCGAGGTCACCACCGCAACAGCGTCGATATCTCCGACACCTTCTAGGAACGCGCTTGCTCGGGACCGTAGATCAACGTATTCCCGTTCGGTCAAGCCGTTACGTGCCAAAGCAGCCAGGGTTTCCTGTGTCGTCTTCAACCTCAAAGCTGCGCCTTCCGCTTCGCCTCTCGCGACGTTTAGTCGTTCGACGATCTCACCAGTGGCAGTTGACACGCTGACGCGAAGCTGCTGCGCGGCCTGTCGAAGTGTTGAAAGCTCCCGCAACCGCTGCTGGGCGCCTGCCAGAGAAGTTCGACTTGCCTCCAATGATTGGTTGACATCCCTCAGTTCAGTTGAGGACGTGACCTTCGCAGTAATTGCTTCTATCTTAGAAAGCAGCGCCTCTGGAGTGTGGTCGGTGCCGCACACAGGGCATTCGCGCGCAGAATGCCCATGCTGAAGAAGCAAGATTGCCGCGTCTTTTAATTGTTGCGCAGCATGGGCTCGAGCAGCCTCTAATTGGCCGAAGCCTTTGATGCTGGCTTCGAGCGTCGCGATACTAGCTGTCGTGCTGCTTGCAAGCTCATGCGCTGAAGCTTCTGCCACATCAAGCGGGACATTCGCAAACTCGTTCTTAACCGTTGGAATATTCCCAGTGACAAATCTTCCAAGAATGGCGCCGGTGCTTTCAACAGCGACTTGCGCAGCGCCTTTTGCTGCAAGCGCCGTGCTGAAGCTTGCGGTGCAGTACTCAAGCCACCGGTTCAGAACGCCAACCTGCACCTTCAGCTTATTTGAATCGGCCAGCGCCTTCTTGGTTTGCTGTTCCTCGGCCTGCAGCTGCGAATGGAAGTCCGAAGCCCTGCCCAGCGCACCCGCGATAGCAGTCACCCGGGATTCCACACCGCGTTTGGTTGTTGAGCCGGGAGCGTCCGTAGCGAGCAGTACATTCAGATGCTGCATTGCTGCATTCAATGGAATCCGTTCGCGCTCGGTCGTGGATCCGGCACCAGAGCCGGCGCCGATCCACCCGATTGTTGGCAGTGCCGCTCGATACATCGCAGACAGAGTGTTCCCTTGCGACGGCAGTTGTTGAAGACGCTTATGTTCCACTTCTATTAGTGCGGCACGCTTCCTTTCATCGGCGAGCCGCTCGTCGGATTTAGACCAAGCGTTCTCCAAGTCGGACGAAATCTTGCCGAGGTACTCCCATAGGGTGGATGCCTCTGCACCAATCAACAGCCGGCTTAAGTCCTTCGAGATATCGCCAGGCTCTAACTCGGTTGAAAGGCGGAATGCCGCATCGGTGTCCAAGAAATTATAACGAGTGAACCCTTCCACGATTTGCTTCGCCAGACGCTCATCTCTGCGATACCACGCGAGGCACCGCGCCTTTATGCGCCCCGTGTCCGAGGTCGCCATGATATCGAATGCCGTTGAAGTCTCCAGATTCGCAAATATGCCTTTGATTTTTTGACCGCTAATTTCGCCAAGGCGTCTGTTGAAACCACAGTACAGATGCTCAATTGCCTCCAGCAAAGAAGTCTTACCAGAACCATTGGGCCCGACAATGAGTGTCACCGATCCAAACGTATATGCTTTTCCGTCGTGAACTGGCCGGAATCGGGTGATTTCGAGACTTCGCAGGTGCGCTTTACTCAACTGTTCATCGAGCGCACTCAGCGCCTTTGCTTTGGCCGGAGACGATGCACGCGCTGCGTCCTTTTTCCCAATTCGTTCTACAACTTCAGTCCGCGGCGTGGGTTTATCCAACAGCGCGTCCAAGCCAGCGTTGGTGAGCCGGCTTGACCAGTCAGCAACAACGTCCTTCGATACGGCCAGCTTCTCTGTATCGAAGAGCTTCGAGTCACCGAGGAGGCTTTCGAGTTCATCCTCCGAAACGACTCGCTTACGCGCGTATTCCTTGTCGGCCTCAATACGTGCCTTTGCGACCGTGAACCCATCTTGGGCCACTGACTTTGAGCCAGCGACGATGTAGAGATAGTTGTTCCAACGAAGTTGCTCTGGCGCTCCAAAAAAATCATCGCCCATCACACGCTCTTGGAACTCCTCGAGGTGATTTGCTCGCTCTATGATGTCGTCCGCAAAGTCAACGTAGGCCACTGCGTAGCACCTGTCGCCGTATCGTTTCTCACCGCGGATCACTTGCTCGTCGATTTCTGTAATGTTTGCGAAATGGCGGGAGACAATTTCGCGCGCTGTTGCCATGGTGCTCATCCCATTGCTCCCGTAATGGCTGACAGGCTGCTATCGTCATAGTCGATGCGCGTCAACGCTGGCATAGGCACGAACGCGGTCGTATTGTCGGTTTTTCGATAGCAAACCGCCACTCGTCTCTGATGGGCCCCGTTCTCTCGCCTTAGGAGTTCGACTGCAGCGTCGGCAAGGTTACGTTGGCGTTCAGGAAGAGGCTGGTTGCCTATGTAAGCGATGAGCGCGGGCATGCGCCCGTCCTTGGTGATGTTGGTATTTGGTGAATCTGCGTTCCAAGTCACTGTTGCACCGCCGCCCGCGAGATCGCGAATCTGAGGCGGAAGCTCGTCATTCGCTAGGATGTAGTTTAGAGCTGCGACACGCTGCACTCGATCGTGCCGCAAAGTCTTCGCTTCAACACAGGTATCCATGCAGAAGGTGATCCTTTGGACAATCTCATCGGACTTCATTTGGCAAGACTCGAGTTGGTCAACCTTGTGCCAAGTTTCCGAGATGTTTTGGGGACCGCATGACAAGGCCACCGCGCGTTCAATGCTCAGCCTATTATTAGTCGCTTTAAGTGTGGCAAAAGCTGTTGCAACGCCCTGGTCTGAGGAAAGCAACTCGTCTAAACCTGGCTCCGGTCCATCAAGGTCGAGCTTCCAACTAACGTCACGTGGATCCCAGGTGTACCGACCGTCAACCTGTGGGCCTTGTATGTTATCCAGTACGCCTGGACCGAAATGGCCGACCTTTGGTACTCTCAGCTCGAAGGCCGCCTCGTCGTAATGAAAAAGCAACACATGACGACGCCTATCGAGAAGACTGTAGTAAAGGCCCCTGGAGTCGTTGTTGCGGACCTCATGGTCATTCGTCGAACAACGATTGACCGGTAGATACCAAGCCGAGCCGCCAATGTTATTCCAGGCGGCCCCAACGTCTTCTGGTGTGTCATGTTGTGTGACATTCCGCGACCAATTTAGACAGACGATATCGCAGTTCGAAAACGCGAGCCCGCGGGCGAAAGTAGCTCTACGGTACTCTCGGTAATCAGCATGCCTGGGGTCGGGATTCAACTGAATGTGAATCAACGTGGTGCGGTCCGTTAGCTGAGCACACAGCTGAGCGTCCTGCCCTATGGTGAAGGCATCCGAGCAAATAATGGTCGATAGACCTAGATGACCGCCCTGTCCGCGGAATTGATAGATGGTGCGGCCAACCCTGAGATGCTGGTTCTCGAAAAAATGCGGGTCTCGTGAAGGGCAGGTCTTGAACTGAAATAGAATCACTCGCTTATAGTCGCCTGTCGAGTCCCTACTCTGGAAACAATACGCGATGGCGTCGTAGTAAGTGCCTTGCACCGGCGCTGCGGAATCGTCTTCGGCAATAACATCGCAATATCCTGCAACCGCAAGGTTGAACTCCTCAAGCTGAGCAGGCGTGATGCTCTCGCAGCCAAGCACCCAAAGGGCGCTCGGCGCGGGGAAAGGACCGTCCTGCGCACACGCAAGCAGCACCGAGACAGGCAAACAATACTCGGGAACGACAACTAGGTGATTTCCTCGTTCTGATGCCAAGGCCAGGAACTTGCGGCATCGAATTTCCGCCTCGGCAACGTTGAAATGGCCGATGCGCTGAGCGTCAGCGAAGATCGGGCCGGACGGCTGCAGCAAAAGCGCGCGAAAACTCTGCTCGGTTGGTGCGAGCACTTCGAGTTCAGGACTGTCTAGGCCTCGTATCCTGAGGACTTCACTGACTTGTTGACATTGAACCGGCACCGCATCCCCCTTTTAAGGCAAGCAGAAGTCATGCCCTTTTTTTCTGCATAGTAGCATGTGGTTACGGGCAGCCTAGGGCGGGTTGGTGGTGAGAATTACCGTACGGGAAACTCTCTCAATGCCCCCTGGAAGGGAATCGGTCGAAAATCTTAGCCGTCGCGGAATTGGTTCCGTCCGTCAGCTTGTTGACAAGTAGGGAATATGGCACCAAGAGTATCTTGACTGATACTCGGCTCGCCAGGCGCACCTCAATGCAGAATCATGTCAACGAATGGAAAATGCCTCTCCCAACTGTCGCGCCCGCTTGACCTCGTCGCCATGCAAATAAATCGATGTGGTCGAAATCGACGCGTGGCGTAGGTTATCTCTGACGGTGGTCAACTCGGCGCCGCGCGCTAACGCGTGGGTCGCATGGGTGTGCCGCATCCAATGCGGGCTAGCTCGCCGCAGTTTTTCCGCCAGCACCGGATGATCGCCCTGAATCACGTCGGCCGCTGTCTCAAAGAAGCGCCGCATGATGGCCCAGAGTCGCGTACTGGTGATGCCACTCGCCGTTTCCGACTCGAGGCTGCCGACTAGTGAAGTTTTCGGGTTCCAACGCAAAGGGGCGATTGGCAAACCGCGCTCGGCCAGATAGCGATCCAGCGCGCCGCGGGCTAACGGCGGCAACGCGACTTTAGCGGCCTTGCTGCCCTTCCCCACCACGTGCAACCAGTGATCGCCTTGTGGATCGCTGCGAATGCTGCCGAGCACCGCGCCGACCAGTTCGCTGGCGCGCAAGCCCGTAGCGTACGCAAAATCGAGCACAAATCGCAGTCGCCGCGCGGCCGCTGGCTGCCAACCATACGACCACTCAAGGCCGTCCGCGATGACACGCACCAAAACCCACTCGCCGTCGGTGAAGGCGTGTGAGGTATCGAGCCGTTCCGCTTGGTTGCTGCCGCGCACCTTGAGGCCAGCGAACGGATTCGCGAGCAGGTAGCGCTGTGCAATCAGCCACCGAAACATCGCGGCGAGCACGCTGAGCGAGTATGCGATCGAGCGCGCGGACAGGCCGCCGCTAAACGGGCGCCAGTCCGGTGCCGTGCGGGGGCGCGGTGGCCCAACCCAGCGCCCTTGGGGTGTTGGTCGGCGCAGAAAACTGCGATAGGCGATGGCGTCCTCCGTCTTCAACGACGACAAAGCGCAGTTGCGCTCGACAATGGCCCATAGAATTAGCCGCTCCGCTTCTTTACGGTAAGCACGCTGCGTCGACGACGATTCGTGCAGCGACAACCACGCCTGGATCGCCGCATAGTCGTTACTGGCAGTCAGCATGCAGGTGTGCTGAGGGGCGCGGAAGGTCCCATGCGAACCATCGACCTCGTGCGGCAGGCGCAACTGCTCCCAGGGGACGATCCCTCCTTGATCCGACGCGACGACGAGGGCGCGGGCGCGTTCTGTCAGTTGTGGGTGTAGTGCAAAGAAGCGCTCGATATGCCGAGCACTGGCCTGCCCTAGCCCCGGCACCGCACTCCACCAGCGGCGCCGGCGCGGAATCCTTACTGTCAGGTCGGCCAGCGTGTCGATGCCGTGGGCCCGAAGTGCTCGAACGGCCCGCTCCGCGAACCACAGTGCAATGTCGTCGCTGATACGCGGCTCGGTCACCGGTAACACCCGTAACAGCTCGATTGCCTGCGCCGCCGCTTTGGCACGCGATACGCGCTCGGCCGTGTCGTGCTGCAACACAGATACGAGATCCGGGCGTTGCCGAGCTCGCGCCAGGTCGATTAGCGTGCGACGGATCCCACCGATGATCGCGCGCGCCGAGGCACCAGGTTGAAGTCGGTCGTTTAGATAGCGCTCGACAGCTTGCCGGGTGCTCAGCCCTGCGTACCAGGCGCGCAGCGCGGCCAACGCGGCGTGATCCGGGAAATCGGACGATTCAGGGTCGGACGAAGGCAAGGCGGATGTGTGACGCGTTTTCATACGCAGCAGTTTAGACGAGAAACAGACCTATAGCGATAAGAAGACTTATCGCTATAGCATCGATGTCGCCGTGATTACTCGTCCACAACATTCCCTCAAACGGCTCGGTTGATCCCTGCAATCTTGACGGCCGGCCCTGAACCTCGCCGGCGCGTGCGTATCGCCGTCGAACACCAGCGGCTCATCATTACACCGCTTTAAAACCGGAAGGGCCGCTCTCACGACCCTTCGTTCACGTCACGACGTTAGATCGTTGGCATCGACGACGCATTGATGAATAAACCGTCGTCTTGCAAGCGGTCCAGTATCGGCTTGAGAAAATTCTGGCAGAGGAATTCTTAAAAGCCGCAGTTTCGATCAAAATAAAGACCCCGCCGGTTCCGGTAGAGGCGCGCCGCGAAGGGTTCACTTATGGCATTTCGCAACCACACGGATCACGTTCGGATCATCGGACTGCGTTTCGCCTACGTCGATCTCCAACATACCTGCTGTGGACTCTTTGAACGTTCCCAACCAAAAAAGCGATCTAGAGAGCTTGTCAGCATGATTGTGCAAGGGCGAATAAGTGGAATTGAAAGTGGCGCGAAACACGCTTCCGTCTAAGGTATAACGGCCAACGAAATATATTTGGTCAATCTCTGTGCGTAGGTAATCGATATTCCCATCGTCCAATACAAGGATGATCTCACGATCACCGCCATCGAATGTCGCATCACATTTCCAGCTAACCCCTTTGATCGGAGAGGGGTCACCGCCTTGCCAGTACCTTCCCGGCACCATGGATGTCGCTATAACAAACACAATCGCCAGAAAAACAAACGTTTTTTGTAGTATAGACATGATATTTTTTTATATTACGGTCAGTGCAGAATTTTAAACTAGATTTCTGTGATGTTGCCCCCGTATAAGCGGACACGGCCTAGCGGTTAATTGGCGTCATTTCCCCGAGCCTGACGCGCCAGCTCCCTCCTGAACATGCGAGGCGATTTCAGTTTCAATGCCGAGTGCGGATGAACCTCGTTGAAGTGCGTAAAGGCGTTCGGCAACTGGGCGAGTACGGCATCAGCAGTGCTGGGGTCAATCTGGCTCACGTAGTCCCTCTTCAAGGTGTTCACGAAGCTCTCGGCCATGCCATTGGACTGCGGGCTGCACACCGGCGTATGAATCGGCGTGATGCCCAACTGTCGAGCAATCGCATGGGTTTCATGGGCTCGATAGGCGCCGCCATTGTCTGCCAGGAACT
>Ga0265338_10008239_pt1 | contig 12695 bp, 13 predicted proteins | sample 42126metaG_FD_193579 | JGI IMG/M metagenome (GOLD analysis project Ga0265338, IMG submission 193579) | Rhizosphere microbial communities from Carex aquatilis grown in University of Washington, Seatle, WA, United States - 4-21-26 metaG | ecosystem: Host-associated > Plants > Roots > Rhizosphere... | reverse complement strand
TGTTTAATATTAAATACAACAAGTTTAATGTTAAACACGACAGGTTTAATATTAAATGCAACAGATTTAATGTTAAACATGAAAGGTTTAATATTAAATGCAACAGGTTTAATGTTAAACATGACAGGTTTAATATTAAATACAACAAGTTTAATGTTAAACACAACAGATTTGATATCAAATACAACAGGTTTGATTTCAAATACAACAAGTTTGATGTCAAACACAACAGATTTGATTTCAAATACAACAGGTTTGATATCAAATACAACAGATTTGATGTCAAATACAACAGGTTTGAAATCAAACACGATAAGTTTGATTTCAAATACAACAGGTTTGATGTCAAACATAATAGGTTTGAAATCAAATACGACAAGTTTGATTTAAAACACGATAGGTCTGATATAAAACAGAACAAGTTAAAGTCTACGAATTAAAAATACGCTTCATCGGGCTGTTTAGATAACCTACGTAGAAAATTATTAGTTTTTAAATGGAAATAATTGGGATTATTCTTATTTAAAAACTAAATCTTTTTATATTTGCATGTTAAATGATGAAAAATGAAATTATTGATTCACCCAAAGATATATCTTGTCTTATTCTTAATCTTTATTAATCTGACGCTTCAAGCGCAAAAAGAACGATATGAAAGCGCTTACAATGTATTGAAAGAAATGTTGGAAGAAAAGCGAGAGCCTGACTTTAAGAAAGCTCTTTTTACTATTGAAAATGCTTGGTATAATGATTCGTTAAGTTATACGGATTTTGACAATAAGATTAAAACTATTGCCGACAGCTGTCGGCTGATGATAAAGAGAAAGGGAGTGGTGAAGTTTAAAACCTCCGGCAACTGGGCTATATTCATGTACATGACTAAGCCTATGCCTGAAAACAAGAACAAACCGTATCAATATGATTTTGAAGATTTCTTGGGCGATAAAGATTATTCCAACACTTTTGTAACAAGGATATTGCGTGATGGCAAAGGTACCTGCCTTTCACTGCCCTTGCTTTACAAATGCATTGCACAAGACCTACAAGTGGAAGCCCGATTAACTATCGGCCCTTCACATACATGGATAAGACATACGGATGAAGAAGGCAAATGGACAAATGTGGAGCTTACAAGCGGACAATTACCTTCCGACGGAGTTATGATAACGGAACTAAACATTAGAATCGAGGCCATAAAAAGTGGTGCATACTTTAACCCGCTCACTGAAAAAGAAAGTATCGCCTTTCTTTTAACACAATTGGCTCTGGGATATGAAAAGAAGTTTGGACAGTTAGATGAGTTTACCGAAAAATGCTCTGACCTTTCTATTCAATATTATGCACCTAATGTGGTAGCGTATATGAGTAAATCGAATCGCTTAGCCTATAAGCTACACGACCAAAAGAACTTAACAAAAGAAGAAAAAGAAAAAACTCAAACAGAATACTTAGCAATACAAAAAAAACTCTTAGACATGGGTGCCGACACCATAAGCCCCAAAGAATACAATAATTGGGTAAGCTCCATGCAAAAACGAAAAGAATAATTGAATATGAAACGAGCATTAATATTGCGTCAATCCAACGACGATAAATGGTGCGAGTTCCATGCGACCATAATATAAAAGAATAAAAATATACACATGAAAACAAAACTAATCCTCCTAACGCTCCTACTACTAACTCTAGGGCTGGCAGCACAAACCGAAAACCCCTATGCCGCCTTTGGTTATGAAGGCAAGGTGCTTACTACACCACAAGAGCGCATAAAAGAAATGCTTTTAATACCTAATGCCGACACAAGTTCTGTTGTTGCTACACTCGGCATTGAAACTAGTAATGGGAAATATTACCTATTTGATAAAGCGAAAAATATTATAACTGAAGGTGATATTTCGCAAGAACAATTGGCTAGGTTTGTTTCGGGGGATCCACTTCCCAAAGCTTATGAAAGCTCTTACTCTGGTATAGCAAATAATCCTATAAATTATATTGATCCTGATGGTAGAGATACCGTTGAAGTTTATTCGAAAGAAGGAGGAAATGGTGATAAATCATGGAAAGGTGGCGAAATGAAAAATTACACAAAAGCAAGTGGCAATGATGTGTTTTTCACATTAGACAACAAAGGAAACAGAGAAAATTCAATTACTTTACCAGAGAACTCTATCAAGGGTGTTGAAGCTGGTATTAAAATTACATACAAAACAATGGACAATGTTGAAAAAGTTGGGACTATTGATAGATATGAAATTAATGGAAACGAAAACGCTTCTCAATTATTTGGGTTTTTAGCTGAAAATACAAATGTTGAATTTGATCATTTAAAAGCTAGTGATAAGGATAATAATGATGAAAACTTCGTATCTACCGCACATGAGGAAGCTTCATCAGCTGGATTTGTTTTTGCCTTAGATAAAGCAAAAGAAGGATTAAAATTAAAAGAATTCAATCACAATCATCCAAATAACAACCCAAATCCATCAGGTGATGCAAACGACCCAAACACGCGCGGGGACATTGGAGTTGCCATAACTGCAAAAAACTATGGATATGATATGAGTTTTAATGTATATACTGCACGAGATTGTACTTATCATCCTTTTAATGCCAAGGGACGAACTTATGACGAAATACCTTTAAACGGATTGCAAATAAATTATTAAATGGAAAAAATCTATATAATTCTACTCTTATTATTATTTCACACGAATTTAATATTTTCAGATGAACCACGAATTATAAATGTTGAAAGTTATAACATAAAAAGTGTTGAACTCAAAAACATCCTAGACTCTTTGATTCAAACAGAGAAAAGATGTAAACATTTTGAGCAATCTAGGTTTTGGAAAATAAATGTAATTAAAAACTATCCAACACCCCCAGCACAGAAAATCCGCATAACACTTACAGACTTTATTGGCACACCTGATGGTTATATAGATGAAAATGGCACTATCATCTTACTATATGATATAAATGTTATAGATAAGTTCTTTCTAAAAACCCAAGACACTAAAACTTTTAAAGATTTCGGGGCAACTGTCATGATAGGAGATGATTACTCTACATGGTTCTACTTCTTTGATAACAATAAATTAATACTCGATGCAAGTTATCCAAATGAGTGTATTGAAAAATAAGATATGGAGAAGCTGCCTATTTGATAAGCGTAGCTTGTAAAAAGGTAGATCGTGTGCACGTTTTGCATGGTTTCTAAATTATGTCATTGCTAAAAGCGAAGCTCCAGCTTCTCTTGCTAGCTCAGATTTGAAACTTGTGTTTCTGCATATCTAAGACAAAAGAAAACAAAAAGAGCAAGCTTTAGAGCTTGCTTTGTTGTTTTCATAAATATCAATGTGCCATTGCTGCTAATATACCACCCGTAATAAAAGCCACAACCCACCATATAAAAGCAAAACGAGAATATAGATGAAGTGATTTGGGAACGGTAACATTTAAGCCGCTATGCAAGCGAAGTCTCCAAAGCAAAACACAGTCTATAAGCATTGCTAAAAGTGCTGAATATCCAATAAGTCCGTGCAGGGTGATAAGCCCTTTAGAAGAGCCCGCTATCATGAAACAAGTAGCTGTGATGTCAAACAAGACTCCTAACGAGATAAAAACTAAAACCTTTTTGCGTACTTGCTTTTTGCGCTGTTCGGTTATCACGCCTAAAGTGTAAAACACAAGGGCAAGCAACACGATATTTACCCCGATCTTTAAAAATTCATTCATGCTTTGTTGTTTTTAAATTAAGTTTTCTTTTACCTTTCGTGGCAAGGAAGCATACACTAGCTCATACGAATGGTCTATCCATGCCTTCACTTGTTTTTCACTTACGCTCCCATCCATAGCTACTTGGTTCCAATGTTTTTTATTGAAATGCCAGGCCGGTTCCACGGCAGGAAATTCTTCTCGCAACTCAATAGCCAATTCAGGGTCGCACTTCAAGGAGATGGAAGGCTCTTCATTCAATGGAATTAGTGCAAACATCTTTCCACCCACTTTGAGCACCAAAGTTACATCATCAAAGGGAAAATGCTCGGTGGCAAATGGCTTTGATAAGCAATAATCGCGTAGAGTTTCTTGGTTCATGTTTATATAACCCCTAATTATTCCCGTTGGTCATGACCTTCGGGTCCCTCAAAGGGGACTTTGGCGTTGTGCTAGCTTTTTTTATTTTTACTAAAATAACCCGTAGTGCATTTGAACTCCAGCGGAGTTTTATATTTATAGAAAGCAATTATAGTATACTGGTTCGACCCCATCTGGGGTCGTATATAATAACCCTTTTTTATCTATAAATATATGTCCTCTCTGAGGACAAGAAAACAAAATTATAGAACTATTATTTTTGCAAATGCACTACGGGTTAAAATATCTTTTATTAATAATCAACAATCTTCGAATTTCTCTTAAAGTCACTTACCGGAAGGTGGTTGAGCGGAGTCGAAACCACAGCTATAGAATCATAAATGGTCAATTAATTGGTGGCATAAAAGCATCCTCAATATGCTCAATATCAAATCCACCTTTATAATTTGATAAGGCTGCAATTACATCAAAGCGGGTTTCAATAGTTAAGTCATAAGCTTGAATGTAATCATGTGTAGCCATTACAATGCGACGAATTTTAGCAGGAGTTATGGCATCCTCCGGATGTTCAAAGGTAATTGTTGAACGAGACTTAACTTCTACCACTACCAACATGCCATCTTTTTCCGCTACAATATCCAACTCGTTCTTACTACCAAAAGGCACCCAATTAGTGTGTCGTATTTTATAGCCTTTTGATTGAAGATATTCGCGTGCTCTTTCTTCACCTTCTTTGCCTAAGTCATTGTGATCTGCCACTTTCCAATTAATAGTTAACAATGAATAAATACTAGTTGCAAATGTACTATTAATTTCAGATTATAAAATTTTAGATTCCAAATTACATGAGTCAATTAAGATAATTTTCTCGTAACTCGTAACCTGTAACTCGTAACTAATTACTATTTTTACGCCACAAACAATTATCCATGCAAGAAAGACATTTTAATCGCGAGAAATATTTCGAAGAACAAATTTATACCACCTCCAGCTATGTAATCCCTTTTATTGGTGAAGATTTCTTTAAGCGAAAGAATTTGAGCGTGTTGGAAATCGGTTCGGGCGAAGGTGGCAATATGAAACCTTTCTTGGATATGGGATACAAAGTTACCGGTGTGGAACTGGAAGCTATTAAAAATGAATGGGCAACGGAGTTTTTTGCTAATCATCCGCATAGAGTTAACTTGACCCTTATTTGCGACGACATTTATAATTTCAATAAGAATACCAAATACGACCTTATCATCATTCGCGATGTGGTGGAACATATCCACAATCAGGAAAAGTTTATGTCTTTCATCCAAGATTTATTAGCTGAAGGCGGTCGCATTTTCATTGCCTTTCCTCCTTGGTGTAATCCTTTTGGTGGACATCAGCAAGTTTGTAAAAGTAAGGTTTTATCTATGTTACCCTTCTACCATATTTTACCAAAAAGCATTTACACAAGCATTTTGAAGTTGGGCAAAGAGGAACCAGGAACTATTGAAGGTTTGTTGGAGATAAAAGAAACGGGTATCAGTATTGAGCGTTTTAAAAAGATTGTAAAAGAAACAAAATACAAACTGCTGAAAGAAACCTATTTTTTTATCAATCCAAATTATGAAGTGAAGTTTGGCTTAAAACCACGCAAGGCATGGAAGTTAGTAAGCAGCATTCCGTTTTTGCGCAATTTTTTTGTTACCAGTTATTATTGTGTTTTAAGCAAATAAGAATGCAGAAACAATGAAAAAGAAAACGCCCAAAGAACCAACAAAAGCACGCGTATCCACACGCAAAAATCGTGTTGCCATCATGCTCAACGACGAAGAAATGAAAGCGATGAATCGCTTTGTTTCGACATATAAAATTAAAAACAAATCGCGCTTTGTGCGTGAAACATTGATGACAACTATTTTAAAGAAATTTGACGAAGATCATCCAACACTATTTTAGAAAATTACCCCTAATCCCCTAAAGGGGACTTTAAGAGAAATTCGAAAAATAATGATTCTTAATGAAATGGTATTAAATAAAATATAACAAATGCTAACACAACGCCAAAGTCCCCTTTAGGGGATTTAGGGGTTATATTACTGAACATGGTTAAAGCAACAAATATTACTAAAAGCTTCGGCGACTTACAAGTGCTAAAAAGCGTAAGTTTAGAAGTGAAAAAAGGCGAGATTGTGTCTATTGTAGGTCCAAGTGGCGCAGGAAAAACTACCTTGTTACAAATTATTGGCACACTGGATAATGCAGATAGTGGTCAAGTCTTTATTAATAGTACCCAAACCGATACACTATCCGGTAAGGGATTATCTACTTTCCGAAATAAGGAGATTGGTTTTATCTTTCAGTTTCATCAATTGTTACCGGAATTTACCGCTTTGGAAAATGTAATGATTCCCGCCTTAATTGGCAAAGTGAATTCTAAAGAAGCTGAAGCCAAAGCTAAAGAACTGTTGACCTTTTTACAACTGGACAACCGTCTTACACATAAACCAAATGAACTTTCGGGTGGAGAAAAACAACGCGTTGCCGTGGCTCGTGCACTTATCAATAACCCTTCCGTTATTCTTGCAGATGAGCCTTCAGGCAGTTTGGATACCAAAAATAAGGATGAGCTTCACCGACTCTTTTTCGATCTTAGAGATAAATTAAATCAAACCATTATCATCGTCACCCATGACAAACAGCTTGCTTCCATTTCGGATAGAGTTATTGAAATGAAGGATGGAATGATTCTATAAAATAGATATATCAAGAATCTTCAAAAATGACTTCAACAACATAGTTTTTTATGAGGTGATTTTTGAATATTCTTCTTTCCTTTGCAAAAAGGAAAAATCGAGCATCAAAAGGCTTTTTTTGAAAGTTTATTATTCCTTTTTAGGTAAAGGGAGGTTTGGAAAGAATAATTGTGTGCGATGAAAAATTTTAAAAACAGTTTGTTCTATGTAATAACAATCAGTGCTTTTTCGGCATTGATTTATTACATTTCTAATCTTGGAAAAGAATTGGAAGTAGGACAAATCATCACCACAACGAAATGTAGCTCAAGCCACTGGCAAAACTTTTCATCAACTATATCTAGTAATGTAGGTCATCCTCTCCCAATTTTGTTAATGCAAATTGTTATTATTATTCTTTTTGCACGACTTCTTGGTTGGCTATGCAAAAAGATTGGTCAACCAAGTGTTATTGGTGAGATATTAGCCGGTATAGCATTAGGACCATCCTTTATGGGAAGCCATTTCCCTGAAATATCCAATTACCTCTTCCCTGTTCAATCCTTAGGCAATTTAAACTTATTCAGTCAAGTAGGGTTAATCTTATTCATGTTCGTGGTCGGGATGGAGCTCGATCTTAAAACCCTTAATAAAAAAGCCAATAATGCTCTTGTAATTAGCCATGCCAGTATTATTATTCCTTTTTCACTTGGTATGGGTTTCGCTTATTTTATTTACCCTAGCTTCTCGCCTAAAGGAGTCCCTTTTTTACCTTTCTCTTTGTTTATGGGTATATCTATGAGCATCACCGCCTTTCCTGTGTTAGCTCGCATTGTACAAGAACGAGGCTTGTATAAAAATAAAATTGGTGCGATGGTAATTACTTGTGCTGCCGTCGACGACATTACTGCATGGTGTATATTAGCAGTTATCATTGCCATTGTAAAAGCGGGGACTTTTATAAGTTCGCTTTACACTATTGCTTTAGCCATTGGATATGTATTGTTTGTTATAAAAGTGGTACGCCCATTTTTAAAACGGATTGGAGATTTACACAGTTCTAACGAAAGTTTAAGTAAGCCGATTGTTGCCATTTTCTTTGTGACACTTTTATTATCTGCATGTGCCACAGATATTATTGGGATTCATCCACTCTTTGGTGCATTTATGGCTGGTGTAATCATGCCACAAGACAAAAAATTTAGACTTGCTTTTATCCAAAGAGTAGAAGATATTGCTTTAGTAATATTTCTTCCATTATTCTTTGTATATACCGGTTTGCGAACACAAATCGGCTTACTGAACGATATTCATTTGTGGGAAATTGCCGGGATGATATTCTTATTGGCTGTTACAGGTAAATTCATAGGAAGTGCAATTGCAGCTCGATTTGTTGGACAAAGTTGGCGAAATAGCCTTATCATTGGTTCGTTAATGAATACCCGTGGCTTAATGGAGTTGGTTGCACTTAATATTGGTTACGACTTGGGTGTTTTATCGCCCGAAATATTTGCTATGTTAGTAATAATGGCATTGTTAACCACCTTTATGACGGGACCTTCTCTTAATTTGATAGATCTGATCTTTAAAGATAAGCTTAAAGGCAAACCGTTACGAATAGCACAGTTGGGTAAATTTGATATTCTTGTTGCCTTTGCTAATCCTCAAATAGGTCGTGCGCTTTTACGCCTTGCTGACAGTTGGATAAAAAAACAATCAACAGGTATTAGCGTCCTGCATCTTTCACCGGAGAACACCTTGTATCACTATAATTTAGAAGAATACGAAAAAGAAAGCTTTGCCCCATTATTAAAGGAAGCAGCCTCACTAAACAGACCCATTACAACCTTGTTTAAAGCTTCGAGTGATGTGGGGGGAGATATTGTAGAGATGGCCAACAATGGAAATTATGATTTGCTTTTGGTAAGTGTGGGGCAATCAATTTTTGAAGGAAGTTTGCTTGGTCGTGTACTTGGATATACTACTAAAATTATCAATCCCGAGAAAATTATAAATAAAGTTACAGGAAAGGAAAAACTTTTCCCTGGAGCAAGTCCGTTTGATGAAAGAACTCAACAAATACTTCTAAAAACAGAAACGGCAGTCGGTGTATTTATAGGGAAATCATTTAAACAAGCGGATTATATCGTGCTTGTGATAAATGATATAATGGATGTTGCATTATTTAAATACGCACAGCTATTTATTACTAACGCCAATTCATATATAACAATCTTTGATACAAACGGCATCCTTCGTAAGAGTTCGGAAGCACAAGAAGCTTTAGAAGAAATAACTGACCATAATCCAAAACGTATTGCCATTTTACGAGACAAAATTTTAGACTCGGATTGGCTCGAAACCCAAGATATAATGATAATAAGTTTGGATGGATGGAAAAATGCTTTAGCAAATGATGCTGCTTGGATAGAGAAAAATACTTCAACACTAGTTATGAGAACCTAAAATCTCTTCAACTAACGTCCTGTCATTTTGAAGTCGAGGAATCTTGTGTTGGCTACCAAGTTTCCCTCTTTGTTTAAGCCATTCATAGAATCCCCCATCTTTTACAACAATAATTTGTAATCTTTCCATAGTAAGACTCTTGTAACGCTTTGCCTCATAGTCGGAATTCAATTCCTGTATGTTTTTGTCTAATGCATCGGCAAACTGTTCAATATCAGCTGGCTGTTTCTCAAATTCAATTAACCACTGATGCCTTCCCTTGTTTCTTTTAGACATAAAAACAGGCGCCACTGTGTATTCCTTTACGACGGCTCCGGTTTGAAGACATGTTTTGGCAATAGCCATTTCGGCATTATCTGCAATAAGCTCTTCTCCAAAAGCATTGATAAAGTACTTTGTTCTACCTGTTACTTTTATTCTATAAGGATATTTAGATGTAAACATAACCGTATCGCCAATTAAATAGCGCCACAAACCACTGCTAGTAGAAATAATCATGGCGTAGTTTTTCCCTATTTCGACTTCCTCAATTGTATGTGTTTTGGGATATAATTTGCCTAGTTCTTCCAAAGGCATAAATTCATAGAAGGTTTGGTAATCAAGCATTAACAACATGGATTTTTCTCTAGGACGATCTTGAATTGCAAAGAATCCTTCAGAAGCATTATAAACTTCCATATAGTTCATTTTTTCAGAAGGAATAAGCTGCTTATATTGTTCCCTGTATGGTTCAAAGCTTATACCTCCATGAACAAAAAGCTCTAAATTTGGCCATACTTCTAATAAAGAATTTTTTCCGGATGTTTTTAAAACTTCCTTTATAAGAGTTAAGAACCAAGCAGGTGCACCCGAAAGGGTTGTTACATTTCTATCAATTGTATTTTTAACGATGGCCTCAAGTTTAGTTTCCCACTCTTTCATTAAAGTGATTTCTTTACTTGGTACTCTGAAAATATCGACTGCAGGAGGAATGTTATTAATCATTATTGCAGAGATATCTCCTTCTATTACACCATATTGGTTTTCCGACATACTGCCTCCCAATATTAGCATCTTTCCCTTATAAAAAAGCGATTTAGGATTATTCTTGAGATACAAAGAAGTTGTATCTTGACCACCTTGGTAATGATTTCCCCAGAAGAAATCTTTGGTGACAGGTATAAATTTGCTTTTACTTCCAGTGGTTCCAGAAGACTTTGCAAACCATTCTGTTTCTCCGGGCCACAGAAGATCCGGCTCACCTTTTCGTGAACGATTTATTATGTGTTCGATATCTTCGTAGGTAGAAACAGGAACTCTTTCTTGGAAGGTTTTTATAGAATTGATTTCTTCGTACTTATACGTTTTTCCCCATTCCGTATTTTTGGCAGATTCAAGAAGAAAAAAGAATATCTCTTCTTGAATCTTTTGAGGAATAGTATCGAATAGCTGTATCTCGCCAAGACGCGGCTTAATACCTCTCTGGATAAGTGGTCGAATGATATTCATCAGGTATTATTAGTCAAATAAAATGTAGAGCATTTTTTAAAAATGCCATCTCCCTAAATTAATCCAAGTAATTTCGCGTTTTTGGTTATTTTCTCTACAGCTTCATCTATTTGATCAAATGTATGCGTTGCCATAAGAGAAAATCTAATTAAGGAATCTTCTGAACGAACAGCAGGAGACACTACGGGATTTACAAAAACGCCATCGTCCATTAGCATTTTAGTAATGAGAAAAGTTTTATTATTATCTCTTATATAAAGAGGAATTATCGGAGTAGAAGTATGTCCAATTTCAAATCCTGCTTTTCTAAATGCTGTCAAACAACGATTTGTATTTGCCCAAAGGGCATCTTTACGCCAAGGCTCCTCTGCCATAACATCTAAAGCAGCAATAACACATGCAGTAGAAGCCGGCGTTATACTAGCACTAAATATTAATGTGCGAGAATTATGTTTCAAGTAATTTATAATATCATTGTCTGCAGCGATAAATCCACCAATTGTCGCTAAAGATTTACTAAATGTACCCATTATTAGCTCAACATCGTCACTAACACCAAAATGGTTACAAACACCTCTTCCTCCGTCACCAAAAACACCTAATGAATGGGCCTCATCTATCATTATAGAAGCATTATACTTCTTTGCTAAAGCAACAATTTCAGGCAATTTAACAACATCACCTTCCATGCTAAAAACACCATCTGCAACAATTAACTTAATGCTGTCCGGATTACATTTCTTAAGCATTTTTTCCAACGAATCCATATCGTTGTGTTTGTATTTCAGTTGCTTTGAAAAAGATAATCTCTTACCTTCTATTATCGATGCATGGTCAAATTCATCGTATAATAAATAATCCTCTTTCCCTGTTAAACAAGGCACTACACCTGAATTTACAGTAAATCCGGTAGCATAAACCAATGCTCCTTCTTTATTAACCAATTTAGCTAATTTTTTTTCAAGTTCGATATGAATGTCTAAAGTTCCATTCAAAAAACGAGAACCTGCGCAGCCAGTTCCATATTTTTCAACTGCTTTAATAGCTGCTTCTTTAATTTTTGGATGATTAGTTAATCCCAAATAGCTATTAGAACCAAACATAAGTACAGGTTTACCTTCAATCTGAACTACTGTATCTTGATCAGATTCTATAGCCCTAAAATAAGGATAAACTCCTTGAGCCATAATTTGTTGAGGGATATCAAACTTTGCTAACTTCTTACTTAATAAACTCACTTTTACTTAATTTTAAGGTGGTTTTGAAATGCTCGCCAAAAATAGACTATATTTGTTTAATTTGTACAAAAAAACGCAATATTTTTTATATGCTTGATTTAGAAAATCTTACCGACCTCGCGCAACTAGCTTATCCTTCGTCAAAAGAGTTCTTTAAAAAAAATAGAAAGCGATTAGAATCGATGGATCTAGTCGTTCATGATCTACACAATCGAATTAGTGCAAAAACAGATTGCTTAAGTTGTGGTAACTGTTGTCGCTCTCTTGGCCCTGCTATTACAGATAAAGATATTGAGAAAATGGCAAAAGCTCTTCGGATTAAACCTTCTGATGTATTGCTAAAATACTTACGAAGAGATGAAGACGATGATTATATATTCAAAACAATGCCCTGCCCTTTTTTAATGCCCGACAATTATTGTATGATTTACGATGCAAGACCAAAAGCATGTAAAGAATATCCACATACTGACCGGAAAAAATTTTATCAACTATCACAGTTATCAATAAAAAATGCATCTACTTGTCCCATAGTATATGAAGTAATAGAAGAACTTAAGAAAACAACAAAGTGATTAAAACATCTGTGCTATATGAATATCCCTTTTAAATTCATATCTTTGCAGCTCGAAAGTTGTTTAATTTATTGTTTCGGTCATATTTTCTCTTCTTCGCGAATTGATTTGTTATTACCTCC
>Ga0265338_10008238_pt1 | contig 12697 bp, 9 predicted proteins | sample 42126metaG_FD_193579 | JGI IMG/M metagenome (GOLD analysis project Ga0265338, IMG submission 193579) | Rhizosphere microbial communities from Carex aquatilis grown in University of Washington, Seatle, WA, United States - 4-21-26 metaG | ecosystem: Host-associated > Plants > Roots > Rhizosphere >... | reverse complement strand
TGACCGTGTTCGAGGAGTTCTCAACGCTCGACCTGCTCTCAAACGGGCGCGCCGAGATCATGGCCGGGCGCGGCTCCTTCACTGAGTCGTTTCCGCTTTATGGCTATGACCTGGAGGACTACGACGAGCTGTTCGCCGAGAAACTGGAGCTGCTGCTTGCGCTGCGCGAGTCAGAGCGGGTGACTTGGTCGGGCAAGCATCGGGCGCCGCTGAGCGACGCCGCGGTGTATCCGCGCCCGCTGCAGGAGCCCCTGCCGGTGTGGATCGCGGTGGGTGGGACGCCGGCCTCGGTGGCTCGCGCTGGGATGTTGGGCCTGCCGTTGATGATCGCGATCATCGGCGGCCAGCCGGCTCGCTTCGCGCCGCTGGTCGAGCTCTACCGGGAAGCGGTGAAGCGCACCGGCGCGGACACGACGCACACGGCGGTGGGGATCAACTCGCACATGTACATCGCCGAGGACGCGGAGCGGGCGAGGGACGAGTTCTTTGGGCCTTACTCCCAGATGATGAACAGGATCGGCCGCGAGCGGGGATGGCCGCCGATGAGCAGGGCCCAGTTCGACGCGGGGTGTGGCCCGGAGGGACACCTGCTGGTCGGCACGCCCGAGGAGGTGGCCGCGAAGATCGTGGCTCAGCACGAGCTGTTCGGGCACGATCGCTTCTTGGGGCACATCAGCGTGGGGGTACTGCCCCATGCGAAGGCGATGAAGGCCACCGAGCTGTTCGCGACCGAGGTGGCCCCGCGCGTGCGAGCTGCGACCGGGGTGGCCCCGGAGGCGGCCCCAAGCATGCGCCCGGCACTCGACGCGGACACCCGGCGCGGCGAGCGCGGCGCTACCCTTTCGCCCGAAGATGGCTGACACCGCGAAGATCGCCAAGAACCTCGAGCGGTTTGCACAGGCCGTGGCGGCGCACGATCGCGAGAACCCTACGCACACCGCTTACGGGATCGGCCTTGCGCACTTCGACATGGAGCGCCTTGGCTTGGAGGAGGGCGAGGAGATCCTGCCGGGCATCACGATCCATGGGGACGAAGGGCAGAGCGCGAACTTCAGGGTGCTTTGCGATGGCCAGCACGACGAGGGCGCGGTCGAGGCCGAGGAGGAGGTCGTCGACGCGATCTCCACCCAGGCGCTGCCGATGGTCTCGCCGGGGCCGCCGCCACGGGAGCTTTGACGCGACACAGGCCCCCCGCGCGCGCGTAGGCACCCATTTCAGTAGCTACAACCCATGGCGCTCAGTCCAGGCGCTCCCTCACTCGCCGACAGAACGAGCCCCGACCGGCAACTCGACACCGGCGCGCTCGGCGATCGAGGCCACTAGCCGCTCGATCGTGGGACAAGCGATCCCGTGGCGGGCGGCCGCGCGCAACACCGAGCCGGGGATCGCATCCAGCTCGGGAGGGCGCCCGGCGGCGATGTCGCGCTGCATCGAGCTGCCCAAGGTGGCGTGGGCGGCGGTCAACTCGCCGAGGGGATCTTCCACTGGGATCGAGGCGCCCTCGGCACGGGCCACGAGACAGGCCTCCTCGATCGTGGCCACCAGGTCGGCACGCAAGGCAGGCGTGGAGCGGATCTCGCCGAGAAGCTTGTGGTAGGCGCTTGTGGTACACGCCAAAGCATTGAGGCGCACGAGCTTGGACCACATGACCTGGGGCTCGCTCTCCCCCACACGCGCGGGGATACCGGCATCTGAGAGCACACTCGCGAGCTGCTGCATCGCAGGCTGGGCGGTGGCATAGCGAGAGGCCATCTCCACCCGCAGGAACTTGCTTGTGTGCACGACCACGCCTGGCCGGGGCCGATCGGCCTCGACGCGGATCGTTCCGGCTACCACTGTTTGGGCGGGAAAACGCTCGCGCAGCACGGCCAGGTGGTCGAGACCGTTGAGCAGGGGCAGGACGAGGCGCGGCGTCGCGTGGACCCGCCCCAAGGCCTCGGCCAAGCCGGTGGCCTTGGTCGCCACGATCACGACGTCCACCGGCTCGCGCAGGCTCGTCTCGGCACGGGGGTGGGCCACAAAATCGCCTAGCAGCACGCTCTGCACATCGATCCCCCGCTCGGCGATCGCAGCGGCGGTGGACTCCCGGGCCACGACGATCACGTCCCGTCCGACCTCGGACCCCTCCCCAGATAGGCCCGAGGAGGCAAGACCGTCGAATGAGCGCGCCAAGGCGCCCGCCACCAAGCCGCCGACCCCGCCAGGCCCGAGCACGGCGATCTTCACGGCAGGGGGTCCACGAGGACGCCGGGGTTCATGATGGAAGCTGGATCGACGGCGGCCTTGGCCCCGCGCAAAGCCGCCGCGAAGGGATCGGGGCGCTGGCGGTCATACCACGGCCGATGGTCGCGCCCGACGGCGTGGTGGTGGGTGATGGTGGCGCCCTCGGCGAGGATGACCTCGGACACGGCGGTCTTGATCGCGGCCCACTGGGCGATCTCTTCGGCTCGCAGGGCGGGCGCCAGGACCGTGTAGTAAGGGGCGGGCCCGTCGGGGTAGACGTGGGTGAAGCGGCAGGAGACCTGGGCCACACCGGAGGTGTCCTCGGCGGCGGCGCGGGCGGCGGCCATGACGCGCTCGTGAAAACGGGGGAAGCGATCCCACGTGACGGCGGTCTCGAAGGTCTCGCTGAGAACACCCATCGCTACGAGGATGTCCCGGACGTAAGGGGCGCGCAGGAAAGCTTCGCGCCAAGCGCCGACGCCGCTGGACTGGCTCGACGTATCGCGCCTATCCTCGATCAGACCGCCATGCTCGGCACAGATCGCAGAGGCCCGGTCCATCAGGAAGCCGACCGGATGATCGGAGGACTCGAAGCCGAGCACCAGCAGGGCGAAAGTGCCGTCGCCGGCCAGGGTGAAGCGCGCCTCGGCAGGGTCGATCAGGCGGCAGTTGGAGGGGTGGAGGCCCGACTGGGAGATCTCGCGCACGCACTGGGCACCGCGCTCGAAGGTGGGGAAGCGCACGCCGGCGGACGCGCGGAAGGTGGGGCGGGGTTGGACGCGTACCCAAGCCTCGGTGATCACGCCGAGGGCGCCTTCGGAGCCTACGAGCAAGCGGTCGGGGCTGGGACCGGCACCCGACCCGGGCAGGCGCCGCGAGGACCACACTCCGGCGGGGGTGAGCGCGCGCACCGACTCGACGAAGTCCTCGATGTGGGTCCAGAGGGTGGCGAAATGACCGGCGGCTCGCGTGGCAATCCAGCCGCCGAGCGTGGAGAGCTCGAAGGACTGGGGGAAGTGGCGCAGGGTGAGCCCGTGGGCGGCCAACTGGGCCTCCAAGGCGGGGCCGGTGGCGCCGGCCTGGATGAGGGCGGCCCGCGAGACGGGGTCGACCTCGAGCACGCTTGAGAGTCGGCCGAGGTCGATCGAGATGGCGCCGTTGTAGCTCGAATCGACCGCGGGCTCGATTCCCCCTACGACGCTGGTCCCGCCGCCGTAGGGGATCGCGGCGACGCGTTCGGCCGAGCACCAGGCGAGCAGGCGTTCGAGATCGCCCTCGTCACGGGGTCGAGCCACAAAATCGGGGGGATGTTCGTACCTTCCTCGAAACCCGAGCACGATGTCGGAATAGGACTTGCCCAAAGCATGGGCCGCTCGGTCGTGCGTATCGGTGGTCGCGATCTCTCGGAGTTCCTGGGGCGGAAGCACACGGGGGGGAGCGAGGCGAAGCGCGTCGAGAGCGACGGGCTGCTCGATCTCCACGGGCGGGAAGCCGAGGTGGGCGGCGAGGCCGGCGGCGGCGGCACGGACCTCCTCGGGCGAAGGCTGCTCGTCCTCGAATCCCCAACCCCAGTGCTTGCGTCGACGCTCGCTCACGGTCGGGCGAGTTTAGGGGCACAGATGTCCAACCGACGCTCTCCTGCTTCAATCGAGCCCCCCTTCATCAACAGCGCATCCCCAAGTCGACCGAACCCCGCGTCAACCGACCCTCCCCCGCGATCACTAGCCTCCTCCCCTGCGATCACTAGCCTGTAGGAATGGCCACGCGCGCGCATCCGCAGACAGACGAAGCGCCGGAAGTGTTGGCGCGGGGGCCCTGGGATCTCAGCCAGGTCAAGGCGAAGTGGCGCGCAGAGCACTATGAGCCGCCGCCCGAGCACAGCGCGGCGGCCGACGCGGCGATCGCGAGCCTGCGCGAGCGGGGGTCTCCTAGCCATGACGGGCTGGCCGCGCGACTGGTCGACTTCAGCCTGGGCCCGAAGGGCCTTGAGATGGAGTTGCAACCGCTGCGGTGGGCTCTGCGGCTGGTCGCGGCGGACGCTTCTTGCAGCGTGGCGGCGCTTTGTGTGACGAGATCGGCCGACGGGCGCTGGTTGGCGGGCAGGCGGGCGGCTTGGCTTGCCTCTTGGGCCGGGCGTTGGGCGCTGGGGGCGGGCGGCGCGGTGGATTTGGGCGAGAGCCCGGGAGACACGCTGGTGAGGGAGCTGCGCGAGGAGTGGTCGGTGACGCCCGAGCGGGTGAAGGGCGAGGCGCTTGTGATGTTGCCCCACCGGCTGGTGATGTTCGTGGGGCAGGCTTGGCTGGCCGAGGGCGCGGAGGTCCAGCCCGACCACGAGCACGACGAGTACGCGTGGTGGCCGGCGGACATCGACGAGTGGCCGGCGGAGGCCGAGGAAGGCCTGCGCAGGATGGCGCGGTGGCTGACCGAGTGAGCGATGTTTCCGCGTCGCCCGCGCCCCCCGGGCCGGCGATCGACGCGGCTGGGACCCATCCGTCGAGGGCCATCACACCCCCGGGGCCGGCGAACGCGGCTGAGACCCATCCGTCGAGGGCCTTCAGGCCCCTGAAGTGGACGTCGTTCTTTCACTCGTGCGTGTACAGCTCACTGCTGATCTGCGCTTTCGCGCTGGGCAAACCTCAGCCGGAGACGCTTGTGCTGGGTTGGACGCATGGGATTCTTTGGATCGGCATGTCGTGCGCTTGCATCGCGGCGACACGATGGCGCATCGTCTCGTTGCGTTTGGCGGTGGCCGTCGCAGTGCTGGGCGGCATCGGTCCCTTTTTCGGCAGTTGGGAGTTCGTGCGCGAAGGCCGCCGACGGGGAAAGACGCCGTCCCCGACTGTTAAGCAGTGTGAAGATCGCCCATGTGAACAAGCGGGAGAGGGCGCCTGAGGTCTGTCCAGCTGGCCAGGTCGCTAAAGTGGAGACGGATGGCCTCCGGCACTACGACCGAGCAAATGATCGACGTCGTGACCCCTGCCGCCGGCGAGTCTGTCACCGAGGGAACGATCCTCGAATGGCATGTCAAAGTCGGCGATTTCATCAAGGCTGACGACACGATAGTTGAGATATCCACCGACAAGGTGGACGTCGAGTTGCCCTCGCCCGCCAGCGGCACCGTCGCCGAACTGCTTGCCGAGGAGGGCGACACGGTCGGTGTGGGCCAGGTGATCGCTCGGCTCGCACCAGAGGAGGGCGGCGCCGGGGCACCCGCGGCCCGAGGCGAGCCGGCGGGCGACGGCAACGGGGCCGCGAGCGCTTCGGCCGGGGCACCGCAAACCACCTCAAACGGCGGCGCGCAGGCGGCCGCGGACACGGCGCCGAGCGACGGCAAGCGCGTGACCCCGGTCGCGGCGAGAGCGGCGGCGGCCGAGGGGGTTGACCTGGGGGCTGTCAGCGGGAGCGGGCCGGGCGGGCGGATTCTCAAGGCCGACGTGCTCGGTGTGGGCGGCAACGGCACGACCGCCACCACCAACGGCACAAGCGCCTCGGCGGCGGGCGAGCGGGTCGCGCTCAAGGGCGGGGCGGCGATGCTCGCCAAGTACATGGACGAGTCGCGCTCGATCCCGACGGCTACGAGCTTCAGGACGATGACGGTGACGGTGCTGGACGGGCGCAGGCGCGAGCTGAAGGCGGCCGGGCACAAGGTCAGCTTCACCCATCTGATCGCCTATGCGATCGCTCAGGCCGCGACCGAGATGCCGACGATGGCGCATCACTTCGAGGAGGTCGAGGGCAAGCCGTTCAGGGTGGACGACGGGCAGGTGAACCTGGGGCTGGCGGTGGACGTGCAGAAGAAGGACGGCTCGCGCACTTTGATGGTGCCGGTGATCTCCGATGCGGGCGGGTTGTCCTTTGGGGAGTTCGTGGCGGCGTATGACGCGCTCGTGGAGAAGGCTCGCACGAATAAGCTGACGGCCGACGATTTGGTGGGCGGCAACGTGACGCTCACCAACCCGGGCGGCCTGGGCACGGTCGCTTCGGTGCCGCGCTTGATGAACGGCCAAGGCACGATCGTGGCGACGGGCTCGATCGCCTACCCGGTCGGGCTTGGCGAGATCGGCGGCCAGATCGGCGCGGAGAAGGTCATGACGATGACCTCCACCTATGATCACAGGGTCATCCAGGGAGCCGAGTCGGGGCGCTTCTTGGCTTTGGTCGAGGCTCGACTGCAGGGTGAGGACTCCTTCTACGAGGGCGTGTTCTCCTCTCTTGGGGTCGAGTTGGGGGCCCCGCCTGCGCCTCCCGTGCCGACGGTTCGTCCGAGCGAGGCGCTGCCCACCCAGACGGGTGCGGCGCCGGGCGCGGCCCCCGACGAGCAGATGTTGCAGGCGGTACAGGCGGCCAGCACACTGGTGCACCGCTTCCGCAGCCACGGCCACTTGGCGGCGCATCTGGACCCGCTCGGCTCAGAGCCCGAGGGCGAGCCGCAACTGGATCCGGAGGCGGCCGGGCTGACGCCGCATGTGATGGCCCAGATTCCGGCCCGGATCTTGAGGATGTACGTGCCGGGCGAGACTTTGGCGGAGGCGCTGCCGCATCTGCGCCAGACCTATTGCGGGACGATCGCCTATGAGATCGAGCACATCTCCTCGCACAAGCAGCGTGTGTGGCTGCGCGAGCAGATCGAGTCGGGCACCTATCGGCAGCCGCTGGGCACGGAGGAGCGCAAGGCTCTGCTCAAGCGCCTGATCGAGGTGGATGCGCTGGAGCGCTTCATGCACAAGGCCTATCTGGGCCAGCACCAGTTCTCGATCGAGGGGCTGGACATGACCGTGCCGATGCTCGATGAGCTGATCCAGCTCGCCGCCGCCAACGGCGGGCACGAGGTCGTCGTGGGGATGGCCCACAGGGGGCGTCTGAACGTGTTGGCTCACAACTTGGGCCGCCCTTACGACACGATCTTCGCCGAGTTCGAGGGCGCCTCGACGCTTGAGGCGGTCACGACGATCCCTCAAGGCGGCACCGGCGATGTGAAGTATCACCACGGCACCCAAGGCTCTTACAAGCTGCCCGAAGGCGGCACGATCAGGGTCAATTTGGAGTCCAACCCGAGCCACTTGGAGTACGTCTCGGCGGTGGTCGAGGGCGCCACGCGGGCGGCCCAAACGTCGCGCACCGGACCGAGGACCCACCAGGACACGAACACGGCGGTGCCGATCGTGATCCATGGCGATGCTGCCTTCCCGGCACAGGGCGTGGTCGCCGAGACGCTCAACCTGCAGGCGCTCGACGGCTATCAGGTCGGCGGCACGGTCCACTTGATCATGAACAACCAGGTCGGCTTCACGACCGATCCAGACGACGCTCGCTCGACGCGCTGGGCCTCGGATCTGGCCAAGGGCTTTGACGTGCCGATCATCCATGTCAACGCCGACGACGTGCCGGCCTGCATGAGCGCGGTGCGCCTCGCGGTGGCCTTCCGCCAGGAGTTCGGGCACGACGTGCTGATCGATTTGATCGGCTACAGGCGCTTCGGGCACAACGAGTCCGACGAGCCGGCCTATACACAGCCGGAGATGTATTCCACGATCAAGACCAAGAAGCGGGTGTATGAACTGTGGGCCGACCAGCTCGTCAGCGACGGCGTGGTCAGCCGCGAGGACGTGGAGCGCACCGGGCAGGAGGTTTGGGACAACTTGACGCTCTTGCACCAGCGCTTGAAGGCGAAGATCGAGGCGGCCGCCGCACAGGGCACGGTCGAGCAGAACACGGGCGAGTACCAGCTTGACAGGACACCGAGCCCCGACGTAGACACCTCGGTGGCCGCGGCGCGGGTGCGCGAGCTGGGACTTGAGCTCTTGAGGGCGCCGGACGGGTTCACGGTGCACCCCAAGCTCGTCAAGCAGCTGGAGCGTCGCCGCGAGGCGCTTGGAGAGCGCGTCTCGACCTCCAGCGGCGCGGGGACACCGGGGGCCGACTCGACGGCGGCCGAGCAGTCGAGCGGCACTGGGCCGGAGAAGGCGATGGCGCGGATCGATTGGGCCCATGCGGAGGCGCTTGCTTTCGCCTCGCTGCTGACCGAGGGCACACCGGTGCGGCTCACCGGACAGGACACCGAGCGGGGCACGTTCAGCCAGCGCCACCTGGTTTTGCACGACGCCAAGACGGGGCAAGCTTTCTGTCCGATCCAATCGCTGCCGGAGGCTTTGGCGCCGATGGAGCTTCACAACAGCCCGCTCTCGGAGCTTGCTTGCATGGGCTTCGAGTATGGGTACAGCCAGGAGGCGCCGGAGACGCTGGTGCTGTGGGAGGCCCAGTTCGGGGACTTCGTGAACTCGGCGCAGGTGATCGTCGACCAGTTCATCGCCTCGGGGCTTGCCAAGTGGGGGCAGACTTCGCGTCTGACGTTGCTCTTGCCCCACGGCTATGAGGGCTCAGGACCCGAGCACTCCTCCGCTCGCCTGGAGCGCTTCTTGGCACTCGCCGCCGAGGGCAACATGAGGGTCGCGAACCTGACCACGCCGGCCCAGTACTTCCACTTGTTGCGTCGCCAGGCGATGATCGCCAAGCAGCGCCCGCTGGTGATCATGACGCCGAAGTCGCTGCTGAGGTTGCCCCAGGCGACCAACACGGTCGAGGATTTGGCCGAGGGCACTCGCTTCGAGCCGGTGCTCGCCGAAGCGGGGATCGACGAGCAGGCAGTGACACGTTTGGTGCTTTGCACGGGCAAGATCTACTACGACTTGGCCGGCCACTCCGACCGTCAAGGCAGCGAGGGCGTGGCGATCGGGCGCGTGGAGTTGTTGTATCCGTTCCCGGAGCGCAACATCAAGGAGCTGCTGGCGCGCTACCCGCGGCTGGAAGAGGTGGTGTGGGTGCAGGAGGAGCCGCGCAACATGGGCGCCAGGGCGCACATGTTCCCGCGCTTGATGCAGATCATGGGCGAAGGCATCCACTTCGGCTTCGTGGGCCGTCCCGAGCGGGCCAGCCCGGGTGAGGGCTATCCGGCCGCGCACGCCGCCGAGCAGAGCAGGATCGTGAGAACCGCGCTGGACCTGAAGGTGCCGGTCTCGCAATATCCGAAAAAGACTCCGGGCGAGCGCTGATGGGCTCCCTGTGGCGACGCTTCAGAATGATCATGCGTCAGCGCAAGCGCAAGCGTCAAATGCGCGGCTGAGCTAGCGCCCGCGCCAGACCGGGGAGCGCTTCTCGGCGAAGGCGGTGGCACCCTCGCGGGCGTCCTCGGACGTGAACACCGGTTCTGAGATCGCGCTCTGAAGCTCCCACATCTCCTCGGAGGACCAATCCCGCTGCTCTTGGAGGATTCGCTTGGAGGCGATCAAGGCCAAGGGCGCGTTGACGGCGATCTCGCCGGCCAAGCCCAGGGCGACTTCGACGGCGCCGCCGGAATCGGCCAGGCGGTTGACCAGGCCGAGGTCGGCCGCGCGCTCGGCGGAGATCGGATCGCCGGTCAAGGCCAGCTCCATCGCGATGTTGTGGGGAAGCGAGCGCGGTAGGCGCAAGAGAGCGCCGCCAGCGGCCACGAGCGAGCGCTTGACCTCGGGGATCCCTAGCTTGGCGCCGCGGGATGCCACGATCAAGTCGCAAGCCAAGGCCACCTCCAAGCCGCCCGCCACCGCGAAGCCCTCGATGGCGGCGATCAGGGGCTTGACCGAGGCGCGGCGCACGATCCCCGCGAATCCCCGATCTCCCACCCAAGGCCGCTCGCCGGAGACGAAAGCCTTCAGGTCCATACCGGCGCAGAAGCCCTTGCCCGCGCCGGTGAGGACGCCAACGCTGAGCGAATCCTCGCCGTCGAGCTCATCCAGAGCCGCCGCTATGCCTTCGGCGAGAGGCAGGTTGACCGCGTTGCGGGCCTCCGGGCGGTTGAGGGTGATCAGCAGAACTCCATCGCGCCGCTCGGTCAAGACGGGCATCGATGATTGGGGGTAGGCGGTCGTCGACATCGCTGCAGATTAGCCGCCCGAGAGCGAGGATGTAGACATCGAAAAAATGAATTCGTTACAACATTGAACGAGTTCGCGATTGCATATAGACAACTCCCCTGCCGCGCTCGCCCCGCCTCGGGCTAGGCGGCAAACAGGCGCAGCTCGGGCTCGCGGTTGCCGCGCAGGACTTCCACGTCGACCTCGACGCAGTCGATCCCTCGCGACTCCGCCATGACGCGCGCCTGGGGCTTGATCCACTTCGCCACGAGGACGCCGCGGCAGGAGGCCATCGCGGGGTCGAGGCGGATGCGCTCGAGGTAGCCCTCCAATTGACGCACCGAGTCCATCGTGGCCACCCGCTTGATCTCCACGGCGACCCATTCGTCGAGCGAGTCGCGGCACATCAAGTCGACGGGGCCGACGTCGGTGGGCCACTCGCGGCGGATGAGACGGAAGCCCTCGCCACACCAGTGGGGGGCGGCGGCCAAGAGCTCTTGCATTTCGCGCTCCAAGCCCTCCTTTTCGAGGGGGACCAGCACATCGAGCTCGTGCTCGACGTCGGTGAGGATCTCATCGAGCACGATCTCCAAGCGCTCGTCGTCTCGCTGCTTGCGCACGATCAAGCGCTCGATCTCACCGGCTTCGGAGCGCTCCTCTTCGAGCACCGTGGGCGGCGTCATCCAGTTCAGCGGCTTCACGTTCGGCGAGCCCCCGTCGGCCCACACCATGAAGGTGCCGTCTCCCTTGCACATGAGCAGACGCACCGCCTCGGGAAGGACGGTCGTGGTCCGACCGATGTAGGTGACCTCACAACGAGCGACGATCAAGCGCACCGGCGCACGTTATCCGAGGCGGCGGATCCATTGCATCGGCGCGGGTCATCCGAGGCGGCGGATCCATTGCATCGGCGCGGGTCATCCGGGAGTCAGGCCTCATCCGCCACCCCGGCCTGAGCCGCTGCCGACGACCTACTGCTCCTCGTCGTGGGAGCCCGCGTCGATCGACTCGCGGAACTCGCGGATGCCCTTGCCCAAAGCCCGCGCCAGTTCGGGCAGGCGCTTGGGGCCGAGCACCATCAGGGCGACGGCGCCCAAGAACAGGAGGTGGACGGGACTCTCGATTCCCACACGTTCAGGCTAGCGCTACGGCCGACCCGGCTCGTAAGCTCTCGATCGTGACGCAGGCTACATCGCTCCAACCGGGCCGCCCCTACCCCCCGCCCGCCGAGAGCGAGCCGTTCTGGCCGGCCCAGTTGACGATCGTCGCCGCGATCCTCCTGCAGGTCTCCTTGCCGGAGCGACTGACGGTGGGGCCATCCTGGCTGGTGCCGGGACTCGAGGGAGTCTTGCTGGCGGGCATGATCCTCGTGACCCCCAACCAGCTCGAGGACGAGCACCCGCGTCGTCGTCGTGTCGCGCTCAGCCTCACCGCGATCGTTACCGGGGCCAACATCTACTCCTTGGCCGCACTCACCCACTATCTGCTGCATGCGAAATTGGGCAATGGAGGAGGCCGGGAACTGATCGTGGCGGGGACGCTGATCTGGCTCACCAACTTCTTGATCTTTGGGCTGTGGTACTGGGAGATGGATCGTGGCGGCCCGGGCCGCCGCGCGGCCGGCCACGACAAGGCGCCCGACTTCCTGTTCCCGCAGATGAGCGACGATCGCATCGAGCCCGCCGGCTGGCGCCCGAAGTTCATCGACTACCTGTATGTGTCGCTGACGAACGCAACCGCCTTCTCTCCCACCGACACGATGCCGCTGAGCCCGCTCGCCAAGAGCACGATGGGCATCCAGGCGCTTGTCTCGCTGGTGACCATCGGCCTGATCGTCTCACGAGCTGTGAACATCCTCGCTTAGGGTCGCACCCATCCCCGGCGCGGCCTATCGTCCTTAGGTCATGACCTTCCTCCAAGCGACGCTCGAGCAGGGCGAGGCTGTGCTCAAGTTCCCCTACGACGACGGTCTGCGCCGCCTGTTGCGGGCGATCCCGGGGCGGCGCTGGGATCCAGGCGAGCGTGCTTGGATAGTGCCGCTGGATCCCGAGCGCGCCCAGGCGCTAGCCCTGCTGCTCGAGCACCTTTCCCAGCGCGCGGTCGTCAGCGACCCGCTCGCTCGCTCCTTGGCGCGGCAGCGCGCGCGACGCGCCCACGACGAGTGCGTGCTCGACGTGGCCCGTCCCAACGAGAGCTGGTGGCTCACGTTCGCCACCGACCGGGCGCCCGCGCTTGTGGCGGCCTTGATGGAGCACCCCGACGCCCACGAACTGCCGACGATCGGCCGGGCGCTGATACCGCTCGACGAACAGGCCGCTCGCTTGGTGGAGGATCTCCCTGCCGATGCGGGGCACTTGCGCCTCAGCGAAGACGCCGCCCACGCGTTGACCGAGGTCACGCAAGGACCCTCGCCGCTCGTCGGTGACGGCCCGATTGCGAGCCCTCGACACGGCGCCCGGAGAGGCGCCCGCCCCGGCGCGCGAGCCGGCGCGATGGCTTACGACGTAGAACTGCGCCAAGACCGTCGCAAACAGCAGTGGGCTTTGATCGCTGCCGAGCACGCCCCGCTGGCGCGCGCACTGGCC
>Ga0265338_10008237_pt1 | contig 12697 bp, 9 predicted proteins | sample 42126metaG_FD_193579 | JGI IMG/M metagenome (GOLD analysis project Ga0265338, IMG submission 193579) | Rhizosphere microbial communities from Carex aquatilis grown in University of Washington, Seatle, WA, United States - 4-21-26 metaG | ecosystem: Host-associated > Plants > Roots > Rhizosphere >... | reverse complement strand
TTCTGGCCTATCTCTGGTACACCCAGGTTTTTGTCGAGCCCGGCAGCCCAGCCCATGGACGAAACGTGTTCGAGAAGAAGGGCTGTGTCGGCTGCCACAGCGATCCTTCGAGCGGCGCTCCCGATCTGAAGAAGGCGCTGGCCGCGCGCAACGCCCCCCTGCGCCCCTTCTCGATGGCGTCCGTGCTGTGGCTGCACGGCCCCGCCATGCAGGCGAAGATGCAGCAGACGAATCGGCAATGGCCGCTGTTCTACAAATCGGAAATGGTGGACTTGATCGCCTACCTGAACGGCCCCGAGTTCCAGGGCTCGAAGTAGCAGCACCGAACCGCGACCGTCACGGAGCGGACCTGGCGGTCAGAGCGCTAGTCCGGCTTCTTCAGCCGCCACACGTCCAACGACGTGAGAGACGCTCCGTACACCGAAAGGCCGCGATCGCCAGGCTCCGGAAAGATCAAATCCGTCAGGACCACCCGGCCGTCGTCCGCAAAGACCTCCACCGAACACCGATCCAGCAGAATGCGCAACCGCAATACGCCATCCCGAAGTTTGAGCGGCGCTTCGTGCCTCGCGGCGAACTCGGGATGAATCGTGAGAGCGCCGGAATGCCTGCGGTCGATATACACAACGCCCTTGCCTGCGTCGTACCCGACCCGCGTGCCATGCGCAGGCCCCTGCCGCAGCTCGACGCCCGTGTCCAGCGATCCCTCCGTCCGCAGTTCCGCCACGATATCGAGAGTCTCGGACCACGCCTGGCCACCCAGCAGCGCGTTCGCCTTCACTAGCGAGGCGTCCTTCAATTGAACGGGCGCCTCACGCAGCCGTTCGATCTCGCGAACCGGATTCTGTACCAGCCGAATGCCCTCCGCGCTCTTCTCCAGTTCGAGCGAGCGGGGATACGACATCTGCCCGCGCCACGGACTGGTCGGCAACTTAGCGGCGTACTTCCAATTGGCCATCTAGCCCAGCAGGATCCGCCGCCCATCGGCAGCCGGCACGCCAGACCACGTTTGCGCCGCATAGAAATCCGCGCCGCGATCCACCCACAGCACCTCATCCGAGGAGTTCTCGTTGACGAATTTCTCTCCGTCGAATCGGCCCACGAAGTACTGGGTGCCGGACCCGCCCGCCGCCGCGTGGTCGCCGACTCCGACCACCAGAACCCACCTGCTCTCCCCCTTGACGTTCGCCACCGGCAGCTCGAAAAAACTCGGGCACTCCCAGTTGGGAACGCCCCGCGCCCCGGCCGGCCCAAATTCGCTGAGCCGCACCCACGCCTTCAGATCGGTCGACGAGTAGAAGCGCACCTGGTGGGCCGTGGCGAGAGAAACCACCATGATCCAGCGCTGGGATGCCTCGTGCCAGAAGACCATAGGATCGCGGAACTCCGCCGCGCGAATATCAATCACGGGGTTGCCCGCATACTTGGTCCAGGTGCGTCCGCGATCGGTGCTGTATGCGATGTTCTGCGTCTGCAAGCCGGGGCTGTGGCCGGTGTAGATGGCAACCAGCGGCGCCACGCCGTCCTTGCCAAATCCGCTCGTATTCCGCGAATCCACCACGGCCGACCCGGAGAAGATCATGACGCCCTTCTCCTCCGCCAGCGCAACCGGCAGTTCGCGCCAGCTGGTCAGGTCCCTGCTGACGGCGTGCCCCCAGCTCATGTGCCCCCATTGATCGCCGAAGGGATTGAACTGGAAGAACAGGTGATACTCGGATCCGTCGTAAACCAGGCCGTTCGGATCGTTGGTCCAGTTCTTCGCGGGACTGAAGTGAAACTGCGGCCTGTAGATGTCCGTGGGCGCCGGAGCCGACAGTGCGAGTGCGGCGGCCAGGGTCACAAACGCCCGCGTCATGACTTCGCCGGAACCAACGCTTTCGTTGCTCCCGTGGTGATGCCGCCGTCCACCAACAGAGTCTGGCCCGTCACGTAGCGGCTCTCCTCCGACGCCAGGAAGACGATCGCGCCATCCAAATCGTTGGGCCGCCCCGGCCGCTTGAGCGGGATCCGGTCGCAGATGTATTCCACCCAAGCCTGGTTCTCGTACAGAACTTTGTTCTGCTCCGTGCGGAACCACCCCGGCGCCAGGCAATTCACGGTAATCCCCTGCGAGCCCCACTCGTCCGCCAGGCTCATCGTCAACTGTTTGACGCCGCCGCGGCTCGCGCTGTACGGCGCGAGTCCAGCGAACCCGAACACGCTGGTCACGGAACCGATGTTGACGATCCGCCCGTACCCTCGCGGAATCATCTTGCGCGCGATCGCCTGCGCCACGAAGAACGTCCCGCGCAAGTTCGTATTCACGATCAGGTCCCAGTCTTCCGGAGTAACTTCCAGCGCCGGTTTGCGCACGTTGCAGCCCGCGTTGTTCACCAGGATGTCGATCTTCCCGTACGCCGCCTCGGCCGCTTCCGCCATCTTCTGGATGCTGCCGAAGTCGCGCACGTCGAGCGCCACCGGCACCGCGCGCCGCCCAATCACTTCCACTTCCTTCTGGAACTCACCCAGCGACGCCAGCGTGCGGCTCGTGATCACCAGGTCCGCGCCCGCACGCGCCAGGGCCCTCCCGAAGTACTGTCCCAACCCGCGACTGGCGCCAGTGACCAAGGCCACGCGCCCACTCAGATCAAAAAACTCGCCCATTTCGCCGCTCCTCTCTTATGGCTGCACGATGACTTTCATCAGGTTCGCCTCGCGCCGATAGAGCCGGTCAAACCACGAGGCCGCCTGTTCGAGCGGAGTGCGCGCGCTGATCAGCCCGTCCACCCGAATCGCGCCGCTCGAAAGCAGCCGGATGCAGGCCGGATATTCGCCCGCCGACGCGCACGATCCCTGCAAGCGGATCTGCCGCGTCACCACCGATTGAAGCGGCACGTCCACCTGCGGGCTGAAATTGCCGATCAGCGTCACGGCGCCGCCCTTACGCACGCACGCGATCGCCGTGCGAATCGGATCGGTGGCCCCCACCGCTTCAAGCGCCGCATCCGCGCCCCGCCCTTCCGTCGCCGCAATCACCGCGGCCGGAGCGTCGCCTGTGCTCGAGTTCAACACCATCGAAGCGCCCGCGCCGGTCGCCATCCGCAGTCTGGCCTCGTCCACGTCGATCGCGATCACGCGCTCGAACCCCGCGCTTCGTGCCGCCTGGATCGTGAGCAGGCCGATCATCCCGCACCCGACCACCACGGCCGTGTCCCCCAGCGCGTGCGGAGTCAGATTCACCGCATGCACGGCCACCGAGACGGCTTCGATCATGGCGGCGTGATCGAACGACAGCGATTCCGGCAAACGGTACAAAATGTTCGTGGGGACGGCGACATACTCCGCAAACGCCCCGTGGCGCCGGTAGTCGCCGCACGAGACGCCCAGCACCTGCCGGCGGTCGCACAGGTTGACCTCGCCGCGCCGGCAGAAGTAGCACGACCCGCAACTCACCGTCGAATCGAAGGTAACCCGGTCGCCCGCCGCCCACCCGCTCACATCCCGCCCTGTGCGCGCGATAACCCCGGCCGCCTCATGCCCCATCACCACCGGAGGTATCCTGCGGCCCGTCGAACCGTCCATCCCGTGCACGTCACTGCCGCAAATCCCACATGCCCGCACCTGAACCAGGACATCGTTCGGCCCAAGCTCCGGCTCCGGAAAATCGGCCATCTCCAAATGCATGTATTCGGTCAGCAGTAGTGCTCTCATATCGCCCCCAAGCCAAACACAATGGCCACGAATGAACACGAATGGACACGAATGAAAACAACAAGTCCTTTCTTGTCTTTCTTATTCGTGTCCATTCGTGTTCATTCGTGGCCAGTAAGGTTTTTGCCGTTCCCCGTTACTCGAACACCCCCTCCACCGGCACCACCCGCACGTCTTCCGGCTTCCAGTCCAACCGCCAGCTCTCGATGATCTTGTCTTCCGCCATCACCTCTGGCGGCTTCGGAGAGTTGTACTTCATCGGCGAAACCTCGTTGGCCAGGAACTTCGCCTTCAGCGCCGCGCAGTCCTTCGCCACCACCACGACCTGAAGATCCGTCGATCGCAGGTGCTTCCGGATGGCCCGGTTCACGTCCTCTACCGTCAGCTTCGCCAGGCTCTGCTTCAGGTACGTGTTGTACTGCGGGATGCCATAAAAGTCGCTGTCGATCGCATATCCCAGTTCCGCGCTCTTGGTCTTCGTGAGCAGGTTGACGTTCTTGGTGACGAAAAGCCGCGTGCGCTCGAAATCCTCCGCGTTGATTCCCTCGCGGATCAGTTTGTCCAGCTCGAACATGGCGGCCCGCAACGCGAACTGGGCGGTCGGCGGCTCCACCGGGCGTATCCAGATCTGGAAGATCTGCCGGTGCCGCGCCAGGTTCGGCTCCGGCTCGAAAAGAAACATGCCGCGCGGAAAGTACTCGATATAGGCGTAGTCGCCGTAATTCAGCCCGCGCTCCGCCCGCAGGCGCGCAAACAGCCGGCCGCCGCTCTCCCGGTGCGGTCCGAAGTACGCCTGCGCCACCAGCAGCGCCGGATAATCCGGATCGCCCCGCCGGACGTCCAGCGGGAACCCGATCGAATACGCCACCGACCGGGTGTTCTTCTCGACCATCGTCACCTGGGTTCCGTGGTTCGCCTTCGGCGCCGCCACCGCGCCGGTCTTCTTCTCGCCCGCCGGCAGCTTCGAGAAATCCGCCTTCACCCGCTCCGCGAAGCCCTTCGGATAGCCGCCAGCCAGCCCGATCACCAGGTTCGCCTGCGTGAAGTGCTCCTTGTAGAACTGCTGCAGGTCCGCAATCGTCATCGCCTTCAAGGCCGACACCGTCCCCACGTCGTGATGGCCGTACGGATGGCCCGCGTAGATCGCGTTGTAGAGAACCTCCTTGCCCAGTTCCTCATCGTTGTTGCCGGCCAGCGACACCTGCAGGAAGTTCACCGCATCGTCACGGAGGCGCTGGAAATCCTCCTTCCGCCAGCCGGGATCGAGCAGCATCGACCGCAGCAGCCCGTAATAGGCTTCCAGGTTGTCCACGTGCGTCGTGCCCGTGAACGCGATCATTTCTTTGTCGGTCTGATCCGTCACCGCAGCCGCCATCGGGAACAGCGCGTCGACGATTTCCTTGTAACTCATCTCCCGTGTCCCGCCCCGCGCCAGCATGGCTGCGGTTAGCGCCGCCGCGCCCGGCTTCGCAGCCGGATCCTCCGCCGCGCCCGTCAGGAACACGATCCGGAAGGTAACCAGGGGAGAACTGCCCGGCAAAGTGACCACCTTCGGTCCTGGCGCGGCCGCCAGCATGCCCACCGTCAGAGCCGCCATCGCGAGCGCTTTCATTTCGCCTTCCCTCCGGTCAAAGTCACGATCGTCCTGCCGTCGGTCACCAGATACTTCCGGGCCACCGCCCGTATGTCTTCCGGCGTCACCGAGTCGTACACCTCGTACAGCCGGTTGACCGTTTCCGGCGTGCGCCGCAACTCGACATACCGCGCCGCGGTCTGCGCCACCGCCTCGCTATTGTTGAGACCGAGCGCGAAGCCGTACCGCAGGTGCTTCTTCACGGCCTCCAGGCGCGCCGCCGGAACGAGCTGGTCCTTGAAACCGTCCGCCGTCGCGACCATGGCATCCCGCACCCCGTCTATGTCCGCGTCTTTCTTCACCCGCGCAAACACCGTGAAGAGGCCGGGGTCGACGTGATCCGAGTCGTCAGCGCCCAGCAGATCGACCTTCTGCTCTTCGATGACCAGCTTCCGGTACAATTCCGAACTCTGCGAGAAGCCCAGGAAGTTGATCAGGTCCAGTGCCGCCTGGTCTTTGTCCACATCCGTGTAAGCAGGACTGCGGAAGGCCACAGCGACCCAGGCGAGCGTCGGCGTGGGCCAATCGACGTGATTGGTTCGCGGACCCGCCTGCGCCGGTTCCGCCGGAATCTCGGCCCGGTAGCTCCCGCGCTTCCACTCGCCCCAGTACTTCTCCACCAACCCGCGCGTCGCCTCCGCCGTGACATCTCCGGCCACGATCACCGTCACGTACTCCGGCCGGTAGTAGCGGTCGAAAAAGGTGCGGCTGTAGTCGAACTGGTTGGGCATGTCTTGGATATCGCGCAGGAACCCCATCGTCGTGTGCTTGTAGGTGTGGCGCTCGAACGCCGTGTCCCGCAGCACCTCGAACATCTTCGAAATCGGGTTGGCGCTGTTCTTGTTGTACTCGCCCAGAACGGCCAGCGTCTCGGTCCGGAACACCGCGGGCGCGTAGTCCAGATGTTGGAACCGGTCCGCCTCCATCCGCAGCACCGTTTCCAGGTCCTCCTTGGAGAACGTGGTGTGATATGCCGTGAAGTCATCGGTGGTGAATGCGTTCGACGCCGCTCCCGCCGCCTTCAGCGTGGCCTGGTATTTCTCGGGCGGATACGCAGCCGTGCCGCGGAACATCAGGTGTTCGAACAAGTGTGCGAACCCGCTTTTGCCTGGCTCTATCTCGTTCCGCGAGCCGGTCTGCACCACGATGAACACCGACACCACGTTCGGGTAATCCGTCGGAATGGTGACCAGCCGCAGTCCGTTGGCGAAGTCGTGCTGGTCATACGCGTAGGGAAACGCCTTCCGTGGAGCGTCGGCAGGCAGCGCCGCCACCGCCCCCGCAACAAGTAAACAAACGATGCGCAGCATAAGCTTTATCCTACCCCCTCGCACCGGCTACCAGCACCGCGCGCGCGCGCCCCCGCAGCACCGGACCGCGCACGTATGCAAGCGGACCCCGCGGTCCCCGTTACCCATGGCCCTCAGCCATCGTCCCTTATAATGAAAGCGCCAGATGAGCGAAGAGCACCCCAGCCCGCCCCCGGTCCCGCCCGCCGCGAGACGCCGGTCCGTCCTCGGAGCGATCCTCGCCTGGCTCCGCGACCTGGCGGTAGCGATCGTGATCGCCATCGTGGTGATCATCTTCATTTACCAGCCGGTCAAGGTCGAAGGCACCAGCATGATGCCGGGCCTGGTGGACCAGGAGCGCATCTGCGTCAATAAGTTCATCTACCGCTTCGGGATCGAGGACGCCCACCGCGGCGACCTGGTGGTTTTCTGGTATCCCGGCGATCAGACCAAGTCCTACATCAAGCGCGTGATCGGCGTTCCCGGCGACACCGTCTGGATCGACCATGGCGCCGTGTTCCTCAACGGCAAGCGGCTGGCCGAGGACTATGTGCCGGAGCGATACCGGGACAGCCTGTCCATGCCTGCCCGTACCGTCGAGCCCGATCACTACTTCGTCCTCGGCGACCACCGCAACTCTTCTAACGACAGCCGTCACTGGGGCCTGGTCCCCCGCAGTTGTATTTACGGCAAGGCCGTGTTCGTTTACTGGCCGCTGGAGCGAATCGGGCCAGTAAGATAACTCACCGAACCGCGACCGTAGTAACCCGAAAGTCGCCCCCTGCGTCCTGAGATAATAGGATCGTATTTGCTGGGAGGTTACTCGCATGCTCAAACGGTTGCCTCTGCTTTTCCTGGTTGCCTCCATCGGACTCGCGCAGTCGTTCAGGGTTGGAGTCGAAGGGGGCGTCCCACTTACCAACGCATTCGGCACCCGGACCGTAGGTATCCCGGGGTTCTTGCCAAGCTTGCCCGGTTCCTCCAGTTACTCGTCAGCCGCCAAGCGCTACACCGTAGGCGCCACCGCGGAATTGGACCTTCCGTTCCACCTGGCTGTCAAAGCAGATGTGCTTTACAGACGGCTGGGCTTTGGCTCTAATTCCACTATCCTGGTCCCCGCTGGGGGTGGAGCGATGACCACCACCAGCGCAACCACAGCCAATTCCTGGGAGCTACCTCTGCTCGGCAAGTACAGCGTGGGCAAACTCGGACCGCTGCAGCCGTATGTCGAAGGCGGCGTCGCTTTCCGAGCTCTTCAAGGCGTCCAGCAGACCACTGTGCTGGCCTGCCCCGCCTGCCTCACCCCGGTCCACCAAACGACGCAAACGAACAGCCCGTCCGAGTCGAGCCACAAGTTCACCAAGGGCATCACCGCCGGCGCCGGCCTGGAGTTCCGCCACCTGCTGCTCGGAGTCTTCGGCGAGATCCGGTACACCCGTTGGACCGCCGACGCCTTCTCCGCTCCCGACGGCGGCTTGAACTCGCTACGGAATCAGGCGGACTTGCTGGTCGGTGTGACATTCTAGGTGGATGGTTCGAGCGCTTCGCACGTGCATCATCTGTCTCTCGCTGGCGTGCGCGGCCCCCGCTTTCCAGGCCACCGGAAAGCTGTCCGGGAAGGTAGAGGACGCGGACGGCCGGCCCTTAGCGGGCACTCGCGTCACGCTGACTCTGGCGGAATCCGATGTAGTGTACTCCTCGACCGTCACCTCGCCGAACGGCGCGTTTCTGTTCTCTGCCCTGAAGCCGGCACTCTACGACCTGACCGTTGAGAAGCTGACGCTGCCGAATGTCCGCGTGGATCCAGCAGCTGAGACCTCGCTGCCCACAATCCGCCTGGGTGCCACCCAGTCGCAGTCGCCGCAACAATCCCTCCAGACGGCTGACGACCGCGAGATGGGCCAACTTCCCCTTCCGCGACGCGACCCGTTCCAGCTCGCCGAAACGCTTCCCGGCGTCCAGAACAACGGCCGCGCGCCGCTGGGCATCTACGGCGAGTCCGCCTCACTCGCCAACGTCACGTACGACGGCATGAACGTAGGCCCCACCGGTCTCCGGCTCCGCGCCGATCAAATCGGCGAGGCCACCGTCGTCACCGGCTCCATCGAGGGCTGCGGCTGCTCCCAGATCGCCTTCAGCACGCCCAGCGGAGGCCGCCAGTTCCACGGCGCGGCGTACTGGCTGGCCCTCCCATCGCCCACGGCCGCGCAGTATTGGGCCGACAACAGCCGCAACACGCCCTCGGTCACGAGCCTCAACCAACTCGGCGCGAGCCTCGGCGGCCCGCTCAAGAAGGACCGCCTGTTCTTCTTCCTGAACTACGAAGCGGACCTCGATCGTTCCACCCTGACCCGCACCGGCCTCGTGCCCACCACGCCCCTCACCAGCCGCGACCCTCTGATGCAGCAAGTCCTCGCGCTCATCCCCTCGAATCCGTCGGGCACATACGGCGGCGTGCAAAACAACGGAAGCACCACCCAGATTGCCCTCGCGCGCCTCGACTATCTGCGCTCGCCGCGCCACAGCTTCACCCTGACTTTCGCGGACCGCCGCGGCACCACGGACGATCCCGCCGATTCCTCCGTCTTCGGCCCCAAGCCGACCACCACGATAGGCCTCTCCGCGCCCTTCTACTCCGCATCCTGGCGCTGGTCTCCCTCCGCGCGCCTGACCAACGAGGTCCGCGCCGCCGCCAATCTCGCCGACATCGACTTCCGCAACTCGCTGCGTTCCCGCTTCGGCTTCATCGCGATCCTTGCCGACCCGGCCGTCGCCGTCAGCCAGCCCATGGCGGGTCTCGACCCCGAGCGCCGCGCCGACCACCAGTACGGCTACCAGGACAACCTAACCTGGATCGACGGCAAGCACATCCTGCAAGCCGGCCTCTGGCTCCAGCAGTACCGGCTGAACTCCGACGGCTCCGACAACGGCCCGCTCGACTCGCTCACGGTCCCGCGCTACCTGGTCGACGACATCGCTCAGGGCACCATCTCGCAGGTGGATCAACGCTTCAACATCCAATCGCCCACATCCGGGTACTCGAGAGCCTCCCCCGCGCGCAGCAGGCTTTCCGCGAACATGCTCTCGGGCTATCTGCACGACAACTGGAAGCTGCTGCCCTCTCTCACCATCAGCCTGGGCCTGCGGTACGACTACCTCTCGCGCCCCAACGAGCAGACCGGCGCCGCCATCATCCCCGTGCTCTCCGGCACGGCTTCCGACGCGGTCTACGATCAGAACCTGACTCTCGCCTTCGCCTCCCACGCGCAGCCGTTTTACCGAAAAGACTTCGACAACTACTCACCCTATGTGGGCCTGGCCTGGAAGCCTTCCGCCAGGCTTCCGCTCGTAGCGCGCGGCGGTTTCAACATCGCCTACCTGAACGACGACCTGCTGCCGAACCTGAGCATCTACGCGCTGCAGAATCCATTTCAGAGCTTCAACGTGTCCACGGACCTGAGCGCCGCTCCGGTTCCGCTCTCCAAGGCGCCGGCGACGCCCGCGCCCGTGCTGCCATCGAGCCTGACGCTGGCCTCGCTGCTCTCGTTCGCCAACAGCTACCAACAGCAGCCGGGACCGGTCTATGCGATCGATTGGAACATCCGCACGCCCAACGTCAAATACTGGAACGTCGGAGTGGAATCCGCTCTCAAGGGGTTTCAGGTAGACGTGCGTTACGTCGGCAATCGCCTCGAGGAAGGTCCGCGCTCCATCAACCGAAACCAGGTGATGATGTCCCCGCAATTTCTAGCGACCTTCCTGCAGGTTCAGGCCGCCTTGAAGAGCGGCGCTCCCACCAGCGGATTCCCCGGCCTTTTGGGCGGTGGACTCGGCGACCCCTACGCGCGGTCCCTCATCCTGACCGGTCAGGCGGGTGAGCTGGCCCGCTGGTACCAGGGCCAGGGCTACAACGCCGCCTTCAATTACAACTTCCTCGGGAATCCGCTGGCGCCTCAGGGCATCGATCTGCTCTCCCAACTCGGCGTGTCGCGCTTCGACGCATTGCAGGTGACCGTCGCCCGCCATGTCGCCGCCGGCCTCGACCTCAACGCCAGCTACGTCTTTTCGAAGGTGCTGAGCACCCTGGACGATTACCGGCCCGGCGCCATCGATCCCTACCTGAACCTGCACAACCCGTCGCTCGAATGGGCGCCGTCGCCGTTCAACCTGACTCACGCCTTCAAGGCCACCGCAATCTGGGACATCCCTGCCCCGCGCCGGAGCCGGCTTCTACGCGGCTGGAGTGTCGCCGGAATCGTGATCGCCCAATCCGGCACGCCATTTTCGTTGCTCTCCGGACTCGGCACCTTCGCCTCGATCGCCGATTCCGCCGAGAACACGGTGGCGACCTCCCTGACCGCGGGCCAGATCCGTCAATTCCTGGGAATCCGCAAGGGCTCCGGCGGAACCGTAAGCTACGTGAACGCACCGGCGGGTGCTTTTGCGGAGCCCGCGCCTGGAGCGCTCGGCACCTTGCAGCGGCGCATGTTCACCGGCCCCGGCGCGTTCAACCTGAACCTGGGCCTGCGCAAGACCGCCACCCTCACTGACAGGTTGCACGCCGCGTTCCGCGCCGAATCCATCAACGTCCTGAACAACGTGAACTGGCTGGTGGCCGACCAGACCTATCTGCCCGCCACCTCGTCCTTCGACAACAACGTTACCCAATGGAACACGCCCCGGACATTTCAGTTCTCCTTGCGCCTGTTGTTCTGAGTTGCCGATAACCCGCGGCCCGCGCCGGACGTCCAAACAGTAGCGGCGTTGTGCGAAGATCGGGCCAGAGGGGAATGGGATGAGCCCAGCAGTCCAGCCGTTGAATGTTGCCGTCCCCAGCAAAATAAAGCGCCGGCCGGAGCTCGACGCCCTCCGCGGCCTGATGCTGGTCTGGATGACGCTGACCCACCTGCCCACCATCGCCAGCGTTTTCACGAATCAACCGCTGGGATTCGTGTCCGCCTCCGAGGGATTCATTTTCCTGTCGGCGCTCTTCACCGGCAGCGTTTACTCCGGGCTGGCCCAGCGTGAGGGCGATGCCGCAATGGATCGCAAGCTCGCTTTACGCACGTTGCGGCTTTACGTCTACCATCTCCTGCTCATCGCGTTCGCCTTCCTGGCGGCGGCGCGTTTCGCCTCGCCCGGGCGCCGGCCCGGTCTCTACAACCTGCTCGATTACTATTTCGCCGCCGGTCCGAAGCGCGCCTTTCTGGACGCCGCGCTGCTGATCTACCGGCCGGCGCTGCTCGATATCCTCCCGCTGTATATCCTCTTCCTCGCCATGTCGATGGTCGCGTTCTTCCTGGCCAAGCGCATCGGATGGAAGCCGGTCCTGGCGGTGGGATTTGCGGTGTGGCTAGCGGCACAATTCGGCTTCCGGCAAGCGCTCTACGATTTCCTGTGCCGTAACGCCGGGCTGCGGGTTCCCTTCAGCGATTTGGGCGCGTTCGACCTTTGGGCCTGGCAGTTTCTGTGGCTGCTGGGCCTGTGGTGCGGCACGCGCTGGGCCGAGGGGCGGCTGCCGGTGGAAGAGTGGGCGCGGCGAATCACCGTTCCCGCCATGGTCCTCGTTCCGGTCCTTCTGGTATTCCGCTGGATGGTGGGCAACGGGATCGAGCTGGGAAACTTCGAAATCCTGTTCGACAAGTGGCATTCCGGTGGCATGCGGCTGATCAACTTCGCGGCCATCGCCGCGCTCGCGATTCGTTTTCAACGCCCGCTGGCGCGCCTGGCCATCGCACCGCTGGTGTTGCTGGGCCGTGCCTCCATCCAGGTCTTCTGCGCACACCTGTTCTTCTGTTTCCTGGGACTGGTAATCATGGGCAACCGCTCGATGGTCAGCCCCTGGCAGCAGGCCGTCCTGATCGCGCTCACGCTTTCGGCGCTGTACCTCACGGCCAGGCTCTTCTCCAAGAGCGACGCACCGGCCCGGAGCACCGAACCGCGCGCGTGAGCAAGCGGGCCAGATCTTTCCGATACAATGGCCACCATGACCCGACTCACTCGCCGTGAGCTGTTCCAGTTCGTCTCGTCGGCAGCGCCGGCCTTCTGGCTGGCCTCCAGTGCAGCCGCACAGAACCAACCCGCT
>Ga0265338_10008236_pt1 | contig 12698 bp, 10 predicted proteins | sample 42126metaG_FD_193579 | JGI IMG/M metagenome (GOLD analysis project Ga0265338, IMG submission 193579) | Rhizosphere microbial communities from Carex aquatilis grown in University of Washington, Seatle, WA, United States - 4-21-26 metaG | ecosystem: Host-associated > Plants > Roots > Rhizosphere... | reverse complement strand
TTCACGCCCTGCTGGGGGAGAACGGGGCGGGCAAGAGCACGCTCTCGAAAATTCTCTATGGTTTCACGCGTCCCGACAGTGGATCGATTCTCATCAATGGCAGACTGACGGAGCTGCGCTCGCCGCGCGATGCCCGGCGGCTCGGGATCGGCATGGTGTTTCAGAACTTCATGCTCATACCGGCGTTGAGCGTGTCCGAAAACGTTGCCCTTTTCCTGGCCGACCTTCCCGCACTTGTGCGTCAAGGAGCGGTTGCAAAGCGCATCCGCCCGTTTGCCGAGCGGTTCGGCTTGTCGGTCGACCCTTCCGCGCTCGTCCGTCAGCTCTCCGTGGGAGACCAGCAGAAGGTGGAGATTCTCAAGCTGCTGCTCGCGGACGCACGGGTGCTCATTCTCGACGAGCCGACAAAGGTTCTGGCGCCCCACGAGGTGGAGGCGCTGTTTCGAGTGTTCGAAGCCCTGAAGACCGAGGGCTACGCAATCCTTTTCATCACGCACAAGCTGCGCGAGGTCATTGCGTGCGCGGACCGAATTACCGTGATGCGGCAGGGGCGCGTGGCAGGGGAACTGACCCGCGGAGAGGCAGACAGCGAGACACTTGTGGCGATGATGTTCGGGACTCAGGCCGCTGAAAGCCGGTCCGGCACGACTGCATTGCCGCAGGCGGAGCGCCGTGGCGAACAAAGGCTTCTCGAGCTTCGCGGCGCCGGCGCGCGCGCATCAGCGAACAGGACAGGGCTCCGGGACATCAACCTGGTGATCGGAGAACGGGAAATTGTCGGCGTGGCCGGGGTGTCAGGCAATGGGCAGAAGGAGCTGGGGGATCTGATCCTCGGCGTGCAGCCGCTTTCCACGGGCAGGAAGCTGCTCTTCGGAGACGATGCCTCCGGCTGGACCATCGCCCATATTCGAGAATGCGGGGTCGCATTCGTTCCGGAAGACCCGCTGGTCATGGCAGCCGTGCCGGGCATGTCGGTGCGGGAGAACCTTGTTCTTGGAACAGGGCGGCAATACTGGAAGGGCGCGGCGATTGACTGGCGCCGAGTGGAAGCCGACATGAGCGGCTCTTTCCGGAAGCTGGATTTCCCGATCCCGCGGCTGGACCCGCCCGTTGGCGCGCTCTCCGGCGGAAATCTCCAGCGGGTGGTAATTGCCCGGGAGATGGCGAAGGAGCCAAGGCTCATCGTCGCGCTCTACCCTACGCGCGGGCTCGACGTGCGCAGCGCCGCATCGGTTCGGAGTCTGCTGCGCAGAGCACGGGACGCAGGCGCCGGAGTGCTTCTCATCTCGGAAGACCTCGAAGAGCTCTCCGAGATGAGCGACCGCCTCCTGGTCATGTACGACGGCGAGGTGGTCGGGGAGTTTGCGCGCGGCGCCTGGCAGATGGGAGCGGTAGGCCGCTTGATGACAGGATCACGGGAGGTTCCTGGTGCCGGCTGACATGAAAGCGAGGGCGCTCAGCCGTCTTCCGATCCTTGCTTCCGTCCTGCGCTACGCTGCCATCTGCGTCGTTGCCCTGGGTGTGTTTGCGGTGGTCCTGCTTGCCGCAGGCAAGGAACCGCTCAAAGCGTACGCCGACACCTTCCACTACACCCTGGCAAATGCCTATGGATTCTCAGAGCTGGTGGTGCGCATGATCCCCCTGCTCCTGACCGCGGTTGCCGTTGCCCTTCCCTCCCGGCTCGGCCTGATCAACGTGGGCGGAGAGGGCCAGCTCTACATGGGGGCCTGGCTGGCGTCCGCGGGAGCCCTTCTGCTCCCCGGGCTTCCTGTCTGGGTCCTCCTTCCCCTTGTGACCGTTCTCGGGTTCGTGGGAGGGGCTGCCTGGGCCGCCATCCCGGGGCTCCTGCGCGCGAACAAGCTCGTCAACGAAACGATATCGACCCTTCTCCTCAACTACGTGGCTCCGCTCATCGTGAGTTTCTTTATCTTCGGACCCTGGCGGAGCGCGGAGAGCTCGGCCTACCCCCAGTCCGCGGCTTTCCCTGTGGCGGCGCGCCTGCCCTCGTTCTTCAATACTCGAATCCACGCGGGCCTGTTTCTCGCGCTCGCGGCACTGGTCCTTTACTGGGTGCTCATGGACAGGACGCGCTGGGGTGTCCAGATGCGGGCCATTGGAGGCAACCCGGAGGCGGCTCTGCGATTGGGCATCCCCGTGGGCGCTTATATCGTGATTGCGCTGGCCATCGGCGGAGGAATCGCGGGACTTGCCGGTATGGGTGAGGTTTCAGGAATTCATGGCAGGCTGCGCCAGGGCCTTTCTCCGGGCTACGGTTTCACAGGATTCCTGATCTCGTGGCTCGCCGGGGGCAGGCCCGTGGGGATAGTCCTGATGTCGTTTCTCTTTGCAATCATCACCTCCGCGGGGGACATACTCCAGATCACCCAGGGCCTTCCCTACGCGGTCGTGAACATCCTCCTTGCCATGCTGCTTTTCATTGTGCTTGGCAGGAATACCGTGCGGAAGTCCGCCAGATGAGCACGCCTCTTGCCCTCGGAGTGCTTGCCGGGGCGATCCTCTCGGGGACGTCGCTTCTGTACGCGACGCTCGGGGAAACGATCGTGGAACGTGCCGGCATCGTGAACCTCGGGCTCGAAGGAATCCTTCTCATCGGCGCGTCGACAGGTTTCGCGGTCACCGCGGCCAGCGGGAGCGCGTACCTCGGCGTCGTGGCTGCGGCGGCCGCCGGTGGCGCTGCGAACCTGATCTTCGGCTGGCTGGTGGTCATGCGCCGGGCCAACCAGCTTGCAAGCGGTCTGGCCATGATGTTCTTCGGCGTCGGGGTGAGCGCTCTGGTGGGCAGGCCCTTCGTGGGCTCCGTCATTTCAGGTCTTCCCAGGTGGAGACCGCCCTGGCTGGGGGTCCTGCCGTGGGTGAAGTCAACTACGCTCTTCAACTACGACCTCCTCATCTGGATCGTCGTGCCGGTTGCCGTGCTTGTGTGGTGGCTCCTGTTCGCAACCCGGTGGGGGCTGGGGGTGCGCGCAGTCGGTGAGAGTCCCCAGGCCGCCTTTGCTTCGGGCCGGAATCCCGCGGTGATGCAGCTTCAGGCACTCTTCGCCGGAGGCCTGCTGGGAGGCCTGGCAGGAGCCCACCTGTCACTGTCCCTCACACTCACGTGGGCGGAGGGAATGACGGCGGGCAGGGGATTCATCGCCATCGCCCTGGTGATATTCTCGAAGTGGCATCCGCTGCGGGCAATCGCGGGCGCTCTTGTATTTGGAGGAGCTGAAGCGCTTCAGCTCCAGCTCCAGGCGCGGGGAGCAGATATCTCGCCGTTCCTGCTCGACATGCTTCCCTACGTACTTACGATTCTCGTCCTCCTGGCGTGGGGGGGCTCCCGAAGGCACGCCGCACCCGCCGGTCTTGGCAGGACCTTTTACGGCACTGAATGAACGGAGTATGATGACTGGCGTGGCGTTGCTGCGCGTGATGCTCGTGGAGTGTTCGAAGGAGGTATTCAACATGAGAAAGATTCTGGGATGCATGAGCTTCGCGCTCATCCTGGCGGTTTTCATGATCGTCGTGCCCGGCTTCGAGGCGAATGCCCAGCAGCTCACCATCGGGGCGATCTACGTGGGAAGCGTCAATGACTACGGGTACAACAGGTCCTTTCACGACGCGCTGACTGAGGTCCAGAAGACCCTCCCCGGGGTCAAGCTCCTGGAAGCGGAGAATGTGCCGGAGAGCGCCGAGGCCGAAAGGGTCATGGAGGGCATGATCCAGCAGGGGGCAAAGCTCATCTTCCCGACGAGCTTCGGACACCAGGAGCCCGCGTTCAACGTGGCCAAGAGACACCCCGACGTGTACTTCTACCACGCGGGCGGCTGGATGATGTCCGCCAATTTCGGGAACTATTTCGGCAATACCCAGACCGCGTGGTACCCCATGGGAGTCGCGGCCGGAAAGATGACCAGGAGCAACAAGCTTGGCTTCGTCATCGGCATTCCGATCGGCTTTGCAGTCGGCAACGTGAACGCCTTCGAGCTGGGTGCGCGATCGGTCAACCCGAAGGCCCAGACCATCGTCGTGGTGACAGGCGGATGGTCGGACAAGGCCAAGGAAGCAGCGGCGACAAACGCGCTCCTTGACCAGGGGTGCGACGTGGTGGCAATGCATGTTGACTCTCCCGCCACCGTCATCCAGACCGCGGAGGCCCGCGGCGCAATGTCCATCGGCTTCCAGTCCGTCGAGGCGCGCGCCCTTGCGCCCAGGGGATGGATCACGGGACTGGGCTTCACCTGGGCCCCGTTTTTCACCGACGTGGCGAAGAGCGTCATCGCCGGCACCTTCAAGGCGCAGTCCGTGCACTGGGGTCTCGGGCCCGGCGGAATGGTCGCCATCGCGCCCTTCGGACCCTCCGTGCCGCCGGATGTAAGGAAGCTCGTTACCTCCTCCGCGGATCGGGTCGCAAAAGACTTCAACCCGTTCACCGGCCCCATCGTGGACAACACGGGCACGGTTCAGATCAAGGCCGGCGAGAGCTGGGGCGGGGACAAGATGGGCGACTTCAAATGGTACGTCGAAGGGGTTGTCGGCAAGGTCCAGTAAGGTATGAGCCTGAAAGAAAAAATCAATGCGGCGAACGAAGAGACCGTTCGCCGCATCACGGCCGGTGACCCCGTGCTGGTGGACGTGGCGCCGGCCGCCGAGGTGATCCCGGGAATGAGGGACAGGTTGATTCTGCACTCGGGGCCGACGATCGAATGGAGCCGCATGTGCGGGGCACAGAGGGGCGCCGTCATCGGCATGTGCATCTTCGAGGGCTGGGCAAAGAACCGCGAGGACGCCGAGCGGCAGATCCAGGCGGGAGAGATTGCCTTCGAGCCCAATCATCATCACGCCACAGTCGGCCCGATGGCGGGCACCATTACCCGCTCCATGTGGGTCTGGGTGGTGGAGAACAAAGCTTTCGGCAACCGGGCTTTCTGCCGCCAGGTGGAAAGCTTCCAGCAATTCGGGGACTATTCGCCTGATGCTCTTTCCACGCTGGAGAAGTGGCGCGACATCTGGGGCCCCGCCCTTCGCGCAGCCGTGCGCAAAATGGGCGGCGTGCCTCTGAAACAGCTCATCTGCCGCGCCCTCCTCATGGGCGACGAGATGCACAACCGCGTGGTGGCCTCTTCGAGCATATTCACCAATGCGGTGGCCCCCGCGCTGGTGGATTGCGGGCTGCCGAAGGATCAGGTGCTCTCGACGCTGTACTATGCGGGGAATCACCCCTTCCTGTTCCTCGGTCTCTCCATGGCGGCCGGCAAGGCCTCCGCAGACCCGGCGCGGGGAGTGGAGGCGAGCAGCGTGGTCACGGCCATGGCGCGAAACGGCACGGAGTTCGGAATCCAGGTCAGCGGCCTGGATGGGGAGTGGTTCACTGCCCCTGCTCCGCGGGTCAAAGGACTCTTTCTCCCGGGCTCAAAGGAAGAGGATGCAGGGCTCGACATGGGTGACTCCGCAATCACCGAGACCGTCGGCTGGGGTGGATTTGTCATCGGCGGGGCGCCGGGCATCCTCACCTTCACGGGAGGCACCGCGGAAGAGGCCCTGACGTTCAGCCGCCAGATGCGCACCATCACCGTCGGAAGAAGTCCCGACTATCTCATGCCGGCGCTGAATTTCGAGGGCACCGCCGTGGGCATCGACATCCGCAAGGTTGTGCAGACGAATACCGTGCCGGTCATCGACACGGCAATCGCACACAAGGATCCCGGCCACGGCATCATTGGGGGCGGCATTGTGCGTCCGCCCATGGAATGCTTCACAAAGGCCCTCACGCGCTTCGCTTCGAAGTACAAGGAATGAGGGCGGGCACACGTGATCAAGAGAGTCGTCGTCCGAAGGAATCGATACTTCGACTCCGTGTTCCTCATGCAGGTGGCGAAGCGGATCGCCGGACAGCCCGGCTTCCGCGACGCATCGGCAGTCCTGGGCACGGAAGCGAATAAGAAGCTCCTGGCTGAATTGGGTTATGGGAGTGGACAGGGCGGGGAGCTTGCCGCGGCAGGTCCCAACGACCTTGTTCTTGCCCTTGAAGGTGACGCCGCCGCCGTGGGTGCGGTGGCTTCGGACCCGGACCTGTGGCTATCGCGGGTCCCCGCAAGCTCCCCGGAGAAAGACACCGGGACGCCTGAGCCGCGGTCCCTTCCTGAGGCTGTGGCCCTGCGGCCGGACTGCAGCGTTGCGGTGGTCTCCGTCCCGGGGGAATACGCGGCGCGGGAAGCGCGCCTGGCCCTCCGCGAAGGCCTGAACGTTTTCCTCTTCTCCAGCAATGTGTCCGTGCAGGACGAGCTCGCGCTCAAGACCGAGGCGAAAGAGCGGGGGCTCATCGTGATGGGCCCGGATTGCGGCACGGCTTTTATAAGCGGAGCCGGGATCGGGTTTGCAAATGCCGTCCGCCGCGGACCGATCGGCATCATCGGCTCCACAGGGACCGGGATGCAGGAGTTCTCCAGCCTTGTCCACCAGGCAGGCTCGGGGATATCTCACGGCATCGGGACCGGAAGCCGGGATCTCTCGGACGCAATCGGCGGGATCTCGACGATGAGCGCAATCGACGCCCTGGAGTCCGACCAGGGGACGAAAGTCATTACGATTCTCTCGAAGCCGCCCGGGGCGGCCGCCACGGCGCGGCTGGTGGACCGGTTCCAGAGATGCTCCAAGCCCGTCGTGGTCTGCCTCCTGGGATCAGGGGCTGTCCAGTCGACGCGGAATCTCCGCTCGGCGGCCACCATTGATGCGGCAGTCGGCGCCGCCCTCGAGGCTGCCGGAGCAGGAGCACCCGCAGACCTGCTGGGCGAAAGCGAGCCCGTCGGTGAGATGGCATTGGCGCAGATCTCCAAGATGCGGCCGGGACAGCTCTACGTCCGCGGTCTGTTCGCAGGGGGCACTTTCTGCTACCAATCCCAGGCCATATTTCACAAGGCGGGGATCATCGTGCACTCGAACTCTCCGCTTCCCGGAATGCTCGAGCTTGCTGATCCCCGGGAGAGCCGGGAAAACTCGCTGGTCGACATGGGCGCGGAGATGTTTGTGGAAGGACGCCCCCATCCGATGATCGATGCGACTCTGCGCAGGCAGAGGCTTGCACAGGAAGGGAATGACCCGGCCGTCGCGGTCATCCTGCTGGATTTCATCCTCGGGGCAATCTCTTCCCGAAACCCTGTCGGGGATCTTCTTGAGGCAATCCGCGGCGTACAGGATGCGGCGCGCCGCAGGGGAGGCCATCTCTGCGTGACAGCCTCCGTCTGCGGAACTGATGAGGATGCCCAGGGATTGCAGTCGCAGATTTCTGCGCTGGTCGACGCGGGGGTGTGTGTGTTTTCCAGCAATGCGCGGGCTGCATCCTTCTGCCGGGAAGCCTCGCTGCTGCTCGCGCAGCGCAGGGAGAGGCGCTGATGCCTATGAAGTTTGAAGAGCTCCTCAAGGGAAAACCGGTGTTCGTCAATCTGGGCGTGCGGGATTTCGGCGAGACACTGCGGGAGGCGGGATACGAAGTGGTGATCGTGGATTGGTCACCGCCCGCGGGTGGAGACCCCGCGATGGCCGCCCTCCTGGATGACCTGTTGTAGCGCGGGCGCCAGTCGTTTGCGGCGGCCCTGCTGCATGCTCCTGCTCCTTCTTTGCTGCTCCGCGGGACTCTGGGCTGAAGATATCACCGTGCATGTCCGTGATCCGGATCTGGACCTGCCCCTGCAGGGCGCGGTTGTGTCGGCGGATTCCGTGACCGGCAAGACAGACGCCTCCGGCGGAGTCACCCTGAGCGTTCCGGACGGGAAGTCAATTCCTCTCGTGGTCACCTATCCAGGCTATGCCACGAACCGCACGACAGTGCCCCCACAGACCTCCACCGTGACCATCGACCTCCGACTGGCCAGCGTCATAAGCGGCCCCGCCTTGGTCGTTGAGAAGGCGAAACCGGACCAGACGGACGCCCAGCCCGGGGTGTCACACGTCATCCCCCGGGAGACAATCAAGAGCACCGCCGAGATCGGTGTTTTTGAGGACCTCACGGCTTCACTCCATTTGCTGCCCGGTGTCGGCTACAGCGGCTACTTCAACGCGCAGCCATCTGTGCGCGGGGGCGATCCATCCGAAACAGTGGCATATCTGGATGGCGCCCCCTTTCTCTTTCCGTACCATTGGGGAGGCATCGTTTCTATTTTCGATCCGAACTTCGTCGCGAGCGCCAAGTTGTCAGACGGAGTCATCTCGGCACGGTACGGAGACGTGCTGTCCGGGCTGCTGGAGGTCACTTCCAAATCCCCCTTGACCGCGCAGCCGCGGCTCAATGTGGGCCTGTCGACAACAGGTCTGGATGCGTACTTCCAGTATCCTCTGTCCGATCAGCTTGGGATTCTCGCAGGAGGAAAGATCACCTGGATGGAAGTCCCGTTCGCCGTGTCCGGTTTCAGCAAGGAGTTCAACCGGGTTCCCTATATTCGGGATGGGTACACACGGGTGGAATGGAAGCCTGCAGAGAACCTGGACTTGACTTCGAACTTTTTCTACGGAACTGACGGCTTTATCCAGACAAGAATCGGCACGATCAGTCTCAATCCTTACGCGTATCCGCAGGAAGACTACCGCGACCTGAACTGGGAGGCTTCGAGCGCGCTGAGGTGGCTGTGGACCGAGCACCAGCTCCTCAGTGTAGTGGCAAGTGTCAACAGCTACAGCCAGACGGTCAAGGCATCCGATCCTGCCGGCGATTTCGACAACGTGAGTATTGATGCTCAGGAGTACGCTCTGTCCGCGGAATGGGATATTGAGCTTAACGGCAGTAACCTTCTGGCACTTGGGGCGAGCAACAGTTTTCGGTCCGTTTTGAACAACTTCCACACTTATTACGCATCTGGCGAAGACGTTCCCATTGTTCCTCCTCGCGACTATGCCGACACGTGGAGCGGCTACGCCTTCAATCGGTTCAGCCTGCTGTCACGGCACCTCGAAGGGGAACTCGGCCTCCGCGTGGACGGCGTCACCATCTTCGGTGACGGGTTCAACCTGCCGACTTCACCCAGTCTCAACCCTCGCCTGCGGATACAATTCAATCCATTCACTGACGGTGGAAGCCTGAGAGGGTTGGAGTTTCACGTCGGCTCCGGTCTGTACTCGCAGATCCCGTTGAACGCATTCTATTTCTCCAACGATCCGGCGTTCGGCGTTGTCGCCCAGTCGCTGGACCCCGAGAGATCCTGGATTACCGAGCTGGGAAGCTCGCTTTCCCTGGACGATGGTTGGCGATTCTCCTTCGACGGCTATTACAAGGCCTACTGGAACAGGCTGTATGAGTTCTATTATGCGGACCCTGGGACGGGTAGATTAGCCCTTAACCTGTACAACAATGGAATCGGATATGCCACGGGAGCCGAGGCGATGGTGCAGAAGTTGAATGGCCGCTTCTGGGACGGCTGGATAGATTACACGTTCAACGTGACACGCTACCTGAACCCCTTGCCGGGCGGTCTTCAGGCCAACTCCGTTGGATCGTTCTTTCCAAATGACTCTCCTGTCGGCACGTGGTACTACCCCATTTATCAGCGGCTGCATACAGTGAACTTTGTTCTCAACTGGAAACCGACTTCCTGGCTGACCGTAACGACCGTCGGTACTTTTGCGACCGGAACCCCGCCTTTCCAGCAATTCCCGACTTCGACCTACTCCGATTCCGCCCGCACTCCAGACATATACGACCTGAATCTCAAGGTGACCTGGCACGGGTACTACCGCAACACCAGGATAGGCTGGGAGTTTTATGTGGCCGTCCAGAACCTTCTGGTAAATCTGTTGAGCTCCGGCACCGTTGCCAATGAAACGGGAGACCAGGCAAACTTCAACTTCGGATACCCTATTCCTTCGTTCGGCTTCAAGATGAGCTATTGAGGTGGTATGGTGAGCGGTCGCGCCTTTCCTGCCTGTGCCATCCTGCTGATCGCGGTCACCCGTCTGACAGGCTGTTCAACATTTGCGGCCCTGGAGGTATGGCACAGCGAACCCGGTGTGACCGGCGCCAGCCTGACCATCGAGCTGGGTTCAACTGAACCGGGGACCGAGAGTGTCCGCATCCATGGCGGCTCCATTGAGGGGGCAACTTTCACGGGCAATGCTGAGCGTACTCCGGACGGACGCGTTCTCTCCATCACGGAAATGCGCTGGTTCAGCAACTGGGCCAACGGCTGGACTGAGGCGAGACTCTCGGCCGCGGGGAAACTGCTGTTGAGCCCGAACGGCCAGGGATGGAGCATCTCCGTCGTCCAGCAGCCCCAGCTCGGCGCTCCCGTTGCAGCCTCGATGCGCTACTTCGACGACTATCTTACCGGCGAGCGTGCGCTGGAGGAGTTCACACACCGCTGGGATCGGGTCCAGGCGGTGGTCGACGTACTGAGGCAGAAGCTTCACGAGCGGTGGTTCGACTACACTGTGGCCCCATGGCAGCCTGGTCGGCGGTCGAAGGCCATGAGCTTCGAGGAGGCAACCCGGAAGTTTCTCTTTCCCGAGGTCTATGGTTACTCTGAGCCTCCAAAGCGGGACAGCCAGAGTGTCAGGGCAGAGGCGATCAACTGGAATGTCGACTATACTGCGGCAAACTTCCCGGAGAACTTGCGCGCCATCAGGAACTCCGGCACCATGCTTCGCGATTTCGAGGAATGTCTCGGATTGTGGCGGCTCGCCTACTGCCTGGACGAGCTGTGGAGTCATCGAATTGGAGGAATCACCTTCAGGCTCGTCATGCAGAATCCCTCGAAAAAAGCCTCCGACCCTCAAGGAAGGTCGAATTGACCCGTAGCGCCAACCGGAGCAGAAAGTCGACAGGCATCGCCTTAGGCATTTCAGCAGCAGCGCACCTTGTCCTGCTGTCGGCGGCGGCAATTCTTCTCAGGGTTCCGCAGATTCCGAGGCAGGAAACCCCGGAAATGCTCAGCGTCGTAGGTATTTCCGAGATCCTCAACCAGGACGCCTCACGTGGGGCGCCAAAAGCTATTCCGATTGTCCCGTCCACGGGCGCCCGTGCAGCCTCATCGTCCATGGCGAGCAGCCCGCCGGACCCGGTCTCTCAGACCGTACCCGAACCCGAAGCCCGCGGTGCGGCTTCCACGGCGGATTCCGGTCCTGCGAAAGAAAATGCGGACGCGATGGGAACAGGGGCCGCACACAGTGCTGCCCCTGGAAATGCACCTGCGGCGCCGCAGACCGCCGGCCCTGCCGGCCAGGAGGATTTTCTTTCCCAGGACAAGGTGACAGAAGTGCCCGTCATACCTGATGGCGAAGTCCGGGATAGAATCGACTATCCGCCGCTTGCCGCACGACAGGGCATCGAAGCCGTTGTGTACCTGGAACTGTATATAGACGAGCAGGGACTGGTGCGGCGCGTCAACGTGCTGAAAGACCCAGGGTACGGTTTTGCGGAGGCGGCGGTTCGCGCCATTTCCGGGGTGATGTGCACGCCTGCAAAGGCCGGCGGACATTCGGTTGCGGTTCGGTATCGTTTTGCGGTCCGTTTCTCGCTCAATTGAGCTTGCCTTGCCGCCCATTGGGGGGAGTGCTATCATCCCGGCGCGGCGACAAGGAGATACCAGTGAGCGTCAAAGACAGACCCTACCGTCATGTTGTCCTTTTCAAGTTCCGCGAACACACTGATGAGAGGACATTGCAGAGCATCGAAAAGGCGTTCGGAGAGCTTGCCGCAAAGCTCCCATTCGTGACGGGCTTCGAATGGGGACGCAACTCCAGCCCGGAGAAGCTCGACCGCGGGTTTACGCATTGCTTTATCGTCACATTCCGGGAAGAGGCGGACCGGGATGCCTACCTTCCCCATCCTGATCACCAGGCCTTCTGCCGCACGTATCTCGACCCTAACCTCGAGGAAGTCTGCGTCGTCGATTTCCTGGCCCGGGAATGAGAAATCCGATTCCCGATTTTTCCCGTCGCGGGAACATTGATTCACACTGCGCCCGCAGCAGGCAGTGACAGGGCCGGAGGTCGGACCGAAGTCAACCGGAAAATCATGAGATTTGCGCTGATTTTCGGGGATTCCTTCTAGTTTCCGCGGCATTCCCGTTTGGCACGAAAAGTGCATGATCCAGGGCATGGCCGCCCTGGTCTCGATGAATGGCATCACCAAGTTCTTTGGTCCCGTGAAGGTCCTCGACCAGGTGGACTTTTCCATCTATCCGGGTGAAGTGCACATCCTGGCCGGTGAAAACGGGGCAGGCAAGAGCACCTTCATCAAGATCCTGGCCGGCGCTTACTCGGATTACCAGGGCAGGATCGTCATGGAAGACCACGAGATCCGTCCTTCCAGTCCCCTGGATGCAAACAGGCACGGGATCGCGGCCATCCACCAGGAGCTGTCGCTCATCCCGTCCATGAGCGTGGCGGACAATCTCTTCCTCGGGCACCCCATGACCCGATCGGGCTTTGTCATGGAAAAGGCGCACCGCCAGAGCGCGAGGGAGGTTCTCACCCGCGCGGGGGTGAATGTGAGCGTCAACACGTTCGTCGAGGATCTTCCCATCTCCGTCCAGCAGCTCATTGAGATCACCAAGGCAATCCGGCTGAACGCGCGCGTGCTCATCATGGATGAGCCTTCAAGCGCGCTGAATGCCCACGATGTGGAAACTCTCTTTGCCCTGGTGCAGCAGCTGAAGAGCCAGAACAGGGGGATCGTGTACATCACTCATCGGCTGGAGGAGATCCACAGG
>Ga0265338_10008234_pt1 | contig 12700 bp, 12 predicted proteins | sample 42126metaG_FD_193579 | JGI IMG/M metagenome (GOLD analysis project Ga0265338, IMG submission 193579) | Rhizosphere microbial communities from Carex aquatilis grown in University of Washington, Seatle, WA, United States - 4-21-26 metaG | ecosystem: Host-associated > Plants > Roots > Rhizosphere... | reverse complement strand
GCTGGTTGAGCGGCAGCGACCCGGTACGGAAGTACAGCCGGATCAGCAGCTCGTAGCGGGCGAAGGTGAGGTCGAGCGGCGCCAGGATCTCGTCGGCCTGCTTGGTCATCATCTGGTGGACGCGCATCAGCGAGGTGACGGCGGTGCAGCCCGCCGCGGTGTCTTCCCAGCCGTTCTCGTTCCAGAGGTGATAGGCCTCGGCGATCGGGTCCCTGTCGACGTTCGGAGTCACGCCGGCCTTTCCATTGGTCACTGACTATCGGAAAGTAGACTACTCCACCACACCGCGTCAGGGACACCGTGCCAGCTCGGGGCGGCGCCAACTCAGGGCAGCCCGGGCGGGCGGGCCGGGCGCCGCTGCCCGGCCCGCCTCCCCATCCCCGGTCAGACCGTCGCGATCGGGGTGAGCGGGCTGCCCGCGATCCCCGGCAGCCGCAGCGGCGGCGCGGTCAGCAGGAAGCTGCTGCGGTTGTTCGCCCGCAGCCAGGTGGCAAGCTCCTGGGTGTACCACATCTCGCCGAGCGGGATGCCCAGCTTGAACAGGCACAGGTTGTGCACCGGGATCAGCGTGTGCGGCTCCGGGTTCGGCGCCGGCCAGCCCTCAACCGCGTAGTTGTCCGCGATCAGGGCCGACATCTGGGAGTCGGTGATCCACTCGAGCACCTCGGGGTCCTCGCCGTCGAGGTACGGGTACATGGCCTGGATGCGCGCCGCGTCGGGGTTCTTGTCCCAGTCGAGGATCTTCTGGGTGAACCCGGTGTGGATGATAACCATGTCGCCCGGCCTGACCTCGACCTTGTCGGCCGCGATGATCTCCCGGACGGTCTTCATCGGGACCGCGACCCAGTCCTCGGTGTTGTTCAGGTGGTGCGCCACGTCGATGAGCACCGCCCGGCCCTGCACCCCGTGCGCCGCCATGTGCTCGAGCCCGAGGTGCCGGGCGAAGGCGACGCTGCCGCTGCCGTCGCCCTTGGCGTCCTCTTTCGGCCCGATGACGTCCACGTGCGCCTGGTAGCCGTTGTAGTAGAGCGGCTCGTCGACGCCGTCCCCGTCGGCGTCGAACATCGCGCCCTGGTGGACCAGCGCGTCCCACTGGGTCGAGTACTGGGTCCACAGCGTGATCATGTCGTCGGACCAGACGTCGATGTACTCGGGCGAGATCGAGTCCTTGGCGACCACGTTGTAGAAGGTGTCCTGCTTGTAGGCCAGGTCCTCGGTCGGCCGGATGATCGGGGGGTAGCGGCGCTGGTTCAGCGAGGAGCCGCCGGGGAAGTCGAGCGGCAGGCTCAGGCAGAAGCTCTTGCCCGCCTGCACCTCCCTGACCCCCTCGAGCACCTTCTCCGAGGTGACCAGGTTAATCCGGCCGAGCTCGTCGTCCTCGCCCCAGTCACCCCAGGTAGAGCCTTCCGGCCGTTGCACCCATCGCTTCGCCACAGCTGACCTCCCTACTACTTTGTACCGTCCGGTCAGAACAAACGCTAACAGCCGCGGCGGCGGCGGCGCCACCCCTCACCTGGCCAGATTTCGCGTGGCGAGCGGGGTCAGCCGCTCCCGTTCATCATGACCAGGCCGATGCCACCGAACGGGTGCGGCTGGCTCGCGACCGCCCGCCGGGCCGGGCCCGGGCTGGTCAGCGCCGGGCCGGCGCGGGCAGCGGGAAGGTGACCCGCTCGGCGGTGATCACGAACGGCAGCTCGCCGTCCAGGAAGTTGGCCTCGTCGGCGCGGGTCCTGGCGTAGGCCTCGGTGGCGGCGCCCGCGCGCATCCCGGCGACGTCGTCCCACCAGGTGATGGCGAGGCCGTCGTAGGGCGCCGTGCCCGTGTCCCGGGTGCCGGGCGACAGGTGGGCCTGCACGTAGCGCCTGATCGTCGGGATGGTCGACGCCAGCGGCCCGTGCACCTGCGCCCAGTAGCGGTCGAACTCGGCCCGGTCCATGTCCGGCCGCTTGGTCACCAGCTCGTAGTTCTTCACGAACGAGGCCGGCACCGGCCCCGGCTTGGCCAGGTACGGCTCCGTCACCAGGCAGGCGATCGAGTCCGGGTCAAGCAGCGGGCTCGCCCAGGCACCGCCGAAGGCGGGGTCGGCCAGGCAGCGGGCCACGCTCTCCTCGTCGGCGAACTCCAGCTCGTCGATCACGTCGCAGGCGGGCTCGCCGCGGCGGTAGCCGCCGGGCAGCGTCAGCGCCTGGGTCGCGCCGCGCAGCCCGTAGGGCACGGCGGCCGACCAGTCGCTGGCCTCGGCGGCGCGGCGCCGGAAATCCTCGATGTCGCGGCCGGGGGCCCGCTTGGCCACCCGCACCAGGGTGGTCATGCGCTCTCCCCCGGGCCGCCCGCCAGCCCGGCCGCCGCCGCGAACGCGGTCAGCTCGCGGGGGATATCCGGGCCGATCGGCTGGTACGCGACCTCGGTGATGCCGGCCGCGGTGAGCGCGCGCAGCCGGGCGCCGATGTCGGCCCGGGGCCCGGTCATCGTCCAGCTCGGCAGCAGCGACGCCGCCTGGGCGAGCAGCGCCTCGTCGTGCTTGCCCAGGGTGACCAGGTGGCTCTCGTGCACCGCCAGGTGCCGCCGGTCCGGTTCGACCGCCTCCACCGCCTCCCGCCACTCACGGCCGCCGGGCAGCTTGTCCACCCCGCCGGCCCCCTTCGCCTCGTAGATGGTGTGGTAGGCGGCGGCCAGGGCCGGGCCGGCCGCGGCGACCGCCCGCGGGCTGGCCGCCTCCTCGCCGTCGTCCAGCACGGTGCCGAAGGCGAGCAGCACCTGCGGCCGGGCGGGGACGGAGCCGGAGCCGGCGGCGCGCTGGGCATCCTGGGCACGGGGGGCCCGGGCGGTGAGCACCCCGTCGCCGATGTCGGCCGCCAGCGCGCGGCCGCGCGGCCCGTCGGCCGCGATCAGCACCTCGACGTCGGCCGGGCGGCTGGCCGCGAAGCCGGGCGGCTGCGCCAGCCGGACCAGGCTGCCGTCCCAGCTCACCGCTTCGCCGCGCAGCAGCGCCCGCACGGCCCGCACGTACTCCTCGACCACGGCCCACCGCATCGGCCGCTCGCCGAGCAGCATGCGGCCGGTCAGGCCGGTGCCGAAGGCGGTGCTGACCCGGCCCGGCGCCAGGCCGGCCAGGGTGGCCAGGGCGGCCGCGGTGACCACCGGGTGGCGCAGGCTGGCCACCAGCGAGGCGGGCCCGAGGCCGATGGCACCGGTCCGGGTCGCCGCCAGGGCCAGCACCATCCACGGGTCGGCGTACACCGCGGGCGAGTCGTAGCACCACGCGCGGCGGTAGCCCAGGCGCTCGGCCAGCTCGATGTGGGCCGGCGTGTCCAGCGACGGCGCGAACACGCAAGAGATCAATGGCACCCCGGCGCTATCCATACCTTGCAACATAGACCAACCGGGCGACCTAGACCAACTGGTCGGTACAGACAATCTGGCTGCTTATTTGTTAAGGTCAAACTAAGTAACCGAGGGCGGGGAGGGCCTGGGCCGTGAGCGGTGCTGTTCGCGATGGCAGTTACAAGTGGACGCGCCCCGTTCCACCACCGGCTGTCGGTCGTCTTCACCTTCGCCCTGTTCGTCTGCCTGGTCGCGGCGGCGGCGTCCTGGCTGCGCGGCGGCACGGCCCCGCGGGCGGCCGCGGCCGACGCCGAGCCGTCCGCTGAGCCGTCCGCCGAGCCAGACGCTGTGCTCGCCCTGAACCCGGCGATGATCCTGCAGGAGGACTCGTGACCGCCACCGACCCGGCCCGGCCGAGCACGGCGCCGCTCACCGAGGCCGTTGACGTCGACAACCCGGGGTATACCGGGCCGGCCGGCCCGCGGGCCACCGTCGCGCTCGTCCTCATCGCCCTGGCCGGGCTGATGGTGGCACTGTCCCTGTCGCTCCTCGTCCCGGTGCTGCCGCAGCTCGCGGCCGCGCTGCGCACCTCGGCCACGTCCACCCAGTGGCTGCTGACGGCGACGCTGCTGACCGGCGCGGTAGCGGTGCCGGTGTTCGGCCGCCTGGGCGACCTGCACGGCAAGAAGCGGATGCTCGTCATCGCCATGGCGACCTTCGTCGCGGGCTCGCTGATCTGCGCCTTCACCAGCAACATCAGCGTGATGATCATCGGCCGGGCGGTCACCGGACTGTCGGTGGCGGCCATACCGCTCGGCATCAGCCTGGTCGGCACGGTGCTGCCCGCCAGCCGCGCCGGCAACGGGATCGCGCTGATCAGCGCGATGCTCGGGGTTGGCAGCGCGCTCGGGCTGCCGCTGGCCGGGGTGATCGCCGAGCATGCCAACTACCACGTGCTGTTCTGGATCTGCGTCGTGGGGGGCGCCGCCACCCTGGCCGGCATCGCCTTCCTGGTGCCCGAGCCGCCCGCCACCGGGCACGGGAAGTTCGACCTGCCCGGCGCGCTGCTGCTGGCGGTCGCGCTCACCGCCCTGCTGCTGCCGCTGTCCCAGGCCAGCGTCTGGGGCTGGGGCAACGTCAAGACGGTGGGCCTGCTAGCGGCGGCGGCGGTGCTGCTGGTGGTGTTCGTCGCCGTCGAGCGGCGGCTGGCCTCGCCGGTGATCGACATGGTGGTCAACGCGCGCCCGGCGCTGCTGCTGACCAACCTCGCCTCGGTCGCGGTCGGCTTCGCGCTGTTCGCGGTGCTTATCGGCACCGCCAACTTCGTCGAGACGCCCGCGGCGGCCGGGTACGGGTTCGGCTCCTCGATCCTGGTGGGCGGGCTCTGCCTGCTGCCATCGGGACTGTTCATGCTGATCCTGTCACCGGTCTCGGCCCGGATCTCGGCCCTGGCGGGCCCCAAGGTGGCGCTCGCGCTCGGCGCGACCGTGGTCGCCGTCGGCTTCGGCTTGCGGATCTTCCTGGTCAGCCACCTGTGGGAGGTGATGGTGGGCACCGCCGTCACCGGGGCGGGCACCGGGATCGCCTACGCGGCCATGCCGAGCCTGATCCTGCGGTCGGCGCCGCAGGCCGAGCTGGCCGCCGCCAACGGGCTGAACTCGCTGGCCCGGACGGCCGGCTCGTCGCTCGCCAGCGCCCTCGGCGGCACCGTGCTGACCTCGCAGACCATCCTGCTCGCGGGCACCGCCGTGCCGTCGCTTGCCGCCTACCGGACGCTGTTCGCGATCTGCGCCGCGGCCGCGCTGGCGGGCGCGCTGACCGCGCTGCTGATCCCAGTGGCGTCCCCCGCCGCCGACGAGGCCGCTGACACCGGCCCGGCCGGCCCGGCGGTGGCGGCGGCCGACGCGGCGGCCGAGGCGTGAGCGGCGGTTACCATGCTTGGTAGCGAAGACCGGACGCGGCCGGCGCCTCCGGGCCTGGCCGCTCGACCCTGACCGGAGGCCCTGGTGGCAGTGCGCCGGCTGAACCACGCGGTGCTGTACGTGAACGGCCTGGACCGCGCGGTCAAGTTCTACACGACCACGCTCGGCCTTGAGGTGCTGGCCGAGATGCCGGGTCAGGCGGCGTTCCTGCTGTCACCTGGCTCGACCAACGAGCATGACCTCGGCCTGTTCGAGGTGGGCAGCGGGCACAACGACGGCCGGCCCCGGGTCGGCCTCTACCACCTGGCCTGGGAGGTGGCGACGCTGGCGGACCTGGCCGCCACCCGGGAGAAGCTCATCGCGGCCGGCGCCCTGGTCGGGGAGAGCGACCACGGCCTCACCAAGTCGCTGTACGCCAAGGACCCGAGCGGCAACGAGTTCGAGGTGATGTGGGGCGTGCCGATCGAGGACCGCGAGGCCGAGCTGGCCCGGGCCACCGCCCCTACCATGCCGCTCGACTGGGACCGCACCCTCGCCCGCTGGGACCCGCAGCTGAAGACCGGCATCGCCGCCACCGCCACCGCCACGGCCACCGCCACCGCCGCCTCCCCCACCGGTCCCACCTCCCCCGCCGGTCCCACCTCCCCGACCGAGTTGCTGGCGGCGCAGGAGTAACGGGACACCAGACCCTACCCGCAAACCACTAGCCGCCTCCGTGACCGCACCCCGGCTTCTTGCTGTTATCCTGGCTGGACGGGCTCGTGAGCCGCAGCCGCCGCGGCCCGGTGATGATCACGGAGGATTACTACCGCGCCCACGGTAGTAATCCTCCGTGATCATGGTCGGCCTGGCGGCTTCTTGCTGTTATCTTGAGCGGCTGCGTGGCGCGGGGTGCGCGGGGTGCGCGGGGTGCGCGGGGTGCGCGGGGTGCGCGGGGTGCGCGGGGTGCGCGGGGTGCGCGGGGTGCGCGGGGTGCGCGGGGTGCGCGGGGTGCGCGGGGTGCGGGGCGGGGGCTGTGCTTTAGCGGGCTAGGTAGCCGCCGTCGATGTAGAGTTCGGAACCGGTCACGAAGCTGGCGTCGTCGCTGGCCAGGTAGGCGACGCCGGCCGCGACCTCGGCCGGGCGGCCCAGCCGGCCCATCGGGGTGACGTCGAGGATCGCCTGGTAGACCTGCTCGGACCCGGACCGCTGGCGCAGCGAGCCGGGGTTCACCAGCGGCGTGTCGATGAAGCCGGGGTGCACCGAGTTCACCCGGATGCCGCGCTGCGCCCAGCGCAGGGCGGCGTTCTTGGTCAGGACGCGGACCGCGCCCTTGGCCGCGTGGTAGGCCGGGGACGTGCCGAAGCCGCCGCTGGCGCCGAAGATGGAGCTGATGTTGACCACCGAGGCGCGCCCCGACCTGAGCAGCGCGGGGGCGGCGTGCTTCATGCCGAGGAACACCCCGGTCTGCAGGATGGCGATGCTGTGCTCCCAGCTGGCCAGGCTGACCTCCTCGATCGGCTCCGGCTCGCCGTGCACGCCCGCGTTGTTGACCAGGATGTCGAGCCCGCCGAAGCGCTCGACCGTGCCCGCGACCGCCTGCTGCCAATCCTGCTCGGACACCACGTCCAGGTGCAGGTAGGCGGCGCGGCCGCCCGCGGTGCCGAGTTCGCCCGCCACCGCCTGGCCGCCCGCGTCGTTGACGTCGGTGACCATCACCGCGGCGCCCTCGGCCGCCAGCCGCTGCGCGGTCGCGTAGCCGATACCGCTGGCCGCCCCGGTGATCAGGGCCACCCGTCCCGCCAGCCGTTCCATTCCGTTCCCCTCTGTCGTCAGGCGCCGTCAGCGGCTGAGCTTGCGGCGCAGCCAGGCGTTCCTGGCCGCGACCGTCTCCCCGGTCAGCCGCGCCCCCGGCGCGGCCGAGTCGAACGCGTGGAACCCGGCCGACCAGACGTGCAGCTCGCAGTCGCCGCCGGCCGCCCAGATCCGCGAGGCGAACGTGACGTCCTCGTCGCGGAACACCTCCGCGCTGCCGGCGTCGATGAAGGTCGGCGGGAGGCCGGACAGGTCGGCCGCCCGGGCCGGGGCCGCGTAGGCCGGCACCTGGCCGCTCCCCCGCAGGTCGCCCAGGTAGGCGTCCCAGCCGGTCTCGTTGCTGCCCCGGTCCCAGCGGCCGAAGCCGTCGAACTGGTGGCTGGACACCGTCTCGTTGCGGTCGTCGAGCATGGGGTAGATCAGCACCTGGGCGGCGAGCGCGGGGCCGCCCTCGTCGCGCCAGCGCAGCCCGACGCCGGCCGCGAGGCCGCCGCCGGCGCTGGCCCCGGCCAGCACCAGCCGACCGGGGTCGAAGCCGAGCTCGCCGCTGGCGCCCGCCGTCCACCGCAGGCCCGCGTAGCAGTCATCGAGCGGGGCCGGGTACGGGTGCTCGGGCGCGAGCCGGTACTCGACCGTGACCAGGACCGCGTCCAGGTCGGTGACCCAGTTCATGACCGGGCCGGTGTTGAACCAGCGGTCGCCCAGGATCATCCCGCCGCCGTGCAGGTAGCAGACGGCCGGGCCGCCGGGCACCCGGTCCGGCCGCTCGATCACGCTGACGGTCAGGTCAGGGGCGCCGGGCGGGCCGGGGATCACCCGGTCTCGGTACACCACGGGCAGGTCACCGATCACTACGGCCGGGTCGGTCGGCGGCATCGCCTGCCTGATCGCCGGGAGCATCGGCGGCGTGATCGTCGGCGGCCCGTCGCCGAAGGAGGCGAGCACCACGGCCAGCTCGGGGTCGAACGGCGGGGCGGCCGCTGCGTTTTCCGTCATCGGACGATCAGGTCCGCCCCGAAGCGGGGGTCGATGGCCTGGTAGGAGCCGAGCAGGCGAGCGTCGACGGGCGGCCGCCCGCCCGGGCGGCGGCCGACCGGGTCGCGCAGCCAGTTCCACAGCAGCCTGGTGTCGAGCGGGTTGTTGGCGGCGGACCGGCCGAACTGGTTCTGGTAGTAGTTGCTGGCCCGCGAGTCCATGTACGTCATCAGCCGCTCGGCCTGGTCGACCTCGGCGTTGTAGCGCCAGTAGGCGTCCTCGGCGACCTCGACGGCCCGCCGGCCCGACTCGATCAGCCCGCCGATGCTCTCAAGCGCGAAGCGGGTGATGACCTCCTGCAGGCCGATGACGTGCATGCCCTGCAGCGTGTTGGTGTTGGGCCCGTAGATCATGAAGAAGTTGGGGAAGCCGGGCAGCATGGCGCCCAGGTAGGCGCGCGCGCCGTCGCGGGCCCACAGCTCCTCGACCCGCTGCCCGCCGCGGCCGCGGACCTCCATCGGCCACAGGAAGTCGTTCGCGCGGAAGCCGGTCGCCAGCACGATGACGTCCACCGGGCAACGGGTGCCGTCCGGCCGCTCGATCGCATCAGCGGTGACGCGGCCGACCCCGTCGGTCACCAGCGTCACGTTGTCGCGCAGCAGCGCGTCCAGGATGCTGTCGTCTTTGTCGACCAGGACCGGCCGGGCCGACATCGGCGGCGCCGTCGGCGTCATCTTCTCCAGCAGGTCGGGGCGGTGCCCGAGCTTGGCCCGGAGGAAGGCCAGCCGCTGCTCCCGCACCTGCTTGTTGACCGGGCTGACGGCGTGCTCGTCGCGGAAGCCGGGATCGACCTGCAGCCCCCGCAGGCTGTTCTGCGGACGCTGCTGGTAGGCGGCACGGAACCGGGTGAAATTGGCCAGGTAGGGGAAGTTCCGGTCCAGCCAGGGGACCTGCTCGGGGAACGGCGCCAGGTAGCCGGGCGCCTCGTACACCCAGTTGGGCGTGCGCTGGAAGACGTAGACGTGCGCTGCCTCGCGGGCGATCTCCGGGATTGCCTGGTAGCCGGTGCAGCCGGTGCCGATCACCGCCACCCGGAGGCCGGCCAGGTCGAGCCCGGCGGGCCAGCGGGCGGTGTGGAACCACCGGCCGCGGAAGTCCTCGATCCCGTCCAGGTGCGGGATGTTCGGCCGGGCGAGGAAGCCGACCGAGCTGATCACCGCGTTCGCCCGCCAGGTGCGGCGCCCCTCGGGCTGGTCGGCGGTGACGACCCACTCCGCGGCCGCGTCGTCCCAGACGATCGAGCGGACCTCGGTGTGGAACTGGATGTCCGCGCGCACCCCGAATGTGTCAGCCACCCAGTTCAGGTACTTCTCGTTCTCCGGCTGCGGGCAGAACGGGTAGGGCTTCTCGAAGCCGACGCCGTACAGGTGCCCGTAGGTGCGGCTCGGCGTGTCCACCCGGGCGCCCGGGTAGCGGTTCTCGTACCAGGTGCCGCCGACGCTGCCGTTCTTCTCGAGCACCACGGCGCCGATGCCCGCGCGCTTGAGCTGCACGGCGGCATTCAGCCCGCCCATGCCGGCGCCGATCACCAGCACCCGGAACGCGGCTGCGGCCGGGGGCACGCCAGCCGGCTCGGACCAGGCGAGGCCGCGGGCCCACGGGTCGATCGCCAGCTCCTCCAGCCACAGCTCGAGTTCCTCGGGCGGGATGTCCTCGCCCGCGGCCAGCGCGAGGCTGTCTTGCAGCCTCGTCGCCGGGCCGGCCGGCCGGCCCGGCGCCCCCGCGTCGCGGTGGGATCGCAGGAACGCCGCCGCCTTGGCCCTGATCCGGCCGGCGTCGGCCGGGTCGGCCACCACCCGCATTTCCCGGTACCCGCCCACCACCATCGTGGCCAGCCGGGTGCCGCGCAGTTCCTCGTCGCCGGTGAGCTGGTAGAGCACGCCCCGCAAGGCCATCGGGTCGGCGTAGCGCACCGCGTCGTCGATGGCCGCGTCGTCCGCCGCGCCTAGTTCCGGCATCATCGCCGTACCTCCGTCACCGAGCAGTCATAGACAGACTTGTAGTCCGGAGACTATACCGGGAGTCCAGTGAACGGAAGATGCGTCTAGAATCGGATCATGCCCGCCACCCTGCGCCAGGAGCACCGCGACGCCACCCGGCGCCGCATCATCGCCGCCGCCCGCAAGGTGTTCATCAGCAAGGGGTACGCGAAGGCGACCATCGAGGAGATCACTGCCGCCGCCGGTGTCAGCCGGGCGACCCTGTACCTGCACTTCGATTCGAAGGCGGCACTGCTGACGGCGGCTACCGAGAAGATGCGGGCCGAGGTTAGCGCGGCCGCGGTCGAGCTTGCGGGCGTCCTGATCCGCGGCGACCGGGCGGAGCTGCGGCGCTGGGTCGAGTGGGCGCTCGGCTGGTACGTGCGGACCCGGCCGATGGCGCTGGCGGCCGAGGAGGCCGATCTCGGCCGGGACAAGCCGTCGGAGCTGCTGCTGACCTACCTGGACCGGCTGGAGCCGTGGGTGCGGACCTGGCCGGCCGAGCGGCGGCCGGAGGCGCGGATGCGGTTCGAGCTGTGCCGCGCGCAGATGCACACCTACATGTGGGGCAAGTCGCACGACCGGTTCGCCGGCCAGGAGCTCCAGGTCGACCTGTTCACCGAGATCTGGTGGAACACCCTCAAGGCGCCGCAGCCGCCGCCCGGCCACTGACCGCCGGCCAGCCGAAGCGGGCCGCCGGCCGGGCGCCGGCCGCCCCGGCCTACATCCAGCCGAGGTCCAGCTCGATGACCTCCGGGAGGCTGCGGGCCCGGGCGCCGGACTTGTCCTCGGCCACCGGCAGCGCGTGGAACTTGCGGCGGAAGTAGACGAACGGCATCTCCTCGCCCAGGCCCACCTCGTCCACCCGGCCGATCAGCACCAGGTGGTCACCGCCGTCCACCTTCGAGTAGGTGGCGCAGCGCAGCGAGATGCTGGCGTCCTTGAGGAACGGCAGGCCGTCCTCGTCGGGCTGGAAGCCCGCACCGTCGAACTTGGCCGCGCCGCGGGTGGCGAACCGCATCGCCAGGTCCGCGTGCCGGTGCTGCAGCACGTGGATATTCCAGCGGGACGCCTCGGCGAACGCCGGGAAGCACTGCGCGGTATTGGCCAGGCAGGTGAGCACCAGCGGCGGGTCCATCGACACCGAGCAGAACGAGCTGGCCGTGAAGCCCCACCAGCGACCGTCGGAGTCGCTGGTGGTGACGATCGTCGCCCCGCTGGGGAACGACGCCATGGCTTCCCGGAAGGCGGCGCTAGAAGAGGCTTCCACCGACATACCAGCGATCAAACCTCTCTTTGGACCCGTGCAGCCCGGACTCTGGCTCGAACAGGACACCGCCCGGCGAACGGATGTAGGTGAACACGCCGTAGCCGTTCTCCGGGCTGTCCCCGGCCAGCTCGACCGTGTACCCCTGGTCGACCAGCTCCCGGCTCACCTTGGTCACGTCGTCCACCCAGACGCCGACGTGGTGCAGCCCGGCCCCGCCGTTGGACACGTCGTAGTAGCTGCCGGGCGAGCCGTACAGCAGCTCGATGTGCACCGGCCCCTCACGGGTGAACGAGATCGTCAGGTCGTACTGCGTCGGGCCGGTGTCGGGGGCCCAGGCCTTCATCGGGATGGTGGCCGGGTCGGTCCAGCTCACCCCGAGGGACGCGGTCAGCTCTTCCTGGGCGGCCGCCAGGTCGGCCACCCGGATACCCATGTGGAACACCTCGCCCCACTGCAGGGTGGGGACGCCCAGACCGCTGAGGTCGGTCATGAAACCTCCTGCCTCCGATGCGGACTAGGCGAACGGGTTGGCGTTGCCGGGCGGCGGGAACGGCTTGTGGCCCCAGTGCTGGCCGGCCGTGATCTCGTAGACCGGCTGCTGGCCGTCCACCTTCAGGCCGCCGTAGCCGAACTCGATCGCGTACAGCTCCGGCGAGTAGACGTAGAACGACGTCATCTCGTCGTTGGTGTGCTTGCCGAGGCTGTTCATCAGCGGGATGTCGTACTCCTCCCGCCGGTCCAGCGCCAGCCCCACGTCGTCGAACGATTCGGTCTCCACCATCAGGTGGATCAGCCGGCCGGGACCGGGGACCGAGGTGACGCCGAGCGTGTGGTGCCGGTCGTTGCAGCTCATGAACCAGACCGGGTGGTCCCGGCCGCCCATCGTGTTGCGCTCGTAGAAGCCGAGCACGTCGATGTAGAAGTCCTTGAGCGCCTTGCCGTCCTCGCCGGTGACGATGACGTGGCCCATGCCCTGGTCGCCGGTGACGAACTTGCTCACCAGCAGCGGCGTCACGACCGGCTTGTGGTCGAGGATCGGGCCGTAGAACAGCTCGATCGGGTTGCCGCCGGGGTCGTCGAACCGGACGAACCCGGTGACCCGGCGCTCGTCCGCCTCTTCCACCGAGCCTTCGGTGACCTTGATCCCGTAAGCCTCGACGGCCGCCGCCACCTGCTTCATGTCGCGCTCGGTGAGCGTCTCGAAGCCGATGGCGGTGGCCCGGGCCTTGGCGCCGGGCGAGACGACAAGACGGGGCGGGTAGTAGTCCATCCGGTACCGCAGCGACTCGTCACCCTCGGCGTGCACCGGCATCAGCCCGAGGAAGTCACCCGCGAAGGTCTTCCACGCGTCGAGGTCGGTCGCATCCAGCCTGAGG
>Ga0265338_10008233_pt1 | contig 12700 bp, 11 predicted proteins | sample 42126metaG_FD_193579 | JGI IMG/M metagenome (GOLD analysis project Ga0265338, IMG submission 193579) | Rhizosphere microbial communities from Carex aquatilis grown in University of Washington, Seatle, WA, United States - 4-21-26 metaG | ecosystem: Host-associated > Plants > Roots > Rhizosphere... | reverse complement strand
ATTCTTCCGGCGCACCTTCCGCGGCTGGCCCGCCGGCCGCTGTGCCTGCGGCTTCGACTCGGGACCGGACGGCTGCGCGCCGTTGCCGCCACTGCCGTCGTCATCCTTCGGCAGCGTGCGGGAGCTGCGCTTGAAGAGATCGGGCGGCGGCGTCTTCGGCATCAGCCGCCGCGTGATGAGCCCCTGGCCGACCGTCCACAGGTTCGTCGTCACCCAGTAGAGGACGAGACCGGCGGGGAACCGCGCGATGACGAAGACGAAGACGAGCGGCATGAGCATGAAGAGCATCCGCTGCGTCTTGTCGGCGGTCGCCGACATGTACAGCGTCGAGGCCATCTGGCTCACGACGTAGACGACGAGCAGCACGTAGCCGCCCCAGTGCGTCGTCGTGTGCGCGGAGATCGACGGGATGAAGTGGAGGAACGAGAGATCCGAGCCCTTCGGCGCGTGGAAGTGCTTGAGCGTGTAGTAGAGCGAGATGAAGACCGGGATCTGGAAGAGCATCGGCAGGCACGAGGCGGCCGGGTTGATCTGGTTCTCCCGGTAGAACTTCATGAGCTCTTCGTTCTGCTTCGCCTTGTCGCTCTTGTACTTCTTCTGGATCTCCTTCATCTGCGGCGCGTAGCGCTGCAGGTTCTGCATCGAGTGGATCTGCTTCACCGTCAGCGGGACGAGGAGCATCCGCACGGCGACCGTCGTCGCGACGATCGCCCACGCCCACGGCAAGTGCAGCGGCGACCCATGGAACCAGTCGAGGACGTGACGCATCACCGTCTCGAGCTGGCCGATGACCGGAATCTTGTAGAGGATCATCGGACCGGGTCGAAGCCTCCGTGGCTCCACGGGTTGCAGCGCAGGAGCCGCCAGCCGGCGAGGAAGCTGCCGCGGACGAGGCCTTTCTGCCGCAGCGCGTCGATCGCGTACTGGGAACAGGACGGGTGGTACTTGCAGGTCGTCGGGAAGAGCGCGCCCCACGTGGCGCGGTAGACCCAGACGGCGGCGACCCCGAAGCGGTACATCAGGCGGCCGCCTTCGTCATCGCGAGCACCTCGTCCACGCGCTCGGCGAGCCAGTCGAAGCCGTTCGCCGTGGCCGCCTCCGCGAAGCCCGGCCGCACGATGAGGACATAGTCCTGCCCGGCCGGCACCCGGTCGAGGCGGGCATGCCAGAGCTCGCGGAGCTGGCGCTTGATCTTGTTGCGCGCGACCGCGTTCCCGACCGCCCGTGGCACGGAGAGGCCGAAGCGCGGGTCGGCCGGCTCGTCCTGGCCGAACCAGTAGAGGACGAGGAAGCGCGTCGAGACGGAGCGGCCGTGCCGGTACACCGCGTCGAAGTCCCGCGAGCGGGACAGACGGTTCGCGCGCTTCACAGGACGAAAGGTTACGCCGAGAGCCGCGCGCGACCCTTGAGTCGGCGCTTCTTCAGGATCAGCCGTCCGGCGCGCGTCGACATCCGGGCGCGAAACCCGTGCTTGCGCTTTCGGCGCCGTACGTTGGGCTGGTAGGTCCGCTTCACGAAAGAAAAGGGTCGAAAGAGGCACAAACGCTGGTCCGGGACCGGCGCGAGGGGCCAGTATAGACGACGATCGTCCACCGACTTGTCCACAGGCGCACCCCGCACAACGATGCGGAACGGAAGAGTTTCCCCCATACTTGTCCACAGCTGTGGAGGGATTGGAGGGGCGTTGAAAGCCCCTGCAAAGCGGCTCCTTTTTGCCCCCATTTGGCGCCCTGCTAGTGTCGCGTTCCGGTTCACGAGGGAGGAGTTGCTGGCAGGGTGGAGGACCAAATCGAGCTGACTGCAGAGAGCCTGTGGAGTGACGTTTCCGGTCGGCTCAGGAGCGCCCTCAACAACACGACGTACGACACCTGGTTTGCCCACACGGCGGGCGTCGCCCTCGACGAGGGCCGCTTCGTCCTCGCCGTCCCGAACGACTTCACGCGCGACTGGATCGAGGGCCACTTCCTCGAGCTGATCGGCGCGGCCATCCGCGACATCACCGGCGTCTCCCGCCGGATCGATCTCGAGGTGACGAGTGGGGCCCCGGCGCCGGCAACGGCCGACTCCCCCTCTCCGGCGGCCGCCCGCGTGGCGCCGGTCGAGCGGCTCGTCCCGCCGCACCGGCCCGAAAGCGGCGGCTTCAACGCGAAGTACACGTTCGACTCCTTCGTCATCGGCTCGTCCAACCGGTTCGCGCACGCGGCCGCGCTCGCCGTTGCCGAAGCGCCGGCCCAGGCGTACAACCCGCTCTTCATCTACGGCAGCACCGGGCTGGGGAAGACCCACCTCCTGCAGGCGATCGCGCAGTACGTGAGCGAGCACTCGTCGGAGATGAGCGTCCGCTATGTCACGAGCGAGACGTTCATGAACGACTTCATCAACTCGCTCCGCGACAAGCGCATCGAGGGCTTCAAGCAGCGCTACCGCACGTACGACGTCCTCCTCATCGACGACGTGCAGTTCTTTGAGCACAAGGAGCGGATCCAGGAGGAGTTCTTCCACACCTTCAACTCGCTGTACGAGGCCGGCTCGCAGATCGTCATGTCGAGCGACCGGCCGCCGCGCGACATCGCGACTCTCGAGGAGCGCCTGCGCAGCCGGTTCGAATGGGGCCTCATCACGGATATCCAGCCGCCCGACCTCGAGACGCGCATCGCCATCCTGCGCAAGAAGGTCAAGACGGACGGGATCCACATCCCCGATCCGCAGGTGCTGACCTTCATCGCCGGCCGCGTGTCGACGAACATCCGCGAGCTGGAGGGGGCGCTCACGCGTGTTGTCGCGTTCTCGTCCCTCACCGGCCGCGCGATGTCGGTCGAGCTCTCCGGGGACGTCCTCAAGGACGTCTTCCCGCAGGGGGAGGCGGCGGAGGTCTCGATCAAGCGGATCCAGGACCTCGTCGCGGAGCGCTTCAACATGTCCCTCGAGGAGCTGTGCGGCGACAAGCGCTCCCAGAACATCGTCTATCCGCGCCAGGTCGCGATGTACCTCTCGCGCGAGCTGACCGATTCGTCCCTGCCCAAGATCGGCAAGGAGTTCGGGGGCCGCGACCACACCACGGTCATCCACGCCACCTCGAAGATCGCCCGGCTCATCCGTGAGGACAGGTCTGTGTACAACCTCGTCCAAGAGCTCACCGCACGGGTGAAGCAGGTCCGTTGAGGTCACGCCCTGTGGAGCGCGTCCTTTCGTCCCCAGGCCCTCTCCCAGGCGTCCGCGGCTCAGTCAGACGCTTTGCGCCCAACGTCCCCGTCGTCCACACTCCCTATTACTTCTACAAGGATTTCTAAGATGATTGAAACTGACATCGTGGTGAGTGCCGGACTGAGGATTACGTGCTCGAAGGACGATCTGGCGCAGGCGCTGGGTGTCGTTTCGCGTGCGCTGTCGACGAGGACGTCTGTGCAGATCCTGTCGGGGATCCTGCTCGAGGCCCGGGGCGCGGAGCTGCGACTCGCGGCGACCGACATGGAGGTGTCGCTGCGAGCGACCGTACCCGCACAGATCGAGGGCGACGGGTCGATCGTCCTTCCCGGCAAGACGCTCGTCGACATCGCACGGCTGCTTCCGGGCGACGAGGTGACGATCGAGCACAAGCCGTCCGAGTCCGTCGTGCACGTGACGGCCGGCAGCGCGAGCTACACGCTCAACACGTACAACGCCGAAGACTTCCCGCGGTTGCCCGAGGTCGATGCGGTTGCGACGTTCGCAGTCGACCGGGAGTCGCTGCTCGAGACGATCGCCCGCGTGGCTCGCGCCGCGTCGCGCGACGAGTCGCGCCCGGTGCTCACCGGCATCCTCGTGCAGTTCGGCAGCGGCAAGCTCGTCATGGCGGCGACGGACTCGTACCGGCTTGCCGTGAAGGAGACCACGTTCTCGGGCAACGTCCCCGATCTCGAGGCCATCGTCCCGGGCCGCTCGTTGCAGGAGCTCGCGCGCATCGCCGGCTCCGGAGACGAGGTCGAGATCGGCGTGCAGGAGAACCAGGTGCTCTTTGCCACCGACGGCGTCTGGCTCACGACGCGCCGCATCGACGGTCAGTTCCCGAACTTCCGTCAGCTTTTGCCCGAGTCGTTCGAGTACGAGCTCAACATCCCGCGTGTGGAGCTGCTCGACGTCATCCGCCGTGCGTCCGTGATGATCCAGCGCTCGACCCCGCTCCAGCTTCGCTTCGCCGAGGGGGAGCTCACCGTCCTCGCCCGGACGCACGAGGTCGGCGAGTCGCAGGAGTCGATGCCGGTCGCGTTCACCGGCGACACGCTCGAGATCGGCTTCAACGCGGACTTCCTCCGCGACGGTCTCGAGCTGCTCGACACCGAGGACGTGCGGCTGAAGCTCATCAGCCCGCTGCGGCCGGCCGTGATCCAGGGCGAGGGGGACGACTTCACGTACCTCGTCATGCCGATCCGCCTGCCCGGCTAACTCGCTGATCGTCGAGACGGTCTCGCTCCGCAGCTTCCGGTCGTACGAACGGCTCGAGCTTCGCCTCGAGCCGGGGCTCGTGCTCGCCACCGGGCCGAACGGCGCCGGCAAGACGAACCTCCTCGAGGCGCTCCACGTCGGGACGCAGGGCTTCTCGCCGCGCACGCGAACCGACCGGCAGCTCGTGCGCTTCGGCGACGCCGCCGCGCGGATCGCGGTGCGCGGCCGCCGGCTCGACGTTCCGGTCGAGATCGAGCTGACGCTCGAGGTCGGCGTTGCGAAGCAGGCGAAGCTCAACGGCGCCCCCTTGCGGACCGTCGAGCACCTGCGGAGCGAGCTGACGACGCTCGTGTTCACCCCGGACCGGCTCGGCGTCGTGAAGGGTGCGCCCGCAGCTCGCCGCGCGTACTTCGACCGCGCGCTCGGCCGTCTTTCGCCGGCACGCGCGCAGCTGCCGGCCGACTACGGCGCCGCGGTCGCGCAGCGCAACGCGTCCCTGCGCCGCATCGGTGCGGGGGCTTCGTCGCGCGCTGCGCTCGAGCCGTGGACGGAGCAAGTGGTCGAGCTCGGGCTCGCGCTCGTCGCGGCGCGCAAGGAGATGCTCGCGCTGCTCGCACCACCCTTCGTCGTCCACGCGGCGGCGCTCGGTCTCGACGACGGTGAGCTGCGCTACGTCGGCGATCCGCCGACCGTCGAGCAGCTGGAGGCGCGGCTCGACCGCGATCTCGACCGCGCCGTCACGGGGCTCGGCCCGCATCTCGACGACGTCGTCATCGCTTCCGGTACGCGTGAGCTGCGTGAGTTCGGGTCGCAGGGCGAGCAGCGGCTCGCGGTCCTGGCGCTCCTGCTCGCAGAGGCGGAGCTCATCTCGGAGCGCCGCGGTGTCCCGCCTCTGCTCCTGCTCGACGACGTGCTCTCGGAGCTCGACCCCGCCCGGCGACGGATTCTCGCCGAGCGCGTCGTGCGCACGGGGCAGACGCTCATCACGGCGACCGACCGGGCGATGCTGCCGGCCGACCCGGACCAGCTCGTGGAGGTGAGCGGTGGAACCGCTCGGTGACGACGTCCGCCGCGAGCTCGGTCGCTTCGGCCCGCAGGGCGGCATCGGCGACGTGGTCGCCGCTTGGCCCGCCGCCGTCGGCGAGGAGATCGCGCGCAGCGCGTGGCCGGCGCGATTCCAGCGTGACGGGACACTGATCGTGCACGCGCGCGATTCCGTGTGGGCGTTCGAGCTGACGCAGCGCGCGAGCGAGATCCGGGAACGCCTGCCGAACGTGGCCGGGCTGAGGTTCGTCCCCGGGCCGCTCCCGGAGGCTACGGTGGAGACCGCGCAGGCGACACCGGAGGAGCCTCCTGCGCCCTCGCCGGAGCAGGTCGAGCAGGCAGCCTCGTGGGCCGCTGGAATCGACGCCGAAGACCTTCGGAAAGTGGTCGCGAAAGCTGCCGAGTTGTCTCTCGCCCGGGCAACGAACGACCGCTCGTTCTGATACACTTCAGAGTGCCCGCAAATGCGGTATTTGCAGGGCTTTTTTCATGGCTAAAGAGACCTATACAGCAAAAGACATCACCGTTCTGGAGGGGCTCGAGCCGGTCCGGCTCCGGCCGGGCATGTACATCGGCTCGACCGGCCTCCGCGGCCTGCACCACCTCGTCTACGAAGTGGTCGACAACTCGGTCGACGAGGCCCTCGCGGGCCGCAACGACCGCATCGAGGTGACGCTCCACCCGGACCACTCCGTCACGGTCCAGGACTGGGGCGGGGGCATCCCGGTCGACGTCATGAAGGACCAGAATCTGCCCGCGCTGACCGTTGTGCTGACGAAGCTCCACGCCGGCGGCAAGTTCGGCGGCAGCGGCTACAAGGTCTCCGGCGGCCTCCACGGCGTCGGCGTCTCCGTCGTGAACGCCCTCTCCGAGTGGCTCGTCGCCGAGGTGCACCGCGACGGCAAGGCGTACCGGCAGGAGTTCGCGCGCGGCGTCCCGCAGGGCGACATGGAAGTGGTCGGCGACGCGACCGGCAGCGGCACGACGGTCACGTTCATGCCCGACTCGGAGATCTTCGAGGAGCTCGACGTCGAGGCCGGCACCGTCATACAGCGCCTCCGCGAGACCGCCTTCCTCACGAGGGGCCTGTACATCAAGCTCGTCGACGAGCGCGCCGAGGGCAAGACGGTCGAGTTCCACTACGAGGGCGGCATCCGCGACTTCGTCGCGTACGTCAACGAGTCGAAGGAGCCGATCCACCGGCACATCGCGTACTTCGAGAACGAGACCGACATCGGCATCGCCGAGGTGGCGATGCAGTGGAACAGCTCGTATCAGGACTCGATCTTCTCGTTCGCGAACAACATCAACACGATCGAGGGCGGAACGCACATGCAGGGCTTCCGCTCGGCACTGACGCGCACCCTGAACAAGTACGCCCGCGACAAGGCCCTCCTGAAGGAGAAGGAGGACAACCTCGAGGGCGAGGACGTGCGCGAGGGGCTCGCCGCCGTCATCTCGGTGAAGCTCCAGAACCCGCAGTTCGAGGGGCAGACGAAGGGGAAGCTCGGCAATCCGCAGATCGCCGGCTTCGTCGAGGCGACCGTGAACGCGAAGCTCTCCGAGTTCCTCGAGGAGAACCCGACCGACGCGAAGCAGATCGTGAACAAGGCGATCGCGGCCTCGCGTGCCCGCCAGGCCGCGCGCAAGGCCCGCGAGCTGACGCGGCGCAAGTCGGCGCTCGAGAGCATGTCGCTGCCGGGCAAGCTCGCCGACTGCTCGATCCGCGACCCTGAGTCCGCCGAGCTCTTCGTCGTCGAGGGCGACTCGGCGGGCGGACCGGCGAAGCAGGGCCGCGACCGCACGTATCAGGCGGTGCTGCCGCTGCGCGGCAAGATCATCAACAGCGAGAAGAACCGCATCAACAAGGTTCTCTCCAACAACGAGATCCAGGCGATGATCACTGCGATCGGCACGGGGATCGGCGAGGAGTTCGACATCACCGCGCTGCGCTACCACCGCGTCATCGTCATGACCGACGCCGACGTCGACGGCGCCCACATCCGCACGCTCGTGCTCACGTTTCTCTACCGCCACATGCGCGAGCTCTTCGAGCGCGGTCACGTGTACATCGCCGTGCCGCCGCTCTACCGCGTGAAGCTCGGAAACCAGGAGTTCTACTTCGAGAAGGAGGCGCAGCTCGAGGAGCTGCTCGTGCGCGAGCGCTTCGACGACATCGACGTGCGCGATCGCGACGGCAAGCAGGTCAAGCTGACGGAAGCGCGCTGGAAGAAGTTCACGAGCGCGCTCGCCGAGTTCGAGGGCTGGTCGGCCCGCCTGCGCGCCGACTACGGCCACCACGCGGCCGACCTCGCGGTGTCCCACCGGCTCGTCGAGCTCGACGCGATTACGCCCGCCGCGCTCGAAAAGGCGATCACGAAGCTGCCGGCGAACGGCTACACGCTCTCGGTGCTCGAACGGAGCGACGAGGGCCTGCGGGTGAAGGTCGTCGAAGAGGAGACGTCCGCCGCACAGACGATCGCGCTCTCCGCCGAGCTGCTCGCGTCGCCGATCTACGCGAACCTGCGCAAGGCCTACGCGAAGCTCGCCGAGGTCGTCGGCCCGCCGCCGTTCACGCTGGCGCTCGGCAAGAAGACCGCGGCGGCGGAGACGTTCTCCGAGCTGCGCCACGGCGCGCTCGACCTCGCGAAGGAGGTCGGCATCCAGCTCTCCCGCTTCAAGGGTCTCGGCGAGATGAACGCCGACCAGCTGTGGGAGACGACGATGGACCCGGCGAAGCGGCTCCTCATCCGCGTCGACGTCGAGGACGCGCACGCGGCCGACCGGCTGCTGTCGATGCTGATGGGCGACCAGGTCGAGCCGCGCCGCCAGTTCATCGAGGAGAACGCAAGAGACGTGAACTTCCTCGATGTCTGAAGTCGAGACCGGCGCACTAGGCGCGGGCCGCATCGAGCCGCGCGAGCTCGAGGCGGAGATGCGCGCGAGCTACCTCGACTACGCGATGTCGGTCATCGTCGGCCGCGCGCTGCCCGACGCGCGCGACGGCCTGAAGCCGGTGCATCGCCGCGTCCTGTACGGCATGCACGAGGCGGGCCTGCAGCCGACGAAGCCGTACAAGAAGGCCGCGGCCACGGTCGGCGACGTGATGGGCAAGTACCACCCGCACGGCGACCAGGCGATCTACGACACCCTCGTGCGTATGGCGCAGCCGTTCTCGCTGCGCTACCCGCTCGTCGACGGGCAGGGAAACTTCGGCTCCGTCGACGACGACCCACCCGCGGCCATGCGGTATACGGAAGCGCGCCTCTCGCGCATGGCGACCGAGATGCTGCGCGACATCGACGCGAACACCGTCGACTTCGGGCCGAACTACGACGAGTCGCGGCGCGAGCCCAGCGTCCTGCCGTCGCGGTTCCCGAACCTGCTCGTCAACGGCTCCGCCGGCATCGCCGTCGGCATGGCGACGAACATGCCGCCGCACCATCTCGGCGAGACGATCGACGCCGTCGTCGCGATGATCGATGACGCGGAGATCAACGTCGAGGGGCTGATGAAGCACATGAAGGGCCCCGACTTCCCGACAGGCGCCTTCATCGTCGGTCGCGCGGGGATCCGCGACGCCTACCGCACGGGCCGCGGTCGTATCGTCATGCGCGCGCGCGCCCACATCGAGGAGCTGCGCGGCGGCAAGTCGGCGATCGTGATCAGCGAGCTTCCGTACGGCGTGAAGAAGGGCGGCGACGCCGGCGTCATCCGGAAGATCGCCGACCTCGTCCAGGACAAGGTGCTGACGGAGATCTCCGACCTCGCCGACCACTCCGACCGAAGCGGGATGCGCATCCAGGTCGAGCTCAAGCGCGACGCCGTCCCGCAGGTCGCGCTCAACAAGCTGTTCAAGCACACGCCGCTGCAGGCGACGTTCGGGTACAACGCCGTCGCGCTCGTCGACAACGTGCCGCGGACGCTGTCGCTGCTCGAGCTGATCCGGTACTACCTGGACTTCCAGCGCGAGGTCGTCACTCGCCGGTCGAAGGACGAGCTGCGGAAGCTCGAGTCGCGCGTGCACGTCCTCGAGGGCTACCTCAAGGCGCTTGACGTCCTCGACGAGGTGATCGCGCTCATCCGCGCGGCCGCCGACGCCGACGCGGCGCGCACCGGCTTGATGGACGAGTTCGGCTTCAGCGAGATCCAGGCGCAGGCGATCCTCGACCTCCGGCTTCGCGCGCTCACCGCGCTCGAGCGCGGTGAGGTCGAGCGCGAGTACAGGGACAAGATGGAGCGCATCGGCGAGCTCCGCGAGATCCTCGGCGACCAGACGCGCATCGACGCGCTCATCCGCGAGGAGCTGCTCGAGATCAAGCACGTCTACGGCCGCAACGACGACCGTCGCACCGAGATCATCGCCGCGGAGGAGGAGCTCGAGCTCGAGGACATGATCGCGGAAGAGGACATGGTGATCGCGATCACGCGGTCCGGCTACATCAAGCGCCTACCGGTCACCGCGTACCGCGAGCAGAAGCGCGGCGGCATCGGCGTGATGGGCATGGACCTCAAGGAGGACGACTACATCGAGCACCTGTTCGTCGCCTCGACGCACGACTACATCCTCTTCTTCACGAACGTCGGCAAGGTCTACCGGTTGAAGGTGCACGAGCTGCCGCTCGGCTCCCGCCAGTCGAAGGGCCGCGCGATCGTCAACCTCCTGCCGTTCCGGCAGACCGAGCAGGTCCGCGCGGTCGTGCAGACGCGCGACTTCTCGGAGGCGAAATACCTCGTGTTCGGCACGAAGAACGGCGTCGTCAAGAAGACGGAGCTCGCGTCGTACAACACGCCGCTGCGCGCGGACGGGATCATCGCCATCAAGATGCGCGAGGGCGACGAGCTCGTCGGTGTGCGCCACTCGTCGGGTGACGACGACATCCTCATGGTGTCGAGGCTCGGCCAGGCGATCCGGTTCAACGAGAAGGACGTCCGCGCGATGGGCCGCGACACCTCCGGCGTCGCCGGCATGCGGATGCGCAAGGGCGACGAGGTCATGTCGGTGAACATCGCGCAGGACGACTCCGACCTCCTCGTCGTCACGGAGAACGGGTATGGCAAGCGCACGCGCGTCGCCGACTACCCGCGCAAGGGCCGTGGCGGCATGGGCGTGAAGACGATCCAGCTCACCGAGGCCAAGGGCACGCTCGCCGGCGCCCGCGTCGTCCGGGACGGCTACCAGGTGATGCTCATCTCCACCGGCGGGACGGTCATCCGGATGCCGGTGGACGAGATCAAGCGGCTCGGCCGCGCGACGCAGGGCGTCATCGTCATGCGGCTCCGCGGCGACGAGCGGGTCTCCTCGCTCGCCCCGGTCGTCGACTCCGAGGGCAACGGGAACGGCGCCGTGGCGGAGGCTGACGAGGAGCGCGAGGCCGAGTAGCTCCCTCGAACGGGGGAGTCTTCTGAAGCCTCCCCTTCCAAAACGCAAGAAACCCTTCTATAACTCTCAACCGTGGGGTCGAATCGGCTCGACGGTGGGGATGGATATGGCGATCAACAGGCAGGTTGACTTTCTAGAACCCATAAATCTGGCCGAGCACCTCGGCAAGGTCGAGCTGTACCTCGGCCAGGTCTGCCAGATCGCCGGGATCTCGAAGATGCAGCTCGACTACTGGACGAACAAGGCCCAGATCCCGACGAAGGGGAAGAAGCAGCGCATCTACGACATCGACGCGCTCGAGACCGTGATGCTGATCAAGCAGGCGAAGGACAAGGGCCTGAACCTCGGCGCGGCGATCGAGGCAGCCCGCCGGTTCAGGACGCAGCAGCCGGCCTAGATCAGCCCGAGGTTCCCTTGCGATCGAGGAACGGCCGGATCAGATCGATCGGCGCCGGGAAGATGATCGTGGACGTGTTGCCGGCGCCGAGCTCGAGCAGCGTCTGCAGGTAGCGCAGCTGGAGCGCGATCGGGTGCTCCTCGATGACGATCGCCGCGTCCTTTAGCCGCTCGGCCGCCTGGTACTCGCCCTCGGCGTTGATGATCTTCGCGCGGCGTTCGCGCTCGGCCTCCGCCTGCCGCGCCATCGCGCGCTGCATGCCGGCGGGGATCTCGACGTCCTTGACCTCGACGATCGAGACCTTGATGCCCCACGGGCCGGTGGCGCCGTCGATGATCTCCTGCAGGATCGCGTTGATCTTCTCGCGCTCGGAGAGGAGCTCGTCGAGCATGTGCTGGCCGAGCACGGCGCGCAGCGTCGTCTGCGCGATCTGCGACGTCGCGACCATGAAGTTCTCCACCTGCACGATTGCCGCGTTCGGGTCGACGATGCGGAAGTACGCGACCGCGTTCACGCGTACCGGCACGTTGTCCTTCGTGATCACTTCCTGCGGCGGGATGTTCAGCGTGATCGTGCGCAGGTCGACCTTCACGAGCTGGTCGACGAGCGGGATCTTCCAGACGATGCCCGGCCCGCGGGGCGGGTCGAGCAGGCGTCCGAGCCGGAACATGATCCCGCGCTCATACTCCCGCATGATCCGGACGAAGCCGAGCATGCCGTGATCCTACCTGCGCACGGTCAGCTGGAGGCCCTGGACCGCCTCGACCTCGACCTGCTCGCCCGGGACCAGGTCGCTCGCGTCGTCCGCGTGGGCCTGCCACAGCTCGCCGTTGACGTAGACGAGGCCGGGCGCCCGCACCTCTCCCGTCCGGCCGACGATCGACTGCGGGCCGACCGTCACGGGCAGCCGGCGTGCCGCGAACCCCTTGCCGAGCGCGAACGCCCAGAAGGCGGCGATGGCGCTTCCGATGCCGACGATGAGCCACGTGTTCACGCGGTACGGCGCCGGCTCGTTCTGGAAGAGCAACGCCATCCCGAACCCGAGCGCGACGAGGCCGCCGACGGTCAGCGCGCCGTGCGTCATCGCATGCAGGTCGATGACGAGGAGAGCGACGCCGAGCAGGATGAGCGCCACACCTCCCCAGCTCGGGTTGAGGATCGAGAACCCGTACAGCGCAATGACGAGGCTCACCGCTCCGAGCGCGCCCGGAAGGACGATGCCGGGGTGCAGCACCTCGAAGATGAGGCCGACGATGCCGGCAAGGAAGAAGATGCTGATGAGGTTCGGGTCGATGACGGTGTTGAGCAGTCGCGTGATGAACCCGGGCTTGACCGTGTCGACCTGGGCGCCGGCGAGATGCAGCGTGTACGGCCTTTGCGCGTCCTTCGTGCGGTAGCCGTCCAGGCGGTTCAGGAGCGCCGGCAGCGTCGGCGCGATCATGTCGACCACGTTC
>Ga0265338_10008232_pt1 | contig 12701 bp, 7 predicted proteins | sample 42126metaG_FD_193579 | JGI IMG/M metagenome (GOLD analysis project Ga0265338, IMG submission 193579) | Rhizosphere microbial communities from Carex aquatilis grown in University of Washington, Seatle, WA, United States - 4-21-26 metaG | ecosystem: Host-associated > Plants > Roots > Rhizosphere >... | reverse complement strand
AGCCGCGCGTTCTTCACGGCCGGTGGAGCGCTGTACCGCTGGGATGGCCGCCTCACCAAACTGGGGGCCGCCACCGCGGCGGCGCTCGCGCCGGATGGCCACAGCCTCGCGGTGGAGGTGGGCGAGCCGGGATCGGTGACCATGATGGAACCGGGCGGCGCGCGAGGGCGCACGCAGGAGAAATGCTCCGGCCCGGTGTGGTCGCCCGACGGGCGCAGACTGGCTTGCGTGGCGGGGCAGACGGTTCGCATCCTGAACCTGACCACCGGGGTCCTTGCGGCGCATGCCGAGTTCGCCGAGCGGACCACGCCGCCCTTCGTGGCTGACTTCGCGGCCGACGGCACGCACCTTCTGGTGGGCACCGTGGGCGCGAATCACAGCACCACCTCTCCGCAGTCGGACTTCTGGGTGCTGGAGATCTCGACAGGCAAGTGGACCTTCGTGGGACCGGGCCAATCGGCCGTCTTCGCTCCGGGAAAAGCGCCGGCCACGGTGCTGCTGGCATCGCCGCGCGAATTGCGTCCGGCGGCCAAGGTGCAGGAGTGGGTGTCCGAGTTGCTGTTGGTGGATACGGCGACGCACGCGCAGATTCCCGTTGCCGCGGGCGCGTCGGCCAATGGGGAGCCGTGCCGGTGCGCGGTGGCCGCACCCGCCCCTGCTCCCGTCAAGCACCACGCGCGGCACTGATCGCCGCTCGCAGGTCGCGGGCGGCTTGCTCCGGATCCTGGGCCGCGCAGATGGCGGAGACGACGGCGATGCCGTCGGCGCCGGCCCGAATCACGTCCCCGGCGTTCTCGCGATGGATTCCTCCGATCGCCACCAGCACGTGCCGCGACGCGCGGCGGAGTGCAGCGAGTCCTTCGATGCCCCAGGCGGGTGCGGCGTCGGTCTTGGTCGGCGTTGGGAAAATGGGGCCGACTCCCAGGTAGTCTACGTCGAACGATGCGGCGCGCCCAGCTTGTTCCGGCGTCTCGACGGAGAGGCCGATGATGGCGTCCGGCCCGAGCAGGCGGCGTGCGTCGCGGTACTCCATGTCCGACTGGCCGATGTGGACGCCGTCGGCACAGGCGGCGAGCGCGACATCGATGCGGTCGTTGACGATGAGAGGGACGCCGGCGGGCGCAAGGATCGCTTTGAGCGCGCGGGCCAGGTCGATGAAGTCGCGGGTCGGGCTGTCCTTCTCGCGAAGCTGGATGGCCGTGACGCCGCCGCGCAGCGCGGCGCGGACGAGGTCGTCGAGGGAGCGACCGGTGGCGAGGCGGCGGTCGGTGACCAGGTAGAGGCTCCAGTCGCGCGGGGGCCTCATGCGTCCCGCCCGGGAAGCCATGCGTCCCGAGGAGTCGGGACGCGGCACGCTGAAGCGTGCGCCACGGAGCAAGGCCTCATGCGTCCTCCATCTTGAGACGCTCGCGGATGTCGGACTCCTGGAGCAGGTAAAGGGCGTCGAGAAAGTGGACCTGGAAAGTCCCGGGACCGGCGGCGCGCGTGGCGGCCATCTCTCCGGCGATCCCCATGACGGCCATGGCGTGAGCGGCGGCCAGCAGCGGCGAGGAGTTGACGGCGGCGAAGGCCCCGGTGAGGGCGGTGGCGGTGCAGCCGAGGCCGGTGACGCGCGGCATGAGGGGATGGCCGTTCGAGATGCGAATGACGGCGGTCGCGGAGACGATGAGGTCGGTCGCGCCGCTCACGCTGACGGCGCAATCGTAGTGTCGAGCGAGAGCCTGGGCCGCCTCGAGCGCTTCCTCGGATCCGCGGGTGCTGTCGACGCCTTTGGTTTCCTGCTCGGCGTTGTAGAGGGCGCGGATTTCTGAGGCGTTGCCGCGGATCACCGCGGGCGGGGCGTCGCGCAGCAGGCGCTGCGCCGTGACAGTGCGGAAGCGTGTGGCGCCGGCTCCGACCGGATCCAGAACGATCGGGATCCCGTTTCGGCTGGCAACCCTCCCGGCCTTCACCATGGCCTCGATCCAGGCCGCGCTGAGGGTGCCGATGTTGAGGACCAGCGCCCGCGCGATCCCCGCCATCTCCTCGACCTCTTCCTCGGCGTGGGCCATCACGGGAGAAGCGCCGAGAGCCAGCAGCGCGTTGGCCGTGGTGTTCATGACCACGTAGTTGGTGATGTTGTGCACCAGCGGCGCCTGGGCGCGTATGGCTTGGACGTCGCTCCAGACGGCAGCGGCTCGGTCGTTCGAGGTCATCAGGATTCATGATCGCCCGGCAGCGCCGTAGAAATCCACGGGGGGGTGTCGAAGTGACGAAAAGTGACGAACGGGCGCGTTCGGTCCACGCAACATCCACCAGGGCCAGTGTATCGCCCGAGCGGTTGGGTCAGAAGCCGAAGCCGGGTCAAGAGGCTGAAACGGAGGCGAAAAAATTCCCGGATCGCGGGTGATCGTGAAAGGACGAGCGGCGTGGAGGCATTCAACAGTGACGAAGTTCGGCCAAGGAGACAGATTATGAAAGCTCGGATTGGATTCTCTTGCCTTGTCGGATGTCTTCTGATCGCGTGTGCGGCGGCTGTGATGTCCCGCCAGGGGGTCCAGGCTGCCAGCGGCGATTCGGTCAGCGCTACTTACTCACACGGCATATTTCATGTGACCATTCCTTACCGCGCGCCGCATAATGGCGCCGGGCGACTAACGGTCGAGATACTGGATCCCGAGGATAGCGTGCTGGGGCGCTCGGAACGGCGCGTCGAGGTAGATGCAGGTAAGGGGTGGTGGCGGGAGGATCTGAGGCTGACTCCGGCGATCGCGCTCGACGACCTGGTTTGGCACCGGCTGCGGTATCGCTTTGCGTACAGCGATGAGAAGGATGATGCGATCGAGGGCACGTTGTCGATCTCCGAGGTGTTACTCCGGCCTGTGGTGCATATCCTTGGCCAGACAGCTTATCTGGCGGGCGGCGACGCGGCGGTCCGGGTGGTTGTGACGGATTCTCAGAATGGGGTGATAGGGGGTTCGAGCACGGTCCGGATCGAGTTGCTGGCTCCCGGCCGGAAGCCGGACTCCCTCTTCACCGGGCGACTGAACCGGCGGGGAACCGCGGAGGCGCAGTTTCGCTTTCCCGCGGGCATGGTGGGCGAGTGCCAGTTGCGCTATGTGGTGGACACGCCGATCGGGTCCACGGATCTCAACCAGACGGTGCGGCTGGAAGACAAAGTCTCCGTTCTTCTGACCACGGAGAAACCGATCTACCAGCCGGGACAGACCATTCATGTGCGCGTGCTGGCGCTCGACCGCGCCAATCACGCCGCGGCCGCGGGGCGCAAGCTGACCTTCGAGGTGGAGGATTCGCGCGGCAACAAGGTCTTCAAGAAGGCCACCCGGACGGACGAGTTCGGCATCGCATCCGCCGAATTCGGCCTGGCCGACGAGGTGAACCTGGGTACGTACCACCTGCGCGCTCTGCTGGGCGATGCGGAAGGCGGCAATGCCGCGGAGATCGCTCTGAACGTGGAGCGGTATGTGCTGCCGAAGTTCAAGGTTGCGGTAGATCTCTCCGGCACCGACAAAAAACACGGCTACCGGCCCGGCGAGCATGTTACCGGCACCGTTCGCGCCAATTACTTCTTCGGGAAGGCGGTGGACGGCGGAGAAGCTACCGTCAAGGCGTCCGCCATGGATGTGGCGGTGTTTGAAGCGGGCTCGGTTCAGGGGAAGACGGACGGCGATGGTGCATACCGGTTCGACCTGAAGCTCCCGGGTTACTTCGCGGGGCGCGAGCTGAGCCACGGCGCAGCGCGCGTGCTGATCGAGGCTACGGTGAAGGACTCGGCCGGCCATTCCGAAACGCGCGGGGAGCCGGTCACCGTCAGTGAGTCGCCGTTGATCGTCACGGCGGTCCCGGAAGGCGGCACGCTAATTCCGAATCTCGAAAACCAAGTGTTCATCCTTACTTCGTACCCCGATGGGACGCCAGCAGCGGCCAGCTTCAGAGTTCATGCACAGGGGAGCACGGATCTGAGTGCGACTACCGATGAGGGGGGCGTTGCCGTGGTCCGTCTCAAGCCGACTGCGGGGGCGGAGACTTTGCGGATCGACGCGACCGATCGAGAGGGTAACCGCGCATCCAGCTCGGTGCAGCTTGAATCCCGCGACGGCGGGGATCAGATCCTTCTGCGAACGGAGCGGGCCGTTTACCGTGCCGGAGACCGCATTCAACTCCGCGTGTTTTCGACGAAACAGCGCGGCACCGCGTACGTGGACGTGGTCAAAGAAGGGCAGACCGTTTTGACGCGCGACGTGGACATCGTGAACGGGCAGGCCGAACTCGCGCTCACGGCCACGCCGGAGCTGGCGGGCACGGTGGACATCAGCGCGTACGTCTTCGGCCGAAACGCGCGGCCGGTCGGCGACCACCGGCTGGTTTTCGTGCAGCCGGCGGACGAGCTCAAGATCGAGGCGAAGGCGGACGCCGCGAGTTACAAACCAGGCGGCGAAGCGCGCGTTCGGTTCCGCGTGACCAATAGCCGTGGCGAGGGCGTGCAGGCGGCGCTGGGATTGCAGGTGGTGGACGAGGCCGTCTTTGCACTGGCGGAAAAGCAGCCCGGGTTTGCCAAGGTCTTCTTCTACCTCGAGCAGGAGGTCATGAAGCCGCGCTACGAGATTCATTCGATCGGCATGGCCGAAGCGATCGAGCCGGCATCCTCGGCGCAGGCCGAGCGACGCGACCGCGCGGCGCGCGCGCTGTTCTCGGCTACCGAGATCGTAAATCCCAACAAGTTCGAAACGGAGTTCGGGCGGGCGGTGCCGCAGGCGAAGTACTCGGATTATGTCAACCGCTATCGGACGCGCTGCATAGCGGGCGTGAACCGGATGTCGGCGGACCTGGAGCGCGCGTACCGGGAAACCGGCGGTGATCTGACTAAGGCGGCCGGGCCGGCGTTTCGTGACCCCTGGGACAACAATTTCAGGATCGAACGCCAGACCTGGTATCCGCGTAACACTTACCTCGTTCGCAGTGCGGGCCCGGATAAGCGGTTCGATACGGCGGACGATCTCATGCTGACTCTCCAGGTACAGACCGATGAGGTCAGCGCTGGCTCTATCAGTCTGACCATCGAGCACGACCGTGGCAGCAACAATGGGCGCGCGGAGATTGCCGGTTCGGTGATTGACCAGTCGGGGGCAGCCATTCCAGGCGCCACGGTAACAGCGCGTAACAGGACCACGGGCGTCACGCGAAACGCCCGTTGCGACAACAAGGGGGAATTCACGCTCTCTGCAATGCCGGCGGCCGATTACGACGTGCAAGTGTCGGCGCAGGGCTTCGAGGGGGTCGCCGGCAAGTTCTTCGTCGGTGCGCGCGACCGCGCGGTCCTCTCGGTGACATTGAGGGTGGCAAACGCGACGGAGCAGGTGGAGGTCACGTCCGCGTCCCCGATGGTGATGCCCGCGGCCCCGCCGCCCGAGGCCCGTTTCGCACGGGCGGACGGAACGCACCTTGGCGTTGCAGGCGGCGAGATGCAGCAGATTGCCATCGCGGGCCGCGACGCTGCGGAACTCGTAAAGATGATGCCAGGCTTGGCAGCGGCGGCCAGCCCGAAGAACGCTCCGGCGAGCGCCTCCTCAGCCCCACGGGTGCGGTCGTACTTCCCGGAGGCGCTTTACATCAACCCGGAAATCGTCACGGATGGAAACGGCAACGCCTCGATCACCATTCCGCTGGCGGACTCCATCACGACGTGGCGCATGGCGATGATGGCGTCTACGGCGCGCGGCGCGCTGGGCAGCGGCGCATCGAGCCTCAAGGTCTTCCAGGATTTCTTCGCCGATATCGATCTGCCGGTCACGCTCACTCAGGGAGACCGCGTCTCGATCCCAGTGGCCGTTTACAACTACTCGGGCGCGAGCGGAAGCGCCAGCCTGAAGCTCGAAGAAGATGACTGGTTTCGACTGGTGGACGATTCGGCCGGGAAGACGGTGAGTGTGGATTCCGGCCGCGTGGGAGGGACCGAGTTCACGATCGAGGCGCAGCGCATCGGCAAATTCAAGCTGACCCTTTCGGCGCGGATGAATGACCGGGCGGATATCGTGGTCCGGGAGATCGAGGTAATCCCCAACGGGCGGGAGAAGACGCTGGTGTTCAACGGGCGGCTGGAGAACGCGGTGCAGCACGAAGTGCGTTTCCCGGATGATTCGATCGCCGAAGCGAGTAAGATCTTCGTCAGGCTGTACCCGGGCCCGCTCAGCCAGGTCATCGAAGGCATGGACAGCCTGCTGCGCATGCCGTTTGGCTGCTTCGAGCAGACCTCCTCCAGCACTTACCCCAACGTCCTGGCGCTCGACTATATGAAACGGACCAAGAAGCTGACTCCCGAAGTCCACGCCAAGGCAGAAGGATACATTGCGAACGGCTATCAACGCCTGCTGACCTTCGAGGTGCCGGGCGGGGGATTCTCCTGGTTCGGCAGTGCCCCGGCCAACAAGATCCTCACGGCTTACGGCCTGATGGAGTTCTACGACATGTCGCAGGTGCACGACGTGGACCCGAAGTTGATCGCGCGGACCCAGGCGTGGCTGGCCGGCCAGCAGCAGGCGGACGGCAGCTGGAAGCCCGACAGTAACTTCATCAACGAGGGCGCCACGAATCGGTATAACTCCGACTTACTCCGGATTACCGCTTACCTCGCCTGGTCGCTGGAGAATACTGGCTACCGGGGGCCGGCGGTCGAAAAGGCCAAGCGGTTCGTCGAGGAACATATGGGCGCCAAGGCCGATGCTTACACGCTGGCGGTGGTGGCGAATCTTGCCGCGGACTATGGGAAGGATCGCGAGTTCACCCGACGGGCCATGGAGTTGCTGCTCGACGCCCGTACCGAGAAGGGCGACGAGGCCTGGTGGACGGCGGACGAAACCGGCGTTTATGCCACGGGCGCGAGCGCCGCGGTAGAGACGACCGGCCTGGCCGTGCAGGCGCTGCTGAAATGGGGCGAGGCTTCGGGAACGGCGGCCAAAGCGCTCCACTACATCGCCGCGAAGAAGGACGCTTCCGGCACCTGGGGCACCACGCAGGCCACCATCATGGCCCTTCGTGCGCTGCTGCTATCCACCGGGAAGGGCACGGCTGACGTCCGCGGTACGGTCGAGATTTCGCTGAACGGCAAGCCGGCCGCGACGTTGGCGCTGACTCCGGAGAACAACGACCTGTTCCACCAGTTCGTGTTCGCGCAGGTCGACGCGAAGGGCGCGAATACGGTGGAGCTCCGGTTCGAAGGCACGGGCGCGCTGGCCTACCAGGTAGCGGGGCGATACTTCGTGCCCTGGAGCGAGAAGCCGGCCGGCGAGGCGCTCTCGATCGACATAGCATACGACCGCACGCGCCTGGCGCAGGACGATATCGCCACCGCGACCGCCACGGTCCGGAGCAATCTGGACAAGGTCGCGAACATGGTGATGGTGGATCTGGGGATTCCTCCCGGCTTCGACCTGCTCAGCGAAGACCTGCAGGACTACCAGGAGAAGAGCGCCGGACGGAAGAGCGGGCGCCTGGAGAAATTCAGCCTGACGGCGACGCAGGCGATTCTGTACTTCAACGCCATCGCTCCGGGCGGTACGGTCACGGTGCCGTTCCGGCTGCGCGCCAAGTATCCCATCCGCGCACGGACATTCCAATCGCGGGTGTATGAATACTACGACCCGGAAGTGAGTTCGGTGGCGCGGCCGGTGCAGCTGGAGATCGGGGCGCGGCGGCCGTCGGCGACCGCGCGTTGATGGCGATGGCCGATGGTTGCGGGCTGCGCAAGCTGGTACCATCGTGCCGATGAGCGCGAACAGCTTGATGTGTGCGTTGTTGCTGGCGGGCGCCGTGGCGGCGGGGGCGGCTGAGGATCCGGTGGTCGCGGTTCCCGGTGGCCGGATCCGAGGCCGGCTCACCGAGGATGGCGGGGCGGCGTTCAAGGGCGTGCCGTTTGCCCGTCCGCCACTCGGAGAATTCCGGTGGCGGGAGCCGCAGCCGGTGGAGCCGTGGGAGGGCGTCCGCGAGGCCGCGCAGTTCCGCTCCGCGTGTACGCAGCTTTCCGAAGGCTGGAACATGCACGACGTTACCGGAAGCAACGAGGACTGCCTGTACCTCAACGTCGCGACGCCGGAGTGGCCGCCGAAGACGGCGCGCCCGGTGCTCTTCTGGATTCACGGCGGTTCGAACACGGCCGGCTCGGGCGAGGCGGCCGCATTCGATCAACGAACACTGGTGGTGCGCGGCCTGGTGCTGGTGACGGTCAACTACCGGCTGGGTGCGCTGGGATTCATGGCGCATCCGGAACTGGCGCGCGAATCGCCGCACCACGCTTCGGGTAACTACGGGCTGATGGACCAACAGGCCGCGCTTCGGTGGGTTCGCGACAACATCGCGAAGTTCGGCGGCGATCCGGAGAACGTGACCGTAGCGGGCGAGTCGGCCGGGGCGATGGATATCGGGCTGCATCTGACCTCTCCGCTCGCGAAGGGCCTGTTCCGGCGCGCGATCGCGGAGAGCGGAGCGGTGAGTTGTTTTCGAGGCTCTCTCTCAAGGGTGAGCGCCGAAGAGATCGGGCGGAGGGTGGCAGCCGAGCTGAAAGCGCCGGAGGGCGACGCGATCCGCATGCTGCGCACGGTGGCCCCCGAAGAAATTCTGAAAGCCGCCAGGATCGCGACGGGCGGGGACCGGGGCGGCCTCGAGACGTCGGTGGATGGATGGGTGCTGCCCGAAGATCCCGCGGACGTCTTCGTGCAGGGCCGCAGCATGCCCGTGCCGCTGCTCCTCGGGAGCAACGCGCAGGAGACCGGCGGGCCCGAGATGGCGGAGAAGCTCAGGGACAGGATTCGGGACACCTACGGCTTGCATGGACGTCAGTCAGCGCCAGGGCCTGGTATACCGCCACCCGTCGCGGATCGGGCGCTCGCGCTGTACGGACTCTCGGGCGATGGAGAAGGGCAGACCGATCCCCTGTACGGCCCCGCGGGCAGGCAGTGGTTTACCGACGTGGAGTTCCGATGCCCCGCGGTGGCGGAAGCGTTGTGGCACGCCGCGGCGGGGAATGTAACGTATCAGTACGAATTCGAGCAGCCGCCTTCTGGTCAGCCGACCACCGCCCACGCATCCGAGTTGAACTTCCTGTTCGGGACGTGGCCGCCAGGCGTCCACCTTTCGGCTGCCGATGAGAAGGTGTCCGACCAGATGCGCGGCTACTGGGCGAACTTCGCGCGGACGGGCGATCCCAACGGCGAGGGCCTGCCGGTGTGGCCGAAGTACAGCGTGGACAAGCAGGCGTACCTCGCATTCACCGCTTCGGGCGCCGCGGAGAAAGCGGAGATTCGGCGCGGCTTCTGCGAGCTGTTCATCGAGAACTGGAAGGCGCGGCGGGACAAGTAATCACGGCCTCGATCAGCCGCGGGCCGCGCTCGCGCATCGCCGCGTCAAACTGGGCTGCGAACTCGGATGCGGTCGTAGCGCGCGTGGCTGCGACTCCCATTCCTTCCGCCAGCTTCACCCAGTCCAGCTCGGGGCGGCCGATGTCGATCATCTCGCCGGCGAGAGCCCCCGCGGCGCCGCTGCGCTCCATTTCGATCCCCAACACGCGGTAGCGGCGGTTGGCCAGGATCACGCTCACCACGTCGAGCCGCTCGCGGGCCATGGTCCAGAGCGACTGCAGGGTGTACATGCCGCTGCCGTCGCCTTCGAGCGCGACCACCTTGCGATTGGGGCACGCGAGCGCCGCGCCGACGGCGAGCGGCAATCCCTGACCGATGGCGCCGCCGGTGACGGCCAGGAAATCGTGGGGCGCGGCGGCGTCCAGGCACGCGCTGATGGCTTCGCCCGAGGAGACGGCTTCGTCGGAGACGATCGCGCCTTCCGGCAGCAGCGCGGCCACGGCCTGTCCCACTAGCGCGGGTGTGAGTTGCGAGCCCGAGGGAATGGCCGGCCGTTCTCGCTCCACGAAAGCGGGCCGCGCAGTGCCGCACTCATCGGCCAGCGCTTCGAGGGCGGCCTGGCCGTCCTCTCCTGCGGATGCCAGCTCGTGATACTGGCAGTCCTCGGGCGCAACCAGGCTGCGGAGCCCGCGATAGCCGAAGAAGGAGACAGGCGGCTCGGCCTCTACCAGGACCAGGTGCTTCAAGCCGGCCAGCACCGGCTGGGCCGCTTCGGGGAAGTAGGGAATGCGCTCGGGAGCGAAGCGGTTGCGGCCGCGCTCCATGCGATTGAAGAACCGGTTTGTGAACACGCGGACGCCGGTGGACGCGGCCAGTCGACTCGCCGCTTCGAGTCCGCGTCCGACCAGCGCGCTGCCACTCAGAAATAGGCCCGCGGCCTCGCCTGATCGCAGAACGCGGGCGGCTTCGCGAACGCATTCAGTTCTGGGCGCGCGCTTGGCCGGGCGCGCCACCACGAGTCCCGGATCGCCCGCCTCACTCCACGAGCAATCGGCGGGGACGATGAGAGTCGCGATCTGCCCGGGCGGTCCCACGGCTGCGCTGACCGCCTCCGATGCCGCTTCCGCGATCGCGGCGACTCTTTCGATCTCCCGAACCCAGCCAGAAACCGGCCACGCGATCCCGGCGATATCGGACTTGAGCGGCGATTCGTACGCCAGGTGCTGCGCGGTGTGCTGTCCCACGATAGCCACGATCGGCGACCGCGCCTTGCGCGCGTTGTGCAAATAGGCGAGCGCGTTCCCCAGGCCCGGTCCCGTGTGGAAGAGCGTGGCCGCGGGGCCGCCCGTCATCCGCGAGTAGCCGTCCGCCGCCGCGGCGCAGACGGCCTCGAACAGGCACAGCACGCCGCGCATGCCCTTCACCCGGTCGAGCGCGCTCACGAATTCGAGCTCGGAGGTGCCCGGGTTCATCAGGCACAGGTCCACCCCGTTCCGCACGAGGGTCGCGAACAGACATTCGGCGCCATTCATGGAGATCAGATTCAGTTTACGGAATCAGGGCATACCCGCGTTGATAGGCGTCGGTGAACCGGGCGAGGCCGTTGCTGCCGCCGTTGACGAGCTTGCGGGCGGCGGCGAGGTCGTTCTTCGCCAGCGACGGCAGGATCCGCTTTTCGTGGCTCTTGAGAAAACTCGCCAGGAGGCGCGCCGCGATGTCTGGGTCGTTCGCGAGCTCGGGATTGGCGACCAGCTGGTCCGCGAGGCCGATCGCGCGGCCCTGCTCGAGGTAGTTGGCGCGCCCGGTGAGTTGCACGAAGCCGCGGCCGCGGAAGCGCTGGCCGTCGTTAGGGCTCAGGTTGCCGAGGCACTGGCGGTGATCGTAGAGATCGAAGGGGTCTCCGCCCGGCGACGTGTTGAAGTGGCTGACGCCCTCGCTCACGGGCTCGAAGGATTCGGCCTCGGCGCGTATGGTCGCCAGGGCCATCAAGACCATCTCCTTCGTCGTGAGCTGCGACTCAGCCAATGCGTTCAAGACAGCGGGCAGGTTCGCGCGGATGTTGGCGACTTTGGTAACCGGGAACATTTGCGCGACGATTTCAACGGTGACGGTGGGAATGCATGATTCAGACATACCGCGGGCACTGTATCACCGGCTGTCAAGCGTTCCGGGCGGTCAGAGCGCGCAACCTCCAGTCCTTAGAAGGACTTGCGGGGCCGAAGTTCGGTGTGACTGACTTTGGGTAGAATTGCAGCAAAGGGGGGATGACATGCCAGTGGACATCAAGGGCTTGGCTCCGCTGATACAGGTCTTCGACATGCCGGCGTCGGTTCATTTCTACCGCGACCTGCTGGGATTCGAGCTCGTCGCCAGTTCACCCGGCTTCGGCTGGGCGCTGCTGCGGCTGAACGGTGTGGAATTGATGCTCAACACCGCTTACGAGGACGATCACCGGCCTCCGGCACCCGAGCCCGCGCGCGTGGACGCGCATGGCGACACGGCGTTGTACTTCGGCTGTCCGGACGTGGACCTGGCCTACCGTCAACTCCGCGGCCTGGGACTCGACGTGAAGGAGCCGGCCAACACGTATTACGGCATGAGGCAGCTCCACGTGAAGGATCCCGATGGCTTCGCCCTCTGCCTCCAGTGGCCCGTCGACGGGAAATGGCCGTACGACTGAGGCGTGACGGCTGACGCCTACTGCCGCGGCTTCAGCCCTGCTTCCGCTCTTCTGTGTCGGCGTCTATCACTTCCACGAGGCGCCTCATTCGCGTCTTGATAGGCTCGGGCAGCACGGCACCCTGAGATACCAGCGCCCGGCTCAAATCCAGTCTCAGTTCCTGGAAATGTTCGGGGCCGGCGCCCCACTGAACGTGCCGCATCCGGTACTGAAGGATCGCTGCAGGTTGTGAGCTCCCCGCCCGCTCCAGTTCGGCGATTAGTTCGTCGACAGCGGGATAGACGTCTCTCGCCCCAGCAATCTGCCTCATTGGGGGAAACACCGGAATATCCCTGCCCCATCGGCGCCAGTCCTTTGCCCTTTCCGGTTCTAGGCGCCACACCCACACTGGAGGGACTTCGTGGGGGAGTTCGCGCAAGCGCCAGAGCAGCTCCGCGCAGGCTGCCTTCTCAGACCCGAACCACCGCTCCTCCGTGCGCCTCCCATCCTTCACGTAGTACAGGCGCCATTTGCCGCCTTCTGCTGACAGGCAGAGCCGGCCTTCAATGTCACCGTCGAGATTGTACACGGTCGGGTAGAAGCTCTCCTCATCAATCATCCGCTTGAGCTCGCGCCGGTTCCCAGGCAGCCCCTTCAAACGCAGCGGCAGGCGCAAACGCCAGAGGACATCC
>Ga0265338_10008230_pt1 | contig 12702 bp, 8 predicted proteins | sample 42126metaG_FD_193579 | JGI IMG/M metagenome (GOLD analysis project Ga0265338, IMG submission 193579) | Rhizosphere microbial communities from Carex aquatilis grown in University of Washington, Seatle, WA, United States - 4-21-26 metaG | ecosystem: Host-associated > Plants > Roots > Rhizosphere >... | reverse complement strand
CCCAGTCCCCGAACCCTGGGGCTGGACACCAGCGCACCGGATCACGCTGGTAGTTCTTCTCGGCGCGGCGCTGGTCTTCATGATCGTTCAGTACGCGCGCCGACCCGCGCGTCTTGATGATGCCGTTGTGCTGCACGAGGGGCACGTGGTGGAACTTGAGCAGCGTCTCGACCCGAACAAGGCTGACTGGCCATCGCTCGCCCGCATCCCCCACATGACCGAAAAGGCCGCGCAGGCGATCGTGAGCTATCGCGAGTCACATCGTGTCGGCGAAGATCCGGTGTACGAAACCGTGGATGATCTGCTGCAGGTTCCCTTCGCCAATCGTCATTTGTCGCGGAAATTCGTGGAAGACGTGCAGCCTTTCCTCCTATTCCCCAAGGAACCCGCCACGCCGGCGCGACGCGGCCTGGCTCCGCCCAAATTGGTTCCGGAAACGCGCCCGGATGCCGCCGGTGACGATATCGTCGAGTAGCCAGCGCCGGTTCACCGCACAGTTCCGAGGGCTGCCACGACTGCCGCGATCATCTTTTCCCGCGCTGCTTCAGGCGGGCCGTCCATCCGGCATCCTGCTGCTTTGGCGTGGCCGCCGCCGCCAAATTGTCTGCAAACCGCGTTCACATCCACGGCATGCTTGCTCCGCAGGCTGACGCGCACCCGCCCATCTGGCATTTCGGTTACCAGTCCCGCGACCTCCACGGTACCGACCATCAGGGCAAGATTGACGATGTCCTCCGTCTGGCTGGCGGACGCTCCCGTTTCCGCAAAATCGCGTTGCGTCACCACCAGCAGGGCCACCTGGCCCGCCGCGGCAAGAGTTATTCCGGACAAGGCCCGCGCCATCAGGGTCAACTTCGGCGCCGTTTCGTTTTGCTGCAGGCGTTCGTACAATCGCGCGGGCTCAGCGCCGGCGGCGACCAACTCGGCCGCAACACGATGGGTGCGCGGCGTGACGGAATCAAAGCGAAACCACCCCGTATCTGCCACCAGTCCGCTGAAGAGCCGCGCCGCGATTGCCGCATCGAGCGCCACGTCCATCGCATGGGCCAGTTCCGTCAATATCTCCACGCATGCCGCGGCTTTCGGGTCGCGCAGGATCATCGGCCCAATGGGATCAAAGCTCACATGATGATCGATGGCCACCACCTTGTCGTGCGCCGTCCGCAGCAGTGCTGCGCCGGGTTCCATCTGCTGGTACGCGCAGGTGTCCACCACCACAAACGTATCGAAATCGGCCGCCCGCGCCGCCCATTCCGGCGTGAACGTGACGGTCTCCACTCCCTCCTGCAGGAAGGCGTACGGCCCGGAGACCGGTTCCCAATTCACGACAACCACCCGGCCTACGCCGGCCTTGCCAAGCATCAATGCGAGCGCGGCTTGCGATCCCAGGGCGTCCGGATCGGGCCGCTGGTGCGTGAAAATAGCCGCCGACCTTGCGGCGCGCAACCGATTTGCCACGTCCTTCATCATCATCGCGTCCGTATCACTCATCAGCTCATGACCTCATGTGAATTGCCGTGCCGGTTAAATATCGTGCCCTTGATCTGAGTCACGCTCCGCGCCGCACCTGCTCCACATCCTTTTCAATCTGGCGCACCAGTGCCTCAACTCCTGCGAACTTTTCCATGTCCCGCACCCAGCGGTCGAATTCAAGATCCATGATTTGCCCGTAGAGATCCCCGGAAAAATCCAGCAAATACGCTTCGACCGTGGAGCTGGTTCCGCCAAAGGTCGGATTCGTCCCGACGCTGATCGCCGCGCGGTAGGACTGGCTGCCGACCCGGGCGGTACCGCCATAAATTCCCGCCGCCGGGAGCATCTGCCGCACGGCGATGTTCGCGGTCGGAAATCCAATGGTGCGCCCACGCTTGGCCCCTTCCACGACAGGCCCCCGCAACGCCAAGGGTCGCCCCAGGCACACGCTTACATCTTTTACCCGGCCCCGCTCTGCCAGCCAGCGCACCAGCGTGCTGCTGACACTCACGATGGTCCGATCTGAGAGACCCACCTCCGCGGTCGGCACGATGGTCGTCTGAAATCCCATCCCGGTACCGCAACGCCGCAGCATTTCCGTGTCCCCCTTGGCGCCGCGTCCGAACGTAAAGGTTGCGCCTTCCACTACGCTGGTCGCCCCCAAGCGCCCCTGCACCACGTCCGTGAGAAACGCCTCTGCCGTCATGGACAGGAATTCCCGCGTCGTCGGCAGCACCACCAGGGCGTCCGGGCCGAACCCCGATAGTATCTCGCGCCGCTGTTCCAGTGTTGTCAGCGGCAGGCGCACAGCATCCGGGCGGAGGATGACCGCTGGATGGGGTTCGAACGTCATGACGGTGAAGGGCACCTCCGACTCCCGCGCCTTGTCCCGCCCCGTCTGAAGCATCCGCGCGTGCCCAACATGCACGCCGTCAAAATTCCCGACGCACAACACGCCTCCGCGCAGCGAATCCGGAAACAGGTGCCAGTCGGATAGCTCGATCATGCCGGCAGTATACTCGCCGGCCGCGCTGGACGCTGCACGCTTCTCCGGCTAGATTGTGCCCATGAGCGAGAACCCCACCAACCTGCCCGTTGCCGACTCTACCGTACCCGTACCGGCCGACGCGCCGGCAGTGCCCGAGGGCAGCGCCCCGCCAGCACCCGCCGAACCGATGGCCGCGCCATCTTCTTCGGTTTCGCTGGACTCCGCCACGCTTCTGACCCCCGATTCGATGCCGCTCCTGCAGGTCGTGGAAGCCCTTCTCTTTTCCACGGACGTTCCGCTTTCCCCCGGCAAACTTGCCGAAACCGTTGGCCTGGACTCGACTCGGCCTATCAAAGAAGTCATCGCGCAACTCAACCAGGGCTACGAGAGCCGTCAAGCCGCGTATCGCATCGAAGAGCGCGCCTCGGGCTACCAGCTTCTCACACTGCCCCAGTACGCGGATTATGTCGAGCGCCTCGTCCGCAAGAAGGACGAAGGCCGCCTGACTCCGGCTTCCCTCGAGACCCTTGCCATCGTCGCCTACAAGCAGCCCATCATCCGGGCCGACGTTGAAGCAATCCGCGGCGTGGCCTGCGGCGAGGTTCTCCGCTCTCTGATGGAGCACAATCTGGTCAAAATCGTGGGCCGCGCGGAAATTGTGGGGCGCCCCATGCTCTACGGCACCACCCGGTACTTCCTGGAAGTCTTTGGCCTGGCCAATCTCAAGGACCTGCCCAAGGCCGACCTGCTCAAACAGCCGCTTTGAACGGGTTACCCGCGGTACGGCAAAGAATGAACTAGCACTCCGAGCATCTCGGAGGTCACCAACTCCTCAAGGCGTCCCGGCGGCGTCAAAACACCAACGTTAGCTTCAACTTCAATTCCCACCTGAACTTACCGTCTTGGCCCCCTTCGGCTTCGCGAGTTGATCCTTGACCCATTCATCTCGTTTTACTCCGAGAGGCTTGTCAACTTCCGGATCCAGCGCCAGCGTCAGCCCGTTCGCCAGTGTCACCAGGTTCGACGCCTGCGTGGTCTTCTCATTGGCCATTGCAAAGGTCTTAATCGCTTCCCGAATCGATTTGTCCTCCCCTACCGTCCAGCCGTGGCCTTCAATCCAGTCCTTGAGGGCCAGGGCCGTTTTCCCTTCCGCCCCGTCCGCCGGCACCTCTCTCGGCAGCTTGATTGAAGGGTACTTGTCAGGGTGGGCCACGACTTCCGTCACGAACATGGCACCTACCGCGCGACGTCCCATATAAGCATCGCCGTGCGAATACTTATCCATGTAGGCGGCCATGTACAACCAAAGTCCCCAGCGCCGCGCCCGTGGCATGCCGTAGTAAACGCCGCCCACGTTCCCGCGGAAATCCAGATACCGCGATAATTGCAGTTTCATAGCGGGAGTGGCCTTACTCATCGCCTGCAGCATGTCCAACGTAACGCGCGACCATCCGTCCGCCGCACCGAGCGTGCACCACACGCCCAGGTCGTTGAGTTCGCCCTTCGAATACCCGTGTTCCGCATGCGCCGGGTTGTCCATGTCCGCGGAAGACCACGTGACCGTGACCTTCATGATAGCGTCCTGCCACTGCACGCTGATGCCGGACTTGGACGCCGGGTCGTAGGTCGCCACCAGCGGCCGGCCCCACACCGACAGCGGCTTGAGCAGTGTCTTCTTGCCCGCCTTGCACTCGCCCCACCACACCGGGCGGCATTCGGCGAGCGTTTCCTTGATGTAGTTCACATCCGCCTTCTGGCTGGCGGGGAGAGCCTCGATCAGCTTGGCGTTGAGCGCCAGGTCCTGCGCCGCTTCCTCAGCCTTGTCATCCAGGTATTCCTTGGTAACGCGCGTGTAGAATTCGGCGCTGCCCGGCGCAGGCTCTGAGGCCGCGTCCGCCGCCCAGGTCGATTCCGCGCGCACACCAGCAAGTGCCGCCGCTGCAACGACCACCAATGCCGCCATGCGCGAGACCATTTTCATGCCACAACCCTCCCAATTCAGGGCCATCCCCCCCATTCCGATCATGCGCCCGGCGGGACTCGAACCCGCGGCCTACGGTTTAGGAAACCGTCGCTCTATCCAACTGAGCTACGAGCGCTTTACGCTGCCGGCATTAGCCGGTATTCACACGAGAATAAAGAAGGCGGGCAGCATTCCCGCGAAATACGGTCGCGGCACCTGTAACATCCGAATGCACAGGGAAGCAGCGACAAACGATTCTACCAAGCCTCAACCCAACGCGAAACCGGAAATGTGCCTTGGCGGTTTCGCGATCTTCGTTATAGATTGCCGGAGCCACCGCCATAGCGAGAAAACGGCAAGTATCTGCCGGCTCCGCAGGGCATCCGGGAGATGCGGTCGGGTATTGCTTTAAGGTGGGGGAAAAGCTTAGAGTGGCGCGGCATTTTCGAAGGATGCAATCGCCTGTGGAACGGGGCGTTTGCAGTGGTGATAGTTTGACCTGTTCTTGACGCGACTGGAGCCTGCGAGATGAATCGTTCAGCGATGATGATGTGCATGGTAGCTGGAGTTGTGGGCGTGGCGAGTACGTGGGCGATGGCAGATTGGCCGGGGTATCGCGGGGTCGGTGCACAGGGCATTGCAACGGCGAAGGCCGGGCCGGAAAGCCTATCAGGGTTGAAGGAGATCTGGCGCGTACCACTGGGGGAGGCGTTTGGGGAAATCGCCGTGGCGGGGGACAAGGCGGTGGTGCTGGGAAAGCGCGGGGACGATGAGATGGCGATGGCGTTGGATGCGAAGACGGGGAAGGAACTGTGGGCGACCCGTATCGACAAGACGGTCAAGGAGAAGCAGGGCGGCGATGGGCCGCGTACCACGCCGGCAATCGATGGCGGAAAGGCGTATGTGTACGGAACGTACATGAAACTGTATTGCCTGGACCTGGAGACAGGGGCGGAAGTGTGGAAACACGAAGTGCTGCCGGAATTTGGAGGAAAGCAGATCGGGGGGATCAGCACCTGGGGGAACGCCGTTTCGCCGACGGTGGTGGATGATGTGGTGATCGTGGAGGGAGGCGGGAAGGAGAAGGGGATCCTGGCGTTTGACAAGACAACTGGAAAGCTGGTGTGGGCCTCGACGAGCGACCTGGTGACGCATGCATCGCCAACGGTGGCGACCATCGCGGGTCAGAAGCAGGTGATCTGCTTCATGCAGAGCGGGCTGGTGAGCGTGGAACCGAAGACCGGGTCGGTGCTGTGGAAGTTCGCACATCCCTACAAGGTGTCGACGGCGGCATCGGCCGTCGTCGGCGGCAAGAATGGTGACATTGTTTATTGCTCTGCGGGATACGGTGTGGGAGCGGCAGGATGCAGGGTGACCAGGGATGGGGATAAGTGGACAGCGACGAAGCTGTGGCGGACGGAAGCGGAAGACAACGAGAATCACGGGAACCAGAATCACTGGTCTACGCCCGTGGCCTTCGGGGGGTACGTGTACGGCCTGTATGGCCACAATGATCCGAAGGGAAATCTGTCGTGCGTGGACATCGAGACGGGGAAGCCGGCTTGGATTCAGAAGGGGATCGGGACGCAGGGCGGTGTGATCCTGGTGGGGGATAAGCTGGTGGTGCATGATACGGCAGGCGAATTGGTGCTGGTGGCGGCGTCGCCGGACGCATACAAGGAGTTAGGGCGGGTGAGCGAGTTTAAGGGCAAGAGTTGGATAGGCCCGTCGTATTCGGACGGGAATATCTTTGCACGGAGCGCGACGGAGGGGGCGTGTTTCGCGGTGGACGTAAAGTGAGGGCGTGAAAGCCAGGCGGAGGCATGTGCCAGTGGCTTTCGGCGCGGCCCTGCTGGAGAGTTCTTTGCCACCGACTCAAGAATGTGACTATTTGGATTCGATCTTGAGTTTGATCTCGGAGGACCAGTAGAGTTGGTCCCAGTGATTCTTGTGCAGGGGGATCCCGATACGAAACGTGATCTCTTTGGCCGGGGCGTCGGCAGCAACGGTGGCCTCCCATGTATTGGAATAGGTTTTTCCCGGGGCAATGGTGGCGGACTTGAAGATGATCACAGGGCCGCGGCCGGCCATTCGGGGCCAAGAAGGAAAGATGATGTTGGCGTCGCCGCTGTGCGCCCACCAGGCATAGTTGGGAACGTCGATCACCTGGTCAATCTCGGAATTGTTCCTGATAGTGACCTCTAGTTTGACCTTGTCACCGGGATGCGCCGTGGCGGGCGTTGGGACGGCGTCGATCGTGATGCTGGCATCTTTATCCGCGGGCTGCGTGGCTTGCCCGTCTGCAAAGAGAAACGACGCAGCAAGTACAAGTGTGAGAAATGGCAGCGAACGGAATAGAGCAACCATGCTGGACTCCTGGAGAGACATAGATGTTTTGACGCACGAACAAGCGGTGGGTTGCAGGCATTGGGCGAACGTGCGTATTCACACGCATTTTACTCACACTTGCCCCATCCTGACCTCTGCACTACCGCTGCCCAACCCAGCACCGGCACCCACCCCAGCAGCAGCGGCAAGGGAGCCCGAAGATGACCCTCTGTCGCGGCGATGGTTAAAAGGCACATCAGCAGCCCCGGCACGTGCAGCGTGAACTGACCCGCCAAGGTCCGCAGGCTGTGCCTGGTCTCGTAACTGGCGAACACGCCTGCATAGGGAAACATGCCCACGCCGCCTGCCAGCAATCCGGTGGCGTTGTAGACCCCCATGGCGATGGCGAAGATCAGCGGCGCCTTGACGTACCAGGGCGTGCGGCTGCGATGATCGGGCTCAGGACACGGGCGATACCACAGCACCGTCACAACCGCGGGGACCAACACCAAGCCCGCCATCCATACCAGAGAGACGCCGGCGAGTGGCCGGAGCGCCATGGCGACCAGAAAGTACCCGGCCGCCGCAGTCACGATCACGGGTATCAAAGGTAGTTTCGCCTTGGCGCGGAGCACGTAAACCGCCCAGTTGTAGCCGACGACCAGCAGCAGGCCGGAAAGGTGCGTGGCGTTGATGGGCATGCGCGTGGCCACATAGGCACAGGAAAACGGCACCGGCATCGAGTAGATCAGCGCCTTGGCGCGCGGAGACCGCACGTAGGCCATCGAGATTACGAAGCACGTAAGCACGATTGCGGGCGGCACCGTGTGCTGGACCTGGTCGAGAAGCTGTGCGAGGAGAGAATGCAACATCGTGACGGCATTCTACCTTACTTTGCGGCCGCCCGATGGGCCAGCACTTGCTGGATATGCACATCCACCTGCCGGAGGAATGCCGGGTGGACGGAGAACCCATCGCTTTCGTAAGTCAGGATGGGCATATACCTCTGGAGGCTGTAAGGTTTGAGGATGGCCTCGGAGATGCGGAACGGCAGGCAATTGAACGGCCCAACCGCGAGGATGCCATCGTAGCCTTCCTCGGAGGCGACGACACCTTTGCCTACGATGGGAATGGCCTCGCCCGCAATGGTAGGCGAGAGGTGTTCCGCCGCCTGGGCGAAGAGTCGCGCAACGTCGTGGGCGGCTCCAATCAACAGGCCCGTGCGGGCAAATAGCCGGCGATAAGACTCGTCATATGATTTCAGCCAATGGTACTGCGCCCAACTTGTCAGGTAGCTGCGTGCGCCGGGCTGAAAGAAACGCAGGCACGCCTGCGCTACCGCCCATGCGGAATCCGGCGGCAAACTCCAGCTGCGGGCCGTGCTGGCCATCCCTGAATAAGCGCCGTAGAGGAGGAGTTCATTGAGTCCCACCGGGACGAGGATAATCCCGTGCTGGGCATAGCGTTGATGAACCCCTTCCATGAATGAGGGGCTGAAGCGCAGGAAGAAGTCGCCGGTCACGACGACCTTGGCGCAGCCGTGCGGATCCCGGTGCGGGATCGCCATCACGTCATCGACCAGATGCTGCAGGTTCGCGGTAAGCGCATTGAGGTTCGGTTGAGAACTCACATGGCGTTCCCAGCACGCTTTAAGCTGATCCGCACCGTCCCCCGGCCCGGCGACACCCAGGACTTGTTCCATCTCCGCAAACAAGTCAGCAAGAGTCATGACGGGCGACGCCAATTGAGTTATTTTCCGCACGCTTAATCCGTAATGATCATTGCCTTCCAGGGGATCGAAGATGAAGAGATCACGCAACTCGTTGTTGCGGATGAACTGCCGGAAGTAATCCAGGTAACAGTCGACCACGCAGGGCGCCCCGCCGCGGACCATGTAGAATCCCACCACTTCCCCAGGCTGGCGCTTTTCGTGGATCTCGAGCATCTGTCCCAGGCACACCGGCAGCGGGAGGCATTCACGGCCGGAACTGAATTGCAGGCCGCGTTCCAATTGCCGGCGGCTCAGTTTCGGAGGAGTGCCGACATTGAGTCCGAGCCAGCGCGCCGCGAGCGCGACCGCCTGGGCATGGTAATGCGAGAATGTCGGGAAGTAGATCTTCACGCGCGAATCCCGGAAGGGAATGCGCTGGCCCGCGGAGGTGACGACCACGCCATCGCCATCAGCGGCGGCCGCCTGGAAACGTGACAGCGTGGCAACAGGCGCGTGGTAGTTCCGGATGATGTCCCAGAAGGCTTCCAGCCGCGTTTGCAGGCCTGCATCCGCGGTGTGGGCATCAATTTCCAGCATGAGATAGGGTTTGGACCCCAGCTCGGAGGCAAAGAACGAATGAGTGAACGCGTCAATCGTGCAGCTGAAACTGCTCACGTACAGGAGAAACAGATTGCTATGCTGCTTGGCCAGAGCCACTGCGTTCATGATCAGGTTTGGATAGTGCCAGGAGGTCGGCCCGATGCGCTCCTGGGGCAGACAGTCGCCGGGAATCACCCGCACCCCCATACTCGCCAACTTCCGTGCGACTGACTGCGAAGCCTCTGGCGGGAACGCGTTGTAACTGCGGCCCACCAGGAGCAAAGCGGGCCGGCCATCCACCAGGGCCTCACGCAAAGCCGTCTGACCCAGGCTTAGCATTGACTCTTCGGCGTGGAGTTGCGCAGTCACCGCGGCAGTATAGGCCTCCTGGGCGAGTTCGCGCGGGACGCCCAGTTGTGACTCCGCCATTTCGATCAGGCCCAGCGCGGAGTCGTAGCCGCCGGCAAAATCCAGCACGGGCGCCAGAATCGTCGCTTCCGGGAAGGCCTTGGCGATAACATACGGGCTGGCCTGCGCAATCGGGCACAGGTACGAATCCCTTGCCCCCAGCGGGTTGGGCATCCGGCTCACCTGCGGCAAGAAAACCAGCTTGATGCCGCTTTTGACAAGGTCCAGTACAGCCCCATGCGCGATTTGCACCGGGAAGCAGAATCCTGAATTGGCCTTCAACCAGCCTGCCGGGTCTACCTGCGATAGGACCACATCCATCCCCAGGTGTGTGAAGAATGTGGCGAACAACGGATACAGCCAGTGAGAGGTCAAGGCACGCGGAATGCCGATCCGCTTTTGGCCCGCGGCGGGCGAGCCCGGCAGGAAGATCAGACGATTTCGCGCTTCAACGAGATCAACGGCTTCTTCCAGCCGGTCCGCGCGTTTCCAGACGCTTTCAAATCGCGTGCAGCGCCCGCCGAAGGGGAAACGCCGGCCCGCTACTTCGAAGCGATCAATCGTGCAATGATTCCCGCAACTGGCGCAGCGGAAGTGCCCAAGCTCTTGCAGATCGGGCGCGGCCAGTTGCAGCAAATCCGTGACGTTCCCCACCACACCTTGGGACCTCTGAACGGCCAGCAACGCGGCGCCAATCGCTCCAAGCAACTCGGGGTGCGCCGGCACTGTCACCTTCTTCTTCAGGCATTGCGCAAAGCCACAGGCCACAGCCCGGTTCAGCGCCACGCCGCCCTGCAGGAACACATGCCGGCCCACCGTCCGTGAGCCTTTTACCTTCGTCAGGTAGTTTTGCACGATCGCATACACCAGACCAGCCGCCACATCTTCGCGTGCGTAGCCTTCCTGCAAGGCCGAGCGAATATCCGAGTTGATGAACGCGGCGCACGTTGCCTTGAATACCACGGGAGCCCGGGCGCACATGGCGGCCTCGGTGATCGCCGCGAGCGGCAATCCCAGGTCGCTTTGGGCACACTCTTCAAGAAAGGACCCTGTTCCTGCGGAGCAGGCAGAATTCATCGCATAGTCGATGGGCACACCGTTTCGGAGCAGGATGTACTTGGAATCCTGGCCGCCGATCTCAAAGATCGTGTCAACCTCGGGGTCGAGATGAGTTGCCCCTGTCGCATGAGCTGAAATCTCGTTGTAGACGTGAGCCGTGCCCAGGAAAGCGCCGATGAGTTCGCGAGCCGACCCGGTTGTCGCCACCAGATTGACGCCGCAACTCCCCACCTGGGCAACCATGGCGCGCAGGCACTGCCGCGTGGCCCCCACTGGATCGCCTTCCGTACGCCCGTAGTGCGATGCCACCAGTTGCCCGGTTGCCGGGTCAAGCAGGACGGCTTTGGTGGTCGTGGATCCGGCATCCACACCCAGAACGAACGGCCCGACGATCGCTTTATTCGCCGGCGGCTCCGCCATCCAGTTTACCTGGGCCTGCCCCTGTATCAGCGGGGGAAGAATGGCCAGGGGCGGCTTCTTCTCCAAGTGCGGCTGGTGATAGAGGGGCTGCGCCTGCGTCATCACCGCCGCGCCCAGGGCCTCAAAATACGCGCTTTCAGGCAAGGCATGAATCCGCGTGCCGGGCAGCCTGGACTCCAACGCGGAGACCAAGGCGCGGTTCTGGGCCAGTCCGCCGATCAGAAGAAGATTGGCCACCGGATGCTGTCCCTTCTCCAGCAGGGCAACCACCTTGCTGGCCATGCTCTCGTGGAGCGTTCGCAGGACGTCCTCAAGGCTGGCCTCTTTCCGGTTGAGCTTGTGCGTAATATCCGACTTGCAGTGGACGCTGCACCGTGCCGCCAGCGGAACGATATGGCCGTCGAACGAGCGGGCAATCGCCTCCTCCAGGCTCAAGCCGAGGCGACCAATCTGCTGGATCAGGAATTCCCCGCTGCCGGCGGCGCATTGATTGTGCGACAGCGCCGTGAGAATCCTGGCGCCTTTGAGCAGGTAGACCGCGAAACTCTCCCCTCCCAGGGAAGCGACCGCATCGTAGTTCCCACCGATAAACCGAAGGGCCGCTTCCGTTGCCGCCACCTCGGAGATGTGGCCCAAGTGGCCGCAGACGCCATAGGCCTGCGCTGCCGGGAAGTCACGCAATACCTCGGTCAGCACCTCCCCGGCCCGTCCCAGGTGGTTGACCACGCGGGACGATACTTGGATTCCATCAATGCTGACAACTTTCACCGACACCGCGCCGATGTTGATCCCGACATACGACATTGGGCCACCATCCGGCACGCCGGTGTAAACTGGTTATGTTACGGCAAGTGGTTCCCTTGTGCGGGCCAGGGCTTCGACGCCAACCGATCGCAGCCGGGAGACGTTTCCTCCGACAGTTCGGCCCTGCCGGATGGCTTGGTCGTTCATATCATAATACGTAGGCGGCTCGATCGTCCAACCGTTGCGCAGCCGCTTGTCCTCACGCTTGAGCATCACAAGCAGCACACGGCCGAGCACGGGTGCCGAAATTCGCGCGGTTACGCCGCATACGCGGTAGACATCTTCGAGCAGCTCGTCCATTTTATGGGCCACCACGGCATTGTCCTTGAACCAGCGCCGCGCCGCCCACAGCGCACCTGCCATAGCCGTCGAGTACCCGTGTAAATTCAAGCGATAGCGATCCCGGATCCGCGGGCTGGGGTGATCCTTGTAACGCCGCCAACCAGCCAGCGTGGTGGCGACAATTCGCAGAATGCTCGGCCCATTGGTTTCAAAATCCTTACGGAATGCGCGCAATAGCAGGGCTGTCTCCTGTCCCGGCGGGATGTGCGCGTGCCGGTAATTGAATCGGTCCTGCCCGTGCGTATCGGCCTCCGAAAATGCCTCCCGGCTCAAGAGAACGCCCTGCCTCGACATCTCCGCATGCAACGGCGTGCCTGGCGTAGGCGTGTACAGCATGAACTGGTGAAACTCCACCTCGTGGCTGACCGCGTAGTCGATGGCGGCATCGATGTTCTCCGGCGTGTGTTCCTCCAGACCGATGATGGTCGAGCCCAGGACGTGAATGCCGTTGGCATGCAGTTCGCGAACCAGCGCGTGCGTATCGGCATGGGCCAGTTTCGCGTACTTGCTCGCCTCCCCCTCCAATCCAATCCACACCCACGAAACGCCCAGGCTCACCAGTTGTTTCATGGTGTAGGTCCGCAGCGCGTTGGCTGAACTGAAGAT
>Ga0265338_10008229_pt1 | contig 12702 bp, 13 predicted proteins | sample 42126metaG_FD_193579 | JGI IMG/M metagenome (GOLD analysis project Ga0265338, IMG submission 193579) | Rhizosphere microbial communities from Carex aquatilis grown in University of Washington, Seatle, WA, United States - 4-21-26 metaG | ecosystem: Host-associated > Plants > Roots > Rhizosphere... | reverse complement strand
AGCCCCTGACTCATGGAATGCCTCTGACCATGGGGGCTCGTATAACTCGCCCCTCCGACATTCATCGTTGGCTCCGATTCGTTCCATTTGACCGCAAAACGGGATCAAATCCGCGTTCCCGGAAGGGTCAAATTTTCTTATTGCATCCATGGGCGGAGCGGATAGACTTCCCTGCTCGATTTCTCGACCCAAAACTGTGAACTCTGAACTTTGCAAGAAAGCCGCCGAAAAGGTCGGCAACCCCAATGTGCTGGTGAACCTCATTTCGCGCCGGGTCCGCCAGCTTAATGCCGGCGGCGGCGGCCTGGGCCGTCCGCTGGTGGCCAACACGACCAACTTGGGCGTGGCGGACATCGCCTTGCGCGAAATTCTCGAGGAAAAGATCGGTTGGGAACTGCCCGAACTGGTCGAACTGGTCCGGCCGCAGGCCAAGAAACGCCGCAAACGCTAGCCCATTTACGATTTGGGATTTACGATTTTCGCCTCGGTTCAGAGCCGGCCTGTACATTAAAATCTCCATTTCTTTCATCGGGTCTTTCGTTGTCCGTTTTTAATCCGTGAAATCTGCGCCATCTGCGGTTAACCTCTGGTCATGGCCGACATCGTGACCAATCACAAGGCGCGGCGCGATTACCACATCCTCGAAACCTTTGAGGCGGGCATCGTGTTGCACGGCACGGAGGTCAAATCCTTGCGCGCGGGCAAGGGACAGATCGGCGACGCCTTTGCGCGCGTGGACAAGGAAGAGGTCTGGCTTTACAACGCGCACATTGACGAATATTCGCACGGCAATCTCCAGAATCATCAGCCCAAGGCCCCGCGCAAATTGCTCCTGCACCGGACGGAGATCCAGAAATTATTCAGCCTAGCCTCGATCAAAGGCCATGCGCTCGTGCCGCTGGCGTTCTATTGGAAGAACGGGAAAGTGAAGGTAGCGCTCGCCGTCGGCAAGGGCAAACAGCTGTTCGACAAGCGCGAGGACTTGAAACAGCGCGAATCCGAACGCGAACTCAAACGCGCGACGATGAAATGGACGAAGGGAAAATGATCAGAACGAAAATGCGAGCTGGAGGATGGCAAAAAGAAAAAGGACGGCTTTCAGGCCGTCCTTCGTCTTTAATTCCAGATGGTCCCGGGCTCAGGCCTTCGCCGTTTCGGGCTTCTTCCAATTCCGTTTCGGCGCCTTGGTGACGAGGCCTTTTTTGAGGGCGCTGGCGGAGACGCGGATGTAGCGGATTTCGCCATTGGGCAACTGCGCCTTGACGCGCTGGAGGTTCGGCAGGAAACGGCGCTTGGTGATGGCGGTGATGTGCGTGCCGATGCCGCCCTGTTTCTTGGGCTTGCCCGAGCGCCAGATGATGCTGCCCTTCATCGGGCGTTTGCCGGTCAATTCACAAATGCGTGACATAAAAGTTCAATAATGAACTGCGAAGCTTACCAGTGCAACCCGCCGTGGCAAGCACTATTTCCCGGGGATTTGGCCTTGGACCCGCCCCTGAAGTTTGAAAAATGAACTTGGCTTTCCCGTCCGATTGCCGTTGTCTTTGGGCCAATGGTCCTGAATTTATTTTGCCGCATCACCGTCAAGCCCCTGCTTTTGATCCTTGCCTTTGCCGCGACCCTCGGCCCGGTTCGCGCCGCCGGCACAGGATCTGCCGCCACACCCGCAGCGGCAACCGCCGTGTCGGCGCCGGGCGAAACCAACGCCGACCCGGTGGCGAACTCGGTCGTGAAAGTGTTTTCGACCCTGCGTTATCCCGATCTCTACAAGCCCTGGACCAAGCAGGTGCCGAGTGAGGTGACGGGCACCGGCGTGGTCATCGAAGGCAAACGGATTCTGACCTGCGCCCACATGATTCTTTACGCCAGCCAGGTGCAGATCCAGGCCAATCAAGCGGGTGATAAAATTTCCGCGAAGGTCGAGGCCATTGCCCCGGGCATCGATCTGGCCGTGCTCAAGCTGGATGACGAAACCTTCTTCGGCACGCATCCGGCGCTGACGCGCGCAAAAAAACTTCCGGAAATCAGGGACATGGTCATGGCGTATGGTTATCCCGAGGGAGGCTCCAGTCTTTCGATTACGAAGGGCATTGTTTCCCGCATCGAGTTTGTGCCCTACAATTATCCCGTTTCCGGCCTGCGCATCCAGATCGATGCCGCCATCAATCCCGGGAACAGCGGGGGACCGGCCGTGGTGGGTGACAAGATGATCGGCCTTGCGTTCAGCCATCTGGGCACGGCGGAAAACATCGGCTACATCATTCCCAACGAGGAAATCGATCTGTTTCTTCAGGACATTGCGGATGGCCATTATGACGGCAAGCCTGCCATGTTCGACGACTTTCAAACCCTCGAAAACCCGGCGCTCCGCTCGTTTCTCAAGCTGGATCCATCAGTCAAAGGCATGGTGGTTCACAAACCCTACAGCAATGATCCGGCGTATCCGTTGAAGGAATGGGATGTCGTCACCCGGATTGGCGACCAGCCGCTGGACGACCAGGGCATGATCAAGCTGGGTGACGACCTGCGGATACGATTCCGCTATCTCATCCAGCATATCGCCACCAATGGCACCGTGCCGCTGACGATTGTCCGTGCCGGCAAGGAACTCAAGGTCAATTTGCCCGTCTCGGCACAGTATCTGCGCCTGATCCCCGGTTTGGATGGCACTTATCCTTCGTATTTTATCTATGGACCATTGGTTTTTTCCGCCGCCGCGGATGAATACCTGGGTGGTTTTCTGCGGACAAAATATGCCACCGCCATCATGGCGCGTTTAAGCGCCTTGGGCAACCCCCTGGTCACGCGCAGTGGAGACCAACCCGCGTTTCCGGGCGAAGGGTTGGTGGTCGTCTCCTCGCCCTTTTTCCCGCACAAGCTGGTACAAGGTTATGACAACCCCGAGTCACAGGTGGTGAAAGCCGTCAATGGCATTCCCATCAAGAACCTGGCCCACCTGGTGGAAGTCCTGCGCGATGCCAAAAGCCCGTTCATCACCATCGAGTTCAACAACCGCGGCGGTGAGACCCTGGTGTTTCCGCGCGCGGAGATGGTCGCGGCCACGGATGAAATCCTGACGGACAACGGCGTGCGCAGTCAGGGTTCGCCAGATACCCTGGCCATTTGGAATGCCAAGGCTTCCCCATGAACCCGAGCGGGCTGAAACTCGTTTCCTCGACACCTGGCGCGACGGTTCCCGCATCGTCCGGGCACCAGCGGGTCACGGTCAAACCTTTTGCCGCGTTGCGGCCGGCACCGGAACTGGCCGCGCGTATTTGTGAACTGCCCTACGACGTGATGTCGTCGGACGAAGCGCGCCAGATCGCCGCCGGCAACCCGCTCAGTTTTCTGCACGTCAGCAAACCGGAGATTGATCTGCCGCCGGGAACGGACCCTCACGCACCGGAAGTGTATGCCCGGGGCGCGGAGAATTTTCAAAAACTCATCCGGGACGGCGCGCTTAAACCGGATGCGCAGCCGTGCTTTTACCTGTACCGGCAAATCATGGGTGCGCACGTGCAAACCGGCCTCGTCGCGGTCGCCAGCTGCGAGGAATATCAGCGCGGCGTCATCCGGAAGCATGAGCAGACGCGCGTGGACAAGGAGAACGACCGCGTGCGGCACATCGAAGCCTTGAATGCGCAGACCAGTCCGGTGTTTTTGACCTACCCCGCCGATCGCAGCCTCGACGAGTTCGTCGCCAAAAAAGCCTCCGGCAAGCCGGAGATTGATTTCACCGCCAAAGACGGCGTGCGGCATGTGTCGTGGACGATTCAGGACCCGCAGGATGTCAAATTCATCGAAACGCAGTTCGCGCGGATTCCGTCCCTGTACATTGCCGACGGCCATCATCGCAGCGCGGCGGCGGCGCGCGTTTTTCAGTCGCGCCAGGGGGCGGGGCAGAGCGGGCAATTTCTCACCGTGATTTTTCCGCATGACCAGATGCAGGTTTTGCCGTACCACCGCGTGCTGAAGGATTTGAACGGCTGGACGCCGGAACAGTTGCTGGAAATTCTCGGCGTGGTTTTTGCCATGGATCCCAACGGTACCGCCGTGCCCGCCCGCCAGCACGAACTCGGTTTTTATCTGGCCGGCAAATGGCGCACCCTGGCGTTCCGCCATCACGTTCTGGAGGAGCGAGACGCGCGGGAGCTGCTGGACGTGACCCTGCTGCAAAAACACGTGCTCGAACCGGTTTTCAACATTGACGATCCGCGCACGAACCAGCGAATCCATTTTGTCGGCGGCATCCGCGGCACGGAGGAACTGGAAAGGCTGGTCAACAGCGGCGGATATGCCTGCGCCTTTTCCATGTTTCCCCTGAACGCCGACACTTTGATGGCCGTCAGCAACGCGGGCGGCGTCATGCCGCCGAAAAGCACCTGGTTCGAGCCGAAGCTCCGCGACGGGATGTTTTGCCACCTGATTTAATTTATGATTTCCGATTTGCGATTTACGAATCAACCGCGCCCCGCTTTTGAAAATCATCAATCATCAATCGTAATTCGAAAATAGATTGTGTCATTGAATCGCCTCCAGCGCGGCCTGCGCGCCACCTTCGCGGGCATGGCGGTCAACGTCGTGCTGTCGGGCGCGAAACTCGCCGCCGGCATCGTTGGCCATTCGCATGCGCTGGTCGCGGATGCCGTGGAATCCTTCGCCGACATTTTCAGTTCGCTCATCGTGTGGCGCGGACTGGTCGTGGCGGCGGTTCCCGCGGACGAAGACCATCCCTACGGCCACGGCAAGGCCGAACCGATCGCCTCCGCCATCGTGGCCGCGATGTTGTTGGGGGCGGCGTTGTGGATTGTGCTCACGGCGTGCGGCGAAATCATGGAACCGCATCGGTCGCCCGCGCCGTTCACGCTCATCGTGCTGGTGGCGGTCGTGGCCGTGAAGGAAGGCCTGTTCCGGTTTGTTTCGCGCGAAGGCGAGGCCGTGGACAGTTCGGCGGTCAAAACCGACGCCTGGCATCATCGCAGCGATGCCATCACCTCCGTGGCCGCCGGCGTCGGCATCAGCGTGGCGTTGATTGGCGGCAAGGGATTTGAGGCCGCCGACGACGTGGCGGCGATTGCGGCGGCGGGGGTCATTGCCTGGAACGGCTGGCATTTATTGCGTCCGGCGCTCAGCGAACTCATGGACGCCGCGCCCAGCCGTGAAATCGTTGACCAGATCCGCCGGATTGGCGGCACCACCCCCGGTGTGGACCGAGTGGAAAAATGCATCGTGCGCAAGGTGGGGTATCAGTATTTCGTGGACATGCACGTGGAGGTGGACCCGCAGATGACCGTGTTGCAATCGCACGAAATCGCCCATGCCGTGAAGGATAAAATCCGCGATACCATGCCCTCCGTCAACGACGTGCTCGTGCACATCGAGCCGCGCGGCATCGCGGCCAAGGGAAAGTTGTAGGAGACGACGTGAGGAGTCTCTGATTTTCATTCAATTTGAGCCTCGTTACCCCGGCTCCTGCATCGGTTGATGATTTTTGTTCCCTTTCCTACCCCAGCGGACATTTAATAGTGAATGCCCGAATTGGATGACATGGCCTTGCTGCGGCAATATGCCGAAGACAACTCCGAATCCGCTTTTGCGGCGCTGGCGGAGAAACATGTCAACCTGGTTTATTCCACCGCGTGGCGCAGCGTCGGCAATGCGCACGCCGCCGAGGAAATCACGCAGGCCGTTTTCATCATTCTGGCGAAGAAGGCGCGGAGTTTGTCCGGGCGAACGGTCCTTTCCGGCTGGCTGTATCAAACGGCGCGGCTGACCGCGGCGAACCATTTACGGGCAGAAATTCGACGGCAGAAACGCGAACAGGAGGCTTATATGCAATCGCTTTTAAACGAACCGGAATCCCAGGTCTGGCCCCAAATCGCGCCATTGCTCGACGTGGCGATGACGGGTCTGGGCGAAAAGGATCGGAACGCCATTGTGCTCCGGTTTTTCGAGAACAGAAGTTTGAGCGAAGTGGGATCGGCCCTGGGCGCGAGCGAAGCTGCGGCAAAAATGCGCGTGAACCGCGCCCTGGAGAAACTGCGGAAATTTTTCTCCAAACGCGGGATTGTCCTGTCCGCGACGCTGATTGCGGGAGCGATTTCGGCCAATTCCGTTCACGCCGCCCCCGTGGGATTGGCCATCACCGTGACTGCGACCGCCGCGAAAGGGTCGGCGGCCGCAGCCTCAACCCTGACCCTGGTAAAAGGAGCATTGAAACTTATGGCCTGGACAAAAATCAAAACCGCCGCCGTCACTGGCGCGGTGGTGTTGCTGACTGCTGGAACCACCACCATTGCCGTCAAAGAAATCAAAGAGCACCGGGCACCCATGGGCCAGGACACCCGTGGCGGTCCGGTGGAAATGAAAATCAAATGGACGGCCGGCCGGGAATATCCCATGCACATCGAAATGAATCAAACCGCCAGAACGGATGTGCCCGGTCACCCGCAGTCCGTTGTGCAAGGAGTGAATCTCACTCAGGATTTTAATTTGTCAGAGCTCAAGGAACTGGACAATGGCGGTTCGCAACTGCAACTGGAATTTTTGAGCGAAACGCTGAATGTCTCGCAAGGCGACCGCAGCGTGATGAGTTTTGAATCCGCCCAAAGTCCGGCGCAGGACGCCGGTAATCCGGCCGCGCCGATCCTGCGCGCGATGATTGGCACGCGCATTCAGTATTTTACCGATGCGAATGGCGAAGTTGAAAAAATGGAAGGCGTGGACGAATTGAGGAATCGTATTGCCGCGGCCGGACAGCCACAGGAACAAGCCATGTTCAATGAATTGTTCAGCGGGGACACCCTCAAGCAATATGGTTCATTTGCCGCCGCCCTGCCGAACCGCACGGTTAATATTGGCGATCATTGGTCGTTGAAAAAAGACATATCCACCTCCATCGGCGTCTTGACGTTGGACATGGAATATACTTTTAAGAATTGGGAGCAGCATGGCGGCCGCAAATGCGCGCACGTTGAAGACACAGGCAACTTTTTAACCAAAAGCGTTTCAACCGCCAACGGCATGGTGGTTGAAATCACGAAGGGGAAAATATCGGGCGAATTTTGGTATGATCCGGCGCCGGGCATGATCGTGGAGGCGGATAATGATCAGAATATGACGCTGAAAATCACAACCCGGGCACAGACCATGACATCGCAAATCAGCCGAAACGTCCGGCTGACGCTGTTGGCCGGGCAATGACACGTTGAACCATGCAACCAACTGCCAAAAAAAATATGAAATGTGCCGGCAGCAACGGTGTCCGGTCAGGACTGGATTCCCGGCGGGGATTTACCTTGATGGAATTGCTGGTCGTCATCGCTATCATCGCGATTCTGGCGGCGTTGTTGTTGCCGGTCCTGTCCAAGGTAAAGGAAAGAGCCCTGCGGCTCAGTTGCTTGAACAATCAAAAGCAGCTCAATCTGGGCTGGCAAATATGCGCGGACGACAAGCGGGGCATTCTGCCGTTCAACGACACGGATTTTCGCTCGCCAACCGTGTCTGAAAGCACGTCCAACTCGTGGGTCACCGGCAATGCTGATTTGGACACGAACACCACGACCATCACCGACGGCTCGATTTATCCGTACGTGAGGAACATCCGATGCTACCGGTGTCCAGCCAATCACAACCTGGTTTTGGGCACGGGCATCCCGATGTTACGCACCTATTCCTTGAGTGGTTTTATGGGCGGGCCAGCGGCGGACACGAATTGGGGGGTCCTGCCGGTGTACCATGTGAGTCAAATCAGGAGTCCGTCCCGGTCACTCACGTTTTTGGAAGAAGACTATTCAACGATTGACGACGGGCATTTTCTTTACTCCGCCACGATCAACAACTGGTTGAACATTCCGACCTGGTCGCATCAGAAGGGCGCGACGCTTTCGTTCGCCGACGCCCACGCGGAATACTGGAGATGGCGGAGTGCGCGCCCCACCACCACCTACTTCGACGACAGCAATGCGCTCACCGATCCCTTGGCGCTTCAGGACGTCGCGCGGTTGCAACAGACGGCAGTGGTCTCAAATTGACTGCCGCCGGGTGTGATTTCCCTTTGCGTTTGCGGCGTCGTGGCGGTGCGGTCGATTATCCCGGCCTCGAAGTCATGTCCATTGATTTGTACTCCTGCAAGAGCATCAGCGCTGCCTGCATCATGGCGTTCACCACCGGACGGTCCGGCTGATGCGCTGAAGGATCTGTACAGGTTGAACGCCGGAGACATTCCGCCTCGAACCTGTCTTCGCCCGCGAACCCATCAAAATGCTCGTGGGGGCGGGTAAAGAAATAAAAATAATTGTCACGTTTTGCCCTTGGGCGGACACTTATAAGGTGGAGCATGCGAGATTTTGACGGAATAACATGAAACGAATCCATGGCAGCGGTGTCTTTATAAGCATGAAGACCAGGCGCGGTTTCACATTGCTGGAACTGCTGGTGGTCATTGCCATCATCGGCATTCTCGCCGCGCTGCTGTTGCCGGTCCTGGCCAAGGCCAAGGAGCGCGCCCGGCGGATTACCTGCCTGAACAACCAAAGACAGCTTGACCTGGGCTGGGAGATGTATGCCAGCGACAACCACGGCAGGCTGGCGTTAAATGAAGTGGATACTTCCGGCGGGGGAACGCCCCGCAGCACGACGAATTCCTGGGTCACAGGCAACTGCGCCGTGGATGCCGACCCGGCGACGATTACCAGCGGCACCCTTTACCCGTATGTGAAGATGCTCAAGATATATCATTGTCCGGAGGATCACAGTCTGGTCAAAGACACCGCCACGCCCAGACTCCGCAGTTTTTCCCTCAGCGGCTACATGCACGGCGGAGACGATGACATCACCTATGGGGTCCAACCCTTGAACCAGTCGAGCCAGATCCGGCATCCATCCAAGACGCTTACGTTCATTGACGAGGATGAACTGTTCATTGATGACGGGCATTTTCTTTATTCCTCCAAGATCAACGAGTGGCTCAACATTCCCGGCTGGCGGCACCAGAACGGCACGGTTCTCACCTTCGCCGATGCCCACACGGAATACTGGAAATGGAAGAGTGCGCGCCCCACCGCAACCTATTTCGACGGCGGCGGCCCTTCCGCCGACCCTTTGGTGATTCAGGACATCGCGCGCCTGCAACAAACGGCGCCGGATATGAACTGATTTTGGCACAAATGCGAACGGTGATGAAACCCTGCTACCTTTGCCAAAGATAAAATCTGGAAACCGGGCTGAATCGCAATGCGGAGCGGGCATCCGGCCTGTCCCTGATTTTAACGGTGGCGGCGCCTGACCGAAAATGAAGCTGAATCACGCGTTTACCCTGCTTGAGTTGCTGGTGGTGATTGCCGTCATCGGCATTCTCGCCGCGATGCTGTTGCCGGTCCTGTCGTCCGTCAAACAGCGGGCGCGCACGACCCAATGCCTGTCCAATCTCCATCAAATCAGCCTGGCCATGAAAATGTATGCCGATGATGCCCACGGGCTGTATCCGATCTCCGGCGGTGTGATTGGCTGGGGCCAGATCGATCCGGACACCCTGGCGCCCAGCTGGCTGCAGCAGATTGTTCACTACACCCAAAATACAAACATTTATCGCTGCCCGGTGGATCACCTGACCTCTTTCAGCTATTTCAACAGCGTCCGCGCCGCGTATGTCATCACCAACGGTTATGCCCGCGTCAGCAGCCAGCGCATCCATTTCCCCACCACGTTCGTTTTGGCCGGCGACACCACCAGCCAGAACCTGGACCATTCCGGGCCGTTTTTCGATCCCATTGACGCCGACAAGGATGATTACACACAAAACTGTGTCGGCGGCGACGCGAACGGGTCCCCGGCCGTGGAGTGGCGCACTCATGGCAAGGGCCAGAACCTCCTGTTCGATGACGGTCACGCCAAATGGTACCGGGGTTACAGCTCGAACGAGATGACCTTCCGCTACGATTCCATCCACGGCTGGGAGTAATTGCCATTTTCCTTTTGCGCTCCCGGCGGCTAGGATTACTGATTGCGGTTTTTTTGTAACCAATCCGCGAAAAAACCTAAGAATGAAAGCAGAGGTTCTTGAAAGTGAAAACCCGCTTGGAATTTGATTGTGCCGGACGCCGGTGCCAACGCGCTTTTACCCTGATTGAACTGCTGGTCGTCATCGCCATCATCGGGATTCTGGCGGCCATGCTGATGCCGGCGTTGAACAAGGCAAAAAATTCGGCGGGCAAGGCGACCGACCTCAACAATCTCAGGCAGATCATGGTTGCGCTGAACGTTTACGCCTCTGACAACCACGACGGGATGCCATCGGCAAACTGGGACAACGGTGGCGGCGATTTGCCGGGCTGGCTTTATACTTGCGACCCGACCGCCAGCGGCCCGGCCCGTTACGTTTTACAGAAGGGCCAGTTATGGCCGCTACTGCACAATCCCAAAATTTACATTTGCCCCAACGACGATCTGCAAATGCGGCACTGGTCGCAACTGGACGGAGTCACGGAGCAACGCCAGCAGCAACTTTCCAGCTACGCGATCAACGGCGCGATAGTTGGCTACAGTTGGGCTTACGAACACACCCATCCGCCGGCCAAATTGGGGCAGATGCGGGCCAGCGATTGCGCCTTTTGGGAAACGGATGACACCGAGCCGCATTACTTCAACGACGGCGCAAATTATCCGCCCGAGGGTGTCAGCGGCCGGCACACGGCGGGCGGCATTCAAGCGGCCTTTGACGGCTCGACCAGCTACATCAAACTGGCGCGATGGTATCAGGAGGACGTGACCGGTGCGCTCCGCAACCGGCTTTGGTGCAATCCCAATTCGCCGGACGGTCATGCATCATCTGCTTATCCGACTCCTTGACGTATGCGACGCGTAATCATTGCCGTTGGGTTGGGGCTGGCTCTGGCCGGCAGTTTTTGGTGGCTGCGCCCTCCGGCGCATCCCCCGCTCGTCAACGCGTCCCTATACGAAACCGACATGACCGAAGGGCTGGTGCGGGGGATTTTATCCGAATTGAAGCCGCCGGTCCCGCCGGTTTGCTTTCTGGCCTTTGGCGAAGGTTTCACGCCGCCCAGTCAGACGTTCATCGCGCGGTTTGCCGGCAACCGGCCGCCGGTGCGTAGTTGCGTTTTCGCCGCATCGGCCCTTGGCAAAAACTTCGAGGTCTCCACCGGCAGACCGGGTCTGATGGTTCATGTTATTCGCTGCAAGAAAATCATCCCCGGCACATTTGACGTGGTGGTTGCCCTTTCCAATTTGCCGCCCGGCCACGACCATTTTATTTATCGCGTTTCCAATGCAACCGGCGAATGGAAAATTCAAAGCCGCCAGCCGGAATAATTTTCCTTTTGCCCGTGCCGCCGCTTCAAGGTTTAATGTCCCCTCATGAAAATTGTACTGGCATATTCGGGCGGCCTCGACACCTCGGTGCTGCTGTCGTGGCTCAAGGAAACCTATGACGCCGAAATGATCGCCTTTTGCGCGAACATCGGACAGGCGGAGGAATTGCGCGGCCTCGAGGCGAAGGCGAAGAAAACCGGCGCGTCCAAAATCTACATCGTGGATTTGCAGGCGGAATTCGCGCGCGACTTCATCTACCCGATGATCCAGGCCGGCGCGATTTACGAAGGCCAGTATTTCCTCGGCACCAGCATCGCCCGGCCGCTCATCGCCAAGGGCATGATTGCGGTGGCCAAAAAGGAAAAGGCCGACGCCATCGCCCACGGCGCCACCGGCAAGGGCAACGACCAGGTGCGGTTCGAACTGACCGCCGCCACGCTCGCGCCGGATTTGCAGGTGATTGCCCCGTGGCGGGACGCGCGGTATCGCACCGACTTTCCCGGCCGGCAGGAGATGATTGATTACTGCGCCCGGCACCGGATACCCGTCCAGGCCAGCGCCAGGAAACCGTTTTCGAGCGACCGGAACCTGCTGCACATCTCCTATGAGGCCGGCATCCTCGAAGACCCGTGGCTGGACGCGAGCGACAAAAAGTATCGCGGCTCGTTCACCACGCTCTCCGTGTTTCCCGAGGACGCACCGAACAAACCGGAGTTCGTCACGCTGGGTTTTGTGAAGGGCAATTGCGTGGCGGTGAACGGCAAAAAACTGTCCCCGCTGGGCGTGATGCAGGCGCTGAACAAAATCGGCGGCAAACACGGCGTTGGGCGCGTGGACATGGTGGAGAACCGGTACGTGGGCATGAAATCGCGGGGCGTGTACGAAACACCCGGCGGCGCAATTTTGCATTTTGCGCACCGGCAGATGGAAAGCCTGACCATGGACCGGGAAGTCATGCATTTGCGGGACTCGCTGATTCCGCGGTACGCGGAGCTGGTGTATTACGGCTACTGGTTCGCGCCGGAACGGCTGGCATTGCAGGCGCTGGTGACCGAGAGCCAGAAAAACGTGACCGGCACCGTGCGGGTGAAGCTGTACAAGGGCAACATCATGGTCGCCGGCCGCAAGAGTCCGGTGAGCCTGTACAACCCGCACATCGCCACGATGGAAGCCGACCCGACAAAGGCCTACAACCAGGACGACGCCACCGGCTTCATCCGGTTGAATGCATTGCGATTGAAAGTTGCGGCCAAAGTCCAAAAGAAGAAATAAATTGGCGCGCGCAGTGCATCCCGCTTTGCGGGGTCGCGGCGAAGGTACAGAGGGAGAAGTAACAGCTTCAAACTTGAGGTTACAAGTTGGCACCTCAGGTTG
>Ga0265338_10008228_pt1 | contig 12702 bp, 9 predicted proteins | sample 42126metaG_FD_193579 | JGI IMG/M metagenome (GOLD analysis project Ga0265338, IMG submission 193579) | Rhizosphere microbial communities from Carex aquatilis grown in University of Washington, Seatle, WA, United States - 4-21-26 metaG | ecosystem: Host-associated > Plants > Roots > Rhizosphere >... | reverse complement strand
TGCGGCGGCCGGCCGTGTGGACGAATAATCTGGTCGCGTTGCTGATCGGCGTGGGGATGTATGCGACATTCGCCTTCCTGCCCGAGTTTGTGCAGACGCCTTCCGCCGCCGGGTATGGGTTCGGCGCGAGTATCACCCGTTCCGGGCTGATGCTGCTGCCCTCTTCGTTCACTATGTTCGCCGTGGGCATGTTCGCGGGCCGGCTCGCCCGGCTGCTCGGAGGCAAGGTTCTGGTGATCGCCGGGTGCCTGATCGGGTGCGCGGCCATGGCGATCCTGGCCTTCGCGCACGGGCTGGAATGGGAGATCTACCTGTCGACCGCCATCATGGGCGTCGGGTTCGGCCTCGTCTTCTCAGCGATGTCGGCGCTGGTGGTCGCTGCGGTTCCGGCCTCCCAGACCGGCGTCGCGAGCGGCATGAACGCGAACATCCGCACGATCGGCGGCAGCATCGGCGCGGCGGTGATGGCCAGCATCGTCACCTCTCAGCTCGGGCCGTCCGGGCTGCCGAAGGAGTCCGGATACATGATCGGGTTTGCGGTGCTGGCCGCCGGGCTCGTGCTGGCCGCGCTCGCCGGCCTGCTGATCCCGTCCGCGCGCGGCCTGCGGCGGACGGCCGAACCGGAGCATGCCGAGATGGCGATGGTCGCCGGCGGCACGGTCGTGGGGGACAAGAGCGAGTGACCGGCCCCGCGCAGCAGGCGGTGGGACCGTACCGGGAAGGAGAGACGTGAGCGGTCAGGCGCCGCCGCGGGGCGCACCCCAGGACCGGACCCTGGCGACCCGGCGCGACGCCATCCGGAATTATCACCGTGTCCTGGCCGCCGCGCGCGAGGTGCTCGGCGAGTCCGGCGCCGACGCCTGCATGGAGGAGATCGCCGCGCGGGCGGGCGTGGGCGTCGGCACCGTGTACCGACGGTTCGCCAGCAAGGACGCCCTGATCGATGAACTGCTGCGGCTGGCCTTGGAGGAGGTCCTGTCGTCCACCGAACGGGCGCTGGCGCGCACCGACGGACACGGGCTTGAAGAGTTGCTGCGCGCCCTCGGCCAGTCCTTCGCCGACCATGCGCGCTACGCGAGCCTGCTCCTGCAGCGTCACGCCGACGCCGCCACCGCACGCCGGATGCGAGCCGCGATCGACGAACTGACCGCACGCGCCATCACGGCCGGCACGGTGAACCCAGGCACCACCGCCGGAGACATCATGGCGCTCGTCTGGGCGATGCGCGGGCTGGTGCAGGCCACCGGGGAGATCGCCCCCGGAGCCTGGCCGCGATTCCTCGATATCCACCTGGCCGGCCTGCGGTCCGCCGGGCCGGTCAGCGGCACACCTCCCCTCTCCTCCCGGCAACTGTCGAAACTAGCCCCGTGACGCTGTTCGAGTCGGGTGTACCTACGTTGGCCTGGCGGGCCGGCCCCGGGTCGCAGGGCGGAAGGACGAGGCAGTGGAAAATCAGCTGAGGTCGCGCGGACGATTTCACTCTCGCGCGCTCATTCGCCTGATCCGTCATTGCAGTATTATCCAGACTTTCCGGGAATAACTGCCAGGCGTTTTACCAGTATTAGTACTAAGGCTGATAGTGCAGATCGTGTTGCGGAATTTCCCTCTAAAGTTGCCTTCTCGGCGTACGGTGGATGCCGCAAAGGCAAACCATGGGGAGGGCTACCAGATGCGGCATGCTGGGTTATTCGGCACAGCCATTGGCTATCGGACACGGCCCATCTGGTGGAAGCGGGGCCGGATCGCCGCTGCGGGTGCAGCGGTAGTCGCCGCTTTAGCGGGCACGTCGATGGTTGGCGTCCCTGCGGTGTCGGCGAGCCCGGCTGAGATGGTCATTGTCACCGCGGACGGGCTCTTAAGCCCGGTCGCGGCGGTGCTGGAGGTGGGCGGCACCGTCTTGACGCAGTACCACCTCATCGAGGCGGTGGACGCTTTGATCCCTCAGGCGGCGGAGCCGCTGCTCGCGGCGTTACCGGGGATCACCGTGACTCCAGATATATCGGTGAGTGTCCAGGCCGCGACGGAGTCGACCGGGCCGCGCGCGCCTTCTGACACGTTCTTGCAGGAGACCGGGGCCGCGCGACTGGCGTCCGGTGGTGATGCCGGCCAGGGGGTCACCGTGGCCGTGCTGGATACGGGTATCGACAACCTGCCCGACTTCTCGGGGCGACTCGTCGGCGGGGTGGACCTGACGGGCAGGAACAACCCGTACCAGGACAGCTACGGGCATGGCACCTTCGTGGCCGGCCTGATAGCCGGCAGTGGAGTCCTGTCCAACGGGCAGTACTCGGGTGAGGCCCCTGGCGCCAGGCTGGTGTCCGTGAAAGTGGCGGGGTCGGATGGCACGACCCACCTGGGGACTTTGATCTCGGGCCTGCAGTGGGCGGTCGATCAACGGAACCGGTACGGCATCAAGATCCTCAACATCTCCCTGGGGTTCAGGCCCAGCCAGTCCACGGTTATCAACCCCTTGGACCGAGCGGTGGAGGTGGTGTGGAACTCGGGTATCGCGGTGGTGGCCTCGGCGGGCAACGCCGGGCCGTTCAACGGCACCATCCTTTCCCCGGGCGACGACCCGCTGGTAATCACGGCGGGTGCCTTGGACGACATGGCCACGGCGCCGGTCACTGATGACGAGATGACCGACTTCAGCAGCGCCGGGCCGACCTCGCCTGACGGCTGGGTCAAGCCTGATCTGGCCACCTCGGGCCGGTCTGTGGTGAGCCTGGCCGCGCCGGGCTCGACGATCTACAACAACTACCCTTCGGCCCGGGTCGGCGCGGCAAACTTCGTCGGCTCGGGTACCTCGTTCAGCGCGGCTATCACCAGCGGGGCAGCAGCGCTGGTCTTGGCCGACAATCCGGGTCTCACCCCCAACCAGATAAAGGCCCGACTGCTCGGCACGGCCAACCCGGGTCCGGTCGGGAACCCTTTTGTCGACGGCCACGGGGCCCTCAATGCCTATGCCGCGGCCACCTCGGGCCCGATGAACTTTAGCCAGTCAGCCGCCAGGCTGACCCCGACCTGGTCTGGCACCACGGTCTCGCTGTCGCCCACCCGCCCCGTCGACACATGGAACACGAACCTGTGGTCGGGGATGTCTTGGAATCAGCCGCCAACCACGGGCTGGGCGTGGAACGGCACAGGCTGGAACGGCGGAGATTGGAACGGCTGGGCCTGGAACGACGCAGCCTGGAACGACGCGGCATGGAATGGTGCTGCATGGAACGGCGGAGACTGGACTGGCTGGGCCTGGAACGACTCAGCCTGGAACGGCTCTGGCTGGGCCGGCTCGGCCTGGGTCGCCGGGGCCTGGAATAGCTCAGCATGGAGCTGACCGTGCCCGATGCGATAGTCAGGCCATGAAGGTACCGCGTGCCACCCGGGCCGTTGTCGCGGCGTCGGTCGTAGGTGGGGCGCTTACCTTATTCGTTGCTGTATGGAGGCAATCGGCCTCGTGGCATCTCGCCGGGAGCCAGTGGATTGTCGCGGCTGCGGTGGGCGCTCTTGCCCTGGGGAGCTGGACGTGGCCGGTCGTGGTGTACCGGGGAGGCGAATCCGCCGCCTTCAATATGGACGAGGGTTTCTTTGTGATCCTCGCCCTCCTCGTGCCACCGCTGGTCACTCTGGGGACCTTTGCCCTGGCCACCGTCTTGGCTCAGGTCGCCCGTCGGCGCCCTTTGCTCAAGTCGGCCTTCAATGTTGGGCAGGTTCTGATCGCGGCGGGTCTGGGCCTGGCGGTGAGCCGCAGTGTCGCTGCTCCCTCTAATTCTCTCACCGCAGGTGAGATTGCAGCCATCGCGCTCGGGGTGGGAGTGTACTTCGTCATCAATACGTTTCTCGTAGCCGGCGTTGTGGTCTCGATGGGCACGACCTGGGGAGAGTTCACCAACGATCTTCCGATCCAGGTAACGGATGCTGGCGCGGGGGCATTGGTTGGCGTGATATTGGCATTGGCGATACAGGCTAATCTGTGGGCAATGGTGCTGGCCATCCCAGGGCTGATTGTGGAGCGTAGGCTGATCGCTGCCCGTTTCGCGGCGTTGTATGACCGCGCCCGGATGGAGGGGTTGTACGAGGTTACGTTGGAGGCAAACCGGGGGCTGCGGCGGCAGGCGGTGATCGAGACGATCTTGGAATCGGTGCGGCGGCTGCTGCGTAGCCCGGAGGCAACCCTGACATCTGACGCCCCGGGCACTGGCCAGCTGGCGGCGCCAATGACTGTCGCCGATCGGCAGCAGTGGCTGGTGGCGTCGGGCCGGCGACGGGATGAGCCCTTCGACGACGCCGATCGGAGCCTGCTCAAAGCCCTGGCCGCCGTGGGCAGCGGGGCGCTGAGCAATGCCGAGCTGTACCAGCAGGTCCATGTCGGGCGCGAGAGGCTCTCCTCGATCACCCTCAATATCGGAGAAGGCGTCTGCGCCATAGACGCAGACGGGAAGCTGACTTTCGTCAACCGGGCCGCGGCCGACATGATGAAGCTGCCGTCGCTCAACATAACGGTCGACGACCCGGTAAGCGGTGGCACGCTCACAGCGCCCGACTTTCTGCTCGTACCAGCCCGCGCAGCCATGCGCACGGGCCGCACCATCCGGGAGGACGACGCGCGGTTCCCCGGAAAGAACGGCGGCACCATCCCGGTTGCGTATACGGCCTCTGCGGTCATGAGCGACGGCGCACCGTCAGGTGCGGTGATCGCCTTTCGCGACATCACCGAGCGCAAAGCCTTCGAGGACGAACTCAACCATCACGCCTGCTACGACAGCCTCACCGGTCTGGCCAACCGCCGACTGCTGGTGGAACGCCTGGATCAGGCGCTGCGGCGGTCAGCCCTGGACCGCAAAACCCACGCCCTGATCTTTGTCGATGTGGACCGCTTCAAGAGCATCAACGACAGCCTTGGTCACCTGACCGGCGACGAGTTCCTGGTGGCGATCGGGACCCGCATGAAAGGGGTGGTGCGGAGCCGCGACCTGCTGGCCCGCTTCGGCGGCGATGAGTTTGTGGTGCTGCTGGAGGACGTGGCTGGAGTGGACGTGGCGGTCGCCGCAGCGGAGCGCATCTGCGCCGCCGTCGGGCAGCCAATGGCGCTACCCGGCGGTTACGAGCTGGTCGCCAGCGTGTCGGTCGGCATCGCCCTGACCGAGCTAGGTAAGACACCCGATGACGTGCTCCGCAACGCCGACGTGGCGATGTACGACGCCAAAACCAAGGGCGGGGGCGGCATCTACAAAGTGTTCGACCAAGTTTCCATGGGAAGCCGCTCCTCCGCGCGGCTCCAGATCGAAGCCGATCTGCGCAAAGGCCTTGAGCGAGATGAACTCGAGGTGCATTACCAGCCGTTCTACTCCCTGGACGAGCAGCGCATCGTCGGCGCCGAGGCGCTGGTGCGGTGGCGCCACCCGAAGGACGGTTTGATCAGCCCGATGAGGTTCATCCCGATGGCGGAGGAGACAGGGCTGATACTGCCGTTGGGTCGTTACGTTCTGGGCAAAGCGTGTCGGCAGGTGCGCTCGATCCGGGACCGGTTGGGCGTGGACCTGCCGATCAGCGTCAACCTCTCACCCCGCCAGTTCCAGGAGGGTGGGCTCTTGTCGCAGGTGACCGCGGCCCTCGATGCGACCGGCCTGCCCTCGGAGTTGCTCATATTCGAGATCACCGAGACTGTGGTCATGGAAGACCTTTCCGGTGCTCGCGAGGTCATGAAGAAGCTCAACGGGCTGGGTGTGCGCCTGGCCATCGACGACTTCGGCACCGGCCATTCCTCACTTGCGTACCTCAAGCAGTTCCCGGTGCACGAAGTAAAGGTGGACCGCACCTTCATACAGGGCATTGCCCAGAGCCCGGTGGATTCGGCGATCGTCCGTGCCGTCATCGACCTGGCCAAAGCCATGGGCATATCGGCGGTGGCCGAGGGCGTGGAAACCGAGGACCAGGTCGCCGGGCTCAGGATGCTCGGCTGCCCGGTGGGGCAAGGCTTCTACTTCTCGCGGCCGCTTCCTGCCCAGGAGTTCGACGCGCTACTCACCCGCCACTTCGCTCGGACCACGGGACCAGCCGGGCCGGTGCTGATCAACGAGGGCGCGACCATGTCGAGCATCGCTGCGGTCTCCCCGGTCCCGGGCTACCCCACGGATGCCGTCCCGCGGCCTGGCTGAAGTCCTCCTCCTCCGCTCCGCCGCTGTTCACTCGCCGTCACCTCCTGGCGCGGGCGCCAGGACCTGGGCGATCGCGTCGGCCGCGGTCGCCACGTCGGCCGTTGGCGCGATCCGGTCCGCCCACGGCCACCAGAACCATTGCGCGTCCGCCATGATCGTCTCCGCGAGCATCGCCGCTGCCGGGTTGATGACCGTTAACCAGGGCGGCCGGCCGTCAGGGGCGATGAGCCGGGCCTCGTAGCCACGCGCGGTGAGCTCGGCGGCGAGCTTTTCTAATGCGGTGGTGTCATTTCCGGGCGCGTCCACCATCGCGTCCTCCCTATGTGTAATTGCTGGCTTACTAGCAGTTAACATCGGCAAGGCGTAGCTTGGAAGGCGATGCCCGCTGCCCGCTGAGGGAGGCAGCAGGCAGCAGCCACCCGAAATTGGTGCAGGCGATGACCGACTTAGGCAGCGAGCTGCGGCGCCTGCTGGCGGAGCGGGGCATGTCCCTGCGCGGCCTGGCCCGGCACGTGCCCTGCGATTCCGGGAACCTCTCGAAGATCGCCCGCGGCCAGAGACGGCCTTCGCCTGAACTCGCGGCGCGCCTTGACGAAGCGCTCGGCGCCGGAGGCAGGCTCGCGGCGCTCGCGCCTGCCGTGGCACCGGGCGCGCTGGGCACTGACCTTGACCTGATCGAGATGGCCCGCCGCGCGGAAGCCTCCGACCTTGGCAGCCGGACCCTGGAACTGCTAAGCGCCGCCGTGGACGGCATGTGCCGGGACTACCCGGGCGCGAGCGCAGCGGCATTGTCGGCGCGGGCTGGACAGCACCTTCAGTACGTGACGCAACTGCTCGGCGGCCGGGTCACGCTGGCCCAGCACCGGGAACTGCTCGTGATTGCCGGGTGGCTCTCGGCGCTGATCGCCTGCACCTGCCACGACACTGGCGACGCCGTGACCGCGCGCACGGCGTGCCGGATGACACGGCAGTTCGGCAGCCAGGCGGCCCACGCCGCGCTCGTGGCATGGTCGTTCGAGATCGCGGCCTGGTTCGCCCTCGTTGAGGGCCGCTACCCCGAGACGGTCGCCTTGTCGGAAGCGGGGGTTGAGCACGCGGAGGTTATGAGCGCCGGGGTGCAGTTATCGCTGCAGGCCGCGCAAGGCCACGCGCGCCCGGGTGACACGCGGGTCGGCCAGTCGCTCCAGGTCGGCCGCGCTCGCCTGGACCGGCGGCCAGCCCCGGAGCACCCCGGGCCTCACTTCGTGTTCGACAGCGCGAAATACGAGTTCTACGTGGCGACCATCCTCACCTGGCTCGGGAGTGATGACGCTGCCGCTGAGGCGCACGCGCGAGAGGTCGTCCGGCAGTGCGGCGAGGCTGGCGGATGGCCGACCAGGCTTGACGCGACGCGGCTCAACCTTGGGCTGCTTGCGGCCAGGCGCGGCGATCTGGACAACGCCATCAGCCACAGCAACGCGGCGTTGTGGCTTCCCTGCCGCTCGGCTGAACTGCTGCCCCGTGCTGGGGAACTGTGCCGCGCCATGGCCGACCGGTACCCCGGTGAGCACCTAGTGGACAAGGACGGCCAGGAACTCGGCGGGCAGCGCCGCGCACTGCTGCCGGGCGTGCCGTGACCCTTGCGTGCGGCAGACTGGAATTCCGGCCAGTCTCTATTAGCTCCCATTCAGTCCGGCACGCCAGAAAATTTGCGTTCCGAATGCTGACATATCAGCGATCAGGAAATCCGGCCAGACGGCCAATGCGCGGTTTGCCTGGATATGAGGAAGGCCATGGGTCACGGGGTGAGCCGCTGCGGTAATTAGGCGACGAGGTTTCCTGCCCCAGGTAATCCAGTCAGCCAGGTGAAGCGTCTTAATGGAGGGTAACCACTTAATCACTGTATGCTCATGCCAGCGGTGCCGTCCCGGGGGGCAACCCGAAACGGCACCTTGAGCCCACCACCTGGCTAAGACGGGAAGCGGACTCTTGCGCCACCATAACGGTGCCGCCCAGATTGCTGTGCGGTCGGCACATGCTGCCGCTTGCCCACTTCAAGGGCTGCAGGCTCTGGCCTCGCTCAGCGATTCACAGGCGTTAGCTGGCCACGGCCGGCGGCACAGGCGTCCGCTCTCTGCGGCGCCAGCCCGGTCAATGCACGCCGGGCAGGACCAGCCATGGCCTGCTCAATGGCGCCGACCGCCGGGCCGACGCCCCGCTCTACCGCATCGCCGTTGCCCCTGCGCTGGAACCAGACGACCCCGCGACCTCCCCAGCGCCCCGGCCAAGGGAAATCCCCCGCGAGGCAATCCGCTGCAGCAATAGCGCGCTGAATACCTGGCCATAATGCGGATCGCTGCTGCGAGCAGTCCCACAGTTAGGAAAGCGGATGATGAGGCCGAAGCTGGTTACTGCGGTGCTTGCGGGGGGAATTCTGGTTCTGGGCGTGGGGAGCGCAGTGGCGGCATCGCTGCCGTCGTCGCGGCCGGCCCACACGGCTATCACGGGACCGGCGGCGGCTGGGGCCGTCCCGCGGCCCGTGAAGTCACATGCCGCTTCCAGCGTCACCTACACGGTCAAGGCGGGCGACACGCTGTCGGGTATCGCCGAGTGGTTCAAGCTGCACGGGTACGGGGCGCTGTACGCCGCCAATGAAGCGGTCATCGGTTCCAACCCGAACCTGATCTTCCCGGGCGAGCGCATCACGATCGCCAAAGGCGTGATGAAGCTTAGTAGCGCCCCCTAACAGGCCTGCTGCGGGCGCCCGGCAGACGGCGGCGTGCCATCCCTTCCCGAGGAGTCTCATGAGCCCCAAGAGTGCCGTACCTGTCATGTCCGCTCTCCCCGCTGGCGCCGATGCGGGCGTGGCCGAGCTGGTCGATCACATCCGCTCGAAGCTGAACCGGCTGCCATCACCGGCGGCTGCTCCGTGTCGCCCGGCGGTGGCGGAGCAGCGTCTGGGCGAGGAGATCGGCCGGGAGCTGCAGCGCGCCGAGCTCTCCCAGCGGCCCGGGGTCCTGGCCGCGGTCAGCGTCGCCGAGCTGCCCCGGCTTCGCGAGCGCCTGGGGGCTCATGCCGAGCAAGCGGTCGCCGCCGCGTTCGACGAGCTGTTCGCCCTGGACGCCAGGGTCCTCGAGCAACACAGCGCCCGTCCCGGCGGCGGGTTCTGGCTGCTGATGCCCGAAACCGATTCGGCGGCAGCGCACGACCGCCTGGAGAGGTTGACGCGGCGGGTCGCAGGCGCTGTTCTTGATGTCGCGGGTGAGCAGGTGCGGATAACCCCGGTCATCGGGTACACCCCCTACGCGCGCGCCGCTTCCGCTCGCGAGCTATGCGATCATGCCGACACCGCGTTGCAGGATGCGGGGCTGCACCTGGATCTGGTACCGGTGGGATTCTCGCCCGCGCTGGCCGTCTCGGCGGTCCCCGTCGCCAAACGTGATCGGGTGCTGTGGCTCATCGAGCGGCTGCGCTCCCCGCTTCAGGTCGTCTTCACCATGACGGTGCTGCTCAGCCTGCCGTTCATCATCTACGTGATGGCCTGGTACGCCGGGTTTGACCTGACCGCGGTGACCTACCCATTGATGGCGGCGGCCCTAGCTTTCACGGCGGCCGCCCTGTGGATCGAGAGCTTCCGGGCGGTGGGGGCGGTCGAGGTGCCTGCCGTGCGTGGGGGCGCGTGTCCTCCTGCGACCGCCATCATCGCCGCCTACCTGCCCAACGAGGCGGCCACGATCGTCGATACGGTCGCTAACCTCCTCGGCCAGGATTACCCAGGGGATTTTCAGGTGATCCTGTCGTACAACTCCCCGCAGCGCCTGCCCATCGAGGACACCCTGGAGGAGCTGGCCGCCCACGATTCCCGGCTATTGCTGCTCCGGGTCGAGGCCAGCACATCGAAAGCCCAGAACGTCAACGCTGCTTTGGCGCACGTCCGGGGAGAATTCGTGGGTATTTTTGACGCCGACCATCACCCGGCACCGGGCTCTTTCTCGCGGGCGTGGCAGTGGCTGTCTAACGGCCACGACGTTGTGCAAGGTCATTGCGTGGTCCGCAACGGCGACGCGTCATGGGTGGCGCGTCTGATCGCAGTCGAGTTCGAGACTATCTACGCAGTGAGCCACCCCGGCCGCGCCCGGCTGCACGGCTTCGGGATCTTCGGTGGCTCCAACGGCTATTGGCGGCGCGATGCCCTGCGGCAGATCAGGATGCAGCGGATGCTCACCGAGGACATCGAGGCGTCCATGCGAAGCCTGCGCGGCGGGTTCAACATCGTGTCTGACCCGGGTCTGGTCTCGACTGAGCTCGCCCCGACCACGATGGGCGCACTATGGCACCAGCGCATGCGCTGGGCACAGGGCTGGACCCAAACCGCCCGGCGCCACCTCCGGCCCGCACTGACCTCGGACCGGCTGAGCGGACGCCAGAAGCTCGGCGCTGGGTTCCTGCTCGGATGGGCGCAGGTCGTTCCCTGGGTGACCATTCAGGTGATCCCCATCCTCGGGTTCACCGCCTGGCGTGACGGCGGCCTGGGGCACCTCGACTGGCTGGTACCGCTGTTCGTCCTGCTGTCAATCTTCACCCTGAGCGTGGGGGGTGCCCAGGCGATCTTCGCCTACGTGCTCGGCGACCCCCGGATACGACAGCACCGCGCGTGGTTCGTGCTGTACGCGATCCATTCGATGCTGTGGTTCGGCGAACTCAAAAACCTCATCGCTCGGGTCGCCCAGCTAAAAGAGGTCATCGGTGAACGTCAGTGGCGAGTCACACCACGCGGCGAGGCGGCACCCGGTGATCCTGACGCTGGCCGTCTCGCCGCTGGCAGCGCCCACTCGTCCGAGCGTCCGCCGCTTCCGACCGTTCGGGCCGGGTAGTGCAGGCGGGAGGCCCGCTGCGCGCTCAGCGCCTGCGGCGCCCGTCGATTCCGGCCGCCATGGGATCGGCCGTGGCTCCCGTCGGCCCGGCCCCCGCCACCTGGGCTGCCGAACGCTATGCGGAACTCGACGGCCATCGCGGCATTGCCGCGGTAGCCGTCGTGATGTTCCACGTCTACCAGTTCTGCAACGTCGCCCACTTTCTGTATTTCGGCACACCGGCGTATACGCTGCTCAACTCACTCGACGCGATGGTGCCATGGTTCTTCGTGCTCACCGCCTTCCTCCTCTTCGAGCCCGTCGCCCGATCAGCCATCGAGGGCCGCCAACCGATCTCGGCCCGAGGCTTCCTGACCCGCCGGGCAGTCCGCCTTCTCCCCGTGTACTACATTGCCGTGGTCGTGGTCTGGTTCTCCCGCCAGCAGGCTCTGCCTGGTGACTGGCGCGACCTGCTGGAACACCTGACCTTCACCCAGGTCTTCGACGAGAAGCGCATCTTCTACACCATCGGGCCGGCCTGGTCGCTCTCCGTCGAAGTGTTCTTCTACCTGATCCTCATGATCCTCAGCCTCGGCCTGGCACGCGTCTGCCGGCGCCTGGCCAGCAGGAAACAGCGCATCTCCATGCTGGCGGCCAGTACCGCCGCACTCGCCGCTGTCTCCCTCGCGTGGAAGGCATGGTCGTTTTCGATCGAACACCGACCGACAACCGGCTCGTTCACTACCTGGTTTGGCCCCATGGCCAACCTCGACACGTTCGCCGTCGGCATGGCCGTCGCCATCATCGCCGCCGCCCTCGGCGGCGACAACCGGCCCCTCGGGTCACGGAGTCGCCTGACGCTGCGCCTCACCGCTCTGGCGATCCTCTGTGTCGCGTTCGCCATCCGGCAGGCCAATGCCTGGTCGGCGGTGTACTTCACCACGGCGTGCGCAGTCGGGTTCGGGTGCCTGGTTGCCGCCGCCGTGCTCGGACCGCCCGAAGACCGGTGGGCGCGAGCGTTGAGCTGCAGGCCGCTGCTATGGCTCGGCGCCATCTCCTACAGCATTTACCTGTGGCATGAACCGATAATGCTGGCCCTGCCGGGATGGGATGGCCTGGTCCGCCAAGCTCCCGGCGCCTTCCTTCCCGATACCGCCATCGTCGTGGTCGTCTCGATACTGGCCGGCTGGCTCAGCTACTCGCTTATCGAACGCCCCACCAGCCAACTCGGGAGAGTATTCGGACGCGACGGGCACCTCGTCCGGCCCACCAGCGGTGCCGATGGTGACCACATCGAATGGGAAAGCTTCCGCAGCGGCAACCCCTTCTGAGCCTGAACATCACGCGGGCAGCGCCGCCCGGCCAGCCCGGCGCCCGGCCGGATGAATGGCTTCACGATCCTGTTCAGGCCAGCCCGAGCCGCTCGACAGGGTCGGCGAAGAACAGCAGGATCGTTACGCTGCCGAGGAGCAGGTAGGTGATCCCGGGCTCGTCTCTGTCCACTGGGCTCGTCTCTGTCCACATAGCAGCGTGACGTAGGCGGCCCCTCATCTCCTTCGGACAACGGGCCGTGGGCGTCACGTTTGCGGACGACCTGCTGGGGGATGCTCAGGGTGGCTGCGGTCCAGGCGACCAGCCGGCCGGCGTAGCCGCCGTCGATCTATGTGAGTTTCACGCCGGGAAGGCGCTGCGCAGATCTTCACAAATGGGGA
>Ga0265338_10008227_pt1 | contig 12703 bp, 7 predicted proteins | sample 42126metaG_FD_193579 | JGI IMG/M metagenome (GOLD analysis project Ga0265338, IMG submission 193579) | Rhizosphere microbial communities from Carex aquatilis grown in University of Washington, Seatle, WA, United States - 4-21-26 metaG | ecosystem: Host-associated > Plants > Roots > Rhizosphere >... | reverse complement strand
AAAACATTCGCCAGGGGAACGTGAATGTAAGGCGGAGATTCCAGAGTTTGCACAGCGTGCCAAATACTCTAAAGTATTTCGTGTATGGCTTTTTGAAGGGGACTTGGAACAGGAATGAAGTCGAGACAGCTAGGTTTGCCAACCCTCTTGGGAATCCCTTTTGACGCTTACTCTTCTTACCTGCGCGGTGCGGGGGACGCGCCTCCGAGAATCAGGGAGGCCTTGCGCTGCGATGCGTCGAATTCGTGGTCGGAGAGCAGCGTAGATTTGGGTGCTGCCGACGCGTATGCGGATGCGGGGGACTTGGCGTTTTCGGATCAGAATGCATTCGAGGCGATTGAAGCTGGAGTGGGGGCGTTGATCGAGCAAGGGCAGCGTCTGGTTTCCTTGGGGGGAGATCATTCTATTACGTATCCGATTGTGAAGGCGTTTGCACGTCGATATCCAGAGTTGACGATTTTTCATTTTGATGCGCATCCGGATTTGTATGACGAGTTCGACGGAAACCGGTTGTCGCATGCGTGTCCATTTGCCCGAATCATGGAAGCGGGGCTTGCGAAGCGGTTGGTGCAGGTGGGGATTCGGACCATCAACCGGCACCAGCGGGAGCAGGCCGAAAGGTTTGGCGTTGATGTGATCGAGATGCGGTCATTGGGGACGTTCGACAGATTCAAGGCGGTGGGGCCGGTTTATGTCACGTTCGATATGGATGTGCTGGATCCGGCGTTCGCTCCGGGAGTTTCGCATCGTGAGCCCGGTGGGATGTCGGTGCGGGAGGCCATTGCACATCTGCATGCGATTGAGGGGGAGATCGTTGGCGCGGATTTAGTGGAATACAACCCCGTGCAGGACATTGGGGGAATTACGGCGAAGGTTGCGGCGAAAATTCTGAAGGAGATTTTGGGAAAGATGATCGCGGGGGGCGAGCGGGCTCGCCAGTGAATGGGGCAGCCGGGATCGTGCTCGCACCCTATTGGAGTTTCAGATCAGGGGAAGCGAAAAACCTTTGGCAATTCGGGTGTTCAATTTTGTACATTGAAAAAATGGGGCAGCGATTCTGGATCGATCCATCCACATTGACCCAGTTCGGGTTACAGTAGAGAAGCGATTGGCTTCGACTTATGGCAAACAACTTTCATGAATTGGCAGCAAGAAGCTTGCTGATAGCAAGTCTGGCCGCAGGCACGATCAGCACGGGCTGCTCCGGCAAAGCAGCACAGAATCCTCAGGCGGGTGGACCCCACGCCATGCCGGTGAAGGTATTGGACGCACAAGCGGTACCAGTCAACGATGCGTCCGAGTACGTGGCCACGGTAAAGTCCCGTGACTCGGCCGTGATCATGCCGCAGGTGGAGGGGCAAATCACGCAAATTTTGGTGCACTCAGGCGAACGAGTTGCGGCTGGCAGCCCGATGATCGAGATCGATCCGCTGAAGCAGCAGGCCACGGTGAAAAGCCAGGAGAGTGCCCGGGCCGCACAGGAAGCGAACCTGAGCTGGGCGAAAAAACAGTACGAGCGCGCTCAAGGTCTTTCTTCCGCGGGGGTGGTGAGCAAGCAGGACATGGACCAGGCGAAGTCGAACTATGATGCGGCGCAGGCACAGATGGAATCGCTCGATGCCCAGGTCAAAGAGCAGCAGGTGCAACTGCACTACTACAAAGTCGTCGCGCTGCGCAGCGGTATTGTCGGAGACATCCCGGTACATGTAGGGGACCGCGTGACCACGGCGACGCAGTTGACCACGATCGACCAGCCGGGAAGCCTTGAGGCGTATGTCTATGTACCGATCGAACATTCTTCACAGTTGAAGATGAACCTGCCGGTACAGGTACTCGATAGCGAGGGCAAGGTGCTGGCGGATTCAATGATCAGCTTTATTTCTCCGCAGGTTGATAACACGACGCAGACCGTCCTCGTGAAGGCGCGCATAGCCAACGGGAACGACGCGCTGAGGCAATCACAGTTTATCCGGGCGCGAGTGGTCTGGGGAACGCATAAGAACCCGGAGGTTCCGATTCTCGCAGTCTCGCGGCTGGGGGGTCAATATTTTGCGTTTGTGGCCGAGGCCCAGAATGGCGGCGCGTTTGTGGCTCGACAGAAACCGCTGACGATCGGACAGACGGTAGGCAACAACTATGAGGTGCAGGGCGGCATCAAGGCCGGAGATAAAGTAATCATTTCCGGAACGCAGTTTCTGATGGATGGAGCGCCGGTGATTCCGCAAAGCTAAGAGCGGGTTCGCTCTTGGTCTCGGGCTCCAAGCTTTGACGCTGAAGAATTGATGTCAGTCATTGCAATGTTGTCTTCGGGCGATGTACCGGAAGCCGGATCGCGGGTCTGGAATCCGTTTCCAACACAGTTGTAGGGCATCATTGAGCAGCGGACGCTGCATACGGGATTCTCATGTTTGTCAGGTTCTTCATTAATCGTCCAGTATTTGCCGCGGTTTGCGCGCTGCTGATTGTTCTGGCGGGCGCGGCGGTAATACCGACGCTGCCTATTTCGCAGTTTCCGAATCTAGCGCCGCCGCAGGTAGGCGTGACCAGCGTCTACATCGGGGCCAGCGCGCAGACGGTGGAAAGCGCGGTCACGATTCCCATCGAGCAGCAGATCAACGGCGCCGAGGGGATGAAGTACATCACTTCCACCAGCGGCAATGACGGTACCAGCAGCGTCGTCGCGACATTTGATCTGAACCGTGATCCCGACCTGGCGACGGTTGACATTCAGAATCGGGTGAACACGGCACAGGGGCGGCTTCCGAGCGCGGTCAAAGCCGTCGGCATCACGACGCAGAAGACTTCACAGAATTTTGTGTTCGGCGCGGCCGTCTTTGCGGACAAAGACAAATATTCGACGCTATTTCTGAGCAACTATCTTGATGTGTATGTGCGGGACTCGCTGAAGCGCATTCCGGGCGTGGCGGATGTGATTATCTTCGGCGAGCGTAAGTACTCGATGCGGCTGTGGCTGGATCCGATACGGATGGCAGGACGCGGGCTCACTGCGCCTGACGTGGTGAACGCGCTCTCGGAGCAGAACGTCGAGGTCGCGGCCGGGCAAGTCGGCCAGCAGCCGTCGATGCTGGGCCAACAGTATCAGGTAAGTGTTCGGGCAGTCGGCCGGTTGAGTGAGCCCGCGCAGTTCGACAACATCATTCTCAAGACAAATTCCGACGGCACGCTGGTTCGCCTGAAAGACGTGGGACATGCGGAACTTGGCGCAGAGAGCTACGCCAACGATCTGCAATTCAACGGGCAGGATTCGGTTGGAATCGCAGTGACGCAGCTTTCGACCGCAAACGCGCTCGACGTAGACCGCAAGGCGATTGCCGAGTTGGACCGGTTGTCGAAGAGCTTCCCGCCGGGGATGCACTACAAGGTGGCTTTTGATACCACCGATGCGGTGAGCGAATCGATCCGCGACGTGGTGTTCACGGTAGGTTCAGCGATCCTGCTGGTCATCCTGGTGATCTTTATTTTCCTCGGCGACTGGCGGACGACGATGATTCACTTTATCGCCACGCCGGTTTCGCTCATCGGAACCTTCGTCTTTGTGAAGTTGCTTGGCTTCTCGATCAACACGCTGACGTTGTTCGGCATTACGCTGGCCACTGGACTGGTGGTCGACGACGCGATCGTCGTGATTGAAAACATTGAGCGCCATATGTCTGAGGGTGAACACGATTCCCACAAGGCGGCGGCAGCAGCAACCGCAGAGATTACCAGCGCCGTCATCGCGACCTCGCTGGTGCTGGTTGCCGTGTTTGTGCCCGTGGCGTTCTTTCCCGGAACGACCGGAATTCTGTTTCGACAGTTTGCGCTGACCATCGCGTTTTCCATTGCTATTTCCGCTTTCAACGCGCTCACCCTGGCTCCAGTGCTGGGAGCGATTCTTTTGAGTGGCGGACACCGGAAGAAGTGGTGGTGGCTGCAAAAATTTGACGATGGCGTCGTTGCCGTCACTCGAGGGTACCGCGGCCTGCTGCATCACGTACTGAAACACAAGCTGGCGATGGCGATACTGTTCTTCGCCGGTCTCGGGCTCACCTATCTTGTATTCGTGCGCGTGCCGACCGGGTTCGTGCCTGACGAGGATCAGGGTTACTTCATCATTGTGATCCAGGCGCCGTCGGGGGCATCGCTGGAATATACGAAGGCCATTGGGAAGCAGATATCGGGCATGCTAGCGGGGGTGGAGGAGGCCGAGGGGACATTCTCGATAGCCGGCTTCAGCTTTGCGGGGGCGGCGGCGAACCAGGGGTTGATTTTCGTACCGCTCAAGCCGTATTCGCAGCGCAAAGGCGACGTGCATTCCGCGACAGCAATCGTGAGCCGGGTGCGTCCGATGCTGTTCGGCGTGCAGGGAGCAATCGTCTTCGCGACCCTCCCGCCACCCATTCAAGGCCTGGGACAGTTTGGCGGGTTCCAGTTTGTCATCCAGGATCAGGCAGCGCATAAACTCGAAGAACTGGCGGGTGCGGCGCAAGGGTTGATGATGCAGGCGAGCCAGCGCAAGGATCTGGTCCGGCTGTTCAGTTCGTTCACGGCAAATGATCCACAATATCTGGTCACCATTGACCGTGAAAAGGCGAAGAGCCTGCATGTGCCGTTGTCACAAATTACAGACACGCTCAGCGTATACATGGGTTCGTCATACGTAAACGACTTTGATTTCAACAACCGGTCGTACCGGGTGTACGTACAGGCCGATAAGCAGTTCCGGGCTGAAGCTGAGAATATGAAGCAGTTCTACGTGCGCTCCGATGGCGGAGCGATGGTGCCGCTGGATAACCTGATCAGTGTTACGCAAACAACGACGCCGCAGGTGATCAGCCACTACAACCTGTTCCGGTCGGCGGAAATCGATGGGTCGCCGGCTCCGGGATACAGTTCCGGGCAAGCGATCGCGGCCATGGAACAACTGGCGGCAAAGATGCCGCAGGGATTCTCTTACAGCTGGACGGGATTGTCGCTTGAAGAACTGGCGGCGGGTGGGACCTCGCTCATTCTGTTTGGGCTGGGCACGTTGGTGGTGTATCTAACGCTCTCGGCGCAGTATGAAAGCTTTGTTTTGCCATTCATTGTGTTGCTTGCGGTGCCGATGGCGCTGCTGGGAGCCTTGGGTGCGCAGTGGATTCGCGGATTGCAGAATGACGTGTTCTGCCAGGTCGGGCTGGTCATGCTGGTTGGATTGTCGAGCAAGAATGCCATTCTGATCGTGGAGTTTGCAGAGCAGCTGCGCCAGCGCGGAACGCCGCTGGTCGAAGCGGCAGTGCAGGCAGCGGCGATCCGGTTGCGGCCAATTCTGATGACCTCGCTGGCGTTCATCCTCGGTGTCGTGCCATTGGTGGTGGCTTCGGGCGCAGGTCAGAACGGCCGGCATTCCGTGGGAACAACCGTATTTGGCGGAATGATCATGTCGACGGTGCTGAATCTGTTCTTTATTCCGGTGCTGTACCTCATCATTGAGGGCTGGAGGGAGCACGGGAAGGTACCCGTTCGAAACGTCGCGCCAACGGAATCCGCATAGGTCGTTTGCACCCTTCGGGGCTCGACCCGCCATCCGCACCAATACCGCCAACTAGTGCACAGGTTCTTCGCTCCGCTCAGAATGACAGTTTCAGTCAGAATGACAGTTTCAGCGAGATACGCGGTCATTCCCGGATTTTGGGCATCTGAAAAGCCCTACCAAGGGGCTTCCCTCACCTTACCTTAGTAACTCGAAGCCGGACCCAAGCGGCGATATCCTAACCCTACCGATACACCGGGACTCCGCCGGCCGAGCTTTTTCATGGCGGCGCGGAGGGCTCGTTATGGAAGGTTCTGGAAAAAATATGCCTACGAAAATCGGCCAGTACGAAATCTTGAGCGAACTGTCGAACTCGCCTACCGGCACGGTCTACAAAGCCAATGATCCTGAAAGCGGGCAGACGATCGCACTGAAGGCGATTCAATTGAGCGCGTTCGGCGAGAGCGCAGCGGCGCTTGAACAGGCGCTGCTGGCGGAGGCCGAGGGCACCAAGGTTTTGAGCAGCTCCAATATCACGAATGTGTCGAGCGCGAGCATCGTCGATGGCCAGTTCTGCGCCGCCATGGAATACATACAAGGCAACAGCATCGCTACGATGCTGGCGCGCAACGAAGGATTTTCGATTTGGGATCTTCTGGACATCGGACGGCAGTTGTCGAGCGGCCTTGAGCACGCGAAGTCGCACAACATTGTCCACTACAGTCTGGAGCCGTCCAAGATCATGTGCGGGTGGGACGGGACTGTCAAGATTTTGGGGTACGGCGTATCCAGCGTGGGGAACTTTGTGCAACACGTCCCGGGGAGCGTTCCCTCGATCCTGCATTACATGTCGCCGGAGCAAGTACTCCGCGACGTTCTGGATGCCAGGTCCAATCTGTTCAGTCTGGGCGCCATGTTTTATGAAATGGTGACGGAGCGGAAGGCTTTTGACCGCGAAGACGTGGAAGCATTGCGGCAAAGCATCCTAGACAGCACTCCTGTCGCGCCCATCCATGTAAACGCCAAGGTACATCCTCTTTTGAGCGACCTCATCATGAAGGCGCTGTCGAAGGATCCAGCAGAGCGGTACCAGAGTGGCAGAGAACTGCTCGACGATCTCGAGAAATGCAAAGAATCGAAACCCGCCGCCAAGAAAGCGGAGGCTGCTAAGAGCCCGGCGGTTGCGAACAAGACGGGTGCGCCAGCGCAGGCGAGGGTTGCAGCAGTTGCTGCGGCCAAGCCTGCTCCCACGCCGTCAAAGCCAGTTCAATCTGGGCCGGAGCGGCCCTCGAGTCCAGTGGCAGCTGCGTCCAAAGTGGAAGCCCGCCCGGCGGCTCTCGCAAAGCCAGTATCAAAGCTCGCCGTTCCGAAGGCAGCTGCGGCCGCGGCAGGCGTAAGCAGCGGCGACGCATCGTTGTTATCTCCTGAGGTCTCAGGAAGCGAGCCGACGAAAGAGTTCCCGTCTTATGGTGGAGGAGCGACTGGTGGAGCAGCAACGATCGAAGCTCCGGAAGCGCCTTCATCTTATATGTCTTCAGCAGTCGCTGAAGAACCTGAGATCGTGCCCTTCGAGCCGCAGGCTGACGAGGAGTCTCCGAAGATTGCAGTCGATCCGATGATGGCCGAAGGGGGAAAGAAAAGCGGTGGCAGCGTGAGTTTTTCCGAAATGACGGAACTGCCTCCTCTTAAAGAAATTTACATTCCACCGCCGCCTCCACCGCCGCCAGTTCCGTCGGAGCCCGCGCAGTCCACGGCCCCGTCGGCGACGATGTATCAGGGAGGCAAGAAAGCGGACGAGAAGCCTAGAGTCCAGCCCCGTGAAGTCGCTGAGAAGGCGATTAAGGAAATCAAAGGTGTTCCACCCAAACTCATGCTTTACGCGCTTGGTGGGGCAGCGGCGCTGATTCTCGTGATCGCCATTGGGGTCACCATCTATGTTCATAGCCTGAATAGCGACGACGATTCTGGGGCAGGACGCACCGATGCCGTTTCACAAAAGGCCGCGCAGCCGGAGGCAAGCCAGCCAACGGCGCAGCAACCACCTGCTCCGGTCCAAGCAGCCCAGCCCGTCGAAACGCAGCCCGCTGAGGGTACCGAGGCAGAAGCTCCTGTTGCTCGGACTGGTGTTTCGGCAAAAGCGGCCCGCAATGCGAAGAAGAAGAACGTAGTCGCGGCGCCGGCGATCATTCCGGGACAGCTGGCGGTGGATTCGACACCGCAAGGGGCACAAGTGCAAGTGGATGGCATGACGGATCCAAGCTACGTCACGCCGTTCGCATTGACCAATCTTCAGCCGGGGCAGCATTCCATTATCGTCAGCAAGGCAGGTTACTCGACTGATACGCGTACGGTAAGCGTGGTCTCCGGAAACCGGGCGACGACACTCGTCCACCTGGCGCAGTTAATGGCTACATTGGTGGTGAAGAGCGATCCTCCGGGAGCCAACATCTTCGTGGATGGCCGCGATGTCGGGACGAAAACGCCCGCCCAGGTCAGCCTGGATAAAGGTCAGCACGTGGTGCTCGTCCGGATGTCGGGATACATTGACGAGACCATGAACGGGCAGTTCACGCTCGGACAGACGTTCAACTTCTCCCCGACGATGCGCTCGCTAGGTAATGCAGACACGATCAAGACTGTCGGTAAGATGTCGAAACTGTTCGGCGGTAAAGGCGGCCAGGCAGGGCAAGGAACGCTTAGTATCCGCACACAGCCCAAAGGCGCTCAGATCGCAATCAACCAGCACATGCTGGACAAGAACTCGCCGGTGGACGTGCTGCTCGATCCCGGCAACTATGTAGTCGACATTACGTTAAGCGGATATGCGCCCGTGCACAAAATCATCAGTGCCGACAAGGGCGGTAAGGTAGTCGTCGACGAAGTGCTGCAGCCCCAGTAAGGCCTTTTGCGGGCTGCATAAGGGTTCAGAGACTCCAACAGCCTGGAGGGGTAACCCTCGCTTCAAGGCACTGCTTTCTTCTTCTCGATGTTCGCTGCTTCTATATCTTCACCTCACATGCCTATTTGGCTGCGGAAAACATAGGTCAGGATGCCGCGATAACGTCGTAGGGCCGCATCATTTCATTATCTTCATGCTCCAAAATATGGCAGTGCCAGACGTAGCGGCCCACGTAGCCATCAAAACGAACGATGACTCGAGTCACCATACCCGGATCGGCTCGCACTGTGTCCTTCCAGCCAGCCTCCTGGGCTTCTGGAGCAATGGCGGCACCTCGATAGCGAAGAAGGTTGTTCTCGTTCTGGTAGGCGAAGGCGTCGAAGCGGCGGCGATCGAGAATTTGAAATCTCACCAGGTGGAGATGAATGGGGTGAGCATCCTCGGTTACGTTCATCAGGTTCCAGATCTCGACTGAATTGAGGGACGGGTTCTCGGTAACGGGCATATTCCAACGCGCGTTGTTCAACAACATGACAACCGAGTCTCCGTGGAGATCCTCGATTTCTCCGAGCATGAGGGTGCGAGTTTTGGTCGCCTCGGATTCTGCGATTTTTGGCACGGCCCGCAGCGTAGATGGTACTGAGCTGTCATCAGAGACTTTTCCCTTGGCGACACGAAATTGCAGGACCGGCTGCAGCATGTCATTTTTCAATACGATCTGGTCCCCGGCGTGATCGCTGAAGTCGAGAATCAAGTCGGCTCGTTCTCCAGGAGCAATGGAAACGATCTTGAGCAGAACCGGGGCCGCCAGCAGGCCTTGATCGCTACCGATCTGCTGAAATGTCGTTCCATTCGACGTCGACAGATGAAAGAACCTCCCGTTCGCAGCGTTCAAGACGCGAAACCGGTACCGGCGAGGTTCAACGTCGAGGTAAGGAAGGATCTTCCCGTTTGCCAGGATGGTGTTTCCGAATAGCTCAGGTATCCATGGTCTTTCAGGATCCGGCGAGACCGGGTAGTAAAGCTGGGCGTCTTTGTCGAAGAAACGATCGCAAAGAACCAGGGGAACCTCATACTTTCCTTTTGGCAAGTTGAGGTTCGCCTCGACGGCATCACGAATGATGCAAAGCCCCAGCAAGCCGGCATAGACATTCAATCGGTTAATACCGAGTGTGTGATCGTGATACCAGAGCATCGCTGCATCTTGCTGGTTCGGATAATAGTAAGTGGCAGATTTTCCCGGGACGAACCAGTTCTCGGGATAGCCGTCACCTTCGGGAGGCACACGGGAACCGTGTAGATGAATCACGGTGCGCACTTGGGGCTTGTCAGCCTCGGCGCCGTGGATATGGTGATCAATGGGAAGAAAGTGCGATGATGGCAGGTCGTTCGCCCACTCCACGAGCATTCCCTGACCGCTTCGGGTTTCGAGCGTAGGTCCGGGGGACGAAGATCCGACACACCATTGTCTGGTTGGCTTCAAGTCGCGGTGGACCCTGCAATCCACCTGGCGCATAGGCAGATGATAATAAGGAACTTTTTCTTTGGGATCGTTGGGGGCCGGACGAGTCCCGTTCCGGCTCGCAACTAACGGAATGGGAAGTGGATCGACGAAGGGCGCCAACGTACTCGGATCCAGATCGGGACGGACGGGCGGGGCGGGCCGGTGGCGGACTGCTTGCGGCAGCATCATCATTGCCATTGCGGCCGCACCGCTTTGAAAGAAAGTTCTTCGCGTTGGGGACATTTGTTGCGTAACCCTAAGAGTCCACGCTCCGGCCAACAACAGAACCGGGCATGCAAAGAAGTTATATCTTCGCATACCCGGTTATTGATCGCGGGCAGTGTCTTCGTTCAAGAGAACTCAGACATCTGCCATGGTTTTATTGGAGCGTTTCTCCAGTGTTCGGATTCAGAATCAGGAAGCCATTGGTCCTGATCTTGGAGAAGTTGAACATCTGCGTGATCGAACTTGCGATGCCATCGAAAGACCCCTGGCCAATGCGTTCTCCTTTCAACCAGTTGTCCTCGATGAAGCGAACGATCGAAGTTTGATCGGTCACGGAATGGTCAACCGAGTTCTCCAGGGCCCAGGGAGAGACCACAACCAAAGGCTGCCGCGGGCCATATCCGCAGCGACCCAGAGCGTGCGCATTGCCCGGATCAATGCCAGGCAGAGCAATGCTGCCGCTTCCGCAGGCGTTTGTTCCAGTCAACGCATCCGCAGAGCCAGTGGACTGGTTGACGATGGGGGCCATCTGGTGGTCGTACCAGCCGTCGGAATCGTCGTACAGGATCACGACGGCGGTGCTGCTCCAACTATCCTGCTCTTGCAGGAAGTTGAGCAATGTCACAACGAACTTCTGCTCATCCAATGGATCAGAGTAGCCAGCATGACCATCCTGATAGGCTGGAGCCTTAATGAAACTCACCGCCGGGAAGTTGCCTTGTCTGACTGCGCCGTAAAAATCCAACACATCGTACTGGTGATTGGCAGGACCATCGTTCCCGACTTCAGCGAGGTTCTTGGGCCTGGTGTGATTAAGGTTCGAGGTCGAGGCCCAATAGTTGAAGAAGGAGTGGTGAGGTATGTAGTCGCCCGTGGTTCCCGCCAGACCGGCCGAGCTTCTTGAGCAACCTGTGGTTCCGTTCGAGTTGACTGCCGACAGGTTGAAGCCGCCCATGAACGATCCCCAGGTTACGCCAGCGGCGCTTAACAAGTCGCCGATGTTCTTACCACCCATCGTGACCTGGTTGCGCGTCGAGTTGGAGCACGTATCGCCGAGCGGGTCGGGATCGCCAATCACGGTGAGAGAACCGTTGCCGCCATCCACTTCGTCGCCGGTCCCGTTCAGGGTCGCAGTCACGCCGTTCGTCTGGCCGGAAACCAAATTGATTACACCCGGCGTTGAAGGACCGAAAGTCGTGCTAAAAGAGTTGTCGCTCATGGCAAATTTCTGCGCGTAGTTCCAGAGCGCGGTTACGGTGTTGCCGTCGAAATAGCCGAGGTTCAATCCGGTGGTATCGAGAATGCCTCCCCCGCTGGGAGGGGGACCGGGCGTACCCACGTACTTCGGGAACAGATCGAGCAACCCCGCATCGAAAGCCTGTTGTTCTGCCGTGTAGTCGTGGTCCTGGTCGGAAGTTACGGACTGGGATCGATCCAGACGAAAGGGATTGGTCGCTCCATCTCCGTTGGCAGGATTCAAGTTCGGGTTGTTGTTGAGGAGAGCGTTGGTAAATCCGTTCACGCCTGGCGTGCCCGGTCTCGCCACGAAGCGCGGTTCCCCCTGGGGATTCGTTGCATGAGGATAGGTTCCGAAGTAGTGATCAAAAGAGACGTTTTCCTGGAAGATAACCACCAGGTGTTGTATTGGTGTGGCGGTCGCGCCAGGACTGGACGCCGCGAACGCTGGGGAGACAGTCGGTCCCAGGGCGATGGTCGTTGCGGTCAGCAACGCCAACAGTTTCCTGGGGGCAACCGATGCTCTGAACTCTTTGAACATCTGTTCCTCCGTGCTCGTGAATTGCGGCGACACTCCGCCGTCTTATCTCCGAGTCTCGCAAGGGTACCGATGCTGTGTTTCATCCCGGTGACGGCATTGTTAAAAGTCCATGAATTGCGGGAGCGCAAGGCCTGGGCCGACCGATTGATGACAGGGTTTGGCTTTTAAGCTAACGGCGGACTCGTGTCTGTTACGGAGGGATTCGGGGAGGGATCTGGCGGAGTCAAAAGGAAGGAAAAGTTATCTTCAACAAACGAAAGCGCGAGACTCTCGAATTTCCCTCAAGCCGGCAATCGGTAGAGATGATAATCCAGGCTGAGATGATGATGTCGCTTGAGGTGATTGCATCGGGTTGTCGTTTGCCCGACTATTTGGGTAGTTTGAAGTTGACGGTGACCTGCGTCTGAATCTCAACGGGCTCGCCGTTAAGCAGATAAGGTTTGTACTTCCACTGTTTTACGGCATCCGTAGCGGCCTTGGTGAGCTGCGAGTCTCCGCTCAGTACCTTCACGTGCGAGATGTCGCCTGTTTTTGAAATCGTCGCCATCAACTCGACAGAGCCTTCCAGGCGCATGAAAATGGCATTTCTGGGATAGACAGGCTGTACTTTCTTCATCAACAAACCCTGCGACACGCCTTGCGATATGTGAAGGGTTTGCAGAACGGGATGAAGTTCGGTGCCGATTCCACTGCCTAGATTTGGCGGAGGAGCGCCAGCACCTACTGTCGCGATGGCAGACATGTCAGGAGCAGGTGCGTCCGGCGCAGCCGGTTTTGCATGCACAA
>Ga0265338_10008226_pt1 | contig 12703 bp, 8 predicted proteins | sample 42126metaG_FD_193579 | JGI IMG/M metagenome (GOLD analysis project Ga0265338, IMG submission 193579) | Rhizosphere microbial communities from Carex aquatilis grown in University of Washington, Seatle, WA, United States - 4-21-26 metaG | ecosystem: Host-associated > Plants > Roots > Rhizosphere >... | reverse complement strand
GCCGGGGTGGAGCTTGTTCTTGATACCGTCGAGACCGGCCATCAGGAGCGCCGCGAAGCCGAGATACGGGTTGGCGAGCGGATCGGGGAAGCGGACCTCGACGCGCTTGGCCTTCGGGCTGTCCGTGTACGGGATACGGCACGACGCCGAGCGGTTGCGCGCCGAGTAGGCGAGCAGCACCGGCGCCTCGAAGCCCGGCACCAGACGCTTGTAGGAGTTGGTGGTCGGGTTGGTGAAGGCGTTGATCGCCTTGGCGTGTTTGATGACGCCGGCGATATAGGACAGGCACATGTCGGAAAGCCCGGCGTACTTGTCGCCGGCGAACATCGGCTTGCCGTCCTTCCAGATCGACTGGTGGCAGTGCATGCCCGAGCCGTTGTCGCCGTAGATCGGCTTCGGCATGAAGGTCGCGGTCTTGCCGTAGATCTGCGCGACCTGCTGGATGCAGTACTTATAAATCTGCAACTGGTCGGCCATGAAGGTCATCGGCGAGAACTTCAGCCCGAGTTCGTGCTGGGCCGAGGCCACCTCGTGGTGGTGCTTCTCGACCTTGGCGCCCATCTTGGCCATGGCCGCGAGCATTTCCGAGCGCATGTCCTGCGCGCTATCCTGCGGCGGCACCGGGAAGTAGCCCTTCTTGATGCCGATGCGGTGGCCGAGATTGCCGCCTTCGTAGTCGGTGTCGGAGTTGGTCGGCAGCTCGATCGAGTCGAGCTTGAAGCCGGTGTTGTAGGGATCGGCCTTGTACTTCACGTCGTCGAACACGAAGAACTCGGCTTCCGGTCCGAAGTAGATTGTGTCGCCAAGGCCCATCGACTTCACCAGCGCCTCGGCCTTCTTGGCCATGCCGCGCGGATCGCGATTGTAGGGCTCGCCGGTCGTCGGCTCGAGCACGTCGCAGACCAGGACGAGGGTGGTCTCGGCAAAGAAGGGGTCGATGCAGGCGGTGGCCGGATCGGGCATCAGGCACATGTCGGACTCGTTGATCGCTTTCCAGCCGGCGATCGAGGAACCGTCGAACATCTGGCCTTCGGCGAACGTATCCTCTTCGATCATCGTGACGTCGAAGGTCACGTGCTGCCATTTGCCGCGCGGGTCGGTGAAGCGGAAATCGACGTATTTCACGTCGTTATCCTTGATCATCTTCATGACGTCTTTGGCGGTGGTCATGGGTCTGCAGTCCCCCTTGGTGGTGGTTTTACCGGCGGGTCTTGGCCCGCGGCTCAGATGGCGTCAATCCCGGATTCACCCGTTCGGATACGAATGGCCTCTTCGATGTTGGAGACGAATATCTTGCCGTCTCCAATCCGGCCAGTCTGGGCGGCCCGCCGGATCGCATCGATCGCCTTTTCCACCATGTCGTCGCCAACCACGACCTCGATTTTCACCTTCGGGAGAAAATCCACGACGTATTCGGCACCCCGGTAGAGCTCCGTGTGCCCCTTCTGGCGGCCAAAACCCTTCGCCTCGGTCACAGTGATCCCCTGCAGGCCGACCTCCTGCAACGCCTCTTTCACCTCGTCGAGCTTGAAAGGTTTAATGATGGCTTCGATTTTCTTCATTGCCTTGTCCTGACCTCCCGCTCGCCGGGTGACATCCGGAGAACCGACGTTTCGTTAGCAGAACCCGTGCCAAACGGGCAGAAGCGAAAACCCCATTTTTGTTCAGATGCTTGGGGGTAGGAAGCAACTGTATTGGGCGGGTGCCGCAAATGTGTGGCCTCAATATTAGGCAAGATGACGAAAAAGTAGGCAGAAAAGACGATCAATTGAAAGCAGACCGGCGCGGTTTGTCGGATATCCGCTGCATCGCTAGGGTCCGGGGCATGCTCGAACTGCTCACCAGCGCCGAGATGAGCGACGCCGACCGGCGCACGATCGCCGGCGGCACGCCCGGCGTTGCGCTGATGGAGGCGGCCGGGCGCGTGGTCGCCGACGCCGTCTCGAGGCTGCGGCGCGGGCGGCCGGTCACGGTGGTTTGCGGGCCCGGCAACAATGGCGGCGACGGTTTCGTCTTGGCCCGCATGCTGGCCGAGCGGAATACACCAGTGCGGATGATGCTGGTGGGCGAGCGTGCCAAGCTCAAAGGGGACGCCGCCATGGCGGCCGCGCGCTGGGCCGGCGCGGTCGAAGCCGCGACGCCGGACGCGGTCGATCCGGACCATGTTGTCGTCGATGCGCTGTTCGGTGCCGGCCTCGACCGCGAGGTGACGGGTCTGCCGCGCATGATGATCGAGGCGATGAACCGCGTGCATGCGCCGGTCGTCGCGGTCGATCTGCCGAGCGGCATCAACGGCACGACCGGCATGGTCATGGGCGTCGCGGTACGCGCCACCGAAACGATTACGTTCTTCCGCGCCAAGCCGGGCCACCTCTTGCTGCCGGGGCGGCTGCATTGCGGCACGCTCGCGATCGCCGACATCGGTATCCCGGCAAGCGTGCTGGAGACGATCAAGCCGAAGACCTTCGCCAACCGGCCGGCGCTGTGGCGCGACAGTTTCCCCGTGCCGAAGCCCGAGGGACACAAATACGCGCGCGGTCACGTTGTCGTGGTGTCGGGCGGGCTGTCGACCACCGGCGCGGCGCGGCTTGCCGCGCGCGGGGCGCTGCGGGCAGGGGCGGGCCTGGTGACCGTTGCCAGCCCGGCCGACGCGCTGGCCGTGAACGCGGCGGCCAGCCTCGCCATCATGGTGCGGCAGGTGGACGGCGTCGCCGCGCTCAGCGAATTCCTTGCCGATACGCGTCGCAACGCAGTGGTGCTCGGCCCCGGCGGCGGCACCGGCACCGACATGGTGCGGCAGGTGCAGGCGGCGCTCGGCAGTGCGGCGGCGGTTGTCCTCGACGCCGACGCCCTGACCAGCTTCGCATCGGAGCCGGAGGCGCTGTTCGCCGCCAGCCGCAGCCGCGCCGCGCCGGTCGTCATGACGCCGCACGATGGGGAGTTCGCGCGTCTGTTCAATACATTAGAACAGAGTGCTCATGTTCGTTCGAAACTTGAGAAGGCGCGCGCGGCGGCGGCGCTTAGCGGAGCCGTCGTCCTGCTGAAGGGGGCCGACACCGTCGTAGCGGCCCCCGATGGCCGCGCCAGCATCGCCGATAATGCTCCCGGTACCCTCGCGACCGCCGGCGCCGGCGACGTCCTTGCCGGCATGGTGGCGGCGCTGCTCGCGCAACATTTGCCGGCTTTCGAGGCCGCCAGCGCCGCCGTCTGGCTGCATGGCGAGGCTGCGGCGGCCTTCGGCCCCGGGCTGATCTCCGAAGATCTGCCCGAGGCCTTGCCGGCCGTGTACCGGCGCCTGAGCACCGACCTGCGCTGATTCCTACTGCTGCACCAGGTTGCCGTTGTTGTTGGCGATGCCGTTGAGCGACAGGCTGGTCGCGGTCGAACTGCCGTTCGACATCCGGCAAAGTGCCGACAGCGTCGTGTTCGGGCTGTTGCCGACGATGATCAGGATGTTGCCGCAGCTCTTCTGGAAAGTGCTGGCGCCGCTGCCCTGCGTCAGCTTGCCGTTCTGATTGCTGATTCCCTGGAGGATCAGTTTGGTCGCGTTGGGGGTGCCGTCGGCCTTCAGGCACACGGCGGTGATCGCCGCGTCGTCGCCCGAATAGGCGAAAGCGATGTTGGAGCAGGTGTTCTGGTAGGTATTGCTCGCGAGGGCCGGGGTTGTGAGGAGCACAGCGGCGGTCGCGGCGAACAAAGCGATCTTCATGAGGTCCTCCCGTCAGGTTTCGGGCTGTGCCGGCCGTCGGAGAGGCGCCGGCGATAGACAACTAAAGCGCGTGTATGTTAATAATGCAACTGCATTGTCACAGGTCTACGACCGCGCCACGCGGTGCGGCGGGCGCGTTACGTTTTCGCGCGGGCCGCGCCGGTCCCCATTTTCTTGATGCCTTCCACCGCCTGCGTGATATAAGCCGCGCCGCTCGCGGGACGCGGCGTTTGACGTCTTGCCTTGGCGGGTGACGGCGCGTTAAGCCCGGTCGCGGCGCAGGGCAATCCTGCGGTCGCCCTTTGCGGGCGTGGCGGAATTGGTAGACGCGCTGGATTTAGGTTCCAGTGGCGAAAGTCGTGGGGGTTCGAGTCCCTCCGCCCGCACCAAGACAAGGGCTGATGAGATGACCTGGGCCGCAAGGCCCGCATTCCGACACGACCGGCGCGTAGGGCTTAGTGCCGATGCGACGCGAGTGCTAGCAAAGAAGCAGTGTGGCCAATGCAAGTTACCGAAACGCTCTCCGAAGGTCTCAAGCGGGAATACCGGGTCGTAGTGCCCGCCGCCGAGCTCGAATCGAAAGTCAGCGCGCGGCTGGAGCAACTGAAGAACCAGGTCCGCCTCAACGGCTTCCGTCCCGGCAAGGTGCCGGTCGACCACCTCAAGCGGCTCTACGGGCGCTCGACCATGGCCGAGGTGATCGAGGCCACCGTGCGAGACGCAAATAACCAGATCGTGTCCGAGCGCGGCTACAAGCTCGCCGCCGACCCGAAGGTGACGCTGCCGGAGCAGAAGGACGAGGTCGAGAAGCTGATCGAGGGCAAAAGCGATCTCGACTACACGATGGCGCTCGAGATCGTGCCGCCGATCACGCTCGGCAACTTCAAGGACATCAAGATCACAAAGCCGGTCGCCGACGTGGCCGACTCGGAGGTCGACGAGGGCATCGCCCGCATCGCCGAACAGAACAAACCCTTCGCGGCGCGCGCCGAGGGCGGCAAGGCGGAAAAGGGCGACCGTGTCGTCATATCCTATGTCGGCACCATCAATGGCGAGGCCTTCGAGGGCGGCACCGGCGAGGACGCGCCGGTCCTCATCGGCTCCAATACTTTCATCCCGGGCTTCGAGGATCAGCTCGTCGGCATCGCCGCCGGCGAGAGCCGCACCATCAAGGTAACCTTCCCGGCGCACTATCAGGCCGAGCATCTGGCCGGCAAGGACGCCGAGTTCGCCGTCACCGCCAAGTCGGTCGAGACGCCCGGCACGGTCACCGTCGACGACGAATTCGCCAAGTCCCTCGGGCTGGAATCCCTCGATAAGCTGCGCGAGGCGGTGCGCGAGCAACTCGGCCGCGACCACACGGCAGCGACGCGGCAGAAGGTCAAGCGCGCACTGCTCGACGAGCTCGACAAGATGCACAAGTTCGAGCCGCCGCCGTCGCTGGTCGACGAGGAGTTCAATCGCGTCTGGCACACGGTGCTCCAGGAGATGGAGAACGAGCGCAAGACCTTCGCCGACGAGAACACCACCGAAGAGAAGGCGAAGGAGGAATATCGCGCCATCGCCGAACGCCGCGTGCGGCTTGGTCTGGTGCTCGCCGAGATCGGCGAGAAGAACAACATCACCGTGAGCGAGGACGAGCTCAACCGCGCCATCATGGAGCGCATGCGCCAGTTCCCCGGCCAGGAGCAGCGCGTCTACGAGTACTTCCGCCAGAACGCCCAGGCGGTCGCCTCGATGCGCGCCCCGATCTTCGAGGAGAAGGTCGTGGACTTCCTGCTCGAACTCGCGCAGGTCACTGACAACAAGGTGTCGCGCGAGGAGCTGTTCAAGGAAGACGACACTGTGCCGGCCTGACGCCGGATCGTCCTGCCTCACTTGCGCCGGGGGGCCGGCGCAAATAGATCACCCGGCGCGGGCCGGAAGGCTAAGCTTTGCGGATGCCTTCGTGATTCGCGTCAAGGAGCAGAAATGAGAGACCCCGTCGAGACATACATGAATCTCGTCCCCATGGTGGTCGAGCAGACCAACCGGGGCGAGCGCGCCTACGATATCTTTTCGCGGCTCCTGAAGGAGCGCATCATCTTCATCACCGGTCCGATCGAGGACGGGATGTCGACGCTCGTCGTGGCGCAGCTTCTGTTCCTCGAGGCGGAGAACCCGAAGAAAGAAATCTCGATGTACATCAACTCGCCGGGCGGGGTGGTGACGTCGGGCATGGCGATCTACGACACCATGCAGTTCATCCGTCCGGCGGTGGCGACTCTCTGCATCGGCCAGGCCGCCTCGATGGGCTCGCTGCTGCTCGCCGCCGGCGCCAAGGATCAGCGCTTCGCGCTGCCGAACGCCCGCATCATGGTTCACCAGCCCTCGGGCGGGTTCCAGGGTCAGGCCACGGACATCATGCTGCACGCGCAGGAAATCCTGAACCTGAAGAAGCGGCTCAACGAGATCTACGTGAAGCATACCGGCCAGTCGCTGAAGAAGATCGAAGACGCGCTGGAGCGCGACTATTTCCTGACCGCTGAGGCGGCGCGGGACTTCGGGCTGGTCGACAAGGTCATCGACCGCCGGGCCGAAGACCTGCTGCTGCCGAAGCCGGTCTGACCGGACTTGCCCGGGCGGGAGCCAGCGGCCACACTCGACGCCGGGACGGCTGCCCCGATACGGCCTTTTTTGCCGGCTGTGAGTGCTGCATTATCGTTAATAGATTCTTGATTATCAGGTCGTTAGCATGCTTCGCTTATGGTGTAGGGGAGAGAATGGGTTTGCGTGCCTCCCCGGTTAGGCCGCCGTGCCGGAAGTCCGGCGCGTAAATTGCTTCGTTCGATGCACGTACGTCTGTGTGGCGAGCGAATGTGACGGAGAATGGAATGAGCAAAGTCGGCGGCAGCGATTCAAAGAACACTCTCTACTGCTCGTTCTGCGGCAAGAGCCAGCACGAAGTCCGCAAGCTCATCGCCGGTCCGACGGTGTTCATCTGCGACGAGTGCGTCGAGCTGTGCATGGACATCATCCGCGAGGAGAACAAGTCCTCGCTGGTGAAGTCGCGCGACGGGATTCCGACGCCGAAAGAGATCCGCAAGGTGCTCGATGACTACGTCATCGGCCAGGACCATGCGAAGAAGGTGCTCTCGGTCGCGGTGCACAACCACTACAAGCGCCTCAACCATCAGGCCAAGCACAACGACGTCGAGTTGGCGAAGTCGAACATCCTGCTCATCGGTCCGACCGGTTCGGGCAAGACGCTGCTCGCGCAGACGCTCGCGCGCATCCTCGACGTGCCGTTCACGATGGCGGATGCGACGACGCTCACCGAGGCCGGTTACGTCGGCGAGGACGTCGAGAACATCATCCTGAAGCTGTTGCAGGCCGCCGATTACAATGTCGAGCGCGCGCAGCGCGGCATCGTTTACATCGATGAGATCGACAAGATCTCGCGCAAGTCCGACAACCCGTCGATCACGCGCGACGTGTCGGGCGAGGGCGTGCAGCAGGCGCTGTTGAAGATCATGGAAGGCACTATCGCCTCCGTGCCGCCGCAGGGCGGGCGCAAGCATCCCCAGCAGGAGTTCCTGCAGGTCGACACAACCAACATCCTCTTTGTCTGCGGCGGCGCCTTTGCAGGCCTCGACAAGATCATCTCGTCGCGCGGCCGTTCGACCTCGATCGGCTTCGGCGCCAAGGTGCTCGCGCCCGAGGATCGCAAGACCGGCGAGATATTCCGCGAGGTCGAGCCCGAGGATCTGCTCAAGTACGGCCTCATCCCCGAGTTTGTCGGTCGCCTGCCGGTGGTCGCCACACTTGAGGACCTCGACGAGGCTTCGCTGAAGAAGATCCTGGTCGAGCCGAAGAACGCGCTGGTCAAGCAGTACCAGCGTCTGTTCGAGATGGAGTCGATCGACCTCACGCTCGCCGAAGAGGCGCTCGGTGCAATCGCCCGCAAGGCGATCGACCGCAAGACCGGCGCGCGCGGATTGCGTTCGATCATGGAAGGCATCCTGCTCGACACGATGTTCGACCTGCCGAGCCTGGAAGGCGTCGAGGAGGTCGTGATTTCCAAGGAAGTCGTCGAGGGGACGGCGCGGCCGCTCTACATCTACGCCGACCGCAGCGACCGCACGGCCGAATCGGGCAGCGCCAGCGCCTGATAATGATACCGACGGCGGGCCCCGGACAGCCGGTGCGGCCCGCCGCTTCGTTCCCGGGCGTGGGGAACTGCGGTCTGTATCGCGGTTTTAACTGGAAAACCGGGCGTTACTTGCAGACCCTGGCGGTCCGACATACGTATAGTGTCCGATACCGTCTCGCGTACGAATCATAGTTTTGACTGGGTAAGGGACTTCCCGCGGTAAGCGCCGGACCATCGCGTTCGGCGCGCCTTGCCCTTCCGATCGGCACTGTCGGACGATGCCGCAAGAGCGGGTCGTGGTGACAGGGGCACAACAACAAGGATACCCGCAATGACCACCAAGCCACGACCTCAGCTGCAGCCTGGCGAGACCCGGGCTTATCCCGTTTTGCCGCTGCGCGACATCGTGGTGTTTCCGCACATGATCGTCCCGCTCTTCGTCGGCCGCGAGAAGTCGATCAAGGCGCTGGAAGAAGTGATGCGCTCTGACACCTTCATCCTGCTCGCCACGCAGAAGAACGCCTCCGACGACGATCCGGCGACCGACTCTATCTTCGAGGTCGGCACGTTGGCGAGCGTGCTGCAGCTGCTGAAGCTTCCCGACGGCACCGTGAAGGTGCTGGTCGAAGGCGCGACGCGCGCGCGCGTACTCAAGTACACCGACCGCGTCGAGTACTACGAAGCCGACGCCACCGCGCTCGCCGACGATAGCGGCGACCGCGTCGAGGCAGAGGCCATGGCGCGCTCGGTCGTCACCGAGTTCGAGAACTACGTGAAGCTGAACAAGAAGGTGTCGCCGGAAGTCGTCGGCGTCATTCAGCAGATCGAGGACTACGCCAAGCTCGCCGACACCGTCGCTTCGCATCTCGCGGTGAAGATCGCCGACAAGCAGGACATCCTGGAGACGCCGTCCGTCACCCAGCGCCTGGAGAAGGTGCTGGGCCTGATGGAGAGCGAGATCTCGGTGCTGCAGGTCGAGAAGCGCATCCGCACCCGCGTCAAGCGGCAGATGGAGAAGACGCAGCGCGAGTACTACCTCAACGAACAGATGAAGGCGATCCAGAAGGAGCTCGGCGACGAGGAAGGTCGCGACGAGCTCCAGGAGCTGGAAGACAAGATCAAGAAGACCAAGCTCTCCAAGGAAGCCCGCGAAAAGGCGACGCACGAGCTCAAGAAGCTGCGCCAGATGTCGCCGATGTCGGCGGAAGCCACCGTCGTGCGCAACTATCTCGACTGGCTGCTGTCGATCCCGTGGAACAAGAAGAGCAAGGTCAAGAAGGACCTCAATGCCGCCGAGGAGATCCTCGACGCCGATCACTATGGCCTCGAGAAGGTCAAGGAGCGCATCGTCGAGTACCTCGCCGTGCAGCAGCGCGCCAACAAGCTGACCGGCCCGATCCTGTGCCTCGTCGGCCCCCCGGGCGTCGGCAAGACCTCGCTCGGCAAGTCGATCGCGAAGGCGACCGGCCGCGAGTTCGTGCGCGTGTCGCTCGGCGGCGTGCGTGACGAGGCCGAGATCCGCGGCCACCGCCGCACCTATATCGGCTCGATGCCCGGCAAGGTCATCCAGTCGATGCGCAAGGCCAAGACCTCGAATCCGCTGTTCCTGCTCGACGAGATCGACAAGATGGGCGCCGACTTCCGCGGCGATCCGTCCTCGGCGCTGCTCGAGGTGCTCGACCCCGAGCAGAACGGGACCTTCGCGGACCACTACCTGGAGGTCGAGTACGACCTCTCGAGCGTGATGTTCATCACCACGGCGAACACGCTGAACATCCCGGCGCCGCTGATGGATCGTATGGAGATCATCCGCATCGCCGGCTACACCGAGGACGAGAAGGGCGAGATCGCGCGCAAGCACCTGATTCCGGCCGCGATCGCCAAGCACGGGCTCCAGCTGAAGGAATGGTCGATCGATGACGAGGCGCTGCTGACGCTGATCCGCCGCTATACGCGGGAAGCCGGCGTCCGTAACCTCGAGCGCGAGCTGTCGAACCTGATCCGCAAGGCGGTGAAGGAACTGATGACGTCGAAGAAGAAGGCGATCGCCGTCACGGCCGCCAATCTCGGCGACTATCTCGGCGTGCCGAAATATCGCTACGGCGAGATCGAGGCCGAGGATTTGGTCGGCGTCGTCACCGGCTTGGCGTGGACCGATGTGGGCGGCGAACTGCTCACGATCGAAGCCACGTCGATGTCGGGCAAGGGCAAGATGACCGTCACCGGCAATCTGCGTGACGTGATGAAGGAGTCGATCTCGGCGGCGGCGTCCTACGTCCGCTCGCGTGCGGCCGCCTTCGGCATCGCGCCGCCTTTGTTCGACAAGCGCGACATCCACGTGCACGTGCCGGAAGGCGCGACGCCGAAGGACGGCCCGTCGGCCGGCGTCGCCATGGTCACCGCCATCGTCTCGGTGATGACCGGAATTCCGGTGCGCCGCGACGTCGCCATGACCGGCGAGATCACGCTGCGCGGCCGCGTGCTGCCGATCGGCGGCCTCAAGGAGAAGCTCCTGGCCGCCGCGCGCGGCGGCATGAAGATCGTGCTGATCCCGGAGGAGAACGCCAAGGACCTCACCGAGATTTCCGATACGATCAAGAAAAACCTCGAGATCGTGCCGGTCACGCGGATGGACGAAGTGCTGGCCCGCGCGCTGGTGCGCAAGCCGGAGCCGATCACCTGGGACGAGGAGGCGGCCAAGCTTGCCGCCGCCGAGGCCAAACCGGATGAGGACGGCTCGGGTCTGACCGCGCACTGACCGCGGTCTCGCGAGAACTCAAGGAAACGGCGCCCCCCCGCGGGCGCCGTTTTCGTCTCGAGCAAAGCCGCTTGCCGACGCCGCGGACGGGCGATAAACCGGCGGGCCAAGGGCGGTTAGCTCAGTTGGTAGAGCGCCTGCTTTACACGCAGGATGTCGGCGGTTCGAGTCCGTCACCGCCCACCGCGGTTTTTCCGCGGCCTCAGGCGTTGCTGAGTGGGTTGTTTTCGGACCGCCGTACAGGCTGAGCGCGTATGGGTCGCGTCCAGGGTCCTTCCACACGGTAGGTCGGTATGCTAAATATTGCATATGACGGACATTGAAGCCTTGAGAAAACTCTGCGCGCACGTGGAAGCATTGGCTCCCGGTGCAGTCGCGGGATTGACCATGGTCAACGAAGGTCGATCCCACATACAGCAGGCGCTTTTCCCGAGCCTCCCCCCGGATTTTTCTTTGGCTCTGACGGATGTGCCGCTGGTGCCTTCCAGTTTCGGATCGTGCGTCAAAGCCATTGCCACCGGCGAGACGATAACTTGTCCCGATGTACAAAACGATCGTTCCTTCGACGAACGGTGGCGACAAGTTTGTCTCGCATATGGTCTCAAGTCTGTTCAGTCTCGGCCCGTGCACGTAGGCGGCGAGGCTCGAGGCACCTTCGTGATTGCGTATCGCAATCCAAGGCCCGAAAACGAGTGGAATGTTGCACTCATGAAATTCGCCGCCGATGCCGCGAGCCAGGCCCTTAGCGAGGCGCAGGAGCGATAGCGCAGGCGTCGACAGGCACGTCAGTGCACGCCTTGCGATGATCGGTGCGTTTAGTCTGTTGCCACCAGTGCATCACCACGTTGTAGCCGGAAGGTGAGGGTAGCGGCCAAAAGAACAATTACGCTTCAAAGTGCCTGTTGTGCCCTCACCTTGGTCCTAAGTACTTGATGCCCCACGATTGTCCGACACCGTCACCGCCCACCATCACGAGCGCCATTCGCTCGGCGATTGCCCGGAAAATTTCTTGAACGCGCGGCTGAAGGCGGCTTCCGAGTCGTAGCCGACTTCCTGCGCCACGGCGGCGACCTTGGCGCCGCGTTCGGTCAGTCGCCGCGCCGCTAGCTGCATACGCCAGCGCGTGAGGTACTGGATCGGCGGATAGCCCATCAACTGCGTGAACCGGCCGACCAGCGCCGAACGCGAGGCGCCGCAATTGCCGGCGAGTTCGTCGAGCGTCCAGGGCCGTGCCGGCCGCGCATGCAGGAGCGCGAGCGCGCGTCCGACCAGCGGATCGCGTAGGCCCGACAGCCAGCCGGTATTGGCGCTGCTAAGCTGGTCCATGTAGGTGCGGATCGCCTCGATGAAGAGCAGCTCGGAGAGCTTGTTGAGCACGCTCTGCGCGCCGGCGCGCTTGTCCGCGTTGTCGATCGAGGCGAGATGCAGGAAGTGCTCGAGCAGCGCGTCGGTCGCCGCCGAGGTGCCGCGGCCGATGCGCATGAAGCGCGGCAAGGCGTCCAGCAGCGGATTGAACGGCCGCACGTCGCAGGTGAAGAAGCCGCACATCAGATGCGCGTCGGTGTCGCCGCCGCCGCCGGTGCGCAATTTGAACGGCAGGTCGCTCTCGTCCGGGGGCCGCCGGTGCGAGGCGAGGTCCGGTTCGGCGCGCATGCGCGGCGCGCTCGACACAACGTGCGGCTCGCCGTGCGGAATGACCGCGATGTCGCCCTCCTGCAATTGCACCGGTTCGAACGGCGCGCCGTCGACGATGGAGATCCAGCAGGAACCGCGGGTGATCACGTGATATTCGATCGCGTGCTGCGCGCCCGGCTTGATGGCGTCGGCGATCTGCGCCGACGGCGGCGCTTCGGCGACCCAGGGTGGGGCCGTCGTGACGTCGAAGAACACCGAGCCGGTGAGCCGCACCGCCGACAGCACTTCCGATAGCACGTCGGCCGCCATGATCAGGAAGCTCCGGGTCGGCAGCGTTTTTCAGGCCCCTGGCGCAGACTAGCGCGCTTTGGGGCGAAGAAAAGCACGGCGCCGGCCATTTTGGACGCATGAGCAAGAACTCCGGCAGCACGGTCATTCGCCGCGGCGGCGCATCGTCATAGTCATCCCG